>Ga0114993_10000002_pt1 | contig 374466 bp, 357 predicted proteins | sample ArcticOcean_MG_C_FD_87042 | JGI IMG/M metagenome (GOLD analysis project Ga0114993, IMG submission 87042) | Marine microbial communities from western Arctic Ocean - ArcticOcean_MG_CB2_150 | ecosystem: Environmental > Aquatic > Marine > Oceanic | place: Arctic Ocean: Canada Basin | collected... | reverse complement strand
TAGGAGCCGTTGTAGGCTGCGGTGTAGGTGTAGGCTGAGGAATCGGAGCCGTCGTAGGTTGCAGTGTAGGCGTTGGGGTGACAACCACAATCTTCACAATCTCTACAATTTTCTCAATTATAATTGGTGTAGGCATAGGTATAGCAGTAGCAGTAGGGATAGGACTATGCGTAGGTGTCGGAGCATGCGTAGGTATGGAAATAGCCGTAGGGCTTGGATCGGCAACCGCTTGATCTTCAAACGTTTGCACCTCCCCACACATAACAACCCCTAGAATAAGCAATGTCAGCCCGAAGAATACCGTTAATTTTTTATAGTGCAACAATCTCATTCATATTCCTCTGTTCATGGATAGGACTTTAAGTATATTAGACAAATGGTTCACGTTTCTAGACAATTCTGACGAAGTTCGAGGGATTTACATAACTCTTTATAGCTTTCCTTTATTTCCCTGACGCATGATTGCTTATTTACTTAGAGGATAGTTTAACCACGATATAATGTCGCTTAGCACATAATAAGCATGAAGCCTAGCCAGGTCATCATCAATAGTCTCAGCTTTTTCTATTACGTTATTCATTTGATTCACAACCCTAGGGCCTATTTCTAGCAATCCTTCGCTGCCTGATACAGCCCATTTTGACAATATATAGTTAGTTAAGGATCCAACGGAAATGTTGGTTGCCAGACTCATTCTATCTATGCTAATCATTGGATCAACTCTCGAATATGCAGCCATCTCCGCCTTAAAATTGGCATGTTGATCATTAGCTTCCCATGTATCATTGTATCCTTCCAGTATAATTTGCCTAGGTTTCACCTTTGCCTCTCAGATTAATTCTTAGCTCACGGAGCTTATAGCAAATGTATTCCCTGCTTATCTTCTGACAGAATGGTCTCTAGCCGATACTAGAGCCATAAATTACTATATGATGTGCAAATCATCAATCCCATGTATGGAGAACTCGCATGATAGTTATTAACCCTCGCGTTGACACCTTGCATCCTGACTTAATTAAGTCTTATTGGGAAATCGCCCCAGCATCCTTAGGCCATGCGCTAGATTCCGGACTAGACTCATCTATAAATGCTGTTTGGAAGCCCGTGAAATTAGTTGGCCGGGCATTGACCGTACAGGCCTATCCTCAAATTGATACGGCGGTATCAAAGGCACTAGAGCTCGCCCAAAATGGTGATGTTTTGGTCATGAACCGATCCGGAGAATCTAGAATAGCCAATTGGGGAGAATTTGCTGCCATCGGGGCTATTGAAGTTGGAATAATCGGCGTGGTAACTGACGGGCCGGCGACAGACCAAGTAGCGCTCCGCAAATTGGGGTTTCCAACCTTCTCTAGAGGTACGTCAGCAGTTACCATAAAGAGAACTGATATCCCAGAGGGAGGGGTGAACGTCCCAGTAACAGTTGGTGGTGTGGTGATTTCCCCAGGAGATCTAATTTTAGCGGATGAAGATGGAGTGATCACAGCAACCCCAGAACAAGCAACATTGCTCTTGCCTTTCTGTCAGGAAATGGAGGCTCGGGAAATTTGGATGCGAAAAGAATTAAAATCTGGCAGCAATCTATTGGATCTCAGAAAAGCGTGGCCCTTACCAATTCCTCCAAATAGAACTTAATTCATCTAATATCACGATGAACAGTCCCTCCTTTAAGGACCAATTTGATATTCTCTTTAACTGTAAGAATGCCGATATCCTTAAGAGGATCACCTTTGACTGCTATCAAATCAGCTAGTTTTCCTTTTTCTATAGTACCTATATCTTTCTCCCAGCCAAGACATTGGGCAGCTATTCCTGTTGCCGCTAGAAGCACTTGCTTCGTATCCAATCCTGCCTCATTAACCAAACATTCTAGTTCCCTCGCATTCGGAGGATGTCCCCATCCCCCAGCATCCGTTCCAGCCACTACTTTAACTCCGGCGTCCTGAGCTTGTTGAACGCTTTGTATATGCTCATTGTAGAGTGCTCTAGCTCGAATTCTTACTTCCTGTCTAACATTATCGCGATGAAAAACATAAACCAAAAGAGTTGGAACATAATAGATATTGTGTTCAGCCATTGCGGACAACAGTTCTGGCTCTCTATTCAAATATGTGCCATGCTCTATGCTATCAACACCAGCCTCTACGGCTTGGCGCAGTCCCTGCCCGCCCAGCGCATGGCACATGACACGTCTCCCTTGATTATGAGCCTCATCAACTAATGCCTCGAGTTCGTCTTTATTGAACTCTCTATCAAATGGGCCGTGCCCGTCTCTAGAACTAGCCCCTCCAGTACTTGCGCACTTTATTACATCGGCACCCAAACGGCACATTTCTCTAACTTTGGCCCTCACTGCATCAGGTCCATCTGCAACGCCGCTTGGCAACGTCAAACTTGTTGGTCTAGGACAACAATGAAATGACGGCGTTCGAATATCTGACAACCCCCCGGTTGGAGAAATCAGGCTAAGGGAAAGGGCCAGCCTAGGGCCCGACATTATGCCTTCAGACACAGCCTGTTTGAAGCCGATATCCAGGCCTCCTCCATCACGGACCGTCGTATAGCCCATATCCAGTACTTCTTCTAAAACTTTAGCTGTTCTTATATTCCTATAGCTATTTGGAGCATCCAATTCCCAGCGATCCATAAGATCATAATCGTTGTGGCCGAGATGATCATGAACATCAATAAGGCCAGGCAATAGCATCAGGCCTTGCAAATCAAACACTTCGGCCTCGGGTGGTAAGCTGATAGAGAACGCGGGTCCCACCGCCAGTATGCGATCATTTTCGACAATAACAACCGCATTTTCCAGGGTCTGACCTGCTATGCCATCAAACAATGTAGCCCCGGTCAACACTTTCATAATGCGCTACCTCTCAGTCAACTAACCCAAACTTAGAGATGAGACACAGCACTGTCAAGGACTATTGGTTATTATTCAAGATGTCACCTCCTTTAAGCGCGGCAATCTATACGGTATAATTACCCCCAATCTAAAACCCAGAGGTATTCTCCGTGCGTATTCTTTTCCTGGAAGATGTTACAAATGTCGCGCTTGCTGGCGAGATTAAAGAAGTGAAAAGTGGCTTTGCCCGCAATTATCTGCTTCCTAAAGGGTTGGCTACAATTGCCACACCTGACCAGGTGCGAAGAATTGAAAAAATCCAAAAAATAGCTGACGCAAAGCGTTCAGTTCAGACAAAAGAAGCCACCTCCATAGCAAAGAAAATTGATGGTGCCATTCTCGCTTTGTCTGGACGAGTCGGGCCTACTGGACAATACTATGGATCTATCTCCGTCGCCGCAATATTAGAGCACCTGAAAGAATCCACGGGACAAACCATCGAGAGGCGCATGGTAGAACTGAATGAGTCTATTAAACAACCCGGTTCATATGATATAAACATCCAACTTCTTCAGAACGTGTCTGCCTCTATCAAAATTGTTGCTAGCGGGGAGGGCCAAGAAGATCTTCTATTGGAGGAAGATGTTCCTGATATTGCAGAGGTTTACGAATCCGATAACGAGGAAACTAGATTAAGGCCTGAAGCTGATAACGATAGCGTTCCATTAACCTCTTCTAATAAACCAACAGCTATAGATGAACAGTCGGATGAAACCGAAATTTCTGCAGGAGAATAAATCATCCGACCCAAAACCCTCATTTCAGACCTCTAATCAAATGTCTGGAAAACAGAAGCTAGTGGCCTTAAAAAGATAGCACTTACGGTTGAAAACCAAGACTTAGCCGTGGATGGAGAACCTTGTACCAAGAGCGATTACAACCTCACGACATCGAAGCAGAAGAGGCAGTGATTGGGTCACTCCTCATCGATTCTAACGCCCTACTAAAAGCGCTGCCTATCCTCAAACCAGAGGATTTTTATCGGGAGCGTAATTCATTTTGCTATCAAGCCTGCTTACGTCTCTTCCAACGTGACGAAGCTATTAATCAAGTTACGGTTACACATGATCTTAATCTACAAGAACGATTAGATGCCATAGGAGGGGCAGCATATCTAAGTCATCTCGTTTCTTCTGTCCCAACATCGTTACATATAGAACATTACGCCCGAATTGTATCCAGAACTGCCACTATGCGTCGACTAATCAACGCGGCATCCCAAATATCAGTTCTCGGCTATGATGGGACTGCAGATGAAGACAACACATTATCTCAAGCAGAAGACCTTCTTTTCAAAGTACGATCGAGCCAGTCTTCCAGAGAATTTGTTTCCATCAGAGACGTACTTGATCAATTCCTCGAAAATCGCTCCTCGATAACGGAACCGTCAGATCCAGCCTCAACACAAATCATGTCTGGTTTTGACCAACTTGACGATCTCCTCGGAGGCCTCCAGCCATCAGACCTTCTAATTTTAGCTGCCCGTCCTAGTGTTGGGAAAAGCACTCTGGCAGTGAATATCGCTCTCAATGCTGCCAAAGAAGGGAATTCCGTTGGTATCTTTAGCCTGGAAATGAGCAGAGAGCAGCTTGGAATGAGAGTCCTTTCCGGGGAATCTGGAGTTGATTCCCATCGGTTAAGACGTCATCTTTATTCGGAATTGGAAGAGCAAAAAATCATAGAATCGGTTGGCGCTCTTTCCGAACTCAATATTTACATTGACGATACTCCTCTCCAGGGAATAATGGAAATGCGAAGTAAGGCCAGGCGATTGTATCTGGAACGCAAGTTAGACCTACTGGTGGTCGACTATCTCCAACTTATTGCTTCGGAAAATAGTCGTAACCCTAATAGGGTGCAAGAAATCAGTGCTATATCAAGAGCACTGAAGGGGATGGCCAGAGATCTAAACATCCCAGTGATAGCCGTATCCCAACTAAGTCGAGCTGTTGAAATGCGTCCTTCACATAGACCTCAATTATCTGACCTTAGGGAAAGTGGCAGCATAGAACAGGACGCCGATATCGTCATGTTTATTTATCGTGAGGACCTGTATACAACCGAGGCCGAATGGTATCAACGGTTTCCTGACGGACGCCCATATCCCCGGAATATAGCTGAATTAATTATCGCGAAACATCGCAACGGGCCAATTGGGGATTTAAAGCTTTTATTCCGCAGCCACCTACTTCGGTTTGATCCTGCTCCCGTAGATGTAGAATATGCTGGTTCGACATGAAATCTCCAATGTTTCCAGAAGGAACGGGCTTTACCCCTATACCAAACCCTCTCCTCGGGCCTTTTTTGACATCCATAGAAGATATAAACGAATTGAAATGCATTTTGCGCTGCATATGGTATATACATAAGAAAAAAGGTCCTGCCCGAATCGTATCTCTTTCAGAATTAACAAATGATCCTATATTATCTTCTCTACTCTCTCCTAATGCGATCCAATCAGCGATGGAATCCGCTACACGCAAAGGCATATTTGCTAAAGGACTACTATCATCTACACAACAGCTTGAGCCACTTTTTGCAATGAACACAGCTAAGGATCGCCAATCTCTAGAAAAAACCTTGTCTACAAAGAACCCCTTTGAGGCTATGGTAGATAATGACTCTTTATTGGATAAAGCTAGCCTACCTCAAAACAATATCTTTTCCTTATACGAAACTAACATCGGCATGATCTCGCCACTTATAGCAGAAGATTTAATGGAAGCAGAGAAACAATATACCTGGTCGTGGATAGAAGATGCGTTTAAGATTTCTGTCGAACTCAACAAACGAAACTGGAGATATATCTCCTCAATTTTAGATCGCTGGAGTAAAGAGGGAAAAAATGGTGGAAAGCTTAGGAGACATTCTAAAAAGGATGACCACAAACGCTACATCAAAGAATACGTCACCAGAAGAGGACAAATTCCAAGTCAACAGTGAGCCTACAAGCCTCTGCGCAATTTGTGGAGACCTCGGATGGGTTAGACATAAGGTCCCGGTACATCACCCGGACTTTGGAGAGGTATATGCTTGTAAATGCCAAAAGCCAGAAAACCTACCACAACGAAGGCAAATACTAGCAGAGTATAGTGGGCTTCCTAGCGATATGATGGAGCGCATGACCCTTGATGCATTCGACCCAGCAGGAAATGCGGCTGACCAAGAGGATCGATTCAGTCTTGAGCACGCCCTTACGGCAGCAAAAGCTTTCGTTCGATATCCTGATGGGTGGCTTCTTCTTGCGGGGCCTCACGGCTGCGGGAAAACACATCTATCGGCCGCTATTATTGGCGACAGAATTCGTGCCGGAGAAGCAGCATTCTTCGCATTCGTCCCCGATTTACTGGACCACCTCCGTTCCACCTTTAGTCCGAATAGCTCCATTCAATACGATCACCTTTTTGAACAGGTTAAGTCAATTCCGATGCTAGTTCTAGATGATCTCGGAGCTGAGAGTGGAACACCATGGGCACAAGAAAAACTCTACCAGCTAATTGTCCATCGGCATAACCGGAGATTACCAACCGTCATTAATACATATCTGCCTATGGTAGAATTAGAACACGCCCATCCACGAGTAGCTTCACGCCTTAAAGACACTGCCCTAGTAAATTGGATCCCCATAAGCGCTCCTGATTTCAGGGATTCCATGGCTCCTAATCCTCATATCGCGAAAAACATCCAACGGAAGCCAATATAATGACTCTAGATTAGACCGCCTAACTAGCATGAGCCGCAACTAATACGTTATCAAAGAACATATGTCATAGTTAGATAGGTTTTTCCGACCATCCAAAAAGCCGAGTTCAATTAAGAATGCGAGGCCTGACACCTTAGCCCCAATCTCGCCTACAAGCCTACAAGCCGCGCCCACGGTGCCCCCTGTTGCTAAAACATCATCTACAATTACCACTTCTTGACCGGTCAAAACTCCATCTTTATGAATTTCCAGAGTATCAGTTCCGTATTCGAGAGAATACGTCACAGAGATAGTATTAAATGGAAGTTTGCCTTTCTTGCGAATTGGGACTAGTGGTTTCTGCAAGCGATATGCCAACGCTGCACCAAAAAGAAAACCACGGGCTTCTATAGACAGAATAGCATCAATTCGTTTCGCTAGTAAAAAATCTGCAATTGCATCTATTGCATAGCAAAAGGGTCGTGGGTTTTGCAATAACGGTGTAATATCTTTAAAAATGATCCCTTCCTTTGGAAAATCCGGTATATCTCTAATGTATGACTTTAAATCCATTGATGCCTCCAGCATCCAATTATATCCCAAGAATATTTTAATCGAAAACTCTTATATTTCGAGATCACGCCTATCTCCAATTTGCTTCGAAAAGGCCTGCTCCCTACAATAACCACATGCGGAAATCCCTTCTTTACCAAGTCCACACAAACGTTGCGCTTAGCACGTTAAACAGGCCTCGTGTTCTCAATGCCATTAATAATGATTTAAAGTTTCAGTAATGAGCAAAATAGGAATTATGGGAGCAGGAGCAGTTGGTTCGTACCTTGGCGCCTTTTTGGCTCGCGCAGGCGAAGATGTCACACTCATAGATATGTGGCATAAAAACGTCGCAGCTATAAAAACAGCTGGGATAAAGGTGACAGGTAGTCAAGGCCCCTTTACACAAAAGGCCAAAGCTTTGCATTTGCATGAAGTCCAGCATCACAAAGACCTCTTCGACATAGTGCTCCTTGCGGTAAAATCCTATGACACTCTTTGGGCTACCAAATTTATAAAGCCACACATAGCTGCAGATGGCTTCGTACTCTCATGTCAAAACAGCATCAACGACTACACAGTAGCATCTGTACTAGGCCAGCATCGAACCTTGGGATGTGTAATGTCCGTAATAGAGGTGGGGCTTCTAGGCGCTGGGCATGTTACCCGAGGAGGGGACCCTGGAAGGGATCGAGGCCATGACGTCTTCCGTGTAGGAGAATTATGCGGCCCCATATCACCACGCGTTACTCGCATCGTTGCAATCCTAGAACACATAGATGCCGCTCGCGGTACCGCAAATTTACTAGGGGAACGCTGGGCAAAACTTGCGGCAAATTGCATGAGCAATCCCACTGGAGCCATGTCCGGCTTAGGATCTATCGGACAGGCCAATAGCCCCGAGGCACGTCGCCTAAGGATATACACAATAAACGAAGCAGTGACGGTAGCACTATCTCACAACATAGCCATAGCGCCGGTGATGGGAATTCCGTCTAAAACATGGATGAATGTCGCCGACGTTAATGTTTATCAAAAATTAGATGCACAATTTAGCATCCCTGGTCCTGTTGATTGGCACGCCTCTATGGGACAAGACATTGCGAAAGGCCGGAAAACCGAGAACGACTTTTTTAGTCTCTACATCTCTCGAAAAGGATCCGAAGTAGGCATCGATACCCCGATTTCAGATGCCACTTGGGAGATGATGAGAAGGATTGAACGAAAGGAGATAACCCCCAACCCCAAACACATAACATCTGTGCTCAAAAAAGGCCGAGTCCCCCAGAACAATAGCTAACATAACCATATTGGACTACACCTCTTTCCAACTGATTGTTATTCATCTATAGCCTGAATATACTGCCTAGTCTTTTTATTTATATTAACCGCATTCTTATATTTTTATCCAAAATTACATGCCTGATACAAACAAAAGTGGTACAATAAAGCACTTAGCACCGTAATATTTGATTAACCCTGCTAACCAAACAAAGTATGGGAGCCGCACGATACATGACCACTAATATTCCATCTACATATACTGCTAAAGATATCGTTGTCCTTGAAGGATTAGAGGCCGTTCGCAAAAGGCCGGGAATGTACATAGGCTCTACAGATCAACGCGGACTACATCACTTGATTTACGAAATAGTTGATAATGCGGTAGATGAGGCCATGGCAGGGTTTTGTACCAACGTCTTAATTGAGCTTAACTCAAATGCATCAGTCACAGTCGTGGATAATGGTAGAGGAATCCCGGTAGACATCCATCCAACCACAAAAAAGTCCGCACTCGATACGGTCATGACAACGCTACACGCTGGCGGTAAGTTTGGTGGCGGAGCATACAAAGTCTCCGGAGGGCTCCATGGTGTCGGGGCGTCAGTCGTTAACGCTCTATCTTCGGAGCTAGATGTCAACATTCGCCGTGATGGAATTACCCATCATTTAAAATATTCCCGCGGCAAGGTTCTGACAGACCTCGAATCCACTCCAACAACGGAGGGAGGGACAGGAACCGCTATCACGTTTCTTCCCGACTCGGAAATTTTCGATGGCTTCAACTATGATTTTGACATGATATCCGACCACTTTAAGCAAGTCGCCTACTTAAATCGTGGCCTCAATATCAAATTTATCTCCCCGTTTCATCATGATGACCGCAATGGAGATGTCGAACGTTCGTATTATTTTGACGGTGGCCTTAGGGACTTCGTCAAGAACCTGAATAAGGGTCGTCGTACCATACAGACAGAGCCATTTTATTTCACCAAAACGGTGGATGACACCCTGGTCGAAGCCGCTTTGCAATATAACGACAGCTATCACGAGTCCATTTATTCTTTTGCCAATTGCATTAGAACAGAAGAAGGAGGCACACATCTCACTGGCTTCAGATCCGGTCTCACCAGAGTAATCAATGATTATGGAAGAAGGCAAAAACTACTAAAGGATGATAAGACCAACTTAACCGGTGAAGACATCAGAGAAGGACTTACTGCTATTGTCAGTGTTAAGCTCACGGACCCTCAATTTGAAGGCCAAACCAAAACTAAGTTAGGTAACGCAGAAGTGCGCAACCAAGTAGAATCTTCCTTGGCCACGGCAATAGGGCAATACCTGGAAGAACACCCACTAGAAGGTAAACGCATTATAGAAAAATGCACTACAGCTCAGCGGGCTCGCGAGGCAGCCCGGAAGGCGCGTGAGCTTGTTCTTAGAAAAAACGCCATGGATGGAAGTTCCTTGCCAGGCAAATTGGCAGATTGTGCTGAAAGAAACCCGGCAAGATCTGAACTTTTCATAGTAGAGGGAGAATCGGCTGGAGGATCCGCGAAAATGGGACGCGATCGCTTTTTTCAAGCCATACTGCCCATCAAAGGAAAGATTCTTAATGTTGAGAAAGCAACTGAGGAGAAAGTACTGGGCCACGAAGAAATTAGAGCACTAATAGCAGCAATCGGCTCAAACGAGGGCGATGACTTTAATCAAGAAAAGCTCCGATACCACAAAATAATCATTATGACAGACGCAGACGTCGATGGTTCTCATATCCGCACTCTCCTGCTGACATATTTCTTCCGTCGCATGCCACACCTACTACTCGGAGGATACCTTTATATTGCCCAACCTCCCTTATATAGAGTATCGGCTGGGAAAAAGAGTCAATATGCTTTCTCTGAAGGAGAACGGGAAGATATTCTGACGTCGTTAAACGGACGCAGAGGCATTGCTATCCAGCGATATAAGGGCCTTGGTGAAATGAATGCCGACCAACTATGGGAAACAACCATGGATCCTGACACCAGAAAGATCTTGAGAATAAAAGTTGAGGATGGATCGGGAGACATTAGGGCCGACGAGTTGTTCACCACTTTAATGGGGGAAAATGTTGAACCAAGGAAAAAGTTTATTCTCGCCCATGCACGTAGTGTTCAGAACATTGATGTCTAAAACCAATTATCTGTTATATGCCCACAAATAGAATGACAGACAACTCCCCAGGCGATAAGGTTTTTCCGCAATTCGCAGGCCTATATGAATTAGTAGCGTCAGAAGTAAACGGACTCTCTGATGGTCAATTATTATGGTCATCCTCCACATGGGAATGGTCCAAATGGAGCATCAAACAACAAGTAAGTCACATGGGTTCATTTCTGCCAGGCTGGCTTCTTAGACGCTGGGGAAGTCAATTATTTCCTAACGGATTTCAAGATTTAGGCCAGCTTGCAGACTATAAAAAATCCGCCAAAGGCTGGTGGCTCGACGAAGAACGTTATCCCACTCTTCAGCATTTACTACAAAAACTACAAGATGGCTTAAATTTAGCACAACTAATCTTATCGAAAGAAACCCTGGGATCACTCAAATCGAAAGAAGAGCCTCGCCCTGATACCCCTCCTCATTGGTCTTGGTTTGCAGATGCCCATCCAACAGGAATCCGATGGCACGAATCCGACCCTAATTTCACATATATAACGCTAGAGGCTACCTTCCGGCATCTCTACTTCGAAGTGATCACCCATCTATACAATATCCAACGCATAAAGAAAGCACAACATATTCATACCGTTATTACCGTTCCAATGGAAGGCTATTTAGCTTTACCTAACTGGGATAAAAGTGAACCTTAAATACCTGGTACCACTATCTTAATTTTGCCGTCACTAGTTGTCTCTAGTAGAGCCTGGAAACGATAACCTCTTTGACCAAACATTTCACGTCCTCCACCATCACGATCTAAAATTACGCATATCTTTTCTACAGTACAATCCATATCTTCTACCGCTTTTATAGCCATAAGTAATGAACCCCCAGTTGTACACGTGTCATCCACGATCGCCACAGAAGATTTTCTCTTAAGCGGACCTTCAATCAGTTTTTGTGTTCCGTGTTGTTTAGACTCTTTCCGAACTATAAAACCAGATATTGGTCGCCCTTCAATATAACTAATTAATGAAACTGCTGTTACAATTGGATCAGCTGCAAGAGTAGGGCCTCCTACAGCCACTACATTCGTATCGTGCAGCAGCCAATAAAATGCTTTGCCGCAAAGCATTGCACCTTCAGGATCCAGAGTAAGTCTGCGTCCGTCAAAATAGTATTTACTCTTAATCCCAGAAGAGAGTGTAAAGTCTCCACGGAGAAGGGCTCCTTTCTCTTCTGCCAGCTCCAACGTTCTACTTACGATATCTCTCAGGAGATTACTCATCTATATAAAGTCTCTCATCCACTATATATTCCACTACTTTGTTGGGCACCTTGCCCTCCAAAGATACCTTGTTTTTTATCATATCTCTGATATCACTACTACTGATGGGTATATTAACCGAATGTTTCTCAATAATCTTATCCTTATTTCCTCTAAAAACTGGATGTAAAAGAATATCCGAGATATTCTCGGTAACAACTCTAGTAAAAACCACTAAATAAGATAGGTCAAGAATTTTCATGGGGTTTTTCCAGCTTGAAAAACTATGTAGGGCATCTGACCCCATAAGAAAATACAATTGTATTTGTTCGCCATATTCTTCCCTTAGCAAATTTAGGGTATCGATTGTATATGATGGACCACTTCGATTAGTCTCTAAAGCGGATATTTCAAATAATGGATTCTCACTTAAAGCAAGTTTAAGCATATTTATTCGATGTGAAGCTTTTGTGATTTCAATGTTGGTTTTCATCCATGGGATACCAGTGGGAATGAATAATACCTTCTCCAATTCTAAATCTAATAGAGATCTCTCAGCCATTACTAAGTGTGCTATATGGACCGGATCAAATGTGCCACCGAGTATCCCAAGTTTCCGCCTATTCCCACTCAAATTCTATATCTCCTATTCTCACTCGGTTTCCGCTTATTATTCCTTGTCTTTCCAACAGTCTCTCCACTCCTAACCGTTCCATTACCTTCCAAAGTTGCAATCTTGCCCTATAATCCTTTAGATCGGCCATTTTTGCTACTCTTAGCAGATATGCAGATTCAACCACAAATATTTCATCTTCCTTCCACACTCTAATATCACCCTTAGTTGGCTTTGGATTTAAAATGGTTACTTCCTCATCTGCAACGATAATTCTACTGCCCATATTTGCCACTAGGTTGAATGTAGTTGATATTAAATCTTCAATTCCACTACCTGTAAGCGCAGATAGATAAAAAACTGTCACATCTAACCCGTCAATTTCTTTCTTTAAATTTATGATTGTACTATCCGTAGTTAAAAGGTCCATCTTATTCACTACCAATACCTGAGTCCTACATGACAAATCATCCCTATACTGTTGGAGCTCTCTATTTATCTTTTGCACATTTCCCAATATATCATTATCGCTTCCGTCTACTACGTGCCATAAAATTCTTGTTCGTTCAGCATGTCTCAAGAATTTTTGTCCCAGACCAATCCCTTTATGAGCTCCTTCAATCAAACCTGGAATTTCAACCAATGAAAATCTCTTAAAATCCTTTTCAACCACGCCCAATATAGGCTCAAGTGTTGTAAATGGGTAATCAGATATTTTAGGTTTAGCGGAGGAGCATGCAGAGATCAAAGTAGACTTCCCTGCATTAGGCATACCGACTATACCCACATCAGCCAATAGCTTAAGCTCTAGCTCCAATTCCATTGCGGTTCCATCCACACCTGATTCTGCCAAGAGAGGTGCTCTATTTGTAGATGTAGCAAATTTTTTATTTCCCCTACCTCCCTTTCCTCCATCAACTAGTTTTTTTGGTCTCTCATCAATTATATCTAAGACAAGCTTCTTTTCTGATCCTGTATTTAAATCCCAAACAGATGTCCCTAATGGAACCTTTATAAATATATCTTTACCCTGTGCTCCATTTTTGTTATTTCCTCCTCCTCCTCCACCATTACCTCCTACGAATTTCCTCTGGTATTTCATGCTAAGGAGCGTATTCATAGAAGAATCCCCTACAAAATATATTGCTCCACCATTTCCGCCATCACCACCGTCTGGACCACCTTTAGGTATGAATTTTTCTCTTCTAAAACCCACACGTCCATTCCCACCGTTGCCACTGATAATGTTTATTGTAATTAAATCAATCATTTATAAAGTTTATAGTAATAGTAATAGTAATAGCGTTAATATTGTTGTAAAGATAGTTTATAGGAGTGAATCATTCTAGATTGTATATTGAAAAGCAGTTGATAATTGCATAGTAAGATCTGGATAGGATAATACAGTTGATATAAATAAGCTTAATATAATCTCAATTTTAACAGGGTATCCACGTTTTATTGTTGGAGATATGAACATTGTTCTACTAACAATAACGAAGTATGAAGACTTATACAGAAGAGAGGTTTTTTCTAATGGTTTCTAGATCGTTTTGTAGTGCTATATCGTGAGTAAGACCTGCAGAAACAGACTTGATACCGTGTAGTACAGTGGAATGGTTCCTATCTCCCATTATACGTCCTATATTTGTTACGGGCATTCCGGTTTCATTTCTGAGAAGGTACATTGATAAGTGTCTGGCCCTAACTAATTCTCTCTGACGGCTTCCACCGAGAAGATCTTTTTCAGATACGTTCAGAGCATTGCACACGCATTTAAATATTGCTTCTTTGGTAATGGAGCGCCCAGAAAGTTTAGGAATTAAACTTTCAAGAGACTTTACTACCAGTTTTACGTCCGGTGGAAGGTCTAGCGCGCGGGCCGTGCTAATTACCCTATTTAGAGCTCCTTCTAAGTCACGGATACTACCCTCAATCTTATCAGCGATAATTGTTAAGGCGTCATATCCGATCGTCCAGCGTTGTTTCTTTACCCTGCTTTCCAAAATAGCTAGACGGGTGTCGAAATCAGGAGAGGTTATATCTGCTACTAGGCCCCACGAGAATCGGGATCGTAATCTATGATCCATGTCGCCCATACGATTAGGTATCGTATCAGACGCGATAACTATTTTTTTGTTTCCGTTATGTAATTCGTTAAATGTGTGAAAGAATCCTTCCCGGGTCTTTTCCTTCCCGGCAATGAATTGAATATCATCTATTAAAAATACGTCTACGTTACGATATCTTTCGCGGAAAGCATTGGTAGTCTTGGTTTTAATGGCTTCTATGAAGTCATTAGTAAACTGTTCGGCTGTCACATAAAGGTAATCAATTTTCATGTCACGACAAGATTTTGCGATTGCTTGAAGGAGATGTGTTTTACCTAAACCGGGGCCAGAGCAGATAAGTAATGGATTGAACGTTGTGTCCTTGCTGGTTACAACATTTCGTGCGGAAGAATAAGCTAATCGATTAGATTCCCCAACAACAAAGGATTCGAAGTCATACCTTGGATTAGGAAGATGTTGTTTAAACATAGGTATGGTACCAGTTTCATTTGGCTTAGTTTTTGTGAAGACAGGTCTATATTGTCCAACTTGAAAGGTGACATCAGTTACCGAAGGCGATATCTTTTTAATGGCTTGTAAAATAAGTGGTTTCAGGCGTGTGCCAAGCCACTCAGCGGTGAAGCTAGTGGGGACCTGTACTATTAATGATTGTGATTCGAACTTACTCCCAACAGTATTCTTGATCCATGTCTCATAGATAGAACGAGTGAGTTGGATTTGTAATTGTCCTTGGATCGCCTTCCATAATTCATCAGGAGGGGGCAAAGTAGGGTGAAGAGAGGTATGTTTCATCGGATATACAGACCGTATCAGCAGAACGAGATAAATTCAATAGGGAAAAGAGGGTTTTGGAAAATTTTCCAAAAATTATATCGATAACCAATGATTGTTTTAAATTTATTTGAAGATTTAATTTATACAAGACAAAGGAAATTACGTATTTCGTAACATATAATACATGGGTGTTGTAGCGATCCTGTAATAAAATGGTAAACTTTTCATATAACAAACCAGTAATAGTGAGGCAGAGTTAGTTGGCGTTATCGTTAATATGCTATGAAGAGACCATTACGGTTTCAGGAACAGTAGGCCGATGAGGATAGGGTTTTGGGGCACGCCCTTCCACGCTGCTGGAGTGTTAGAAGTACTATTGAATTCGGAATTCGATGTAAGTGTAGTATATACGAGCCCTGATAGGAAAAGAGGACGTGGCATGAAGATAGAGGCTAGTCCAGTTAAAAGGATGGCTTTGGAAAGGGGAATACCGATATGGCAGCCGAAAGTTCTCACCGAAAGAGTTGTTGCAGAAACACTGGGAAATGCTAAGGTGGATCTTTGTGTTGTGGCTGCATATGGATATATATTGCCGCAAAGCCTTTTAGATGTGCCAAATTTTGGCTTTATAAATATTCATCCGTCATTATTGCCGAAATACAGGGGACCCAGTCCTGTAGCTAGTGCAATTCTTCATGAAGAAGAAATTACCGGTGTAAGTATTATGGCAGTTGACAAAGAGGTAGATGCTGGCCCCGTATTGGCACAGAGAGAAGCGAAAATTTGTGCAGTGGAAACTGCAGCAACCTTAACTAATAGATTGTTTATTCTTGGGGCAAACCTATTGATAAAAGTTTTACCGGACTGGTTTTCAGGAAGCTTAAGCTTGACTCACCAAAATTTGGGCATGGCGACATACACGAAAAAGTTTGTAAAAGAAGATGGAAAAATTCAATGGAAGAATACCGCTCGCGAGATTTGTGCCCGCCTAAGAGCTTTTAGTCCATGGCCAGGGATTTATACGTATTGGCAAGGTAGAATGTTAAAAATCATTGAAGCTTATCCTATAGAATATGTATCTCATGAGAGGCCTGGGGCGGTGATAACACTGGATCGAGCTACGAAAACCATAGGTATATGTACTGGTAGTGGTGTCGTAGTGTTAAGCAAAGTGCGATTAGAGGGGCGACGGGATACAGATATTTGGTCATTTATTCAAGGGCATCCGGTTTTCGTAGGATCAATCCTAGATGCCGAAACTTTGGGAGAAGCCTAGGTAGACCAGCAATATCTAGGAGGGGCTTCCCCCCCCTCCCACCTGAATGGACACAGTTACGTAGTCCCCTCGTTCGAGGCTTGAGGGCTGCCTGGTGCCATTCCTTCTTCAAGTGCTGTCTCGCCACGTTCCTCAATGGTCTCCACCCTAATCACTTCTATTCGGGCGATTAGCTCGGAAGGATCCGACGCTACATCTACATTATTGGGTAATGCAAGGTCCGAGACCTGTAGCATTGACTGTGGTCCGTCCATGGCTGACAGGTCCACCTTAAACTCGCTGGGGAGATTGAGGGGTAGAGCAGAAATTTCGACTGACCGTGCGGCTTGAACAACTACTCCTCCAGCCAGTTTTGCTCCAGGCGAGTCTCCGACCAAAACAATTGGTACGGTTGCAGTTATCTTTTGAGTAATATCAATGCGGAGGAAATCGACATGTAATAGATTCCCATGGTGAGGATCCCATTGAACTTCGCGGATAAGAGCCCAGATTTCCTGAGATATGCTATCCCAGGAAATAGATATTGGAGTATTGCCGCGGGCCTTGGCCAACACTTTAAAGAGAAGCTTTTCCTCGCATTGAAGTGCTTCAGGATCAAGGGAGAGTCCATATAGATGAACTGGGATATAACCACTTTTCCGAAGGCGACTGTTCTTTTTACCGAAAGTAAGCCTTGGTTGTAGGGAAAGGGAGATCTTTTCCACGAATAAAGTCCTCAGTTAGAAACTTGGTCTATCATTCTAGCACATAGTGTCCAGTCTCCAAAAGGACACAGTGCCCATTGCTGACTGTTTTGATAGACAATTTTTGGTGGCCGATGCTATACTCTGGGAAAATTAGGATCAAGGTAGTAGGCCATGAGGATACCCATGAAAGTAGACTATGGAGTGAGGGCTTTGGTCGACCTTGCTCAGAGTGGTACGAGCCGTCCTGTTCAGACTGCCGATATAGCTGCGCGCCAAGGTATACCAGAATCCTACTTGAACCAAGTGCTGACAATTCTGCACAAAGCAAGTCTAATAAAAAGCAGACGAGGGCCGCATGGAGGTCACGTTTTAGCTCGAGACCCTTCGAATATAACGCTCGCTATGATTATGAATGTTTTGGAAGGAAATACTCATATCCTAGACTGTTTGGTAGAACCGGATGGCTGCATGCATTCCCAAGCCTGTGCACAAAGGGAGATTTGGAGCTCTTTCGAAGAGTCGGTGGAAAAATTGCTTAGCTCTACGACGATATCTGACATGACAAAACGGCAAAAAGAATTAACCGCGAATAGACTGTCGGTCAGTTTATAAGTGCTAGACTAGAATCTTCTAGGAGAGTTTTCCTAAGCTGCCTCCATAAGAAGAGATCAATCGCCATAATAGGCAATACAGGAGGAGAGAATGACCCAAGCTAGAGCATTGACTCCAGAACAGGTCAAACGTTATAGCCGACACATAATAATGCCACAAGTAGGCAGTAACGGACAAAGGAAACTACTTGACAGTAAGGTATTAATCATCGGAGCAGGAGGCCTGGGTGGTCCAGCAGCTCTCTACTTAGGACTAGCAGGTGTGGGCACGATTGGAATAGCCGACTTTGATGTTGTAGATATGTCGAACTTGCAACGTCAAATATTGCATCAAAACAGTGATGTTGGACAGAGAAAAGTTAGATCGGCCCAGAAAACAATCAATTCTTATAATCCGGATGTAAATGTTATTACTCATGATGTCTGGCTTACTTCCGATAATGCCAAGGAAATTATCATGGGATACGATATGGTAATAAACGGGGCCGACAATTTCCCATGTCGTTATTTAGTAAATGACGCATGTTATCTTTTAGAAAAGCCACTGATAGACGGCAGCATATTAATATTTGATGGACAATCTACTGTTTTTATGCCCGGGAAGGGTTGTTACAGATGTTTATTCCCAAGCCCACCACCGCCCGGGATGGTGCCAAATTGTGCTGAAGCCGGAGTTTTAGGATCTTTGACTGGGCTGGTAGGCAGCATACAAGCCACAGAGACTATAAAGCTAATTCTTGGGATTGGGGATTCGTTATCTTCGCGTTTGCTATTGATTGATGCTTTGTCGATGGATTTTAGAGAGGTGAAGATCAAGAAAAATCCAGAGTGCCCATTGTGTGGTGATAACCCCACTGTGACGGAACTGATTGATTACGAAATCTTCTGTGGTTTACAAACGGAGAAAGGCATACCAGTAGAGGGGTAGACCTGTGAACTTTGCACAAGAACGAAACTATCTAGGGATATTAGATCTGATAGGCAATACTCCCCTAGTGGAATTGAAAAATACAAGCCCAACTCGAGGCGTTAGGATATTTGCTAAACTCGAAGGGCAAAATCCAACAGGTAGTCTTAAAGATCGTATAGCAAAGAACATGATCGAACAGGCAGAACAAAGGGGCGATATTGAAAAAGGATGTACGCTCTTAGAGCCGACAAGTGGCAATACTGGAATATCATTAGCCTTTGTCGGGAGACAAAAAGGCTATAAGGTTACAGTGGTGATGCCTGATAATGTAAGCCAAGAAAGAAGCCAATTGTTAACAGCATACGGTGCCAAAATAATCTATTCTGAAGGGAATTTGGGCTCAAATGGAGCGATATCTACGGCCCAGAGAATTATGAAAGAAAGCCCACTTGGTCGTTATTCAATGCTCTACCAATATGGTAATCAAGATAATCCAGGTGCACATTACAAGGAGACTGGGGCTGAAATTGTACGGGATCTACCTGATGTCACCGTTTTTATAGCGGGATTAGGGACTGGGGGAAGCCTTATGGGTACAGGTAGACGACTTAAAGAGTATAACCCAGATATTAAGATTGTAGCAGTCGCCCCGGAACCAGACGAAACTATCCAGGGCCTACGAGATTTAGAAGAGGGGTTTGTTCCTCCGATCTTGGATATTTCCCTGTTAGATGCCCGCATAATGGCAAAAGGAATAGATGCGTTTCGAGGAACCCAACAATTGCTCGTTCAGGAAGGCATATTTGCAGGAGTATCATCGGGTTCAGTTTTCTGGGCTGCCATGAAGGTAGCTGAAGGCATGTCTGGAGGGAATATAGTATGCCTATTGGCTGACGGGGGTTGGAAATATTTATCGACGGGCTTGTGGACAAAGGATCCCGCTCATATGGAAGAGGAAGGGAGAGGAAAAATATGGTGGTAAGGACTGATTTTTTATTCCACCAGGGTCGTTCACAAAGCTAGAAATAGAGACCTGTATTTTCGAGTGAGGCCATTAATAAAACGGTAGTTCTCAATTGGTATGCTTCTTCTACCAAAGATCAAACCTTTTGATAGAGAATATCGATAGGTTGATGTTGCCAGGTTATAGGCTCAATGTTATAATTACCCCTTAGAATTTTTATCCCAGGGGACGTTTGTGTAAGCGGGTACTTTACCCGCTTTCTTGTTGAATGGGAAAATCCAACAGGGGGCATTGCATTGAAGAGTGACTTTCTGATTGCTCTAACGCAGCTCGCTGCTGAAAGGCACCTCCCGAAGGAAGAGGTGTTAAAGGCTATTGAAGCAGCTCTGGCTTCTGCATTTAAAAAGGATAATTGGGGCGAAACGACAAGCGTTTCCGTAAAACTTAATCCGAACACTGGTGAAATATCCGCATATACCCTAAAAACGATCGTAGAAAATGTCGAAGATGATAGTAGGGAAATTTCTCTTAAAGCAGCAATAAAGATAAAGAAGGATGCTGTAATTGGCGAAATGATGGAGACAGATGGGTTGTCACATCAGGCTAGTCGTATTGCAGCACAGACTGCTAAGCAGGTGGTGCTGCAACGATTACGAGAAGCAGAAAGAGAAAAAGTGTTTGATGAATTTACTAAAAGGACTGAGGACATAATTTCTGGCGTAATTGGTCAGATAGACCCGGTTAGGGGTGTTACGCTTGAACTTAGTAGAGCTGAAGCTATAATTCCACCAGATGAGCAAGTTATAACGGAAAGATATAGACGAGGTCAACGACTTAAGGTTTATGTTCTAGAGGTTAGGCGCAGTGCTAAAGGCCCAGAGATTGTTGTCTCACGCTCTCATAAGAACCTCCTAAAGCGTTTGTTTGAGTTAGAGGTTCCAGAAGTATATAACGGTATAGTCGAGATAAAATCTATATCTCGGGAAGCAGGTTCTCGTAGTAAGGTTGCAGTCGTAGCCACACAAGAGGGAGTAGACCCAGTTGGATCTTGTATAGGCATGAGAGGTAATAGGATTCAAAACATCGTTAACGAACTCCAAGGGGAGAAAATTGATGTTGTTCGATGGGATCGAGATCTTACTAGATTTATCACTAATTCCCTTAGTCCCGCAGAAGTAGTTCATGTGGAGTCGAACCCGAAAGAACAAACTGCTGTGGTAGTGGTGCCAGAGCGTCAGCTCTCTTTAGCCATAGGTAAAGAAGGTCAGAATGCAAGGCTTGCGGCCAAGCTGACCGGTTGGCATTTAGATATTAAGGGAATGGCTGAATGGGAAACTCTGAAGGCCCAAATAAAATTAGAAGTTGAAACATCTGAGCAGGAAATTAGCTTAGAAAAAGAAGAAGAAGCCTTGATGGCTGGATTAGAAGCAGAGGCGCTAGTGCAGACGCCTGTCACAGTAGATGAAGAGGCTGATAAAGAAACTACACCTATTTTGGAAGAAGCCTTGGCTGATCTCATGGCAGAAGAAGAAACTGTAGAGACTCCAATTGAAGCTACTCTTACACCGGAAGAATTAGCAACCCTAAGCGTGAAAGAGGAAATAGAAGAAATAGAGGAAGAAGAAGAAGTAGTAGAGGAGTTTGGTGAAGAAGTATGGCAGACTCCCCAACTTACCCCAGATGCTGGCAAAATACGGTTTTCAGAAGATTTTATGGAAGATCTAAAAGTTGGGAGGAAACGTCGTGGTGGTGGTGGGAGAAGTAAAAAGGCGGCAAAACCTAAGAAAAGGAAAGTTGGTGGAACTAAGTAGAAGTTTAGTAGACGTGGGCAAAACTTTACCTAAAAGAACGTGCTTTATTTGTAGACAGAAAGCAAACAAAAGTGTGCTTTGTCGAGTGGTACGTACAATTGAAGGAACTGTGTCTTTGGACATCACTGGAATGGAACCAGGCAGAGGCGCATATCTATGTTTGACAAGGGAATGTCTTGGTTCAACCTCGATTCAACTTAGGCTAGAACGAGCATTGCGAACACAAATTGGTATTGAAGATAAGGAATTATTAGTAGCACAGATAAAAGAGAACATGATGCGGTTTAAGGAGATAGAGCCATGACTACTAAGAAAGAGCAGGAACCAACCGCAGAAAATGGGGTAGGGACACGGCAGCGAAAAAACCCAAACAGTAGTTCTCAGCAAGTAGCCATACCTGGAACGATTACAGTAAAACACCTTGGGGAGATCATGGGAGTGGCCCCCATTGATGTCATAAAACAATTGATGAGAAATGGAGTAATGGCTGCAATAAATCAGGTTATTGATTATGATCTTGCGGCGACGGTAGTCCCATCGTTTGGACTAGTTCCGGTGCAGGAGAAGCAGACCAGGAAAACCTCCTTAGACGTGTTAGAAAAAAGAGATCAAGATCAAGGCGAGAATGCTCCTGAGAGAAGCCCGGTAGTAACCATAATGGGTCATGTAGATCACGGCAAAACAACTCTCCTAGATACTATTAGAAACAGCCGGGTGGCGGAAAGAGAGATTGGAGGTATCACCCAACATATAGGAGCGTATCAAGTAGAGTACAATAATCACAAGATTACCTTTTTAGATACGCCAGGGCACGAAGCTTTTACGGCTATTCGGGCACGCGGGACTCAAGTCACCGATATAGCCGTCTTAGTAGTAGCTGCAGACGATGGAGTAATGCCTCAAACTATTGAAGCAATCAATCACGCAAAAGCTGCCAATGTGCCAGTTGTAGTGGCTATTAATAAGATGGATAGACAGGATGCTGACCCAGCTGTAGTGAAGAGACAACTGCTCGAGCATAATTTAGTTTTGGAGGAGTGGGGTGGAGAAGTTATAGGAGTCCCAATATCTGCCAAAGAAAATACTGGGATTGAAGATTTACTGGAAAATATTCTGGTTGTGGCCGAAATCGCAGAGCTCAAAGCCCAAATTGACGGGTTAGCCTCTGGTGTTGTGATTGAAGCTAAGCTTGATAGAACTAAAGGCCCAATGGCGACTGTTTTGGTCCAAGCTGGCACACTTCGAGTGACAGATAGCCTTGTAGCAGGGACAGTTTATGGAAAAGTCCGCGCTTTGGTCAACGATAAAGGGCTACGAGTATCAGAAGCAGGCCCATCGGTGCCGGTGGAAATACTAGGTTTTGGAACTTTGCCACAAGCGGGCGATAAATTTTATGCAACAACTGATGAACGATCAGCAAAGTCTGTTGTCGAGGAAAACGAACGTCGACAAGAAGAAGACAAAAAAATGTTACGAGCAATGACACTGGAAGGAGTAATGAGCGGAATCACAGGTGGTACCACGAAAGAATTAAATCTTATTCTTAAGGGAGATGTTCAGGGAAGTGTTGAGGCAGCAAGTGGGGCCCTTCTTAGGCTTGACAGTTCAGCAGCGAAAATTTCCATTCTTCACGCTAGTACAGGAAGGGTGAACGAAGGCGATATCCTGTTAGCTAACGCATCTAATGCGATCATTCTGGCTTTTAATATAGGGATTGAACCTGGAGTACAAGGAACAGCCGCCAGGGAATCCGTTGAAATACGCTCCTACGATATTATTTATAAACTTATAGAAGATGTGGAGAAAGCACTTAAGGGGAGATTAGAACCTACCTACCTAGAACATGTTACGGGGAAAGCGATAGTCCGAGACGTATTCAAGGCGGGGAAAACTGGAAATGCGGCCGGATGCATAATCGACGCCGGAAAGATCACCAGAGGAAGTTACGTAAGAATAAAACGTGATGGTAAGATAATTCATGAAAACACTATCTCTAGCCTCCGGAGATTTAAAGAGGATACCAATGAAGTAGGAGTTGGATTCGAATGTGGAATAGGCGTTGTGAACTTTAACGATTTCGAGGAAGGAGATATCTTAGAGGTCTATCGTAGAGAGAAGGCCCAGGTATAGTATTTAAATCCTGCTTTGTTATAGTAAAGCCCGGAGAAGGAAAAATTCCTATGACGAGACGAGTTCAGCGAGTAAATGAATTGTTGCGCCAGGAAATAAGCTTAGTTGTTCAGCGTCAACTCAAGGATCCACGGACGAAAAGTTTTATTAGCATAATGAAGGTTGAAACTTCTCCTGATCTCGCCAATGCTAAAGTTTTTGTTAGCGTTCTCGGCCAAAACAAAGACAAAATCCAAGCTTTAGAAGGCCTAATTTCTGGATCACGATTCATCAGAAAAGCGATCGGAGATGTCACCTCTTTAAGACATGTCCCGAACTTAGAATTTAAATTAGACGATCCTTTGGAAAAAGGAGCTAGAGTTCTTCAGGTAATGGACACCTTGAAACATATTGAAGACAATTAATATGATTGAAAAAGTGAAGACAAAGGAAACTCCAACAAACGGATTTGTGATCATAGATAAGGCGTCTGGAATGACTTCCATGGACGTCTTGCGAAGGGTCAAAAGGGCTACTGGGCATAAGAAGGGAGTAGGCCATGGAGGGACGTTAGACCCTCTGGCTGAGGGAGTTTTGCCAATATGTTTTGGTCAGGCAACGAGGCTAATGGAGCTCTTGGTGAGCGAGACAAAAGAATACACTATGACCATTCGATTGGGAATTACAACAGACACGTATGACGCAGAAGGTGTGGCGTCCGAAGAAACGGAATACTCTCATATATCACGGAATACCATAGAAAAAAGCTTGGACAAATTCCGAGGGACTTTCCCGCAAATTCCTCCCATGCACAGTGCTTTGAAAAGAGAAGGCAAGCGGCTTTATCATCTCGCTAGACAAGGAATAGAAGTAGACCGGGAACCGCGATTAGTAGATGTCCATGATATTAATATCGTGGAGTTTGCATTGCCTTTCCTAACGATAAAAACAGAATGTGGAAGAGGCCTTTACATGCGCTCCTTAGCGCATGATTTTGGTCAGGAATTGGGTTGTGGGGCACATGTTTCATATCTAAAAAGGACCAGGACCGGTCCATTAAGCTTAGATAGGGCAATGTCTCTGGAGGAGTTTGAAAACGCGGTTTCTGCAGGAAACTGGAGAAATTCTGTTCAATCCTTAGATTCTATCTTGCTTTCATATAAAAGCACAACCGCAAATGAGAAGATGGCGCAATTTCTTCGTAATGGTCAGGCCGTATCACTACCTATACAAGGCCAGAGAATTGGCCACTTGGATACATATAGAATTTATACAGAGACGGGACAATTTCTAGGGCTTATTCGATATGACAAACCCGTCGACCGATGGGTCCCATTTAAAATGTTCAATCTTTACGAAAAATCTCCGTATTTTGATCAAGAAGATTAGGTGTTATGAATTTGTGGATTTTTAAAAAGATGTTTCCGTTGAAAGGTAGCGGCTAGGGCTATAGAATAGGCGACGTGTTTGCAGGGCCGTTAGCTCAGTCTGGTTAGAGCACCGGACTTTTAATCCGGGTGTCCAGGGTTCGAATCCCTGACGGCCCACCAGAACTATAAGTTATGAGCAATTGTTTGCATTATGGGGCTTAATTATTACGAGAGGAATGTCTCGGGATGCCTTTCGTCTGTAGGTTTCGAACCCATTGAATGCCTTTAGGGCTAGTCCCCAGAGAACTTCATATCTTTTGTCAGTTGTTTCAACGATCCAAGTGTCAGCCTGGTGGACTTTAGTTCCAACTTGTACTATGACTAAAGGGTTCTGTCTGAGATTTACGAACCAGCTGGGGTTTTTGGGGCTGCCACCGAACGAAGCTACCACAATAAAATAGTTGCCATAGGTTACAGCAGCGAGGGGAACACTTCGCTTTTGGCCACTTTTGCTGCCGACAGTTGTTAAGAGAAGGATTCGTACTTTTCCGAGTTGATTGCCAATCCTTCCTCCTGAAAGTTGGAAGATATGCGTATGGATACGCGATAGTAATCGTATTAAAATAAACTTCATTCTTGCTGGACTATATGTTAACAGATGTACTATAAACTGTTGTTGTATAGGAAATAGTAATACTAGTGGCATGAGATTTCCTTGATCGTATCCTGGATTTCTACAAAGGAGCGGACTTGATTTCAATGGCTTTCGGATTTCTTAAACACAGGGATTTGTCAATTTTGCTTAAGAAAATACATTTAATTGCAATTTTTATAATGATTATCTCGGCGGGTTGTGGTGAGTCAAGCCCGATACCTGAACCCGATCCGTTAATAGTTAACTTAAGAGAATTGTTGGATATGCGTGACCAGAATGAGGTCGCGATGGAAAGCAAGTATAAGGGCCAGTTTGTTGAAATGCATGGAATAATAGAAGAAATACACGATGGAGACATCAATATTCTTCCTTTAGATTCAGACGTTTTACAGATGTCGGGTGCTGTGTGTAAATTCGAGAAGGCGAACCCAGTAATGATAGAAAGATTGGAGCATGTTGTTAGGGGCGACGTGGGTATAATCCAAGGCACCATAAAAGATATCGATGATTTTATGTTTACTGAAATTAAAATAGACCCGTGTATACTTATCCTAACTCCGAGCATGCCGACTTCAATAGAGCCAGAATCATCAGAGGGTTCCAGTGCCGGTCAGATCAAGAAGGTTATGCTTGCAACTCCGGGATCCTCCGAATCGCATTCTGATTCAAAGGCCGTATTTTTGGAAGGATCAGGAATGAAGGCCACTTCACTTTTTGTTTTATCTAAAGGCTTGTGGGTCGCCGAATTTGAGCATTCAGGAAACAAGAGCTTTGAGGTGGTGATATTTGATGAAAATGGCGAGATGATCGACTTCTTAATACAAGAAGTTGGCCTTTTCTCCGGGTCCAGAATACTGAATATAGAGAAGGATGGAAGGTTTTTACTGCAAGTAACTGGAGACGGAAACTGGACAGTAGGGATAACCCCTCCTTCTATGGTAAGGACCTCGACAACCAACCAAGGAAAAGGAACGATGGCTACGCCGACAGTGATAGAGAAGATTGTGGAAGTAGAGAAGATTGTGGAGGTAGAGAAGATTGTGGAGGTAGAGAAGATTGTGGAGGTAGAGAAGATTGTGGAGGTAGAGAAGATTGTGGAGGTAGAGAAGATTGTAGTGGTGGAAAGAATAGTGACTGCGACGCCAACCCCAACCCCTACACAATCCGTATCCGTCACAGCTCAACCCATGCCGTCTCTGGACCAGATAGCCACGGTTCCAAGTCCAACCTCCACTCCTATTCCAACCGCGACACCGACACCGACCCCAACCGCGACCCCAACTGCGACACCAACCCCAACCGCGACACCGATGCCAACTCCAATTCCTACACCGGTGCCAATAGTGGTGAAGCTGATAGGTCAAACATATCAGGCAATTGATGGGGTTGAGATAAAGATTGCTTCCGTAACCAAGACAGCAATTCAAATAGACAGCAACACTACTGGGACTACCGTCGAATTGGTTTACACAATGAGAAATACGTCTACTACATATGTAAAAGAACAAAAAGGGTTTACCCTCTATTACCAAGGGGGAGGAGCCGAATCACAAAATTGTAGTGGGTGTACTGTCATCCAACCTGGAGTTACTATCAGTTTAAGTTATACATTTACCTTAACTGATCCCACCAGGCCATGGATTTTGGGATATCCTACGAGGCCATTAGGGTATTGGATAGCAACAGACCTTGTTTGGGTTATTGATTAATACGGCTTATCTATTTTCAATGATCAATTTGGAATAGATTTGATTGCGGGAATAACAGATACACCTGTTTCTGTAAGTGAACAAGCACCTCGCGGTGGTACTCCTGCATACACTATATAGTTAAGGGGGAAATTCATATAATTGATACTGAAGGCAATGAATTTGATATCAAGAAAGACGCGAGTGGGCTATCTTGGTTTTACTAACTCGTCAAATGCACCTTCCTGTGATGGCAGACATAGCATACTGAAAATGAAGGAAACATGGCTGTATATATTATCGTTACGCAGCGGAATGTAAAAGGGAAGGAACTCTGATGGATTCCGTGATTAGTATAAGAAATTTGACTAAGAACTATGGAAAGTACAGGGCAATAGAAGATATTAATCTAGATGTTATGAGAGGGGAAATCTTTGGATATTTAGGACCAAATGGCGCGGGTAAAACAACGACGATTCGTACTTTATTGGATTTCATTCGGCCAACGAAAGGAAGTGTTACCGTTTTGGACCTTGATTCTAGAACAGACAGCAGACAGATCAGGAAAAGAATTGGATATTTGCCGGGCGATATCGGCCTATACGAAAAAATGACGGGGCGACAACTACTGAAATATATAGATGGATTACGGGGAGGATTAGATTGGCATTTTGTGAGGCAATTAACTGAGAGATTTGAAGCAAACATAGATCAACCTATCAGAACCTTATCGAGAGGGAACAAGCAAAAAATCGGATTGATGCAGGCGTTCATGCATACTCCAGAACTTATTATTATGGACGAGCCTACTAATGGATTGGATCCGCTTATGCAACAAGAATTTTATAGGCTGGTCGAAGAAATGAACAAGAAAGGTGCAACTATTTTCATTTCTTCACATATTGTTCCCGAAATAGAAAGATTGTGTAGCAAAGTGGGAATAATCAGGAAGGGGAAGTTGGTCGCAGTCGAGGAAGTAGAAAAATTAAAGGAAAAAGCCATACGTAAGATTACCTTTGTATTTGATGAACCAGTATCTAAAGAAGAATTTGAAAACCTCCCTGGGGTTAGAGATATCGAGGTAGAAGGCAATGCGCTCAAGTGCACAATAAAAGGCACAGTTGATGCTCTGGTCAAGGCGGCAGGTATGCATAAGGTAATTAAGATAATAAGTGCTGACGGTAATTTGGAAGAAATTTTTCTAGATTTCTATGCAGTTGGGAATAAATGATACTTCGTAATGTTTTTGTGAAATCTTTGTGGGATCAGAAGCGGTCGTTGGCCTGGTGGTGTTTGGGAATAGGGCTAGTGATTATTGTCACCATGCTATTTTATCCCACCATGAGGGAAATGACTGAGTTAAACGAAATGTTTGCGACTGACGAGAACCCATTAATGAAAGTATTTGTAGGAAATATCACCGACTTTACGTCGCCTGAAGGGTTCATTAACAGCCAACTTTTAATTTTCATAGTGCCCTTGCTCTATATAGTTTTTGCAATCGGTATTGGCAGCGGTTCTATTGCCGGGGAGGAAGAAAATGGGACCCTGGATTTTCTGCTCGCGCATCCATTAACTAGGGAAAGCGTTGTCGTCCAAAAATTTCTAGCAATGATTATTGCAGCTATATCTATAGGAATCTTTGGATGGGTAAGTTTAATAATTGGAGCTGCAATAGTAGATATGGAAATCGGTTACTCCCGTTTAGCAGCAGCGACATTTGGCGGAGTGCTACTTGGTATTACTTATGGAGGAATTGCCTTCTTTCTAGGTGCGGCATTAGGGAAAAGAAGTTTCAGTATAGGGATGGCCGGTGCTCTGGGAATAGGAGGATATCTTTTAAACTCGTTAGGGCCAATGGTAGGGTGGCTTGAGCCATTTAGAAAAATCTCCCCTTTCTACTATTACAGCAATTCTGATCCCCTTATAAATGGGCTGGATTGGAGTCATATGGTTGTACTTTTGGTTGTTATCTTATTGGAGGGGGGGGTGGCTGTTTTGACGTTCAGACGAAGAGACTTAGCCGTAGGCTAACAGTATCTCATACCTCACGTTGCACTTAATTCGTCAGGTTCTCGTCAATAGCAGGCTTATAGGTCGAAAACCCATTGGCCAACTTTTATTAGGCCTATGAGGACTCCACCGGCCACCACGCCTGCAAGAAGCCCAAAAGTTATTCGCATGATTCTATCCATCTCTGCCTCCGACTCCTTACACTTGGCATAGGAAAAGGAACCGCTAACTAGAATCCTAGAAGCATACTATAAGACAGGGTTTGGTATTAGTTTTGAAGCGCATCTTCATTGATGGGCAGGAATTGTTATAAGATAAAGTCATAGTAGAGATCGTAATTAAGGTATTCATAGAGGTTTATAGCCGAATCTTTGCTCTAGAAACCTTTCGGTCTTTCCAAGTAGTGATTCCAAGTCCGTATGTGAATAGAGAGTGGAATGCAGCTAAGACCATTAGGGACATCGATAGCGGATAGAAAGGGACCATTAAAACCCGATGTTTGAATTTTCGACATACGATGAACCAAGTGGCAGTGACCAGCCCAGTAGAAGAAGCTAATAGCAGGAAAAAATCGTTGTTTTCCGGATACGCTATGGCGCTGACAGCTAGTGTAAGGGGAGGAAGTACTCCTAACAAGAGAATAACGAAAGAAAGTACAAGTAAAATACTGATCCGGTAATAGAGAGCTGGGAAAACACTGCGTGAGACAGCCTTAAAAGCTGCAAGATTGCCTTTGTATGGAAGAACGCTAATGTCAGTTGAGCCGCCGACTAGGGCCCACGTTAAGCCTTTGCTCATAATGAGCCTACCCAAGGCGAAATCGTCTAGGGGATTGTTGTAAACTTTCTCGTGTCCCCCGATTTCTCGATAAGCCTTTGCATTGAACAACATAAATTGCCCAAAGGTAGCAGAGAGATGTGGAGTTTGTATTTTATGGGCAAGTTTCATAGGGATCCAACAAAAAAGAGCCCAATCAATTAACGGAAACATAAGACGCTCGGTTAAACAGGATGCGGTCCTGTGAGGGATTATAGTCAGAAGGTCTACCGACTTCTTTTTATGCGCCCTTACGGCTGCTAAAACGGATCCTTGTGAAAGGATTGTGTCAGCATCTACGAAAATGATCAATTCACCGCTCGCTTGTTTGGAAAGTTGATGGCAGGCCCAATTTTTGCCCACCCAACCTTGAGGCAGAGGAGTTCCTTCAAGGAATGTTATTTTGGCAGATGGGGCTGCAAACTCTTTGATGATTTTCGCCGTCTCATCTGTCGACCGGTCGTCTAGGACCAGGATTTCTAATGGCTCATAATTTTGGTTAATTAATGAACTTAGGCATTTTATGATGTTCCTCTCTTCGTTTCGAGCTGGGACAAGAATAGATACGGAAGGTTTTACTGGAAGCGGTTCTGAATTTGCCAAGAAGGTGTCAAGTGAGCTAAGAAACCTTAAGTTAAAGATAGCGATAACAAAGGAAAATATGGACAATATCAAGATGGAAATATAGACGATTTCCGGGAGCTCTATCATAAGACCAGCCTTCTAACTCTATCGAGCCATTGCCGTAAAATAATTCCTTCTGAATATTCGGCTCGGTGTTTGTAAACCAAAATAAATAGATTAGTTATCCCGAACAAAAAGATGTGTGCATGCATGCTGCTTGAAAGCGAAGTTAGTAATAGTCCGATCAAGGTGGCCGTGACTGTGATTGCATGGTTCCGTTGCGTCAGGTGTCCGAGACTAAGCAATAGAATTGCAATTGGGACGGAGATCCATCCGAGTGCTACCAGCCATGCTCCCCCAGTTACTGCGATAGCTTTCCCTCCGTGGAAGCGGAGAAAAGGTGACCATGCATGCCCGATAATCGGGGACAGAAACAGGATAGCGTACATGAGTTCTGATGTAACGCTTGATGGCAATTCTAGGTATCGGAAAGCGGCGTAAAGTGGGATAGCTCCTTTGCCTATTTCAAGAAGCAAACACGTCGTACCGAGAATATGACCTCCTAGTTTCCAAGCGTTGGCAGTGCCTGGATTTCCATCTCCTATGGACCTGATGTCTTTTTTCAGCATCCATCTTCCGATAAGTAATGCCCAGGGTATGGACCCACTAGTAAAGGCAACTAGTATCCAAAAAAGAATGTCTAGAATTGGGAAGACTCCATAGACCAGTCAAGATGCGTGGTGGCAGATGGCAATAGGAAGATGTGCAATGAATATAACCTATATCTAAATTCTTTATCTTTGATACGATTTAAACAGCATAATGGGACACGAGTATAACATTAGTTAAGATAGTTATCCTTGGTAAGGAGCAATTCCCTTGGTGAACATCGGCAACATAGACAATTCACCCAAAGTCTGTTAGAAGTTACTTGGCCTTTTATTGAAGGATGAATGTTATGATATTAGTTATATGCAAAAGAACGCTGTGCCAATATCCTTGGCCTGTTACTAGAGGCTTGAAATAACTATGAATGATGAAGAATCCCCCGTTCCCCCTGCTGAAATAGGGGACGACGATATTATCGTAACTCAAACCAATTGGGCGTGGATCTGGGCGACTGTCCCTTGGTTCATCCTATTTGGAGTGTCGTTTCTTTTCGATGCTCTTACTTTTGGCATTTTACCAGTAGTCCTTGCTGCAGCCGTTATCGTTCCGCGATATGTGAGCTTTAGAAAAACTTGCTACATTCTTACCAAGACACATGTTGTATTAGTTCAAGGTTCTCTTATAGGGAAACGACGTATCGATCTATCCTTCTCCGAAATGGAGCGGGCAGATCTGAGTCCAGGCCCGTTTGGGAATTCCTTAGGATATGCGAAAGTTGATATTCTATTAAAGGACGGGAGAATAGCAGCTCTTTATCATGTTCCCATTACATCACCGTTGTTTGGGTATGTACAGGAACAAATCACCTTAGCAAAAAGCAAACCTTCAGAATAGAAGGTTGCTGGTCAGCGAAGACTCACTGCTAGTGCACTGGAGGTACTGTACCGAGCCACCAGTGAACCTAAGGGATGAGGCGCAGGGATGATGAAAATACTTACGAATTCTACTAGGCTTGCCTTTGCCGGTATCGTATGTTCTCTTGTCATTAGTGCAATAGTGGGCATATTTGTGATTCTCTTAGGCGATTTTGACGAGACCGAAATTAAGATATTGTTAACTTCAGGGTCTCTTGCCGGACTTAGTATATTGTCACTGCCAAGCCTATTCCATCTTGAACGGAATCAATATATGACACTTTCAAGGATTGGTATAGTGGCCGCTATAGCAGGGTTCTCTGCCATCCAGCTTGTAATTTGGAGTGAGGGGAATTTCGCCGGCCAAATTTTCTGGAAAGCGGTAGCCACGAATGGAGTGTTGGCCTTTTCCACGAACCATATGTTGTCACTTTTTATGGCCAAAGTGCAGGAAACCCTGGTAGTGATGTCTCGTTGGGTCACGATATTAGCTATCGCAACGGTCGCAATATTTATAGTGTATGTAATTTGGGCAAATGAAGTCCCAGAACAAGCGATTCGGATATTTGGAAGTGTAGTCATAATAGATGCGTTAGGCACCATAGCATTTCCGATTATAGTGCGCCTATCTAAGATCAAATGATCGAATGGGAGGTTTACGTATAAATACGTTCAGCAAGGGGATCAATTTGTTGGTAATATGGAGATAAGGGTTGGATTGAAAGGAGTTGGTATGATTAATGATTCCAATAAGTCAGAGGAAGGAAAGGCAAGCTTTTTCGGAGCCAGGCATTCCGTGCGAGTAAAAAGCATACAGCAGCTTGCGATACTTTTTGGTTTGAGTGGAATGGCTTGGGGTGCAATCCTGCCGACGCCTGCATGGATAATTGGTACCATTGCAGCAATAACTGGGGCATTATGGGGAGGATTTAAGCCTAAGTCGCTCGATTCCAAGACAGTTGTGCAAACTGTTGGATCTCTCTTGTTGGTATCTGGGACAATTACGTGGCTCATAACACTAATTTTGTGATGTATGGTCCATGATATTAAGGAATAGTTATTAAGGAGTAAGGTTTATGATTGGAACCATGATTAGGGCAGCGATGCTTCGGTCTGATGCATATGAAGAAGTGGAAGCAAATAAATCAGCAACTGGTCAAGCCATGGCCATTGTGGTGCTGGTCTCGCTTGCCACTGGTTTGGGCTACACTGGCTTAGTAGAGGCAGCCGGACAAGAATCAACTTCTTGGAATCTTATTGGCATGGTAGTTGGTGTGTTGGCTTCACTAATGGGCTGGGTATTATTGGCTTGGATAACTTTTATGGTGGGGACTAAACTGCTTCCAGGTGCTGAAACTCAAGCTAATTGGGGGGAACTAGCAAGGACTTTGGGGTTTGCTCAAACAGCGGGTATTCTAAAAATAGGCGGACTCATTCCAGGAATTGGACCATTTTTGTTCACACTTGGATCTTTAATGGTATTAATGGCTACATTCGTAGCGATTAGACAGGCACTTGACTATAGCTCGACTCTGCGGGCAGTTGCTGTTGGTGTAATATCATATATACCATATCTTCTCATAATGGTTATTGGCCTAAGCCTTGTAAACGGCTGAAGCGCTTGACGATTGTACGACTAGCTCTAGGCTTATTGGATTAGTTTGTTAGAAGCGATACGTGACAAGCTAATGCCTATACTGGGCTAGTTCGATTCACAACGGCGAATGAGACGGAATAATGGTCAAGTTAAGCTTCAGCATGAAGGATTGCGGGTTTTGCCTATCCTCCGCCGAAATGCCCCGATTTTTGACTTGGGTCAGCACAACCCAGGTCTATTGAATGCTTCTTGGCGGTGTTAGAGTACGCAAGGGCAGCTTTGGTATCTTCGGTCACAGCCCAGGTATTGAACAAAGCCATTTGGTGTTTAAACTCATCTCGAAGTTCAGCACAGTCAGTCATTGCGTTTATTCGTGCATGTTCTGCAGGTTTGCCAAGGGGAGTTGAGTCACCGCAGGCAATTACCGTGGAAAGCATACAACCGAATAACAAGAGCAGAAAACTTTGTTTCATTTTGCGCCTCCAAAAGCAGGTTTCCAAGAAAACGCTTTAGCCTGTCCATGTTAACATCTTTGGTTAATTAGACAAAGCTAAACGGATGGGTGTTTAGCCTGATTAGAAGATCAAGTCTAGGATCGCACCACTAATCATTAAAGAAGCCAGTGAGATAGTTATCAAAGCAAAGTTCAGTTTATTCGCTAGCCCAATTAGCGCGTGGATAGAAATAATTCCGACTAAGCAGGATGATACCGCTGCTAGTAATGCTTCAGTAGACCAGAGGAACTCTTGGGTAATTCCGACATAGAGGGCGCCAATTAGACTTAATGGGATCGTAAGTAAGAAATTAAGTAGCAATGCCTCGTGTTTGTCGAATTGCCGATGTAAAAGGAGGGACATCGTCATTCCTGAACGACTTATTCCCGGGAGAACTGAGATGCCTTGAATTATTCCCGTAATAACTGAGTCCTTTAACTTAAGATCCTCCTTAGATCTAAATCCTTGCAAGGGTCGTTTAGTTTGGCTCAGTCCACTGATGAGCATAAGGATTCCGGTGACCCCCATTACGCTTGATCCTGGCATTGATGATAATCGCCCTAAAGTCGTTATAAGTGAAATGCCAACGATAGAACCAACCACAGTGGCAATCAGTAGAAAAGATAGTGTAGGAGATGGTTGTAATGGGTTTGAGAGAATTTCTTTGACCATAAGAAAAAAACGTTGTCTAAAAACGATTAAGATAGAAAAAGAAGTCCCAATGTGGAGCCAGATGGCGAAGGCGACGCTTTGTTCTAGCGTAACATCAGAAAGAATTCCATGAACTGTTGATACAATGCCTCCAGAGCTCATGGGTAGCCATTCGAATATTCCCTGAAGTAAACCTAAGAATATGAAATACATAGAGCGGCTAAGATGTGTGAACCAATACTGCATAAAATATGATTAACATGGGTATGATTTTACCTTGAGATGGTTATTGTTGCGAGATCCGCAGACCACTTTGCCATTTTGGTCATGGTAGAGCTAGGTGGAGGACTGTGGTATTCTCCTGGTGAACCTAAAGGAAGGAAGTGGCATTTTGGATGATAGTGAACTGGCTTTTACGTCAGCTATTAAACTTAGAGAGTTGGTAGCGACCAAGCAGATATCGCCGGTCGAGGTTACTGAAAATGCTTTACGGAGAGTTGATAGGCTAAACCCTAAACTAAACGCTTTTCTCACGGTTGCGGCTGACAGAGCTCTACAGGACGCCAAGAAAGCCGAAGAAGATGTTATTAAGAAAAAAACGCTTGGGCCTCTTCATGGAGTACCCACATCAATCAAGGATCTTCTGGAAACAGAGGGGATACGTACCACGAAAGGCTCTCATATTTTCCGAAATCGAGTGCCATCGAAGAATGATTTTCTGGTCGACCGAATCAGAAAGGCTGGAGCTATAATCCTCGGGAAAACAAATACACCAGAGTTTGGGCATGGGGGCGGTGTCACTGAGAATCGTTTGGGTGACTTTTGTCGTAATCCTTGGAATCCGGAAATGGTGAGTGGGGCCTCGAGTGGAGGGGCAGCAGTATCTGTTGCAACGGGGATGAACCCAATATCTCATGGGACTGACGGGGGAGGTTCGATTAGAGTGCCGGCATCCTTCTGTGGTGTTTTTGGCATTATGGGCACTATGGGACGGGTGCCAAGGCGTAATACAGGTTTAATTAGCTCTAATCCGGTATGGTTTTCTCAAGACGGACCGTTGAGTCGGACAGTTTCCGACGCGGCATTATATTTGCGGGTTATGTCTGGGCCACATATTCAAGCTACTGGTAAAGGATCATTGCCAGAGCCAGAAGAAGGATTTTTAGCTGACATTAGCGGTTCAATCAAAGGCCTTCGGATAGGCTGGAGTCCAAATTTGGGATCTATACCTGTTGAAAAAGATGTAGCAGTTATCTGTGAAAAAGCTGTACAGAGATTTGAGGCATTGGGCGCAACTGTAGAAGATTCAGGGTTTATTATAGATATAGAAGAAGTGAGCCAGACCTTTGGGGCCCTGACAGCCACCCAAGACTATATAAATTATGGATATTTGCTGGCGGAACACGGAGAAGAGATGGTTTCGTATGTGAAGCAAGCCATTGTTACGGGCAAAAATACCTCTGCTGAAGTCTATGCATTAGCCCTTGCAAGGATGGAGAGACTCCGAAAGTATGTTAGAGAAAGTTTTTCCAGATATGATTTACTCATTACTCCCACACTTGCTGTCGCACCGTTTCCATGTGGATATCGGCCGGAAGTTATAGATGGTGTAAAGGTTCCTAAAATGTCTGGATTCTATTCGATGCTTTATCCATTCAACATGACAGGAAATCCTTCAGCGAGTATCCCCTGTGGTTTCACTATAGATAATTTGCCTGTTGGGTTGCATATAGTAGGGCGCAAACTCGATGAGTTGACAATCATAAATGCGTCTCTGGCTTTTGAAGAAGCTTATCCATGGGCGCATTTGCGACCCATGGCATCGTAAACCATGATATAGGAGATGTTACTATGCCCGCTCATATGAATAGGAGTGCTACTTTTATAGAAGAACCAAGTTTGTTAGAAGAAAAACTGCCTGACCTTCTGGCTTTGACTAATGCAAAGGTAGAATACTTCGATATTTCGCCTGATGGTCGAAGCTTAGCTTATGTGTCAGCAAAGCAAGGGGGATATGATCTGTATGTATGTTCAATCGATGGGACAGATGTGCGACGCTTAGTCGCGATGTACCCAGAGGAATGTATATATCCCAAGTGGTCACCTGATGGCGAGTGGCTTGCCTATTTTGCTCGAGGAGAAGCGTTCAAAGTTAGAGTAGATGGGAGCGAAGCCCCAATTAATTTAACCTATGGGAATGGCCCAGGGCGAGGACATGAACAGGTTCATTGGACGCCGGATGGCAAACATTTAATTTTCGCTCGACCGGGCCCTAATGGATTCATGCAAATCGCTAAAATTCCGACTAAAGTCCCAGATGGGAAGATTAAGATTCAATATCTTACCGACGATACCTTTAATAGCACGGATGTAGACGTTTCCCCCAATGGTTTATGGGTAGCATTTATGTCAGATAGAAGCGGCCACGCTGACTTTAAGCGGATGGATGTCTATGTAACGTCGATCAATGGTGGCGAGGATCGCAATGTTACTCCCAACACATATGAATATTACGATTATCGCCCCAGGTGGTCTCCAGATAGCAGAAAACTGGTTTTTACCTCAGATAGGACAGGATGGCGAAACATAGGAGTTATTGACGTTCTGACAAGTCAGACCAGAATGCTTACGGGAAGTAAATTTGATGAGTATAACCCTCGTTGGTCGCCCGATGGTCAATGGATTGCTTATGTAGCAAACTGTGGTTGGAATTTCCAACTGATGAAAATACAGGCTAATGGATCAGGCGATTCGATTCAGATTACCAATGGAGATGGTGTTCATGGTGGCATAGACGCTTATCAGGCTCGCGGAACAATACGATGGACACCAGATAATAAAAGAATTGTTTACACATTTATGAATCATGACAGAATCAGTGATCTGTGGGTTATCTCCGCCGCTGGAGGAGTGGAGGCTCAGATTACTGATCATATGCCAGAAGGATTAAAGGAATTCTCTTTTGTTGAGCCTAAGTTGATAAGGTATAAAAGCAAGGATGGCCTAGAGATCCCAGCGTGGTTATATCGGCCACAAAATGCTGAGAATAGTACTACCCCCTTGGTGATCTATGCGAGAGCGAATACTAAAGGGTTTCATGTGAAGGGGTTTTATCCCTATATACAGTATTGGGTATATAAAGGGTATTCGGTAGTTGCTCCTCAAGTGCGTGGCAGTGGTGGACTGGGAAAGAAATACGAATTTCTTAACTATGGCGATTGGGGAGGAGGGGATATAGATGACTTTGCTTACGCTGCCTTCTCATTAGCTGAAAAGGGGATAGTAGACCCAAAAAATGTCTTTATGCAAGGCGGAAGCACTGGAGGGTTCTTTACATTTTCTATGTGTCATAGGTATCCAGATCTATTGAAGGCCGCTGTGGCTTTTTATGGATCAACTGATCTTATTCATTCATACCGTATGAAAAGTGGGTCCAGCATGCCAGTTCATGGTGATGTCGTGGCTGGAGATAGAGGTGGGCCCGATATGGCGCCGGACCACTGGAAAGGGCGTTCTATATTCTACAACCTAGATAAAGTGAAAACCCCACTACAGGTCCAATGGGGAGACAGAGATGGTGTTAGAATCAGCATGGCGGACGATCTTTTTAGGGAAGCGAAGAAACAAGGCTTGTATATGGAATACATTCAATACAATTGCGAATCCCATGGATGGTATCATTGGAGGCCTGAGACCGTAGCAGATTCTATGAGGCGGATGGAGGCCCATTGGAGAAAGTTTATAGGGTCCTAGATCCATAAACTTTTATTTTATCTACGGGGATCGAGCAAGCGGCGCGATGTTTCCTTGGGTTAAGCTTTATTAGGATACTCTGAAAACCAACGTTGGAGATCATTGTCATATCGATCTAGCCATGCTGCATTCAGGTTGATTCGTTCTATTGATTGTTTTATGGTTCGGGCAGCCGATGGGGTAGGATTATTTTCGAAAAAGGCTTTGACATCATCTGCTTTTCTTGATGATATAAAGTTTCCTGTCATTGATACTAACCGCATGATTGCAAATCCCCCATCTCCGTATCTTCGATCGAATTCGGGCCAGTTACTTTTGACGAAATCCCAAGCCATTGTGAGGCCAAGATTGTTATTAGCAATAGATGTAACTAGGCTTACTACGTCCTGATTTCGAACCACGTCCTGATTCAAGGAGATTCCCAAGGTTTTTCTTAGTAGAGCTTTATCTGAGAACATAGACATGGCTCTGAGTATGCGGACTTTTTCTTCATGTTGAACTGAATTTCCGTAAATGGTGAGCATTTGGTCGAAAGTAAGTTGGGAACCCTGGTTGGTGGCAATGCCGAACACAATGTCTTTAAGGTCTGGATTCAATGAAGAATTGTCTTCTAAGAATCTAAAATAGCGGGTTAGACCTTCGTTAAGAGTGCCTGAATGGCCGTAGGCGGCAAGCCGCGAGAGTAACACTGACCTTAAGAGAGAGTCTAGGTGTTTTTCGCCTGGTGATGGATCCCAACCAATAGAGAGAGCTGTTTCAATAAAAAGATCCCGGCAAAATGATTGAAACGTTTCGAAGTAGCTTTTCCCATGAATGACTTTTTCAATCCATTTGAGATTAATAGCTATGGACTCCCAAACAGACACGTGAGTTTCATGTTTGTATGCTTTTGTGAGGGATAGGTAAATTTCGGGTGATAAATAGCCACCTTTGGTTAATGCGAATGCGTCGTTTTGTATGCCTAAGCGATCATTAGGAGGGAGTCTTTTTTTTGCAATAGATACTTTTAAGGCTTCCCATTGTTCAGGAGAATAGTTAGTCCGAAAGAAGCCTACGTGTCCAGAATTTAGCTTTAATTCGAGAGGATTTGTTACAGAAATGCGAGTTTGGGTGGTGCTGATTAACAAGGATTTAGATGAACCAGTTTCTTCTAATGATAAAGGAATTTCCCACCTGCCAGACGCTTCATCGCCTAATATGTGGCTATATAGGAACCTTTTCTGATCTATGACTACAAGGTTGGTTTTATTGTCCTCCTTTATATCCAACACTGGGAAACCAGGCTGCTTTATCCAAGTATCCATGATTTTATTGACAGGTCTACCCGAGGCAAGCGTTAAGCCATTCCATAAGTCTTCGGTACGGGCATTGGCATATTGATGGGTGGAAAGGTAAGTCTTAACTCCCGCACGAAAAATTTCTTCTCCCAAAAACAACTCTAACATTCTGAGAATTGACGCTCCTTTACTGTAACTAATTGCGTCAAAGAGTTCTCCTATCTCTGATGGATTGCTAACTGGCATCTCAATTGGATGAGAATTGGCCAAACCATCCAACACTAAGCCGGCATTGGTATCTTCGAGTAAAAATTGTGTCCACATGTCCCATTCTGGAAACAATGTAGCGACAGCTTTATTCCCCATCCAAGAAGCAAAACTTTCGTTAAGCCATAGGTCGTCCCACCATTCCATAGTAACAAGATCACCAAACCACATGTGTGCCATCTCGTGCGCGATAATCTCAGCAATTCGCTGTTTAGTATTTGCTGACGAAGAAGTTTCGTCAAATAAAAGAGCGGCTTCCCTATAGGTAATGGCTCCCCAGTTTTCCATTGCTCCAGCGGCGAAATCCGGGACAGCTATGTGATCTAGTTTGTCTAGAGGGTATGGTATGCCGAAGTAGTTGTTGAAATAATTGAGTAGCCTAATGGAAGTGGCAAGGGCAAATTCCCCTTGGTCTTCTTTTCCTCTCGTAGCCCAGATTCTAACCAAAGTGCCATCAGGCGAAATTTGTTCTACTGACTCGAGATCACCTACGATAAATGCTAGATAGTATGTTGACATTGGAGGAGTTTCCTTGAAACAGATGGTCGAGGTCCCATCATTGTTAATCTGTTGGCTTGCTATGGAGGTATTGGCCAATGCTGTTAAATGGGACGGTATAACAAGAGTGATATTGAAAGTTGCTTTTAGCGCAGGTTCGTCCCAGCAAGGGAATGCTCTTCTAGCATCAGTGGGCTCGAATTGGGTACATAGAAGAAAAGAGGGATTGCCAGAAAAATCTGTGTAGGCTACCCTATAGAACCCTCTGAGTTGATCGTTTAGGGTCCCGCGAAAACCTATTTTAAGGGTAATTCTGCCTTTGGGAAGGTGTTCACTGAACTGAAAAGTCACCCTTTCGTTTTCGCAATTAAGCTCAATGTTAGTGGGCTCTACTATCGTTCCGTTATGAAGAATTATGTGTGCGTAGTCTATGTTTAGCTCAGCTGAATTAAGAGAGAGTGTGGGAGTAGATTCCAGGACTTCTATATCTATAGTCTCTACGCCTTTAAAGGTGAAACTCTGTAGGTCCGGGATTATCTTGATATGGTATTTTGCTGGCTTGACTCTGGTAGACAGTCTATACGGGGCGGCGTTTTTCATGTTTTACCTTGCTTATGTCAATAGGGTCCAGACTACAGTTTTTTTCATAGCGTTATAGTATCGGTGATATACAGAGCCTAAGGATTCTAGAGAGACTATGCGAAAATACTATACCCCATGTTATCGTCTAGTATTAAGCGGCCTCCCTGCATGACCATTCCCACATCCCGGAAGGCTCGCAAGTCCTCCAGGGGGTTGGAATTAAGGACTACCAAGTCTGCTTCTAGACCAGGTTGTATGCTTCCCAATAGATTCTCAGCACCTAAACATTTAGCGGCTGTGCTTGTGGAAGCTTTGATAACATCCATATTGCCCATGCCGGCTTCTCCTTGTAGTTCAATGCCGAGAGAATAGTCACCAAAGATTTGTATTGCGTCGGTTCCAGAGATTATGGATACTCCCTGGTCCCATAATTTCCCCATAAATTCCATTTGACTTTCGCATTTGGCTTTCAATCCGTCAAGTTTAACTATTTCCTCTTTTGTCAGAGATCGTTCTGCTTCGATAGACTGGAAGACTTCACGCTGTCTATAACCGGTCTGAATAGTGGGACATACAAAAACTCCCTGCTTTGCGATGCGTTCTCCTATTTCTGGGTAGTAACGATAGATTCCATCTGGGTCACGAAAACCTGCATGCTCAATCATGTCCACCCCAGCATCGAGGGCATTAGTGAGGCTTTGAGTGGCTAGGCAATGGGCAGTGGTTTTTTTACCCATATTGTGAGATTCATCTACAATGGCTCGAAGTTCTTCTACGGTATAAGAAGGCCTGCGATTATCAGTAATAGCAGTACCTCCCCCGGAAGCCATAATTTTTATGTGATCAGCCCCATCTTTAACCAATTCCCGGACTGCTTCTCGTACCCCTTCTACCCCGTCTGCTTCTTGATTGCACCAGAAGAAATGTCCTCCTGTGATTGTGAGGGGCCTTCCACAAAGGTAGAGCCTAGGGGCTATGAGATATCCCCTCTCCGCACCCTCTCTAAGGTCGAAGGTTATCTTGTTCCTAGCACCGTTTTCACGCAATGTTGTTACCCCGGCTTTAATGTGGAATTTGGCATTCATTGCGGCCCGTAATAGACAGACTTCGTCAGAATCGCTTCCAGTAACCTGTTCATACGACCCACCGTATACACCAAACATTAAATGAGTGTGGGCGTCGACAAATCCTGGAAGGAGATAGCCGTTAGGATATTCGAGGTGTCTTACATGAGGGCCTTGGGGCAAATTAGCTGTTTGGTGCTCTACGGTGGTAATTTGGGAGCCTTGAATGATAACGGCGGCATTATTAAGAACCTTGTTGCCTATGCCATCAATTAGTCCTTTTGCTTTAATTACTGTGGTGGTAGGTGTGTATTTCATTTTTGAGCTCCCAGCGTTTAATAATGAGATCAGACTATTCTAGCCGACGGTAAACGGGGTGTCACTTCTCAGTTGAATGTCATTTAAGGAAAATGTGAAAGGAGGACATTTTATTGTGTTCGACAATAATCGATGATTTCTCCCGTAGACGCATTCCAGACGCCTTGATGTTTGGATATATGGGCTAATACTATGTCAAGGTATTTACTACGGAATCCTGTTCCCATTAGCCACGGGTGAAAATTGAGAACCAATGTTCTTCCGTTTGTGGCCCCTTCTTTGTAAAGCACGTCAAAGGAATCCATGATCATTCTGGCATAGATATCGATGTGAATGCGTGCATACCAATGGCTTTTCAGATCCTGTAAGGTTAAGTTGACAGGCAAAGAATAGAGATCGCCAGTAGGGGTTTTCATTGGGTGAGGCTGGTCATCGTTAGGCCAATCACAGACATAATTTAAACCCTCATCAGCAAGGATGGCAGTCGTATGTTCTGATTCTCCGAATTCTGGGCCAATCCAACCGCGAGGACGGACTCCCGTAGCTTTTGTGATAGCTTCCAGCGAACGGAGTATATAGTCTCGCTCTTCTTCGGGGGACATTAAGCTAGTAATCATCTGATTAGAGGCTATTCCATGGGCTACGAATTCACATCCCCGGTCCTTAAACAGGTTCACTAGGTAGGGGTAGTTTTCTGCAGACATTGCGTCAATGGCGATAGTTGGCTTGATTCCATATTTGTCCAAGATCTTCATGACCCGGAACACGCCAACGCGTGGACCATATTCTCGTTGACCGAATGCTATAACATCTGGGAAAGGCCTTCCTGATCCACTAACTCCACCGGGAGCCTGAGGTGATTTATAAGCATTTGAGGGGAGAGAACCTGGCATACCGCCATTATTGAAGGTGTTGGTTGGTTTCCATTGATAATGGTCGATACTTAACAAGACAGATAAGGCGACTCTCTCTTGATGTGGCCATTGGAGTGGAGGACGGGTCGATATTGGAGACCAGTCATAGTAGGGCATATCGTATCCATATGTTCGGTCATGCGGCATTGTTTTTCTCCATATTAAGCAAATTTAGAAATAATAAAATTAGGTGTAACGTGTTTTTTCGAGATGGGAGACCATGGTGTCGTAGTAGTTCTCCATATAATAATCGGCCATTTCATCCGCGGTCGTTTGCCACACCCCTTCGTGCGAGAGCATGTATTCTAAAACCTCATCCAGGTATTTAATGCGGCTTGGGTGTCCAATTAACGCTGGATGTAAAGATAGGCACAGCTGTTTGGCATTGTCCGCTCCTTCCGCATACATAACATCGAATTGGTCTTTCACGCATTGTGCCCAATATTCTGGAGGCAAGCCAAAACGATTGAATGTACCATCATTTAAGTCTAGGTTGTATGGCATTGAAATCAGCCGCCCTGATTTCACCTTCATTGGAAATGGCTGGTCATCATGACCCCAGTCGGCGTTGTAGATGAGTCCAGCTTCCGCCATTAGGTTGTGAGTATTGGCAGATGGTGATACAGCTGGAGTTAACATGCCCTTTAGGTCCTTCCCGGTGTAACGTTTGAGAGTCTCCTTGCAGTCTTGGAAAAAGGCTCTCTCTTCTTCGAGAGAAAGGAGGTTTAGGAATCGATTATTGTATATGCCATGTGACATGAAGTCATAATCACGTTTGACCATGGCATCGAGAATCTCTGGAAATTGTTGAAGGACTGCTTGGTTTAAGGAAATCGTGCATTTAACGTTGTGATGATCGAATACCTCTAGCATTCTCCAGAAACAAATCCGGTTACCATAATCATGATTTGCAAATTGAGCGACATCTGGGCTCGGAGTTCGAGTATGTACTTGACGGAAAAACCCTCCTTTGCCATCATTTGGTGCGGGCATATAATCGACATACTCTACATTTGGTGCCACCCAGAGTGCGACACGGGCGTTTTGGGGCCATTTTATTTTTGGACGGTCTACAATAGGTGCGTAAACGGACAAGTCGGGTTCAAGCAAAATAACACCTCATAATTTGTTAATAGATTAAATCTAACCGCAGACTACAGTATTTATCTCAGAAACACTCTCGGGCAGTGAACGGTCTTCCCAGTGGCTTCGGGCATCCAAGGTCCCCAATACTTGCCCGCATCTAGTGCCAGCAAACATTTGGTTGGAGGTTCTATAAACGCCATCTTGGGCTCGGCAGAGTAGTATATCTGGGTCGTCTGGAAGGCCCTGAGCTTTGAGTTCCCAGGATCCTCCAGGAAGTTGACGCCTGTAAAGGCCATGTCCTTCTTGGTCGCCTTCGCGACCTAATCCGACATAGATGTATGCTTGTTTAACTAAAGCCATTATTGCCTCTCAAGATCTCAATCGAACTATCGACAACAAAATTAATACTTCCCCATTGCATCAAAAAGTAGGCAAGGTGTCAACAACGAGATTAGGTCTATTTAGCAATGGAACTCTGCGGGTTAGCTTAAAAGCAGTCCGTTGACCAAGTTGGCGCAGAATTGTATCCTGCGTTGAAAACAATATAGGAGGTGTGTATGTCTGGGATTACTGTTGAGGAGGGCATAAAAGCTCTTGAAGTTGGGTTTGAAAGGGCTAGGGAATTGGGCATTATAGTGGCAGTGAGTGTCGTGGATGCTCGTGGTGACTTGATTGCCTCAGCACGAATGAATGGATCTCTTTGGTGGTGGACAGAAACAAGCCGGGCGAAGGCATTTGCGTCAGTAGCTTATGGGGGGGAGAAAAGTGGAGAGTTAATCGATCGATCGAATAATCCGGTATCTCAAGCTTTGGTTCATATGCATCAAGGGCGTATGGCCGCTCAGCAGGGAGCTGTGCCGCTATTTCGGGGTGGAGTGTTGCTTGGAGCCATAGGAGCTGCGGGAGGTAGCGGAGCAGAAGATGAAGACGTGTCTGCAATGGCTGTCCAGTCAATAAGTTGAGGGCCCTCGATATAGCTAACAACGATGCTTGGTATAGGATAGCCTTGGTTATTGCTTTAGGTTTTATCCGGGTCCGGATTTAGGTGCACTGTTGTTCACTGGCCGTGTTCGAGGCCGACAGCACGTAATCTGTTCTTAGCTTCCCTGTAGACGTCAGGAGGGAGAGGGCCTTTTTCTGCTGCAGCTACATTTTGAGCTAAGTGTTCTGGGTTTTGGGTTCCCACGATGATTGTATGAACATCTGGATGTGATAGGGTAAATCTAAGGAGAAATGAGGTTCTGGTTTCACCTTCATCCACTAAGGCTCCAAGGCGTGCCTCAGTAAACATATCCCAACGTTTTATCCCAGCACTGCCCCCCAGAGACGGCTTCCAGTTTTGTACTCGTTGTGCGTTTATTGCAGCAGATTCAGGTTCTCCCTTTGCTACGCCACCTCTAATAATAGTACCAATTCCTGATTTTGCGGATTTGCTTATTATATCGTAGTGTTCCGGTTCGAGTGCTGAATATGGTAGTTGAAATGCATCGTATGCTCCTGTGTTGAGATGGTCGTTGAGATGGGGGATAACGCTAGAACAGCCTATGAATCGTGTCCAGCCACGAGCTTGAATGTCCTTAAGTGTTTCTATGCATTCACAGTCCTCCACATCTTTGCTGGTGGGGTTGTGGAGTTGTAGTATGTCTACGTAGTCTGTTTTGAGGTTTCGCAGACTTTCTTCTATGCATGCTAATATATCTTTCCGAGTATAGGACCCATATTGGGTAGAGCTACAATTCCCGTGCCCACTTTTAGCTGCGAGTGTAAATTCGCTTCTTCGATGGGATATAAACTTGCCAATCATTTCTTCGCTTCTACCGTAGCACCAAGCTGTATCAATAAAGCTTATTCCGGAGTCGAGAACTGCGTTGAGAATGTCCTTGGCTCGAGCTTCACTTGGCATTCGTGCTTTAGGATCCTCTGATGAAACTCCACGAACCTCTAATGCTCCATAGCCCAGCTGAGTAACCTTTAGGCCGGTCCTACCCAAGGTTTTTGTTTCTAAGGACATTTGTGTTCTCCTAAAGTTGGTTTTACGAATGTGGCAATCGGTTATTCCAGCCCTACTTGGCTTCGCGATTGTCCGATAATGTCTACCCCTACTTGTTCGCTCCATGCGGAAAGTAGTCGGCTGACAATAGGTCCTGGTATGTTGCTACCCATTGGCCTATTGTCCAATTTGGAGACAGGTAACATACAGTGGCTGGTGCCGGAGATAAAAACCTCGTCTGCATTATATGCATCATAAAGCTGAATGTCTTCAGTTTCCACAGGTATATCGAGATTCTTGGCTAATTCAAGAATGGCCTTTCTCGAAATTCCCTGAAGCATTGTACGGTCTGCAGGAGATTTTAAGACGCCATCCTTAACTATCCAGATGTTGAAACCGGTTCCCTCAGAAATATTACCGTCTAAATCCAGAAGTACGGGCCAAGCCCCATGGTCAACGTCGTTCGCCTCCAGGTCAGCCATGACGAAATTCATGCGACTTTGATGCTTAACTTTTGGATCTAGAGAATCCGGATGGTATGCACGGGTCCTGGCAAATACGACATGGCAGCCTTTATCGTAAAGGTGAGCGAATCGATTGAAGTCTAGAGGAGCCCCTCCAATATACACTGTGGGTTCTCCTGTATCCGAGACCGACCGGCCTATACCACGAGTTATGCGTTGAGTTACGGTCATATCTCCACCCGTAGCGATTAGAGGCCAGTTACGGGTGACGACTTCTTCGCTGATATCTGCTATTTCCTTGTAGGTGAGTCCCGGGTCAATTCTGACATATTTAAGGGATCTGAAGAGCCGGTCTAAGTGGCTATTGAGGTCAAAGATTTTTCCGTTGAATGTTCTGTCGACCTCAAAGACGCCATCTCCGAGCGTAAACCCACGGTCAGCAATTGAAATCTTGCATTCGTTGGCTGGAATCCACTTCCCGTTGAAATATGCAATAAATTGGGTAGTCACTACTTTTACCTCATCTATCAAAGCTACTCGCATTATAAGTTCAGCCTAAATCACACGCAAGTGAAATAGGCATTAGGTCTCATATAGCGCCGAGGCAAAAGGCACTTTCAATCTATGCATGCTAGAGTGTAAATTGAGCTTCTAGGTAGGAAGGATCCTTTTGATAGATTTGGACACGCATGTGTTGCCCCTCAGCGATTAGGATTTTGTAGTCATCGCCGACATGGATGAATGTGGGGCTCCAAAACCGCGATTCAGGTTCCAAATCCACTCTTTCCCGAGCTTTAATCAAGTCTGGATTGGACGATACCTTAGACTTTGCCCACTCTGATAGGTTATTAGCATCTCCTATCAGAGTGGCCATGTATATGCCGTCTGCTTCATATATCTGCACTCGATGATTTCCCCAGTCGGCGACGTAAATGTCGCCATCTTTGTCTTCAATGGCTGAACTAGGATGACTTAACTCGCCATTTTGGTTGCCCGAGCTTCCTATGGTTTGTAGGGTTTGTCCGTTGGTAGTGACGCGCTGCACACGGTCATTTCCCCAATCTGCTATGAGGAGGTTTCCGTTCTTATCAATGCTGATTCCCCAAGGGGAGGCAAACTCACCATTCCTGGATCCACTGGATCCGAATTTGCTTAGTAATGATCCATTGGTATCGAACTGTTGTATTCGGTTGTTCCCTGAATCTACCACCCAAACATTGTTATCTTTATCCACGGCTATCCCGCTTGGTCTTTTTAGTTCTCCATCAAGAGTTCCGGACCTTCCCCATCGGCCTAGATATTTCCCGTCGTTGGAATATTTATGTACGCAGTTGTCTGCCTGATCTGTTATAAAAAGGGTTTCTTGGTCATCTATGGCGAGTCCGCCTGGCCACTTAAAGGTGGGATCACCGTTCTCAGGATGTCCTATATCCTGCAGCCATTTTTGAGAGTTTATGGTGCACTTTGTTATACGTGTGGATGGGTTGCTTTCTACGCCCCAATTAGCTACATAGAGCACATCATTGTTGCCGCGGGCAAGTCCCATAGGATGACGTAATGTAGGTCCGGAGGCGCCGATTTGGCCAATATTGCCCACGTAAGCGAAGGCTTTTGTTCCCGCTATTTGTGTTACAGGCATGTTAATCTCCTTGATGGTCTCGTGTGTTGTTAATATATCGTGTTACGATCGAATTCGCAAAGGAATAATGGGCTCTGCGGCGTGCTCAGCCCGGATGGATTGAAAGGATTTGGGTTCCGCTATAATGTGAATTGAGCTTCGGTATATTCAAGGTCTTTTTGATAGATTTGAATTCGCATATGTTGAGCTTCTGCTATCAAAATTTTATAGTCGGCCCCTATGTGTATTGATACAGGGTGCCAAAAACGCCATTCTGGCTCTAGATCCACGCGACTTCTGGCTTTGGCTAAATCTGGGTTGGCTGCTATCAAAGATTTAGCCCACGACGATAAGTTGGAAGCATCCCCCTTAATAGTGAGAAGAAAAGTTCCATCGGGTTCATAGATCGCGACTCTATGGTTTCCCCAATCTGCGATGTATATATCTCCATCTGGATCTATCGTAACGTCAGATGGATGATTTAAAGGATCTCTTGATGTGTTCGCATGGGCAATCGACAGCAGTAAGTCCCCGTCCGGGCTAAATTTTTGGATCCGATTGTTTCCCCAGTCGGCGACGTAGACGTTATCCTCTCCATCAAGGCCTATCCCCCAAGGATTGTTCAATGCGCCTAGTTCGGATCCAAATCGTCCAAATCCTTGAAGATATTTTCCATCTTTAGCATGCTTTTGGATTCGATGGTTTCTTGAATCTACTATCCAAAGGTTTTCCTTAGAATCGACTGCGATTCCCGCTGGGCTGTTAAATTCGCCAGCTTTGGTCCCATATGATCCCCATTTCTCAACGAATTGTCCGTCACTTTGGAAGATTACTACCTTATGGTCTGCCTGATCGGTTACGTATAGATGGCCAGCAGAGTCAGAAGCTAACCCCCCCGGCCACAAAAACTCCCCGGGGCCATTGCCTGGCGCACCAATATCGTCGATCCAATCCTGTGATGGAATCGAACACTTGGTTATTCGGGCGTTAGGAGAAGCTTCGTCTCCCCAATTGGCAATATATAAGGTGTCATTCTTTCCTCTGGCTAAACCAACTGGGTGACGAAAGCCTGTTTCTGACCTAGATATTTTCCCAATGTTAGTTGTATAGGTAAACGCTCGCCCTGACGCTATGTGGGTTGACGGCATATATTACCTCCTGTACGAACTTTTTATCTTGGAAACAACTAATGAGGTGAACCGCAACTAACGACACAGGTTCATCTCATTAGTTGTTCTTAGTTGTAAATGGGGGTTCACTTATTTATGAAACTCAGCTGTTCGAAAGAACCACCTACAATTTCCGTTGGATCTAGATGCATGAAGTCTTCTAGGATGGTGGAGTAAAAACCACGGAAGTCGTAATTTGGCGCCAAGTCACCTTCTTGAAGATCCTTGCTTTTCATGGATGGATACTCGGAGTAGTGTCCACCTTTAACTGCATCACCAATCGCAAATGCAACACCAGCAGCTCCATGGTCAGTGCCTGAGCCGTTGTCTACGACTCGCCTGCCGAATTCAGAAAACATTATGAGGACTACGTTGTCCGCCATATCATGCTCCCTCAGGTCTGCAAAGAAATCCGAGACTGATCTAGATGCATCTTGCCAAAGGCCTTTGTGTCCGGGCATTTGGGAAGCATGTGTGTCCCATGAGGCACTCTGGGTGTAGAAGAACCGTGTTCCCAGATTGGCTTGTAGTACCATCGAGATTCCACGGAACTTTTGCGCAAGCGGGGTAGCTGCATATTCAACAGACGAGGAATACATCTCAGGGGCGACCTTTAGGATGTCGGCACCCTTCAAAGCGTCTAAGCCGGTCTGACCTAGATAATCCATCACTGGACCTGTTCCTATAGCGGGCGAATATACGCGGGAAAAACGCTCTAGTGCTCTTTGGCGTTGTTGTTCTCCGTTTATTCCGGTCAGGACACCGTAGTTCTCGATATCAGATACTGAAGCAACTGGAACGCCTTTCATGGCCATAGCTCTAGGAAGACCCTGTCCAAAATTAACAGCCGTCAGAACATTTTCCTTACCAGGATCTACGACTTTCGTGGCTCTTCCGACCCAACCCTCGGTTCCAATTTTATCGGGTTCGCAAGTGTGCCATATGTCCATAGACCGAAAGTGAGAACGGGGGGAGTTTTCATATCCTATTCCATGTATAAGAGCCATCTTGCCCTCTTCCCAGAAAGGCTTAAGTGCTCCCATCTCTGGGTGGAATCCATAGTTATCGTCTATGGGTATTTCTTCCCCTTCGGGTATTACGATGTTTTTTCGGTAGTCCCTGTATAGGCCATCTTGTCTGGGGACTATAGTATTTAAGTAGTCATTCCCCCCAGTTAGTTGGAAGACTACGAGTATAGGATCTTTAGCCATGATGTACTCCTTATAATGAGTCTTAATTTATTTCAGCAGTCAAAGGGCTATTGGCTGTGAGCTTAGCTCCTAGCCGAATTGATATTCCCTCGTGGCTGCGATTAGTTGTAACATTTCTGCTACACGAGTTCCAAAGGCCGATACGTCAGCCTCCGATGACCCGCGTTTGAGTTCCCCTCCGCTTTGGGCATGGGTTACGAGTTCTTCTCTAGTTCCCTTGTCTAGCTGGATAGCTCCGAGTAGTTCCAAACATGAATCTACCAGATTTTGAGGAGAAAGAGTTCCCTTTTGTCCTATGCGGTTGATAATGGATTGCACTCCTGGGAAATCCGTGTTACCCAACATGTCTGCGACGAAATTAACCCGTCGAACTAGAGATCCGGTGTCAATCCACTCTCTGCCCGTATGCCACCCTTCTACGCTCGGAGGATTTATGAGTTCCTGTCCTTGATAGGCACCCTCCAACCCCATGTCCATTACGCCAGGTTTTGGTTCGGCAAAGTCTCCTACAAGCCGAATAGTACCGGCAACTACCTCTGCTGGATTTTTCACCTTCGCAAACCAGGCAGACTCATCCTTGAAGAAAGATGAGTTAAGAATAAAACGCAACGTAGTTCGGATATCAAAATCAGATTCCCTGAAGATTTTTCCTATTGCATTAACTGCTTCTGGATTCTTTGGGGGGATATCAAACCAGCTGGGGACTTGAACATCGTCTTCAACAAAGAAGTTGTAAAGATGGCGTGCTATAAATTGTGAAGTAGCTTCGTCCTCGAGAATGAACTGAATTATGTCTTCTCCGTTGAAGTCTCCCTCACGACCGAGAAAGGTTTTAGTAGAATGGTCGTGATCCTCGTCTTTATATATAAAACTCCAATGATGTCTTTGGTAAGGGGTTCTCGGAATTTTTGGCCCAATGGTCCAGCCAGTGAACGCCCTTGCAGCCATTTTTACGTCATCTTCTGAGTAATGGCCTTGTCCCATGGAAAACAGCTCGAGGAGTTCGCGACCCCAGTTTTCGTTGGGAGCCTTTTTGTGATTTTGATTATTATCGAGCCAGAAGATCATTGCTGGATCCTTCGATATTCGTACTAACATGTCTCTATAATTACCCATTCCGTGGTCTCTAAACAATTGGATTTGTTGCAACATTTCAGGAGGGTTATCAACTTTAGAATTACCTGTTGCGAAGATCATGTGCCAGAATAAGGTCATCTTTTCCACCAAAGGCCGAGGGCTGGTGTAGAGATGGTACATGAAGTTAGATGTTCCGAGTGCGGGAGCGGAGGGCACTTCCATATCTGGATAGTAACGAGCTAAAGTATATTCATCATAAGCAGCCACACCGTGTGAGCCTGGTTCGAGAAGTTCTTCAACAGTTTCTTCGTATCCTCTATCCGCTCTCTTTTCCAGCTCATCATAGTCGGCCCCGAAACCGGCCCTACGCATTAGATGTGCCATGAGAGCTATGTCCTTTGCTGGCATCTATGAACTCCTTTTAATTTATTATTTGTAGCGGGTTTTTTACTGGCCCATGCACACCTGAATTTAGCCACACACCGCCAATATCGTATTATAGGAAGGAGAGTGTGGCGTGTCAAGAAAACGTGCCTGAAACGTGCCTGAATTAAGGTCTGGATTAAACTTTATAAAGACTTTAGACTTAGGCATGTATCTATTTTTAACAAGTTAATTAACTGAAAAGGAGGATAAAGAAATCATGAAGTTTGCTCGCTATATGGCCCACGGAGATATTAGTTATGGAGTAGTTGATAACAACGTTATTAGAGAGATTACAAGTAACCCTTTTAGTAGTTTTGAAATCACAGAGCATAGACACACACTCTCTGAGGTGCAAATCCTAGCTCCTTCCCTGCCCGGTAAAATATTGGCAGTTGGTCTTAATTACCGCAGTCATTTAGGGGAACGGCCTTTGTTGAAGGAGCCGCTGATTTTTTTGAAAACACCGACTTCATTAATTGGACCAGGCGAATCTATAATCTTGCCTAAACATTTTAATGGACGGGTCGACGAAGAGGGAGAGGTAGTAGCCGTTATTAAGGATCGATGTAAGAATATTTCTAAAGAAAATGCTTTGCAGCATGTTCTTGGATATACCTGTGGGAACGACGTAAGTGCACGTGATTGGCAAAAAGAGGATGGACAATGGTGGAGAGCTAAATCATCGGATACTTTTAGCGTAGCAGGTCCGTTTATAGAAACGAACCTAGACCCAGGGAATATAGTGATGAAGGCAAGGGTCAATGGCACAGAAGTACAATCAGAATCTACGAAAATGTTTTTGTTTGATTTGCCAACAGTGATAGCTCATATCAGTCAGGTTATGACGCTAGAGCCAGGTGATTTGATTTTTACGGGCACACCGGGGAAACCAGCAGAGTTGAAAGATGGCGACATTGTGGAAGTAGAGATAGAAGGGATAGGGATTCTGAGTAATCCTGTCAGGAAAGAGACGTAAGAAAATATTTCAAAGCAGCAAAAAACATCATGTGCAAAGGAGGATTAAGATATGTCTCAAAATGCCAACATGTCCAAGGAAACCTTTCTGGTAATGGCAAAACAATTAGGGCTTGATATTTCAGATGCTAATCACATGGAAATTGTCTATCAACAAGTGAATGAAATTATGTCAGTGGTTACTAAATTGCGAAATATGGATCTGAGTGATTATGAACCATCCAATACATTTTCTTCGTTCCAGAGCTATGATGGGTAATTCTGACCTTTGCTATAAAACTGCTCACGGTTTATCTAAGCTGATTCGAGCTAAGGAAGTCTCTCCTGTTGAAGTGTTCCAAGCTTACTTAGATCGTATAAATGACACTGATGCTACTTTAAATTCCTTCATATCATATCCTGGGGAAGAAGCTTTGCAGAGTGCCCAATTGGCAGAGAGGGAAATCCTTGCGGGTCATTACAGAGGCCCACTTCATGGAATACCTGTCGGTCTTAAGGATATATTTTACGTAAAGGATGTTAAGAATACGGCAGGTTCGAAAATATTTGATGGGTTTGTTCCTTCATACGATAGCACTGTGGCTGCTTTACTCAGGGCAGGAGGAGCAGTTCTTATGGGCAAATTAAACCTTCACCAGTTTGCTTTTGGGCCTACCGGATTGAATGAGGATTATGGCAATATGCATAATCCGTGGGATATCGAACGACTTGCTGGTGGGTCTAGTGGGGGATCTGGATCGGCTGTAGCGTCTGGGCAACTGCCATTAGCCTTGGGGACAGACACAGGAGGATCAGTAAGAATTCCCGCATCGCTATGTGGGATTACTGGATTGAAGCCTACTTATGGCCGGATTAGCAGATATGGGGTTGTGCCGTTGGCGTGGTCTTTCGATCATGTAGGACCAATGACTCGCAATGTATGGGATTCGGCAATGATGTTGGACGTGATAGCGGGGAGGGATGTAAAGGATCCATCGTCTTCGTTGAAGCCAGTTGACCATTATGTCAAATCTTTAACCGGGGAGGTGAAAGGTCTCCGTCTTGGCGTTCCCAAGGAATATTTCGAGCTTCCCTTAGACCCCGCCATAGAAAAGGCAATTAAAGATGCCATTGGAGTGTTTAATGGGCTGGGAGTCGAAATTAAGGAAGTATCTTGGCCGATTTATCAGCATTCGGCGAATATTTCTACTCCAATGATTTATGCTGAAGCAGCTGAATACCACAGGGACCTTCTTAGGAAATATGCCGATAAATATGACCCAAGCATTAGATGGAGAGTGGAAACGGGACTATTTATATCTGGGTCAGATTACCTCAATGCTTCGAGAGCACGAGCGAAATATACGACGGAAAGTCTTGCTCTATTTGACGAAGTAGATTTATTAATTGGCCCAACCATTCCTGTTATTGCTCCTAGAATTAAAGAGGATCAGGTCACGATCAAACAGCAGCTAATGGGAGTAATACCCGCGTTGACTCAATACACCAGAGCATTCAATTTGACAGGATTCCCGGCATTGACCGTACCATGTGGATTTTCTGAAGGTATGCCGATAGGAATGCAATTGGCTGGACGTCCATTTGATGAGGCGAGAATTCTTAACGCTGGGTATGCTTATCAACAGCTTACAGATTGGCATAGAAGAAGGCCTTGCGTTCACTGAGTATGATGGAGAAATTCCAGATGGAATTATTCGATCCTGCAGCTATTCTATCGTGGTAGAATAGCTGCAGGATCGTTTCTTTTTCTAATTGAATATGGAATCTTTTTACGAAAAGCTCGAACAAATTGAGGGCCGTCACGACGAGTTGGTCTTGCTAATGGCGAAACCCGAGGTTGCGTCAGATTATGATGCTTTCCAACGATTAGCTAAAGAAATTGCCACCTTAAACGAAACCGTTACATTGTATAGGCAGCTGAAGGATGCTAAATCCGAGCAGAAAGGGAATTATTCGTTGATAGTGGCAGAAGAAGAAGCCGAGATTATTGCTCTTGCAAAGGAAGAAGCTAAGGTTTTGGACTCACAGGTAGGAACTCTGGAGGATCTACTAAAACTTGCTTTATTACCCAAAGATCCCAATGATGACAAGAATGTAATAGTCGAAATTCGTAAAGGCACTGGTGGAGATGAAGCGGCAAATTTTGCGGGTGACCTATTTAGGATGTATAGTCGATATGCACAGTTAAAAGGCTGGCTTGTTGAGGTGCTAGATTCACATGAATCAAGCGTAGAAGGATTTAGTGAAATAGTATTTTCCGTAAAAGGCAAGGGGGTTTTTAGTCGACTCAAGTTTGAAAGAGGGGTTCATCGGGTACAGAGAGTTCCAACAACTGAGGCTTCCGGTAGAATTCATACATCAACGTCAACAGTAGCAGTTCTCCCAGAAGCAGAAGAAGTAGACGTAAGGATACATCCAGATGATTTAAGAATTGACGTCTTTCATTCCGGTGGGGCTGGGGGGCAGAATGTTAATAAGGTGGCGACAGCAATACGCATCGTTCATAATCCCTCTGGCATAATCGTTACATGCCAAGAAGAACGCTCTCAACATAAGAATAAGAGTAAAGCGATGGAGATTTTAAGGGCCCGACTCTATCAGCAAGAACAATCTAAACATCAACAAGAGATTTCAGCGTCGAGAAAAGCACAGGTGGGTTCTGCCGAAAGAGCGGAAAAGATAAGGACTTATAACATACCTCAAGATAGAGTAACTGACCATCGAATTGGGAAAAGTTTTTTTGGCATCCCAAAAATTCTTGACGGTAATATCGACGAATTGGTCGATATGCTCGTTGCTAACGAGCAGGAAATAATCCTTGGCGAAGCATTGATAGTTTAATCCTTGTAACCGAGATGGAATAGAAATATATAGTGTCTATTAGGGACTCTTTAAGTTTTGCAGAGGAATTTCTATCTTCCGCAAATATAGCTGAAGCGAAGGTTGAAGCCGAGTTGATTTGGATGCACGTTCTCAAAGTGTCTCGGCATGAACTTTATTTGGATAAATTCTCGAATGAGACCTACGCAAAAGCCAGCCATGTGGAACAGATTTTATCTGATCGGCTAACGGGAAAACCATTAGCCTATGTTCTTGGACAGTGGAAGGCATATGGCCTTGACCTGATTGTTTCACCAGATGTCCTGATACCAAGACCAGAGAGTGAAATATTAATTGAGAGAGGGATTGAAATATGCAATAGTGACGTTCTGGGCAAATCTCCTGTCGTGGTAGATGTAGGTACAGGTTGTGGATGGATAGCTATAAATCTAATACTTAATGTTCCTAAAATACGATTATTCGTTACGGATAATTCAAAAAAGGCTTTGAAGATAGCCCAGCAAAATTTTGAGAGGCATGGTGTTTATGAACAAATAACCGTTCTTTATGGTGATCTGTTAGAACCTATCACTGTTTTACCAGACCTGGTAATAGCGAACCTTCCTTATATTCCATCTTCAAATATTCAGTGGCTTCAAGAGGAGGTACAATGGGAACCCCAAAATGCTTTGGACGGGGGGTATGATGGGTTGTCGTGCTTTCGGCAAATAGCCGTACAATCTAATCTAAAACTCAATAATTCTCCTCGGGCTATATTCCTTTTGGAGATGGACCCACATCAAATAGAGGGTGTCACATCGATGTTTAAAGCCGAACATCCAAACGCAAAATTCGATGTTATACGGGATTTGCGGGGCCTTGATCGGATTTTAGAAATTAAGATTGGAATCTGGGATTAGTTAGTCGGATGACGGAAGATTTCGGGGCATTTGGATTTCCATTTCCTTGTCACAACACAATATAGTGCCAGTACCGGTTTTTACGCATAGTATTAGCGTGCCACAAGTCAGACATCCATATCGTTTACCTAATTGATTTACCAATCTTTAAAGGCTCTTCAAGGTTTGGTTAATGCAGGTGAATTGCAGCATGTCATCTCACCATCTCCGCTCTTGGTGACCAGAAATTCTGACCCACAATGGTGGCAAATATATCTTTTGCCAGTCTTGTTAGACATTATCCAAAGTTCTGTTAGATTTGTTCATGGTTGAAATATATTGTAAACAGGTTAGTTTTTACGGTCAATGTTAAAAGACAACTGTTGCGTCGATTTCAATTTTTAGAGTGGCCTTTGCCAAACCCGGTGTCATCACTAGAGTACTAGTTGGATATTCACTGACGAAATATTTCTCTACAATGTTATCGAATTCGCTAAGTCGAGGCCTAAATTCTTCCATGTTCGTAACGTAGATGACTAATTTTACTATATCGGAGTTCAACCCACCCTGATCTTTTACGATGCTGGATATTCTTTTTATGGTGCATTCTGCTTGGGATATAACATCGCCATTTTCATCATCTGTACCGATAGCTGTGCATCCTGAGATGAACAAGAAATTTTCTGTACGGATGGTCCGCACATAGTTGCCATGTGTTGGAGCTATATTCGGGTAATTCTTTCGTATCTTCTTTATCGTCATTTACCGTAGTTGCTCTATATTAAATAAACTGAGGCCCCTACTAAGGGGCCTCAGTTTATTTTTAGTGATTGAGTTTTAAGCTATGCTGCGGAGCGATTTCGGTTGAGTAATAGTCCTCCACCAGTGACCAAGGCTGCTCCAGTGATTAAGGCTATAATCGCGAAGAGGCCGTAGCTTATATCTCCGGTGTCTGGAGCTGTAGGGGCTTCTACAACCACCGTTGGTTCAAAGGAGGCCATGTTCTGGGCTCCTTCTTGAGCCTGAGAAGCTCCGCCTTCACCAGCCCCAATTGTCCCGTTTCGATCAGTGTCATAACCGCTAACCGTTCTCGAAAGGAGAGTTTGGGCATTAGTAATGAACGCTAACGCGACATCAAGAGTTGCAGCACTTCGGGCATTAATGGCAGCGTCTCGTGCAGATGCTGACCAAGTTGCCACGTTATCTGCCGAGGCAGATACTGTTAGTCCATACTGAGCGAATGTGGTGTCAGTGGGATCACCCGTGGTGGCGGCGCTAGCTTCCGCAGAAGCTGCTGCCGCGTAATTCAGCAAACCGTGACCGTCACCTGAGCTCCCTGTGTCAGAGACAAAGTTGGCTCCATGGTCGCCTTCGACGATGTTAATTACATGAGCAGCATGTGATTGAACGTCGGAAACAGTCGTAGCACCCACGCCGTTAGTGGCCTGTGTTAACGCTGCATCGGCCTGATCCCTTAATCCGACTGAGGTCCCTTTTGCTACGCCCTCATGTGTTCCAGAAGTGTAGACTGGGTTTCCTGAGTGGGAATAGAGTAGGTTTCTGAGATGAGACAATCCGCCTTCGGAAATCTGATCAGAATACAATACATGACCTGAACTGGTGACTTGGAACTGATTGTACTCGCTTGCAAGGTTTGTTCCGTCTGGACTGATGTAAGTGTGAATTACACTTCCGTCAGCTCCTTGATCTAACTCGCCAACACTCAAGCTTGTGTGCCCATCATCGGAGACCAACCAACCTTCGTATGAAAGGCCGGCCCCAAGGATTGGCATTGTCAGAGAAACAGACAACTCGTCGGAAAGCCCGGGAGAAGAATCTCTGATAACTGCTTCACCCCTAACCTCTGCATTAGCTAAACTGACAGGCATTAGCAGGGCCAGTAGTGAGAGCGAAAGGCCGACCTTGATTACTTTGGACAAATACATTAAACCTCCTATGCGCCAATCGGTGACGAAACCGAACTATTGCCGGCTGCCCCACTCGGATAAACGGAATATGGCTTGTGAAACTGCGGGCGTATTATATAAGCATCTGAAGAACATTGGCAAGCTTTTTGGCGCCCGGAAAAAGCCTATATTTGTTATATTCGCTTTTATTTAGTGAGATAAGGTAATTAATTGAACTCTTTCAGCTTTGATAAATTGTCCATAGAGGGTTTTAGGTGACCTTTTTCGACGGAAGTCAAAAGATCAACAATTGCATGATTCAGAGGAGTAGACATGCCAATTTGAGCTCCTTTTTCGACCACATATCCGTTCAAGTAATCGATTTCGGTTTTTCGAACCTTCATCAAATCTTGAAGCATCGATGGCAAACCTTCTCCTCTTTCGCTCGAACGGAGGGCCATTTCAGTTTCCACCTTCTCCATGGCTGCGCCCATACTGTTGGCGGCCTCGAGATAAGACGCTGCAGGAATCCCGTTGATATTAGCAACTTCAAATCCATGATTCATCCCCACTTTGATTGCTTCTGCTGCTATTCGAATGAGGATACGTCTTGTTGCAGGATTTCTTCTAATCTCTGCGGAGCTCAATCCCGTAATTCCTGCCATGGGATTGACCATGCAATTTACAACTAGTTTGGACCATCTTTCACCCCAAGTATTGTTTGTAGTTTTAGATAAACCTATGTGGGACATGAGACTTTCGAGTTCTAATAATCGTGGAGAGGACTGTCCGTGAAGTTCTCCCACCGTAATTGCTAATGATTCGGGATCGTTGGTACGGATGACCTTGCCGGGTTCGTACATCCCTCCACCAAGGGTGAGTATGCAAGCCAGTATTTTGTTAAAACCAGCTAATTCTGCGATGGTGTTATCGTTGATGCTGTTTTGGGCTGATACGAAGGCGCCGTGTGATTTGAGATATGGAAGCATCAGTGTTGTGGCCCAAGCAGTATCATAGGATTTTACACAAATAAATACCCAATCGAATGTTTTCTGGATCGTACACAGTTCATGGATATGTATAGCGTTTACCCGCACCAAATGATCTCCGTGTGTTCCGCTGATCGTGAGACCGGATGTTTTCATCACTTGGACGTTCTCTGGCCATTGATCAATAAGGGTCACGTCGTATCCGGCTTGAGTTAGCGGGCCGCCTATAGTGCCTCCGATTGCTCCGACGCCTAAAATAGCTATTTCTCTATTTTGCATTGTTGTATCTAATTCCTTCCCTTTTTGGAAATAAAATCCCTGAATCCTTTTTCTATGGATAATCCTTTAAAGCGCTGTTCTCTAGCGGCATGTTCGGCATCCCATTGCTCTTTCCAGGTGTGTCCCAATCCTTCTAGAACCAGAGCTTTAGTTCCCTGGACTGATGTTGGATAATTAGCAGCAATTAGGGTGGCTAGTTCCCAACTCTTCTTTAGTACTTTGTTGGCAGGAACCAGATGATTAAGCAGTCCGATGTTATGAGCTTCTTCGCCGGTTACGATACGGCCAGTGTATAGGAGCTCCTTGGCTCTGGGCCATCCAATTAAATTGGGTAATGTCCAGGTGGCATTAAGTTGACCATAAGCTGCTGCCAGAAATCGGAACTTTGTCAGGTTACAGCCTACCAAGAAATCTAGCGACGTGGCCATAACACTTCCTCCTCCATAACATAGGCCGTTCAGTGCACCTATTATGGGTTTTGAACAAGTAGCAAGTTTCCATTGCGTTGAATACCGCAGTTTTTGGCTTCTTGTGTGGTCTTCAGCGCTCATTCCCCGCATTTCGTGTATATCTGCTCCGGCGCAAAAAGCTCGGTTTCCAGATCCAGTAATTATTACGACGCGTATGTCAGTATCGGATTCCATATTGTCAATTGCTACTCCTAGCTCACCAACCAGTTGTAAGTTCATGGCGTTCAAGACGTTAGGTCGATTTAGTGTCAGAGTGCCAATTCCGTCTGATTTGTCTATGAGAACAGTAGTAGAGTGCATAGTTCCGTTACATATGTATTTTAATCTAACGACATGATACCTAGGGTTGAGCTAAGGTTCAATCCGATGATTAAGGGATACGGAATATTTGAACAGAGATTTACTTTTGTCCAATTCATCCGTAACAAACATATCTTAATATCCATTGCAACAATTACCTTCACTCTCGAGCGTAGGATTCGTTAGTTTCGAATCATGGGAAGAACATCTCAAAAAAAGGATTGAGTCAATGAATAGGAACTTCAATACAATGAAATATTTATCAGCAACCTTATTTTTAACGGAGATATGATAAGCTAGGCTCGCAGGTCTGTGTATAGTCAGGAGGATGCATTAAAATGGAAATTGTATGGATATTAATCGGTACTGTTGTCGGGTGCGGGTTATCAACTCTGGTTATTTCTAGATTCGGAGTTCAAGGGCGTATGGAGCAGGGCATTTCTAGAATGTTTGATTCGCTGGCAGCCGATGCATTACGAAAGAATAATGAAAGTTTCCTCCAATTGGCTAAAGAATCATTGGGTAAAGATCGAGCTGAGGCTAAGATAGATCTAGAATCTAGAAAACAAGCGATAGAATCAATTCTAAAACCACTTGGCGATCACCTGCATGTACTAGAAAAAACCCGGAGTGCGGATTACGGTAGTCTGGAACAATTAATAAAGACGGTACAGGAAGGGCAGGCGACATTAGGAAAGGAAACTAGAAATCTCACGAATGCACTCCGAGTTCCACATATCGGCGGTAAATGGGGGGAAATTACGCTTCGTAGGGTGGCTGAATTAGCTGGCATGGTTGATAGGTGCGATTTTTATGAACAGATGTCAGTAGAGGACAGCGATAAGAATTTGAAACGCCCTGACATGGTTGTGCATCTGCCAAATGGTCGCAAAGTAGTTGTAGATGCTAAAACCCCGTTAAACGCGTATTTAGACTCGATAGAAGCTGTGTCAGATCAGGAAAGAGATAAGGCGCTCAGTGACCACGCCGCTCAGGTGAAGTCTCGAGTATCAGAGCTATCTGGCAAAAGATATAAAGAACTTTTTGAGACAACTCCTGAATTTGTCGTTCTTTTTCTGCCAGGAGAGCCGTTTCTTGGAGCAGCGCTTAGGAAAAGCCCAGACTTGTTGGAAAAGGCATTCCAGTCTGGAGTCGTCATTGCTACTCCATCAACCCTTATTGCTCTTCTTCATGCGATTTCGCGAGGATGGAACGAACAAACCCTTGCGAAAAATGCCCGCGAGATTGCCACGAAATCCGAGGAACTGTTTACAAGAATGATCACGTGGGTAAAACATTATGAGACGACTGGTTTAAATTTAGATAAGTTGGTTAAGTCCTATAATAGCAGTATAGGATCTCTTGAAAGCCGGGTTTTTCCGGCGGCACGAGCAATACAACAATATTTGGAGAAACGAGATACTGAATTAGACCAAGCGAAAGTGGTAGAAACTTCCGTAAGGCGATTCAATGACTCTACCTTAGAATGAGATCATTGAATTTAACTCGATGTAGGGATTTTTTTGACAGTCAGGAAAGTGGTGTGCATGAACATCTGCTATCCTGATTTGTTATTCGTATTGATTAGTTAGTTTCGTTGATTTAACTGATGGACTTTGTTGATGTATGCCTGTTAAAAAAGAGGCTGGGCATCAATTGATAGGATTAGTTATCTCTCCAGATAGTTAAGAATCATGGCAGGTTGTGCATATATAATCATGAGCGTGATCGATTGCAGTACTTGATGGAACATTTCGTTTTCTACCGCACTTGATACAAATGGCGGTTTCCAGCGCTGACTCCTGTTTGTGTGCTGGACTGAAGCCCATGCCCCTGTAGCCAACATATGCTAGGTTGGCTTTTTTTTTTAGTAGGAAACGTTCTCGGTCTTTTCGTTTACTCAACTGGGGTCATCCATTATGCGACATCACTCTACTTTAGAGAAACCTTAGCACCAGCTTCCTCTAACTTCTTTTTTATTTCTTCGCCTTCTTCTTTGGCTATGCCATCTTTGATCTCCTTGGGAGCACTTTCCACCAGTTCTTTTGCTTCTCTTAAACCAAGGCTTGTGAATTCACGAACGGCTTTGATGACAGCAATCTTATTTGGCCCTACTTCGTCCAAAATAACAGTGAATTCAGTCTGTTCTTCTTCAGCTGTTGCGCCTTCTACAGGGGTTCCACTCCCAGGTCCTGCCGCAACTGCGACTGGGGCGGCTGAAACGCCAAACTCATCCTCGAGAGATTTGACGAGCTCTGACAGTTGTATTACCGACATGCTTTTTACGGCCTCTAAAACTTCTTCTTTTGTCATTATTCCTCCGAATAAATAATTGCAGGCTTTGTGGTTAAGATTCAGTGGGTTGAGAGTCTAGTTGGTTTAGTCTTTGGGTTAGTACGTTTGCCAGTCCATTTAGGGGTCCATTTAGGACCGTGACTAACCGTGTGATGGGAGCTTGGAGCTGTCCAAGTAATTTGGCTATCAACTGGTCTTTAGGTGGCAAATTCGCGAGCATAGTGATCTGTGCGGGATCTAGGATATCTTGTCCCATCAGTGCACCTTTGATTGTGAGCAGATCTTGACTGGTTTTCATGCATTCAGCGACAGCTTTGGCTGCGGTCACGGGATCATCATATCCTATCGCTAGAATAGTTGGACCTTGAATTATAGCTCTGAGCTCAGGCATGCCAACGGTATCACCAGATATATAGGCCAGTGTATTTTTTACCATACGATATTCAACTTGGTACTTCGCCATGATGCTGCGCAGTTGAGTCATCGTATTTCCGTCTATGCCTGTGGGATCAGTAGCGATGGCTATGCTAGATTGTCCCAGCTTGTCATTAAGTTCCTGGAGTTGTTTTATCTTTCTTTCCGTTGGCATAATTTCCCCTTAAATAAGAATTCCCCGCCCTAGAGGTGCGGGGAACGACTTCAAGGTTATACCAATAGCCGGACCCTTACAGCCTCGACGGGATATTTAACTCCTTAGGAGCCCCGTTGTCTTAAGCGGTAGAGAGGTTAATCTATTTTCATTGATGTTAGTTCTTTCACGTCCAGGGGTATACTTGGTCCCATTGTACTGGTCAGATATGCTGCTCTTATGAATGTTCCCTTAATTCCGGTTGGCTTTGATTTTACCACAGCGTTCATAAGAGAAGCTACATTGTCGGCCAAATGCTCTGGGCTAAAACTTTTCTTTCCTACAGGACAGTGTATCAGTGACGTTCGATCGGTTTTGTACTCAACTCTACCCATCTTGGCATCGCTGATTGCTTTGGGAAGGTCCTGCTGTTGAACCATTGTTCCAGTCCGTGGGTTTGGCATCAGTCCTTTCCGGCCTAGGACGCGACCTAATTTGCCTATTTTGCTCATCATATCAGGCACAGCTAGGCCGACTTCGAAGTCTGTCCATCCACCTTCGATTTGTTTCATAATATCCGAGTCGGCAATATAGTCAGCTCCGGCGTCACGGGCTATAGTGGCAGCTTCTCCGTCGGCAAAAACGAGGACGCGAATTTCTTTTCCGAGACCATGTGGCAACTGTGCTACTCCCCGGACCATTTGATCTGTGTGCTTAGCATTTACATTAGTTCTTAGATGTAGTTCTACGGTCTCGTCAAACTTGGCAGTTGAAATACCTTTAAGTGTGTCAACTGCCTCCTTAAGGTCATATATTCTCTCTGAAGATATAAGCTTTTGAGCGTCTTGGTATTGTTTTCCGTGCTTCTTCACTAGTTACTCCTGTATTGCGATACCCATGCTTCTGGCTGTGCCCTCAATAATTCGTATTGCACCTGCGATATCTCTTGCGTTTAGGTCGTCCATCTTGCTTCTGGCTATTGTTTCTAATTCTGTTCGTTTAATAGTGCCCACACTCCCTGCTGCGACTGAGGATCCGCCCTTCTCTACACCGGCGGCCTTTCGGAGCATGTCAGATGCAGGTGGTGTTTTGGTAACGAAGGCGAATGACCGATCTTCGTAGACCGTAAGATGCACAGGGACTATTGTTCCTGCTTGTTTGGCTGTGCGAGTGTTATATTCTTTGACAAATCCCATAATATTTACCCCGTGTTGTCCCAATGCCGGCCCAACAGGGGGTGCTGGAGAAGCACTTCCCGCTTGTAATTGAAGTTTAATTATTGCTCTTATCTTTTTAGCCATCTGATAACTCCTATACTTTCTCAACTTGAAGGAAGTCGAGTTCAACTGGGGTCTCCCTACCGAAGAAGGTGACTAAGACCCTAATTCTTGCTCTGTCTAAGTCAACTTCACTGACTGATCCCATGAAATCTGTGAATGGTCCTTCTTTTATCCTGACCATATCCCCTGTTTTGAGCCCAACGGCCATCTTGGGAGCCCCAGATTCTATTTGGGATAAAATTGCTTCTACTTCTTTTGGTTCCAAGGCTATGGGTTGCGGTCGCTTATCTTGTTCATCCTCTGTTGAGACGAATCCAGTGACGCCAGGAGTATTTCTGACGGCATACCAGCTTTCATCATCCATTTCCATTTGGATCAGTATGTAACCAGGAAAAACTTTTTTGCGTTCAGACTTTCGTTTTCCGTCTTTGAAAGCTATTTCCTCTTCTGTAGGAATGATGACCTGGTAGATCCTGTCCTGCATATCCAGGCTGTGAATTCTCAGCTCCAAGTTCTTCTTTACCCTTTCTTCTTGTCCAGAATAGGTATGAATTATGTACCAACGTAGGTTTTGATTTTGCTCTGTGATGATGTCTACCATAACTTATTACTCTTAACTTTAAGCGGATTTGGCTCGTATTATATTTACGGCAAGACTATATATTTTGTGAAAGTTCGGGAGTAAGAGAAATCCAGAAAGCCCAGTATTCCTCCCACAAAGGATGCTATTACTAATACCACCCAGGTCAACCGTATGACCTCATCTCGAGTTGGCCAAACTGATTTCCGAAGTTCTGATACTACCTCATTGATAAACTTGCCTAGCTTTAACCCACGCATCTGTTCCTGTCCAGGTCGTCGGATTACAGTTGACGAAGATCTGTCAGCCAACTATCTAACCTCTCTGTGGATTTTAGATCCGCGACATCTCGAGCAGAACTTGCGTAGTTCTAATCTGTCAGGATCATTTCTCCGGTTTTTTGAAGACGTGTAGTTTCTCTCCCTGCAGTCTATACATTGTAGGGTGATTACCATCCTAACGTCACCTTTTTTCTTGGCCATAGCTTATTCCACAATTTTCGTTATTACGCCGGCTCCGACCGTTCTTCCGCCTTCTCGGATTGCAAAGTGTATTCCTTCTTCGAGGGCGATCGGGAACATCAAGTTGATGTCCATTGTTGTGTTATCTCCCGGCATTACCATTTCAACGCCTTCTTCTAATTGAATTTCCCCGGTTATATCACTTGTGCGGATGTAGAATTGAGGTCTATAACCGGTGAAGAATGGGGTATGTCTTCCACCTTCCTCTTTGCTCAAGACGTAGACTTCCGCTTTAATCTTATCGTGGGGTTTGATTGTGCCAGGCTTGGCAAGGATTTCACCGCGGGAGATATCTTCTCTGTTGATGCCGCGCAGGAGCACTCCTACCGCATCTCCAGCCTCTGAATGATCTAGTAGTTTGTGGAACATCTCAAGCCCTGTGGCCACTGATTTCCGAACAACGCCCGCTCCGACAATTTCAACGTCATCACCGACTTTAATTGTTCCTCTTTCTACCCGACCAGTGACAACCGTACCTCTGCCCTTAATACCAAATACGTCCTCTACAGGCATTAGAAATGGCTGATCTATGGCACGCTCAGGTTGCGGGACATAGTCTTCCATTGCCTTGACCAGCTCGAATATTCCTTTAGAGTATTGTCCGTCTGTGTTTCCAGCCGCAACTTCTTCTAAAGCTTTGAGAGCGCTTACCCTTACAATTGGGGTATCGTCTCCGGGAAAGCCATATTGAGTCAACAATTCTCGTACTTCCATCTCGACCAGTTCTAATAATTCCTCATCGTCCATTGCGTCCACTTTATTCAAGGCTACCACGATTTTAGGAACTTCTACTTGTCTAGCTAGAAGAATGTGCTCGCGAGTTTGAGGCATTGGGCCGTCTGGAGCACTAACAACCAGAATGGCCCCGTCCATTTGAGCAGCTCCAGTGATCATATTTTTTATATAGTCAGCGTGCCCTGGACAGTCGACGTGCGCGTAGTGTCTAGCCTCTGTCTCGTATTCGATGTGGGAGATGTTAATTGTTACACCTCGAGCACGTTCTTCTGGAGCATTATCGATGTTCTCGAATGTAGTTCCAGTTGTTCCGGTTCCCTGGTTGGACAAGACCATTGATATAGCAGATGTGAGAGTAGTTTTTCCGTGGTCGACATGACCTATAGTCCCGACATTAAGATGAGGTTTTCCTCTGTCGTAACGTTGCTTTGCCATTTAAGGCTTTCCTCCTAATCAATACTTTGTGGTGATGGAGCCCACAGACGGATTTGAACCGTCGACCTCACCCTTACCAAGGGTGTGCTCTACCATCTGAGCTATGTGGGCGTAGGTATTAGCTTACGCCTTTTATCCTTCCGACTGGTGGAGGGGGCAGGATTTGAACCTGCGATGCCCTTTCGAGCGCCAGATTTACAGTCTGGTGGTTTAAACCACTCACCCACCCCTCCTGGTTTGGGCTTAAGTTTATCATAGGGCTATATACCAGCCAAGACATGCAAGGGCTATTTAGCTTATCCCAGCGTGGTTACGGGAAAGCCCCAGAGGGGATTCGAACCCGCTAACCTGCCGATTACAAGTCGGCTGCGCTACCATTGCGCCACTGGGGCTCGCATTGGCCCAGAAAGATAAAAGCGACGGCTACAGCCGCCACCCTGGCTAGCCATTGTACGTAAGTTGCAACGCTAAGTCAAGAAAAGGATTATATGGTTAATCCCTGTTTTCTAGTAAAGTAAGAATCTTAATTGGTAAAGAAAACTAGTGGGTGCCTAGGGTGAGTGGTTTTCGGTTTGATTACTAAGGCCTATTCTAATAGCCATGGATATGTTCGTTGCGAACAAGGGATTTAGGCCTTGAATTTTATGGTGTTGAGCGGATACTGGCAAAATACACGAGGTGAATCCGAGACGAGACGCTTCTTGGAGGCGACGATCTAGCTGGGACACCGGCCTTAATTCCCCGTTTAGCCCTACCTCCCCAATAGGCACGAGACCTTGTTTTATGGGGAGGTCCTTTAAACAGGATGCGATTGCCAAGGCTAGGGCCAAATCACATCCAGGATCCGAAATCCTTAACCCACCTGCCACATTGACAGTCACATCTCTATTGCCGATATTCAGATGTGCTCGTTGAGCTAACACTGTGGAAATCATTACGAGACGACCCGGATCAATGCCATTGGCTGCACGCCGAGGTGAAGGTCCGTATGCAGGAGATGTAAGCGCTTGAATTTCTACCATGATAGGGCGACTTCCTCCTATTGCGGGAACTACAGAGGAACCTACTGCGTCGTGGCTCCTGTTGGCTAGTAGAGTTTGAGATGGGTCAGCGATTTCTTTAAGCCCATCGGATTCCATGGAAAAAATTGCCACTTCGTTAGTCGACCCAAAACGATTTTTCTGGCTATGAACGATTCTATTGGCGCTCAAGGGTTCGCCTTCCAGATATAGGACTGCGTCGACCATATGTTCGAGAACACGGGGTCCGGCTATAGTTCCGTCTTTGGTAACGTGTCCGGATAGGAGAATTGGTGTGTTTCTGATTTTCGCCCATTCCAGTAATGTACGTACAGACGATCGAACTTGGGTTATAGATCCTGGCGCAAGGCTCACGTCGAATGATGAAAGGGTTTGCACAGAATCTATTATAACCAACGAAGGAAGCTTGGCCTCCAAGCGTTCTACGATTGTTTCTACATTGGTTTCTGTTAAGAGAAAGACGTTTTCACCGGATATGCCCAAACGATTTGATCGGAGCTTTATTTGGTGATTGGATTCCTCTCCGGAAATGTAGGTTATTGTCCTTTGGGTCATCGAAATTTGATGTGCTATTTGAAGAAGCAGAGTTGACTTGCCAATGCCAGGTTCTCCTGCTACTAAAATTAGGGAACCTCGAACAATTCCGCCTCCTAGAACGCGATCTAATTCAGGGAATCCAGAACTGATTCTTGATCCAATATCGTGCGCAATTGAAACTAGTTCTTTAAGTTCGGAAGATGCGTTGTTAATCCATCTTTTAGTATTGGAAGAAGGCATTGAAGGTGCTTCTACTAGAGGTTGATTAGAATGACACGAACTACAAAACCCCATCCACTTGAGGCTTTCATATCCGCAATCGGAACAAAAGAAACCATTACGTCCGAAGAGTTTTTTAGTCAATCTGGGGCTCCTTGGAAACTCTCCAGATTATATCAGATACTTCATCTCAACTGGCTGTTTGTGTTTGGGTGGATTGGGAGTCTAACAGTTGTAATTGTCCAAGCTGCGAGTATATAAATTGCGAAAAGACTCCACCAAACTGGCATATAATTGTTGTTAATTTGGTATATATAACCAGCTAAGGGAGATCCTACTCCTGCGGCGATAAGTGAGGCAGGTAGCACAACGCCACGGATAGATCCCGCGAAAGCCCGCCCAAAATAATCGGCCCAAATGAACGACATCACCATCATGTGTATGCCTACAGATAGACCCCACAGCATAGCTGAAGAAAAGAGGAAGAAACTATTAGCTGCCACAATCATTAAATTTGTCGCAAAAAAGAATCCTATGCATGAACTAATTGCAATGTTTTTTGATGGGAATCTGTCTAGCAAGAATCCCGAAACGAAAATAGATAAGGCCGCTAGGGCTGCATCAGATGCCATCGCATAGGATACTGTTTGAGGTCTAAACCCTTGCTCTATCCAGTATGGAACTCTATGAACATCACTCAACCCAGCGGCTAGACCCAAAAGGAAGAAGAAAGCAATGAGTCGCCAGAATGTTTTTGTCTGCATGGCGTCGGAGACGGTCCAATCCAATTCTTGTGGGTGATAAGGTAGTTTTGTATGCCTTACTGAACTTGATGATATTCCGTCGGGATGTAAACCGAGGTCCTCAGGTTGCCGACGGAGAAAAATTAGTGATAAAGGAAATGAAATAGCTATACTGCAAAATGCCAAGGCTATCCAGGTAGACCTCCAGCCCATATTGTCAATCAGAAGTTGAGTTAGTGGGAGGAAAATTATGCCTCCTATTCCCAGTCCTGCGGTCATCCAGGCCAAGGCTTTCCCTCGATTTATTATGAACCATTTGCTTGTTGGAACAGAGCTCATCATAGCGCCAGGGGCAGTCAGTCCTGTAATTCCAATGAGTCCAAAAAGAACGAGCAAGTGCCAGGGTTTGTTAATATAGGCTAAGGTCAGCATTGAAACAAAAATTATTAGAGACGCAGTTGGAATTAGAAACCTGGGACCATAACTGTCTAGCAGCCTCCCAATGAATATGCTTGAAATTCCCCCGGTTAGGAGTCGTACTGTTTGGGCCCATCCAAAAAAACTACGCGAGGCTCCCAGGGTTACCCCCATGGGGATAACAAATAACCCGAAATTAAATGTCCCAGTAGCCATCGTGGAAAAGTTAACAACAAATAGAGTGCCAACTATAATCCAGCCGTAGAAAAAAGGTAGCCTAAAAGAAGGAGTGTGGTGTGCGTTCATCTCTGAATAGAGATTAGAGCGCTAGCGATAAATAGGAGGAGGTCATGAAACTATTGGTGCTACCTCCGCTGGCTTTTTGGTCGTGGCAACTATCTCGCCTTCTTCGATTTTGATTATGGCTGTGTCGTGGGCATTTAACCGCCCACCAAGAAGTTCGTCGGATAGCTTGTCCTCGATGACGTTTTGGATCAGTCTTCTCAATGGTCTCGCGCCGAAACTGGGATCGAAGCCCTTTTCACCTAGATATTCCTTAGCTTCTTTGGTTACTTCGAGTTCTATATTTTTTTCCCTGAGCTGGGTAGCAACCTGCTCTAGGAGGATATCTACTATTGATAGTATCTGTTCCTTGTTCAGCTGGTGAAATACTATATTCGAGTCAATACGGTTAAGGAATTCGGGGCGGAAAAACCGCTTAACTTCGTCGAGAACCTTATCTCGCATTCTTTTATAAGCCTGTTCTTCTGTTTTGGCGCCGTCAGAGTTCAAGGTAAATCCGAGTGCAGTTTCCCGTTTAATTAGGTCTGATCCCAGGTTGCTCGTCATTATGATTAATGTGTTGCGGAAGTCGATCTTTCTGCCTCTTGAGTCTGCAAGATGTCCGTCATCAAATATCTGCAATAGAATATTAAAAACTTCCGGGTTCGCCTTTTCTATCTCATCCAGTAGAATACATGAATAAGATTTACGTCTGATGGCTTCAGTAAGCTGTCCTCCCTCTTCATATCCTACGTATCCAGGAGGAGCCCCAATTAATCTGGCAACAGTGTGGCGTTCCATGAATTCTGACATATCTAGCCTAACCATAGAATCTTCGCTACCGAACATAAACTCAGAAAGAGCCCTAACAAGCTCAGTTTTGCCTACCCCGGTTGGGCCCAGGAACAAAAATACGCCTACAGGCCTTCTCGGGTCTTTTAGTCCAGCCCGAGCTCTTCTCACTGCTTTTGAAATGCTAGTAATGGCTTCATCTTGACCAATAATTCTCTTGTGTAGTTCCTCTTCCATCTGCAGCAGTCGTTTGGTTTCTTCGACAGCAAGTTTGGTTACTGGAATTCCAGTCCAAAGGCTAATGACCTCCGAAACATCTTCGTCAGAAACAGTAGGTTTCTCTCTAGCTTTTTCATCCTCCCACTTGCCACGTTGTCCCTGGAGCTTTTCTTCGAGGCGAGTTTCTCGGTCTCGAAGCTCAGCGGCATATTCATACTTACGTTCGCCTATTGCATCATCCTTCTCTTTTCGTACGCTCTCGATCACACGCATGGTTTCGTGGAGAGATAAAGGAGTGCTACTATTGCGTAGACGAACTCTAGATGAGGCTTCATCCATAACATCTATGGCCTTATCAGGAAGGAATCTGTCAGGAATAAATCGGGCGGCCATGCTTGCTGCTGTATGTAGGGCCTCATCGCTGATTATTACCCTGTGGTGTTCTTCGTAGCGAGCTCGTATCCCTTCCAAAATGCGGATTGTTTCTTGGACATTAGGCTCTTCTACCATTACAGGTTGAAACCTTCGTTCTAAAGCGGGGTCGCGCTCCACATATTTTCGGTAGTCGTCCATGGTGGTAGCACCTATGGTTTGGAGCTCTCCCCTAGATAGCGATGGCTTTAGTATGTTGGCTGCGTCTACTGCACCTTCAGCTGCTCCTGCCCCGATAATGGTGTGCATTTCATCAATAAATAAAATACAGTTATTCGAAGTACGAATTTCTTCGATGACTTTCTTTAATCGTTCCTCGAATTCACCTCGGTATTTCGTGCCTGCAACTAGAGCACCCATATCTAAGGTAAGTAGTCGTTTCCCTTGGAGGGTTTCGGGGACGTCGCCAGCAACAATCTTGTGTGCTAGAGCTTCCACAATTGCTGTTTTGCCTACACCTGGCTCCCCTATCAGAACAGGATTGTTCTTTGTACGCCTACTAATAATTTGTATTACTCTCTCGATCTCTTTATCTCTGCCTATGACGGGATCAAGTTTGTTAGATCTTGCGGCAGCCGTAAGATCTATTCCCAGTTGGTCAAGGGTCGGAGTTCGATTTGCAGATTTGGATCCCTGACTGTTGGCGGGAGCGGTTTGAGTTAATACGCGATGAGTTTCTGATCGTACGCTTTCCAATGTTACCCCAAGGCTCTCAAGCACGCCTGAGGCGACACCTTCACCTTCTCTAAGAAGTCCTATAAGTAGGTGTTCTGTTCCAATGTAAGAGTGATTCATTCTCCGGGCTTCATCCACTGCAAGTTCAATTACTTTCTTTGCTCTGGGAGTGAGACCGATTTCACCTTCGACAGGGTTTTCACCACGCCCAATAATAAACTCTATAGCAGCTCGGACTTTATTTAGGTCGATTCCAAGGTTAATTAGGACACGTGCAACCACCCCTTCGGTCTCCTTGACAAGTCCGAGAAGAATATGTTCGGTGCCTATGTAATTGTGGTTGAAATGCTGAGCCTCCTCTTGAGCAAGAGTTAAGACCCGTCGTGCCCGCTCCGAAAATTTTTCAAATCTGCTACTAGACATAGGTGTGTTCCTCAGGATTTTTTAAGGCTAGAGATACCTTTGCCAGATTGAGGTGGCATATACGGATGTGTTTACTGCCTCCTGGCACTTCCCGCCAGTCTATGTTCGCGGGGACTGTCAGTCCATTATATGGTTGACGAGTCTGGAGTGTAAAGTAATTTCTGCAACATCATTGAAAATCTTATTAGTGTTTTTCAGTATAGTGAGACCAGAATGGTTAAAGGTGTTCTGGTCTGAACTATAGTGGTTGCTAACTTTAAAGAGGGTCAAAGAAAAAACCCTGGCAGTGGCCTATTTTCCCACCTCGTTGCCAAGGCAGTATCGTCAGCGCTGAGGCGTTTCACTTCCGTGTTCGGAATGGTAACGGGTGGGACCACCTCGCTCTAACCACCAGGGAATTATTTCGTAGGTGATTATGAAGGAGTAATAGATTATGCGCAATAGCAGCAAAGGGCCAATTCCCCGAGTAACAATGGAGTGCCATGAAATTGTCGTCAACGAGGCTTTGTTTGAGTCACAAAAGCCACCACGCTACGTAGAAGATTTCTACGGGTCAATTCTGTGGGTGTAAGGCGCTTAGCGAGTGTTTGTGAGATTGACATCCAACCCAAATTGACCCATCGGCGAAAACCTCTTTTTTCCATATAGGGACAGTCTCTTTGATTCGATTAACTATAAAATTGCAGACATCGAAACCTTCTCGTCTATGTTGAGAACCAATAGCTACGACCAAGCTGGTATCCTCGATTTCCAATCTGCCAAACCGATGCGCAATTGCAATATCAACATCTCCCCATTTATCGATGGCTGCGCGTTTTATCTTTTCCAGCTCCTTTAGAGCCATAGGTTCGTAAACTTCGTATTCTAAAAATAGGACTTCTTTGTCGCCGTTCAATCTACGAGTGTTCCCAAGAAATGTTATTATCGCTCCATTGCGATCACGGGTAACTTCTGATGTGATAGATCTGGGATTAAGTGGATCTTGGGTAAGCAGTATCATTGCTACCCCCCCCCACTGACTGGAGGGATTAGAGCCACAGAGTCCCCAGAAGACAATGGTTGGTCCTTTTCGGCATATTCGTCATTTACGGCGACTAGAATATCTACGTTTTCTGGAGCTAAATTCGGATGTCGTGTTCTTATATTCTTTATCATATCGGATACCAACGAGCCCTCTTTCAAATCAAAGGCTTCGTAGCGAACACCCGTCCGTTCCCTATAAAGTGCGAAATATTGCACAGTCAATTTCACAGAACTGTCTCCTGGTCTCTAGTTTAAAGCAAACAAATAACATTCCTAACGACCATATATGGTTAGTTAGGTGCAGAAATCTTTTTCAAGTCCCTTGCCTGGCGGAGGGAGTGGGATTCGAACCCACGGTCCCGATTGCTCGAGACAGCGGTTTTCAAGACCGCCCCGTTCGTCCACTCCGGCATCCCTCCGAACGTTATCTTACAGTGTATATCATACTTAAAATCGACTGTGATCGGCAATCAAGCGAAACATATGAAACCTCGAAATCTAGTTTGACAGCTATAGAGCCCGATGGTAGAATTTGTTCCTGCAATGGTTAGTCCCCGCTTGATTTTCCACCCTGTTGTTTTACACATTTTCGCATATTTCCTTTAAGGAGTTTTTGCATGGGAACCGAGCCCGGAGAGATACACAGAGGTCTAAAGGGAGTCTATTTTGACACCAGCGAGGCCAGTTTCATCGATGGATCTGTCGGAAAATTGTTATACCGTGGTTATAACATCCATGATTTAGCAGAACGGTCAACCTTCGAAGAAGTTACGTATCTGCTCCTCTATGGAAAGCTACCGAATAGCAGGGAATTAGAAACCCTTGATTCTACTTTAAGGGCTAATAGAGGACTTCCCCAGGAAGTGGTAGATATCATACGATTGATAAAGAATTGCCATCCGATGGATGTCTTGAGGACAGGCCTGTCTGCGTTGGCAGCGTTCGATCCAGAGGTAGAAGATAAGTCCATAGATGCCACTCGGAGGAAGGGCATTAGATTAACGTCTCAAGCTGTGTCCATTGTTACATCTCATCATAGAATACGGCAGGACCTTGATCCAGTAACTCCTGATCTTTTCCTGAACCATGCGGCCAATTTTCTATATATGCTGACAGGTCAAAAGCCAATGGATCAGGAAATAAATCTCATGGACGTGGATTTTATCATTCATGCGGAACACGGGTCTAATGCCTCTGCCTTTGCTGCTAGAGTCACCGCATCTACCATGTCTGATCTTCATTCTGCCGTAGTTACTGGAGTAGGCACTCTTAAAGGGCCTCTTCATGGTGGGGCCGCTGAATCAGTCATGAAGATGGCTCAAGATATCGGAGATCCTTCTAACGCAGAGAATTATGCCAGAACGACTATAGAAAATGGCGAACGCATCATGGGATTTGGACATCGAGTCTATCGGGCTGAGGATCCGCGAGCTCGACATTTAAGGGAGCGAGCAAGGGTATTAGGGGAACAAAAGGGTGAGCCGCATTGGTTTCAAATCCTAACTTCTTTGCAGGAAGTTATGAAGCCCTACCAAAACAAGGGAATATATGTCAATGTCGACTTCTTTGCGGGTGCTGTGTACCATTTATTAGGGATCCCTGAAGATTTGTTCATACCCATATTCGCCTTGGGTCGGATTCCTGGGTGGACATTGCAATGTATGGAACAGTATGAAAACAATGTATTAATACGACCATTAACCCAATATACGGGAGAGATGGATCTAGAATATATACCAATGGGCGATAGGAAACAGTGAGATCCGAGAACTCTAAGCAGGCAGATTGGATTCCATTGTATTACCTTGGGTAGCATGGAGTAAGGTTGCACGCCTCGGCTGAAGATGTAATACGGACTAGCATTCAGGAACAAGGCCAAATTACCTTCGCTGAGTTTATGGAAAAAGCCCTGTATTGGCCAGGGAAAGGTTATTATACTAAGGCTAGCCCCGTAGGTTCTTCGGGTGATTATTATACCTCCCCCAGTACTCATCCGATTTTTGGTGGATTGATAGCTGTCCAACTTTTCCAGATGTGGCAGCTCATGGGTGCTCCTAAACCATTTACGATACTTGAATTTGGCTCTGGAAATGGTTTGCTAAAGCGCGATTTAACCCAATACCTACAGTACCTGCCTAAAGCCTTTGCTAATAACGTAGAATATGTTTGCTTCGATAGAAGCGAACATATTACGATCGAAGGACACTCCAATCTGAAATCAAGATCATATTCTGACATAGCAGAATACGAAGGGCGAGGAATTGAAGGATGTGTTCTGTCAAACGAATTGATAGATTCCTTTCCTGTGCACAGAGTGCGGATGAAAGATGGAATACTTAAAGAACTCTACGTAACACTTAGAGATGATTTATTTGTTGAAGATGAGGGGACCCTTTCTACCCAGGAATTAAATGCTCACTTTGATCAACTTGGAATTAAATTAAACGAAGGTCATGTTTACGAAGTAAACTTGAACATTAGTAGATGGATTCAGGGTGTATCACGAATCCTGAAACGAGGATATATCATGACCATTGATTATGGTGGTGTGGCGGGAGAACTTTACTCAAAAAGTAAGAGTGAGGGAACATTGACATGTTTTCATAGGCATGTGCAAACTAATAATCCCTATCTGCATATTGGAAACCAAGACATCACATCACAGGTAAATTATACGACGTTAACAAAGTGTGGGTTGGAGGAGGGCTTTGTTAATAAAGCATACGTTTCCCAGCGGGAATTTTTGACTAATTTGGGGTTGCCGCATTTTCTAAAGCGATTGCAGTCCATGGATATCCATAGTTATACGAAGATGTCTAACAGATTTTCCATGTTGGATCTGGTAAGTGCAGAGGGGTTTGGTGAGTTCAAGGTTTTAATCCAAGGGAAGAATGTTTCGAATGTAGATCTATGGTGCCATAAATCGGGATTGGAAGAAAGGCTGAGCCTGAAAAAGCTTCCAATGCCACTGTTGACAGGGTCACATATGCCTTTGCTCGAAGGTAAATATCCTCATGTGGGATTGGAATTATCTGATACATGGATGTGAGGTTTTCGGGGTCGTACCAGAAGTTGTCACGGTTATTGGTCATAGTTGGGTTATCTCGGTCGTGGGGAACATAGACGAGCAGTAGTAATAAAACCAGTGTGGGCAACCATTCGGTGTGTGGGCCGCATGCTGTTTTCTGTGACATGCCAAGGCCGTACCAGGCTTTCTATGGTTTCTATTAGCTGAAAGCAAGTCTGATTAGTAAGTTCCTTAACCAATTTGTGAACTTGCAATACTGTTGGTAGAAAACTAAGGAAAATACCACCAGGTAACAGCATTCTTGTGGCATGAGGCACGACGTACCATGGTTCCGGCACGTCGAGAACTAATCTGTCCACATTAGTTTCGTCTAATGTTTGGTAAATATCACCAAATTTTATTTCTAGATTGTCCAGATCCTTGATAAATAGAGAAATGTTGTTTAAAGCCTTAGTAGTTTGATCCTTTCGTAATTCATAGGAGGTAACGGATCCGGAGTTGCCGGTGGATCTCAATAGACCCATAGTCAAAGCGCCTGATCCAAAGCCAGCTTCTATCACCTTGGCTCCTGGGAAAATGTCTGCAAGCATGATAATCAACCCAATATCTTTCGGATAAATCACTTGTGTCTCTCGCTTCATGTTTAGAACGTAGTCACTTAATGTAGGCTTTAACATTAGAAGGATATGCCCTTTAGTAGTTTGGCACCATTCACCCTGTCCACGTCCTAAAATGTTATTGTGTTCTATATACCCTAAGTGAGAGTGAAATTCACTTCCAACAGTTAGAATTGTCATGTAACGTCGTCCTTTGCGGTCGATCAGCATCACAAGCTCACCTTCTTTGAAGATGTCTTCTATTGGATTTGTTTTAAGGTTTGGTTTTGGCATAGAGATTAGCGAGGCAAATGATAGATTAAAGGGTTCCTAATAATTTCAGCATACAGCTAGGATCTGGAATAGAGCCTGGCGGGTACTCCTTACTGAACCGGACTATACCCTTTTTATCTACTATTACTATTGCCCTTATAGGGGCTCCAGTTTTTTTATTTAAGAGACCGTATGAATTTGTCATTTCTCCTTGTGGGTAAAAGTCCGCTAGTAGTGGATATTTGATGCCCCCCAGCGCGTTAGACCATGCGCGGTGCGAGTGTTGACTATCAGTGCTAATTCCCAGAACCTGGGAAGAGATCTCCTCAAAAGAACCAACAAAGCGGTTAAATGAAGAGACTTGGTTAGTTCAACCTCCTGTAAAATCAAACACATGCCAAGAGAGTATTACGTACTTTTGCCCCTTGTATTGACTTAGGGTTATTTTGTCGCCGTCCTGATTCGTCAGATTAAAGTCTGGGGCTAGGTTGCCTGTTTTTATTATCATCAGTCGAAATTCCTTTAGTTAAGTATAATGTTCGCTAATACTACACTGAACAGTCCATTTTGCGGAAGGATCGTTAATTTGTGGGATTTATCCTCAGAAAGGCAATCGAATGAAGAGGAGAGTTGTTTTCTATAAATTGCTGGGGGTAGTCCTTCTAAGTAGATAGTGGCCTGAGATCTGTTCTTGCTAGGGAAAAAGGCTAATGTTGCAGTGGTTTCGGGGCCAATTCCTTTGAAACCATGAGCTTTTCCTTTAGGTATAACCATAGTCTGGTTGGCTACCAGAATTTGTTTCTTTTCCTCAATCGATACTTCTAAACATCCGTCTAGGATGGTTGCTAATTCGTCAACCGCACGGTTATGCACTGGTGCACCTGCGTTGGGCTCAATCTTGCTGTAATGCAGCGTGTAGTCTATGGGATCCTTGATTGTATCAAGCCCGGTTATTGACCACACTTTGTAACGAGGTCTCCAAGGCAATTCCGCGGCGGATTTGCGATCAACTATTGTCAGATAAAGACTCCTCTGAACGGGACCATCTCAGATCAGGTTGACGAGCGGCTTTGGCTTCATCCAACTTTCTAATCGGGGTATTGTGCGGAGCATCATGTACTAGCCCTGGTTGGGATCGGGCTTCTTGGTCAATCGTTTTCATTGTTTCGATGAATAAATCTAAGGTTTCTTTGCTTTCAGTCTCCGTTGGTTCGATTAATAGAGCTTCGTCAACAGTTAGAGGAAAATACATAGTCGGAGCATGGAAACCGTAGTCCAATAATCGTTTTGAGATAGCAAGCCCATTCACGCCTTTATCTTTATGTTTGGTTGCGGAAAACACGACTTCGTGCATGCAGTTTCTGTCGAATGGAAGATTATACGATTCCTTTAAATGTTCCTTGATATAGTTCGCATTCAAAACGGCATTTTGGCTAATTTGTTTCAGGCCGTAGTCTCCGAGAGTTCTTATATAGACATAGGCTCTTACCAGAACTCCAAAGTTTCCATGAAAGGCGGCCAGCTTTCCGATTGATTTATTTGGGCTTTTTAGATAGTAGTTGTTTTCATCTAACTCTTGATTAAACTCTATGATTGGAGCTGGTAAATATGGTTCTAATATAGATTTGACTGCCACTGGCCCAGCACCGGGCCCGCCCCCTCCATGAGGTGTACTGAAAGTTTTGTGGAGGTTCAGATGCATAACATCAAATCCCAAATCACCTATCTTCACTTGGCCTAGAAGCGCATTCATGTTTGCTCCATCCGCATAAACAAGGCCTCCAGCTTTGTGAAGAATATTGCAAATCTCAACAATATTTTGATCAAATAGCCCTAGAGTGCTTGGGAGGGTAATCATAATTCCAGCAAGGTCGTTTGTGGCTTCTATTCGGAGAGCTTCTAGGCTTATGTTACCAGAATTGTCAGTTGGAACTGATACGACGTCAAATCCAGCCATTTTTGCTGACGCAGGGTTGGTCCCGTGTGCACTATCCGGGATTAGCATCTTTAGCCGTTGAGTTTGACCCTGCTCGATCAAATATCTTCTCATCATGAGTACGCCAGCAAGTTCTCCTTGAGCACCGGCTAAAGGAGCCAAACTTACACCAGACATTCCTGTAATCTCTCTTAAATATCCTTGAAGCCTATAAAGGATTGTTAATGCACCTTGGACTTCATCGATTGGTTGGTTCGGATGAAGGCTAGCATAACCAGGAGAGAAGGCAATTTCGTCATTAATTTTAGGGTTGTATTTCATAGTACAACTTCCGAGGGGGTAAAAGTTTGTGTCTATGGAAAAATTAAGCCGGCTCAAGTTTGTAAAGTATCGAACGATTTCAGGTTCAGATAATTCCGGGAAATCCAAGTTGTCACGGAGTAATTCTGGCCTAAGCAAATTCTGTTGTGGAACATCAAGCTCAGGTAAGATCGAACCGATTCTTCCTGGGACGCTACGATCCATGAGTAATTTCCTTTGGAATTCCTGGATGTTGTTCATGAACCGAACTTCTTGAGGGTTTCTGCCAAAGCAGTGATTTGGGACGCGGTATTCATTTCAGTCACGGCGATAAGCATGCAATTAGGCATTGAAGAGCTTATGTCCAAGCCTCCAATTATCCCATTAGCGAGAAGCTGCTTATTAATTTTGGAGGGGTTGATTGGGCATTTCACGACGAACTCGTTGAAAAAATCTCCTTGGATTGGAAGTGAAAATCCAGGGATGTTTTGAATAAGAGAGGCAGTATAATGAGCTTTGTGGTAACTCAACTCAGATTGTTGGCGAAATCCGGTTTTTCCGACAGCTGCCATGGTGATTGTTGCTGCTAGGGCCAGCAAGGCTTGGCTAGTGCAGATATTGCTGGTGGCTTTTTCCCTCCTTATGTGTTGCTCGCGGGTTTGCAAGGTTAGAACATAGCCAGTTTTTCCATCGCTATCATTTGTGCGACCGACAATCCTTCCGGGCATTTGGCGAACAAATTTCTTCCTAGTGCAAAACAATCCGACATAGGGACCACCATAGCTTATCGGTATACCTAGTGCTTGGCCTTCTCCAGTTACTATATCTGCACCGAATTCACCAGGAGGTTTTAAGATTCCCATTGCAATTGGGTTGGCTGATACTACTAGCAGAGATCCCATATCTTCAGTTTGTCTTTTGTACAATGAGAGGTCTTCTATAGTTCCATGAAAATTAGGATATTGGACTAGTAGGCAGGATGCGGTTTGAGGCAAGCGAGGATTGCTTGATGATAGTGTGTGTATCTTGAGCTTTTGTGGTGAGGCATAGGTCTCAATTACCTCCCGATACACAGGGTTGATCGTATCTAGCACGTAAATTTCGTCGCGTTTGGTAACCCTACATGCCATAAGTGCCGCCTCAGCGAAGCTCGTAGCACCGTCGTACATTCCGTCGTTTGCAACATCCATACTCATTAAGTTGGAAATTAGGGACTGGAATTCGTATGCTACCTGTAATGTCCCTTGGCTCGCCTCGGCTTGGTATGGAGTATAGGATGTGAGGAATTCTCCGCGTGTTAGAATCGCTTTGACAATGCTAGGAGAAAAATGATTATAGGCGCCTGCTCCTAGAAAACACGCATTTTGCTCAAGATTTCTGTTTTGGATGCCTAATGTCATAAGTTCGGACTTAAGGTCTATTTCAGATATGGGGTGAGGAATATCTAGGGTAGGATGGCGATGTTCTGTGGGTATATCTGAAAACAAGTCGTCTATCGAGTTAATACCGATTGAGTCCAACATTTCCTGTTGTTGAGAAGGAGTGTTGGGCATGTAGTGTGATTGAAAAAAAGAAGTGTCAGAGACTGGCACGTTAGTGGGCCTCGTTTTCAATTAATTCATCGTATTCCTCTGATGTTAGTAGGGAATTGAAGTCCGAAGACTCATCCCTAAGGGCGAGTTTTACCAGCCAGCCAGAACCTGAAGGATCCTGGTTAACTAGTTCAGGGCTATCGATTACGGCCTGGTTGACTTCGATTACCTTGCCTCCAACAGGTGAAAAGATATCTGATACAGCTTTCACTGATTCTACCTCTCCCAACTTTGAAGATTGGTCAAGGTTAGATCCGACTTCTGGTAGGTCCACATAAACTATATCGCCAAGTTGTTGCTGAGCGAAATCCGTAATGCCTACTATCACTTCGTTTCCGACAATTTGAGCCCATTCGTGGTCTTTTGAGTATTTTCTGTCGCTAGGATTCATTCTTCCTTCTTCCTCGCATAAAAAGGTAAATTGGCAACTACCGCATCGGTAAGTCGCCCTCTAATATCGATGTTTAAGTGTTGATCAACAGTGGTAAAATCCCGTGAAACATAGCCTAAGGCTATGTTTCTGTCAAGAGTAGGAGAATAGCCGCCACTTGTTATTTTCCCGATGGTGATTTCGTTCTGTTTGATCAGGTGATCGTGGCGTGGGATACTTCTCCCAGTTGAGAGAAGTCCGACTAATTTCCGTTCGGTTCCTGTTTCATTTTGTTTTCGTAATGATTCTACACCCACGAAGTCTTTGTCCAGTTTGACAAATCTTTCTAATCCTGCTTCGATCGGATTCGTAGTAAGGTCTATATCAGACCCATGTAATGGTAATGCTGCTTCTAAACGGAGGACGTCTCGAGCGCCAAGTCCGCATGAACTCATTCCTTTATCCACGAGCTTATTCCATAGGCTTGGCCCTTTTTCAGCCTCTAATATAACTTCAAATCCGTCCTCGCCCGTATATCCGGTTCGCCCATAGAAAACCTTAGAACCATCTATGGTCCCTTCGCCACTGCCAAAAAACCTTAACTTTGAAGGAGTTTCTGGGCAGAGTTCATCCAGGATAGGGGCTGCGTACGGACCTTGCACAGCTATCATCACGGTCTCTGTAGTGATGTCGTCTATGGTTAGGTTCGGAAATTTTTCACTTTGCCACCTGTCTAGCCACTCCCTAATAACCTGGCGGTTTGAAGCGTTGCAAACAAGTAGATATCGATCAGCATTCAGACGGTAGGTTACCGTGTCATCTATAATGCCTCCATTCTCGTTACATATTAGTGAATAACGAGCCCGGCCTATTCGGAGGTTTCCAATTTTATTGGTTTGGATCCAATCGCATAATGAGGTGGAGTCTGGCCCACTGATATAAATTCTTCCCATATGCGATACGTCAAAAAGTCCGCCTTTAGTTCGTACTGCATTAGACTCCTCCAGTATGCTGTTGTACTGGACCGGCATTTCAAAGCCAGCAAAGGGTACCATTCGGCCCCCAAGCTTAATGTGGGTATCGTATAGTGCTGTTCTGTTAAGTGATGATGTCAAAAGCCTGTTCCTCGATGAGAATGGGAAGAATGGTATGGAGTTAATATTAACCTGTCAAGGTGCTAGTTTAATATCATAGATTCGTCTAAAGTGGTAACTATGACACGTAGGCTATTTACGATAGATGAAGCCTCTAGTTACCTAGGATTGCTTGAGGAAAGATTCTCGATTATCGAGCACACGACTAGCTCCCTTGAAAATGTGCTTTTAACTATAGAGACACTCAGAAGCAAGAGCCGAACTAACGGATACTCGGCGATAGATGCAAAAATGAAAAAAGCAGAAGAATATGGCAAAAGGTTGCGAAGGGAGCTTGAAGAAAATATTAAAGCAATTAACGATGAAGAAATAATTATTAGAGATATGAAATTGGGCCTTGTTGATTTTCCTTCCCTATGGAACGAAAGAGAGGTCTATCTATGTTGGAAAAGAGGAGAACATTCTATCCAATTTTGGCACAATACAGATGAGGGATTTGGCTCCCGAAACCGCATTTAGATGGTTGGAAATAAAAATCTAACTGATTTAGTGAAAGCATGCGCATGTAATCTTGGATTCGATATTGTTCGTATAACCTCGGCGGAACCGTTTTTAAGAGAAAGGGCTGTGGCGGAAAAGAGAATTCGACAAGGATTCATGGACGGATTGCCTTGGTACACGCAGGATAGAGTACGTCGGGGCACAGATCCTAATCTGCTGCTACCCGAAGCAAAGAGCATTATTTCGGTAGGAATAAGTTACCTTTCAGAGACGTTTCAGCACCCCAAGAATGGAATCAAAATAGCCCGTTATGCCTGGGGGCAGGATTATCATAAGGTAATTAAAAATAAATTAAAGAGACTGGTAAGAGATGTCGAAGAGAAATTAGACCGTACTGTAAATGCTCGTTGGTATGTGGACGATGGTCCCATGTTAGATCGTGCGGTTGCACAAAGATCCGGTATAGGATGGTTTGGGAAAAATACAAATATCCTGACTTCTTCGCACGGATCCTGGGTGTTTTTAGGACAATTGATTACGGATCTTGACCTAGATATAGATCCACCACTAAGAAAGGATTGTGGAACCTGCACATTGTGTATTGAAGCCTGTCCTACGGGTGCCATTGTAGCCCCTTATGTTCTGGATAATCAACGTTGTATTTCCCATTTGACTATAGAGAATAGAGTTAGTATTCCAGAATCAATGAGGCCGCTTATCGGAGAGTGGGCATTTGGGTGCGATATATGTCAGGAAGTTTGCCCGGTTAACCTGAAAGCTATGACAACAAACGATGAGAATTTCCAAGTGAGTGTACTTGATGACTTTGATTTGGGAACACTATTGGATATAGATGAAAATGAATTCAGGACGCTTTTTGCTGGTAGTTCGGTTAGAAGGGCTAAACTCACAGGACTGAAACGGAATCTTTGTGTGGTATTGGGAAATCTTGGAGATGTTAAGTCAGTCCCAGTTCTAAATCGAGCACTCACCGATGACGAAGCGATAGTTAGAAGCCACGCTGCGTGGGCTTTAGGTCGTATTGGTGGATCGATTGCCTGGCAAGCATTAGAGATTGCTGTTGGGATTGAAGAAGATCAAAATGCAAAAAATGAGATTCTAGCTGCCTTGGCAATGGACACTATTTGATAGGACCCAGGCTACCATTCCTTCTCGTATCGACAACTTTTATTCCTAATTAAACTACTAGGATAATTTTAGTGGCCACTTAGTTAAAGGTCGGGTATGATATGCATTCTAGGTCAATATATTATCTTGCGAGCCGATAATATCTGACCATATAGTGAGGTTATTACGCTGGTTATTAAATTAGGAGTGTCATGACAGACAGACTAAGGAATAAGGTTGCCATTATTGTGGGAGGGGCTACAGGAATGGGAAGAGCGACTGCCGTTAGGTTCGTTCAAGAGGGAGCCTTGGTCATGATAGCTGATCGTAATGTATCCGAGATGGAGAAAACGCTTCAGCTTTCACGCCATCATGGCCTGGATGTGGATCAAGTAGCTGTTGATGTTTCCAAATGGGACCAAGTTGAGAATATGGTTGATACGACCATTCAGAGATATGGGCGAATCGATGTTTTAGTAAATCTAGCGGCGATTCTTATGCTGACAGGCCCGTTGGCAGAAATTGAAGAACGTCAATGGGATATGATTATGGACATCAACCTGAAGGGCAGTTTCTTTACCATGAAGGCAACGATACCATATATGATTAAAACTGGGGGTGGATCAATAATAAATGTAGCATCCTCTGCTGCGATAGATGCGTTTACTAGATCACTACCATATAATGTTAGCAAAGCGGGATTAAAACATTTGACTAATGTGGCAGCAGGCCAGTATACCAGTCAGGGGATTCGAATCAACTGTGTTATTCCGGGGTCTGTCGATACACCGCAGGCTAGAGGAAGTACCCAAAGCTCTGAAAGTATAGAAAATGCAATGCTGCGTCATCCAATGGGAAGGATAGGGAAACCGGAAGAATTAGCTAATGTCATCTTGTTTTTGGCGTCTGACGAAGCTTCTTATATTTCCGGTTCTACCTATATCGCGGATGGCGGTGCTCAGAACGCTGGTCGAAGAAACTATTAGCGATGGTGATATATGGACAAATTGATAGACATTGTTAATCGTGCTATAGAAGATTATGGATTTAGGCAGATAGCCCAATGGAGCCCGGAAGACGTTGTTCAAATGTGGGACCTTACCAATGAGGAAGCAGGTGTGGTAACTGGACCTATAAAAATGGCCTTAGATAATCTGCCTATTCCTGTGGAGCCCGATGATTATATTATGGAAAAGGCTCGGTTTAAACAAATCATTGAGAAGGCTCTAAGTACATAACAAAATGTCTGGTAGGTTGCAAAATAAAGTTTGCTTAATCACTGGGGGCGCATCAGGGATAGGCCGAGCTACGACCCTGAGGTTTTTGGAAGAGGGCGGAACAGTTGTGATAGTTGATAGGAATTCGGCGGCGATTAAGGAAACCTTGGAAATTGCGAGAGCAGTTAGCCCTAAAGTTGAGTCAATTGAAGCTGATGTATCTAAGTTAGATCAGGTAAAAAATATGATCCGTTCCGCCGTAGATAGATTTGGCCAATTAGATGTCCTCGTAAATGGGGCAGGAGTATTGGTGTTAACGCAGGAGGCGGAACATGTTGAAGAAAGAGAATGGGATCTGATCATGAATACTAACTTGAAGGGCCTTTTTTTCTGTTGTAAATACGCGCTTCCTGAAATGGTGAAAGGTGGTGGAGGATCTATAGTAAACATAGCTTCTATCACAGGCATCCAGGGATATTCGCGTTCTGTACCATATTCTATTAGTAAAGCTGCCGTTATTCATCTAACATTTGTGCTTGCTAATCAATATACAGCTAGAGGAGTTAGGGTGAACGCTGTTGCTCCAGGGTCTATCGATACCCCTCAGGCTCGTGGTAGTAGTCAAAGTGTCAATGCTCTGGAGAGTGTGGCCCAATATCATCCAATGAAGCGGATTGGTAGAGCAGACGAGATGGCCGAAGTGATTCTATTTCTGGCTTCCGAGGAAGCCTCTTTCATCAGCGGGGAAACAATTCTTGCTGATGGTGGCTCTTGGGCAAGAGGAAGACCTGTCTAGCTGAAACATGCTTTTAGAGCATCGGAGAGTGCCCCCAAGCCGTTTAGCATTTGATAAAGGTTCACGGACTCCATTGGTTAGTATGGCAACACCTAGTTTATGATTAATGTCCATCCATCCTACGCAACTGTTTAATCCCCCATGTCCAACGGAGTGGTCAAACCGATCCTCTCCCAACGGTGTTCCCATAGAAGGATTGTCGATGACCCAACCTAGACCCAACTTCACCCATCTTGGGTAATCATCTGCCTTGTCCAAACCCTCAACTTGTTGAACGGCAGCAGCTTTGATCGCTCCAGGTCTCATGATGTTTACTCCGTCTAAAGAATCTCCCATCGATAACATGCCGTAAAATCTAGCTAGATCACGAGCCGTAGATATTCCGTTAGATGCTGGAATAATAGCTTGGTGTGCTTCGGGAGTGTTAAAAAACTCGAGCTTTTTGGAGTCCTAGAATTCTTCCATGCCATAAATCGTGGCGACCCTGACTTCTTTTCCTGGAGCAGTCCGATGTGGCAATCATTTATGCCATTTGCGCCAAATTCAGGCCAGTATTCTTTAAGAAAATGTCCGAGTTCTAGTTGGCCACGCTCCCACAATATGTGCTAAGCGAATGCAGATATAGCTTTTGTGCATGAGAATGTAACAAACATTGTATCGGAATTGACAGGAGTTGTAGTTGAGATATCGGCAGTGCCTCCATAAATATCCAGTACTAACTTTTCTCTATGATAAACTGCCATTGAGGCTCCAGGATGTAAGCCTGAGTGAAGTTGTTCTTGAAACAAGGATTTGACTTTAGATAGTGTTTTCGTGGACAAAGGCTTGGATTTCTAGAGCAATGAATGATATATATGCTTATCGCATAAATAGGTGGAGTTTGCAATGTGTGAAAATTACCTCCAAGCTAGTGTTGTATTGCGTTATCATGGCTTGGCGGTAGGCCGAGAGTCCTTCTCGTCTGCATGATAAGCGAAACGAACAAATTTCTGGATTCATTGGAGGAGGGCAGAGGTGTTTTCCTCCATCTTGATTATCCCAAAATCCCATAGTCAACAGGGGATTAAAAAGAGTTTCTGCAGTGATCCTGAGATCCGAGAGAATCTGACTAGCCCTGAAAACCTCGTTTTCATCTACATTGATTGTAACAACCCACATGATTTTCTAGTATATCTCTAACCAGCGTAATCTACATATACGGTGGTGATTTCACTGAAGAAATTAATAGCTTCTGTTCCTTGCTCTCGTGTCCCAACACCAGATGCTTTCGTTCCACCGAATGGGAGATGAACTTCGCCACCAAGAGTTGGAGCGTTGATATGAAGCATTCCAGTTTCTATTTGATTAACATAACTAAACGCTTTAGACAAGTCTCTAGTATAAATGGAAGAGGATAGGCCGAATTGCACGTTGTTGCAAATTGCAATGGCTTCAGCATAATCCTTGACTTTAAAACAGGTGAGAACCGGGCCGAATATCTCTTCCTGGGCTATAGACATATTTGTTGTTACACCAGTAAATATGGTTGGTTCAACGTAGAATCCTTCGTCAAACCCAGGCCCTGTAATCCTATTACCTCCGTATGTTAATGTGGCCCCCTCCGCTTTTCCTAACTCTATGTATCGAAGGATCTGTTCTAGTTGTTCTTCGCTGGATGCAGGACCAATATCAATGCCTGGCAACAAACCATATCCGATCCTTAGTTTTTTAGTCTTATCTATCAAGGCAGATATAAAGTTGTCGTATATTGTTTCCTCAACTATTAACCTGCTAGTTGCTGTGCATCTTTGTCCGGTAGATCCGAATGCTCCTGAAACGACTGAGGTAAGAGCTTTTTCTATGTCCGCGTCAGAGAGTACAATGATCGCATTCTTGCCGCCCATTTCGCATTGAACCTTCTTAAGTGTTCCTGCGCCCATTGAGTATAGTCTTGAGCCTGTATCGGTGGAACCAGTGAAGGAAATACCTCTTACCATTGGATGGGTAACAAGTGTATCTCCGATCGATGATCCAGGCCCTGTGACGATGTTCAAAACACCAGGGGGCAGACCAGCCTCTTCAAATAGACTTACCAGGTTTATACCGCTTATCGGTGTAGATGTTGCCGGTTTGAAAACTATAGTGTTTCCACAGATTAGAGCCGGTGCAATCTTCCATGCGGGTATTGCCAAAGGGAAGTTCCAAGGCGTAATTATAGACACGACTCCCAGCGGACGGCGCGTAGTGTAGGCTAGAGTGTGGGGCAATTCCGAAGGTGTAGTTTGGCCAAACATTCGACGTCCCTCACCTGCCGCATACTCCATGATATTCATTGATCTATGCACTTCGCCCAATGCATCGGCCAGGCTCTTTCCTTCCTCTTCTGTAATAGTTTTGGCAAATTCGGCCTGTCGGCTTCGAAGGAGTTCAAACGCCCTATAAATGATTGTTCCTCGTTGAGGCGCTGGAGTTTCTGCCCATATCTGGATAGACTGGTGCGCAGATTCGATAGCTTTCTTCGCGTCAAAGGTGTCGGATCTTTGTACGGTTCCCACAATCACGTTCTTGAATGCTGGATTATTTACAGGATAGGAATTACCAGAGTTGGAGTTAACCCAATGCCCACCGATAAAATTCTGAAATTTTGCTGTTTGAGACTCAGCGATGATATCCTCCGCTACATTGACTTTAGGTTATCATTAGGCAAAAAAAAGGGAGGGGGTAACAATATCTTTGTGTTACCCCCTTTTCTTTTTAAGTTGAATGTTTTTGAGTTAGGCGGTTTCTCCGTGTTCGGAAAGGTCCAAGCCTAATTCTTCTTCCTCACTCGTTACACGAAGGCCTACAGTAGTTTTCAAAGCAAGAAGAATTATTGTTGTTATGCCAAATGACCAGGCTGCGATTGCGCCTATAGCTCCTAGCTGGCGTAATAAGAATTCTCCGCGGCTCAGGTCGGTAATTTCTGCTAGGCTCATAAATCCTATCCCACCGAGTAGGGCGACAGAAATTAGGCCTATTATTCCACCCATTCCGTGGACTGCGAAAACGTCTAGAGAATCATCTAATTGAATTCTGTTTTTAATGTAAACCGCAGAATAACAAAGAGCTCCGGCAGCCAGACCTATAAGCATGGCTGGCATTGGTCCTACAAACCCAGCAGCTGGTGTGATTGTTGCAAGCCCAGCAATAGCGCCAGTGGCTGCTCCCACTACCGAGGGTTTTCCCTTTAAGAACCAGTCAATCAAAACCCATGTAACTGTTGCTACGGCGGCGGATATGTGCGTTGCCACGAATGCTGACACTGCTGTGCCGTTCGCCGCAAGCGCACTTCCTCCGTTGAATCCGAACCATCCGAACCAAAGGAGTCCGGCTCCAAGAACGATGTAAGGAATGTTGTGAGGTTCCATAGATTCCCTGCCAAGCCCCATGCGTTTCCCTATTATCAACGCGGCCGAGATTGCTGCGATACCAGAAGTGAGATGAACAACAGCTCCACCCGCGAAATCTTTGGCGCCCCAAACCGCAAGCCAGCCGCCTGCGCCCCACATCCAGTGAGCTGCTGGAGCGTAAACAAGGGTAGACCAAAGTATTATGAATAATACGAAGGCTTTAAACTTAATTCTTTCCGCGAAAGCTCCCGCTATTAGAGCGGGTGTTATGATCGCGAACTTAGCTTGGAATATCATAAAAGCCTGATGCGGGATTGTGTCGGAATAAGGTCCGGTCTCAGTAGCTGATACACCTCGTAGGCCGAACCATTCAAGACTACCTATAATCCCTTCCCAACTTGGTCCAAAGGCTAAGCTATAACCCCAAAGAACCCAAACGATTCCAACAATTGCCAGAGCTATAAAGCTGTGCATAATGGTAGCTAGGACGTTTTTGTTCCGAACAAGACCTCCGTAAAAGAGCGCAAGTCCTGGTAGCATAATGAATACGAATGCCGACGATGTCAGCACCCAGGATATGTCACCGTTATTCATGGGCTATTCTCCTTATCGGTATATCCTAGGAGATAATCGAGATTTTAAAATTATTCCAATATACGATGATCGAAATGATAATGTTGTGTGCAGTCGATTGCAATTGTCTCAACCATTGCTTTTAGTTCAATTCATTGATTGGCAACGGAAAAGCGAAGAAAAGGGGATAGTGTCAAATAAATCTAGCTTAATGGCGGGAAGCATTTTTTGAACAAACTGCATTGGATTGAGTATGCTGAAAAATTCAGGTGCATGTATTTCGGTATTACTGAGATCTAACGCGGTTAGCTATCTAGGCTGGGGTCAAGATGCTAGTGGTGATGCTAGTGGTATTGATAATAGGAGGAATCCCACTGTATCATCCCCCGAAGTTAGACAACTATGTGCAAAGAATGATAGAAGCAGGTATTAGCGTATATGCAGTTTTAGAAGAGCTTGAAGATCACGGGATAAGTACAGCCGAAATAATTGAAGAAGTTGAGTTAGTTAATAGAGTAGATTTAGGAAATCTTTTTGATCAACATGACAGGATCTGGCATTGGTAGTTTGGAGGTAAAGAGCGAAGGGTTGCCGTTTCATTTATCTGTACGTTAATGATTAGTGTATGGCTATAAGATTTCCGTTACCGGTTCTAACAAAAAGTGTTTCTGAGCCGTAAGTTATCGGCAAGGTTATTGGTGATTCCAGGTCTAGATTCCAGATTTCGTTACCTGAGTGGCGATCCAATGCGTGAACAATTCCCTTGCTAGTTCCGAAGTAGATAATGTCTCCAAGTATTAACGGGGTAGTCGTGATTTGACCTGTGGTTTGAAAAGTCCAGATTTCCTTTGACGGGGTTATGGGATTTCTGGCTAATAATCTTCCCATGGAATCCCCGATATAGAGCCCGTCAGATGTGACGGCTGGAGGGGAGCTAAAGAACGAATTCTCACCTGAAGTATACCACCACTTGAATCCTTGTTGGCTCGGAGGTGGAGGTAGTGGCCATCTGTGTGCGTATAGTATGTGCCAAGTTCTTAGAAATTGCCATCTGGCTGGAATTTCCCTCATTTCTGCATCTATAGCTAAGAGGCGATTACCAGATAGGTTGTAAACTAGACTGTTCTCTATAATCGGGAAATGACTAGCAGACAGTGAACGACTGCGATACTTCATTTTGGTTTGTCCGGTACGATGATTAACCGAATGAATGGAACCATCTTGCGTAGTAAAATATAGGACTCCATCGTGGAATGATGGAGAGGCATAGATTCCTCCTGCAAATCCGACGTCATAAGCCCATAATTCTTCTCCCGTAGCAGCATCTAGTGCGTACATCAGGTTCGCGTGCGTACCGAAAAATAGGAATCCGTTAACTATGAGTGGAGAGCTAGTAATGGGACCATTCCCTTTAAATTTCCAAAGTAGATCACCTGACCTACGATCAAAGGCTCGCATGAAAGCATCGGTTGATCCTACGAATACAAAATCTCCAGCTACAGAAGGGGTACTGTTAACAAATCCGTTTGTTTTGTGTTCCCATATGGGATCTCCGGATGCCGTGTCTATGGCGAGAACCCTCCAATCTCTATGTCCGATGTACAAGATGCCGTCAACGATAGTAGGCCGCGATATGCCGTCTAATGATCCAGGCCCCAATGACCAAATTGTTTGCCCAGTAGGCTGTGAGGCAACATTTGCAACATAGCTGGTCCGTTCGAAATTTGATCCAATTACAACCCCTGGGTGATTTTCCGTGTCAGAGGATAAGTTTGTGGTGGGCGAATTAAGTATTAATGTGATTGGATTGGGAATAACTTTGTAGTTGTGAAGGAAGTATGCGGAAGAGAGGATCATGATGATAGTAATCGCAACCAATTTATTTTGGGTCATGAAAATCAGGCCACTTCGCCCGAACAATCTCATCTCCGTTCGTTTGCCACGTTGTTCAGCCCACTTAGGAATCGAACCGGAGATTATGTGTGAGCAGTCTCGGCACTTATATCCTGCACGCTGACTTGTTGATCCACAGTAGGGGCAAATTTTTTCCTCAAACATAAGTCAGTTACTGCTATTCCTTTAAATAATAAATTAGATTGATTCTTGCGAATGCATATTCGAGAATAATATGCTTAGCCAAGAGCTTAAGTCGCTGAGTATATCATGGTTTATTGCGTGAGAGATAGGATATTCTTTGTAAGTTGGACGAAATCCGACTTGTTCCAGACGAGATTTCGCAGTTCGAGCCGACTCTATGGGTATGACGGTGTCTAAAGTCCCGTGTGCTATAAAGATAGGTTGCTCTTTCGCAACAAAAGTTTTATTGACTGGCACGAATTCAGCCTCTAACAAACCGCCTAATGCTACTAGCCCTGCAAAATATTTTGGGCGCGGGATTCCTAGGCGGTAAGTCATCATGGCTCCTTGGGAGAAGCCACCTAATATAACTTGATTTTTGGGTGTACCGAGAGAATCGGTTAATTCTTCGATGAAAGATAAAAGAATATCCTGAGAATTCAGGTATTCGTTTTTCGATACGGGAGTACCAATCGAAGCCCATGCAAAGCCTCTCCTACCTAACCCCAGATCTACATTAAGCGGAGCATTGGGGCAGGCATAAATGTAATTCTTGTCATCAATGTGAGGTGCCATTGCGGCCAGATCATGCATATTAGAACCAAAACCATGCAGTAAAATCACTATCGGATAGAGTTTTGTTGAGACGTAATTGTCTGGATAAATGACTAAATGTTTTAATGTTGGCCCGTCTATTCGGGTTGATTTCAATTTTATGTACCTTCCTAAATATGCCCGAAAACTAGTGTTATTATCGGTAACCTATACTAGCATGAGAAGTAGAAATTAGATTCCGATTGAGAATATGTTTGTGTGATATTAATCGTAAACTTAGGGAAAATGTATTGTATGGAGAGGCTGCGTTGAGGTATTTTATTTAATGTTTCGATTCGTGATAACTAACTAAGAACATATTAGACAAATAGATAGTGAATCTTAGAGCTCTATTAACTGACTCCCGTGATGGATCCTATGCGCGGATTATTCTGCCAGTTGCATGTTTAGGTGCCTTTCTTATATCGCTAGATATCAGTTTCGTAATCTTGGCATTGCCATCTATACAGAAGGAATTTGGCATAAGTCTAGAGGATACTAGTTGGGTCATAAATGCGTGGCCATTTACATTTGCAGCTATAGTAATCATTGGCGGAAAAGTTGGCGATATATACGGTCGCAGAAAAGCACTGATGGCAGGTTATTTCGTGTTCGCTGTTGGTTCTTTGTTGGCCACCGCTGCTATTAATGTTCAAATATTACAGGTGGGACGAGTTGTCCAAGGATTGGGAGCTGCCCTGATTGTCCCAGGATCTCTCTCAATATTAGCTGAAACTTTTAAGGGCAAAAACCAAGGATTGGCTATAGGTCTTTGGGGGAGTGTCGGTGCTTTAGGCTTAGTGCTAGGCCCAATTATAAGTGGCACGGTAGTCGCCCTTTTGGGTTGGAGATTTGTCTTCGCACTCAACATACCGTTGGCCATTTTCGCCGCTCTAATTTCTAGAGATATTCCTGTCGGCAGAGTATACTCCACTAAGAGTTGGAAAATTGATTATTGGGGTATCGGTCTAAGTATTAGTTTTATTTTGCTGATAGTTCTGGGTCTCATGCTAGGAGAAGCTATCGGGTGGCTATCACCCATTGCCATCCTGGTTTTTGGGGTTGCAATTTCCACGATGCCTTTGTTTGTGATCACACAATTGAAGGGCAAAGATCCACTTATAGACAAGGAATTTTTCACGAATAAGACTTTCTTGATTGGAATCCTTGTTAGATTTTCTGTGAGCTTTGCGTTTGTATCAGTGATACTAATGAGTAATTTCTATATGCAACATTTCCTTGGAAAAAACCCTGCAGAATCAGGGTTGTTATTTCTACCAGTTGGGATCTGCGTAGTTTTGGCTACCCCATTTTGGGGATATGTTGGTGATAGGTGGGGAAACAAGATACCGATGGTGTTGGGGATGGGATTGACATGTTTTTCATCATTTCTTTGGTTGAATCTGAATGGCGAATCCGATTATTGGGATATCTTGCCTAGTCTCGTGTTAGGTAGTATTGGGGGCGCTGCAGCATTTGTTACAACTACTACGGTGTGTATCCATGCGCTTGGAGTTGAAAAGGGAGGAGTGTCTTCTGGGGTCATGAATATGTTGCAAAATGTATCTGCAGCTTTAGGGGTTGCAGGTGTGTCTGCAGTCTTTCTGGTTTCTTTAAAAAACCATATCATTAGGTTGGCTCCTGGGATAGATTATGTGCAGGTCCAAGCCTTTGGTCCTGATCAAGCTGATCCGAATCAAATGGAGGCGTTTGCTAGGGCCTTAAGTAGTGGCGCCACGTTTGTTATGGTCATGCTTCTTATTGGAGTTGTAGCGGCATTATTCCTTCCCTCGAGCCGATTGACGAAAAATCCTCGTCGAACTTAGTTGGCTTCTTGGAGGTCATATAGTCGAGTCTAAAACTTAATGATCATTAAGTTTCTTGCTAAGGATATCCTGCCGGTATATTGCTGACCCAAAACATGGGTAACCGTTGGTGTAATTTTTGAAGTCCGCTTTTGATTTCATTAAACTCAGACGCCGAAGTCATAGTGATGAATGCGGCTACCATATAAGGAGCTTCCTCACTAGAATCTTCTCCATGAATTCCACTATCAATTCCCCATCTTAGAACGGAATTTTCAAAACAACGTTTTGCCAAGGGTATGTGAATATTTATGTAATAATCCCAATCGAAAAATGCACTTTCTTGACGTGGGTATAAACCCGTAAGTCTTCTCATCGTTACTGATTATCGATATGAATTGTATCCGTTTAATGGCTAGTGTAATTTTCGTTAGAGAAGACTTAGTTGAAGAAGAGTGCTATCTGCTCCAGTGAGTGGACGGGCCTCATAGCCCAACGTCCTTAACTTTTGGGCGAGATTGCTGAAACCATGGACCGTGTATACTTTCTTCGGATTAATAATTTTAACATAGCTCAATAGATCATCAAAGTCAGCGTGGTCACTATACGGGAGTGCTAAATTTGCTCCGACCCGATTTCTTGTGGAAGAATGTGATGCCCAGCCTGACATGGCTATTGTTCGTTTGTTTGGTATCATTTTCAAGATTTCCTTGGCTTTTCTCCCAGGGGGAATAATGAGGATTTCCCCTGGGTTAACTAGGCCATCAAATTGTTTTAAAAGTCTCGGGAATTTTATTCCGGATTCTTCGTATCGTCGTGTGATTTCGTAAACGGAAGACTCTAAGACGATATCTAAATTATTGTTTTGCAAATGATGTAGTATTTCCTGAGCTTTGCCGGTTTTGTAAGCAAGTATTACAGGTGTTATGCCGAGATTCAGCCAACCTTTTATCGTTTGTAAGAGTTGCGCGAGGACATCTTTTTGGTCAGGGAATCGAAACATAGGACTACCAAACGTTGATTCAATAACTAAAATATCACAAGGCACTGGTTGAATAGGCTGGCATGTAGGATTATAGCGGGTCTTAATATCGCCCGTGTACAATATGCTTTGACCTGTTAGTTTGGACTTTACTAATATTTGTGCAGAACCTAGGCAATGCCCTGCAGGGTGTAAGCTTAACGAATACCTTGAGGTTTCTAGCGGTTCTCCGAAATCGAGCACACGTGGGTTGGAGTGAGGCATCTGGTCACGGACGAGGTTGAATGTTCCAGGAGTCAGGAGGGGATTTAAGTGGGGCGCAAAGTGGTCCTGGTGAGCATGAGAAATATAACCATAGGAACGTTTTTTGCGAGAATCTAACCATAGATCAAAATCTGGGAGATATATGCCGCGATCGAAAATTATGTTCACAATGCCACTGATTTGAGTATACAGTGAGAATCCATCGCAAGTAAGTTTTTACATAAACCATTACTCCTGTTTAATTATAAGCAAAGAATAGATAGGCGGGTGGGGGGGGGAGTCTTAAACGTTGCCTTTTGTCGAATTATTCGCAGATTGCAATAGTCTAAAAGTTGAAGAGACGAGTTTCTCAAAGTATGACTAGGAGAATTAGGGGCAGGTTTCGGGTTTAGCGTCTGAGGTTGATCAGCAGTATTTATGGCAACGTCTGACATTAGGCATAGCGCATGTGGGTAGTGGCGAAACCTATTAATGATGTGAGGCTTCGGGTCATAAAGTTTATTAATAGCTTTAGAGGAGATGCGGGACTGTTAAATTGGGAAACAGAAATTATTAGAGGAATCTGAATTTATAGGCAGTTTTAATTGTTGCGATTGCATGTTTATTGTGAGATCGTAAGGTTGGAGTGATTTGTGTGTACTTTTCTGTGAAGCCTGTCCTTGATATATTTTATATGGAGCCCAAACACGAAGGCTTTTAGATAAGGTGTTGGTAATTGAAATCGTCGAGCCGTTGTTTTCTTGGACTTGTGATTACCTACTTAATAATTCCTTGATGGAATTAAATTAAAGAAGGGCGAATTTATGATAACACGTGTAGGTATATTAGGGTGTGGAGCCATAGGGATGGAACTGGCTATGGTTATTGACCGTGGTGAGATTTACGGGGCCAAGTTGGTATCGCTTTATGATCAGGATGCAAAAAAAGCGATCTTGATCCAAAGGAAAATCTCAGATAGCGTACCGCACTATTCGAACTTTAAAGAGTTTCTTTCGACTGAAGGGATGGATTTGGTAATTGAATGCGCCTCCCTACAGGCCGCAAGGAATTTATCGACTGAGGTCCTTCAAGCAAGGTTAAATTTACTAATGTTAAGTTCAGGGGCGTTGGCTGACGGAGAATTTTTTAAAAAGATTTCCAGAATTGCAGAAGAAAATGATTCCCAGTTGATTCTGCCGTCTGGGGCACTTGGTGGAGTTGACGCAATCCGTGCCGTGAGGCATTTGTTGGAGGAAGTTGTTTTGACCAGCACAAAACCACCGAAAGGCCTTATGGGCGCGCCTGGTTTCAAAGAATGGGAAAATGTAGACTTCACTGGACCACAGGTCATTTTCGAAGGCAATGCGTTGGAAGCTATTCAAGAGTTTCCTGCTAATGTAAATGTTGGCATTACGTTAAGTTTAGCTGGAATAGGTCCAGAGAATACTAAAGTGAAGGTTATAGCAGACCCTGAAGCACGCGGAAACGTACACGAGATTTTTGCTAAAGGCGATTTTGGAGTCTTCCGATTTAGATTGGAAAATAGACCTCATATTACAAATCCAAGAACAAGTTACCTTGCGATACTCTCTGCCATCGAGACGTTAAGATCAATATGCGGGACTGGGTTTCGAATTGGTACGTAAAAAATATCCTTTGGCATTATTCTTGTGGGAGATATTTAAAGTTTGTTCCGATGGAAACATAGGTCATAAAATGGAATCCAGGTGATGCGCTCGAAACTTTAGGACTATTGGTATTATGCTTGAGAGGCAAAATTGAAAACTGCTTTCATATATGATGAATCCATGGCTGCGCATGTTCTCCGCTCAGATCATCCGATGAAACCCATTCGAATAAAGAATGCCTATGAGTTGTTGTCTGCCTATGGAGCTTTTGATATTGACCATTGCGTTGTAAGACCGCGACCGGCGACCGAGAGAGAATTGAGAAGTTTCCACACGATAGAATACATCTCCGCTGTGAAATCCCTCAGTCAAGGCTCGCAAGGAGTTGATCCCGGAAAATATAATTTTAGCCTGACTGGAGATAATCCGTATTTTTCGGGTATGTACGAATCTGCCTTGATAAGCACAGGAGGCTCAATCGTCGGGGCAGAGCTTTTGTGCGAAGGGATAGTTAATCGAGCATTCAATATTGGAGGCGGTCTTCATCACGCTGCGGCTGATAGAGCTTCTGGGTTTTGTGTATTCAACGATCTGGTAATAGCGATAAACCATTTTTTAGATAGAGGGATGAGGGTAGCTTATATAGATATCGACTGTCACCATGGAGATGGAGTACAGAATGCTTACTATAGCTCTGATCAGGTACTTACAATATCGATCCATGAATCAGGGAAATACCTTTTTCCAGGTACCGGATTTCCAGACGAAAATGGAGTTGGGTCGGGTAAGGGGTATTCCGTAAACATTCCTCTATTCCCGTTTACAGATGATGAAACGTATCTCAGATTATTTCGGGAGCTTATTATTCCTGTTGTGCGTGCTTTTGACCCGGATGTTATTATCACACAATTGGGGGTGGATACGCATTACAAGGATCCAATAACTCATTTGCAACTCACGTCTAAAGCCTTCTCTGCCGTAGTCAAAGAGTTTGCTGATTTTAAAAAACCTTGGTTGGCAATGGGAGGGGGGGGATACGATATTGGCGCTGTTGTTCGTTGTTGGACCTTAGCCTATGGTGTCATGACAGATCGAGAATGGCCCAATGGCATTCCATTGGATTATTCGAGAGAAAAAGGATTTAATATGTTGAGAGATGACTATGTGCCATATACTCAACCAGACTTATTAGAACAGATAGAAAAGCATGCCTCTAAGGTATCTGCCGAGGTAAAAGCTTCTATCTTTGCCTACCACAAGCTTTGAATGTGGGCTCAAATGATTAGGAATGTGTTTATGAAGGGCTTTGGGCTGTTTGTTCGGATGGGCTGTCGGAGTACATTAGAAGATTGGCGGCGCTGATGAGTCCCTGTTCTTTGCAGTCTAGGTATGCTGAATATGTGGCTCGATCTACCAGTTTTCCCTTCCATGCCTCAACGGTAGGATCTTGGTGGCATTTTTCCTGCAGGCATAGGTAGGATTTAAATCTCTCCAACAAATGTTGTTGCAGTAGAGTGTAGTCTGAAAAGGGAGCTAGAGGGCGATCTCCATCGGTAAGCACCAATGGCAGATTCTTGCCTGTTGGAGTGATGTTCATTTTAGGGATTATCTACCTCCTAAATAAATTCTAGCCACGATAAGTATAACAGAGAACAAATCAAATTTCGTTAGAATAGTGGGCAAAATTAAGTTAGTTCACTTCTCGGTATTCTCCCTCTACCGTGTCTTCTCCCTCGTTTTGTGGTTCGGGATCGTCGTTCGAGGATTCAGTAGTGGGAGCTTCTTGAGAGTAAATTGCCTGGCCAATCTTTTGTAGCGATTCGTTAACGATGTTTATGTTGCTCTGCATAGCAGCAATATCATTGTTGCCTATAGATTGTTTTAGGGTTGATACATCGGATTCCACTTGTGCTTTCAGGTCTTCTGGGAGTTTATCGCTATTCTCATTGACCATTTTTTCTGCGCTATAAACGAGGTTGTCGGCTTGATTGCGAGTTTCTATTTCTAGTTTTTTACGTTTGTCTTCTTCGGCGTACTCGGTGGCCTTTCCTACCATTTCGTCTACTTCTTCTTTGGAAAGTCCAGAACTTGCCTGGATAACAATTTTTTGTTCTTTCCCAGTTCCCTTGTCTTTTGCAGAGACACTAAGTATGCCATTTGCATCGATGTCAAATGTCACTTCTACTTGAGGTACTCCACGTGGAGCAGGAAGAATTCCATCAAGTATAAAACGGCCCGTAGATTTGTTATCTTCGGCCATAGGCCGTTCGCCTTGGACTACGTGGATTTCTACACTTGTTTGACTATCGGCTGCCGTAGTGAATGTCTCGCTTTTTGATGTGGGTATTGTCGTGTTTCTAACAATTAAAGCGGTTGCTACCCCGCCAAGAGTTTCTAGCCCCAAAGTGAGAGGGGTAACATCCAGAAGAAGAAGGTCTTGGACTTCACCTTGTAGCACACCGGCTTGTATAGCAGCTCCTACCGCTACTGCTTCATCAGGATTCACGTTACGGTTGGGTTCCTTACCGAACAATTCCTGAACCTTTTCCTGGATTATTGGAGCCCTAGTCATGCCTCCTACTAGGATTACTTCGTCTATATCTGTCGGTTTTAATCCAGCGTCTGTAATGGCCTGAACGCATGGTTCGGTTGTTCTCTTTACGAGGTCCGCTACCAAGACTTGGAGCTGAGCTCTTGTGAGAGTCATCAGCAGATGTTTGGGACCATTGGTGTCAGCAGTGATAAACGGGAGGTTTATTTCTGTCTGTAGAACGCTAGACAATTCAACCTTTGCTTTTTCTGAAGTTTCTCGAAGCCGTTGAAGCGCCATACGGTCTTTACTGAGATCTATTCCGCTGTCCTTTTTGAACTCCTTGATGAGCCAATTCATTATCTTTTGGTCAAAATCATCCCCTCCTAGGAATGTATCTCCGTTCGTTGCCTTCACTTCGAAGACACCGTCACCCATTTGCAAGATTGTGATATCGAATGTTCCTCCACCTAGATCGAAAACAGCAAGGGTTTTATCTTCAGCACCTTTATCCATACCGTATGCTAAGGCAGCGGCTGTTGGTTCATTGATGATACGCAGAACCTCGAGTCCTGCTATTTGACCAGCGTCTTTGGTGGCCTGTCGTTGAGAGTCGTTGAAATAAGCGGGCACTGTGATTACAGCTTGAAGGATTTTTTCGCCGAATTTTGCTTCTGCGTCCTGTTTAATTTTTTGCAGGACCATTGCAGATATTTGTGGTGGTGCGAAACTTTCGCCACTCATTTCGACATGAGTATCTCCGTTCGTTGCCTTGATAACTTTGTATGGCAGTAAAGATTTAGCATTTTGTGTCTCACTATCGTCGTATTTGCGGCCCATTAGACGCTTTACCGAGAAGATAGTATTTTCTGGATTTGTTACTGCCTGACGCTTGGCTGGTTGTCCAACGAATCGTTCTAACGTCTTACTATTGATTGCAACTACGGATGGGGTAATACGTCCACCTTCTGCATTTTCTACCACAATAGGTTCATTAGCCTCTATCACGGCTGCAACAGAGTTTGTGGTTCCGAGGTCTATTCCGATAATCTTCGGCATTATAGGTTCTCCTTTTCTTCATCCGGCAAATTTGATTTGCCTAAATTAGTATTTTCATTTGAAGCTTCTTTGGCCACTATTACCTGTGCAGGGCGCAGCATCCTGTCGTGGAGTTTGTATCCATCTCTGATTACTTCCATGATTGTGCCGTCTTTGTGTTCTGTAGTCTCCAATTGAGAAAGGGCTTCGTGTTCGAACGGATCAAAAGACATCCCACAAGGTTTGATGCGGGTGACTCCTGCCGATGCTAGCGTTTGTTCTAGTTTTCTATAGATTAGATCAAAACCTTCTCTCCATGAGCCTAAAATATTGTCCAAGTCGGTTTGGTTTAATGCCATATGGAATTCGTCAACTATGGGAAGAATTTTTAGAATCAACTGACCATTAGCGAATTTAAGCTGTTCCTGCCTATCCTCCCCAGATCTTCGTTTAAAATTCACAAAGTCAGCTTGAACTCTCTGTAGGGTATTTGTGATCTGTTCGATGTCTTGAGAGGATTCCTCGCTAGAAATTTGCGGATCAGTTTCTTGTGGGTCACTGGCAATAGGGTCAATCTCTTCTTCTGCTTCGTGATTGGATTCAGAGTTGACGTCAGTATCTTTCGGATTACTTTTATCCATGGGTTTTCATCTCATTATTATTTCGTAAGGTAAGTTTAATCGTTGAAAAAGCTGTTGTATTTCGTGCTCAATATAATTGTTTCGAATTCGCACCTGAGTTTGACCCAATAATCTATTCTCGAGCTCAATTAATTGTTCTAGTAAATTTAGTGTAAATGTAACGCCTGCTAAGTTCATTCCAAGATCATTCTCTAGATATTTAATTAATCTTAGTTTAGCAAGGTCTTCCTCGGAGTATAAACGAAGCATTCCTACCGTTCTTGAAGGTTGTATTAATCCCAACCTCTCATATTTGCGAAGGGTTTGAGGATGCATTTGTAATATTCGCGCAGCGACGCTGATAATGTAGACACCCTCAACTGGCGTGGAATGTGCGGATAAACTGGCATTGTGGGATTCACTATGTGAAGACGTATCGACGGTCTGAGCCTTAGGCCGTGTGGATAGTCTATAAAATGACGGGCCAACCGAAGTTTGCCTGTACTGTGGTTCTTGAATGGTGCGTGGCTTGTCTATCATGACTACATAAAGATTAGTTTATAGACATACTAGAAGTTGATATGGGATATGTCAATAGTTATTATACGGCTAGGATTGGCCTGGCTCTTCATATAAATATATAGATAGAGTTTTTGTGGGTTTTATTGGGGAGGATAAAATAGAGTCGACTATGGGTTGTAGAAGAGAATCGATGAGATGTATTGAGAAAGAAATTCCAGTCGATCTAGATCGAAAATTCCTTAAGTGAGGCAGAGACGATTATCCGAGCATCTGTCATCGTTTGAACTTCATCTGGGTAATAACCTTGGGCTATTTCTTTCATTAGGAAGCCTTCGTTTGTAATTTCGAACAGTCCGAGGTCTGTACATACCAATTTTACTACTCCCTTTGCAGTGAGTGGCAATGAACACGTACTGCGAAGCTTGGGTACCCCGTCTCGGGTCGTGTGTTGTAGGCCTAAAAACACTCTCTTTGCGCCAATGGCCAAATCCATAGCTCCACCTATGCCTCCCCCCTTTCTACCCAGGGTTTTCCAATTTGCGAAGTCTCCGTCTTCAGTTACTTCGTAGGCACCCATTACCGTCAAATCTAGGCGTCCACTACGGATTATGGCAAATGAATCAGCGTGGTCGACTATGGATGCGCCGGGTATCAGGGTTATGTATTGCCCTCCGGCGTTAACGAGATGGAGATCTTCTTCTCCTGTCTTCTGTATCGGTCCGTATCCAATCACACCGTTTTCGGAATGGTAAATGATGGTCTTGTCCGGTTGATGGTAATTAGAGCAAAGTGTAGGTATCCCAATTCCTAGATTTACTAACCAACCATCTTCAAACTCTTGTGCAAGTCTGTTGGCAATTTGCTGACGATTTAGTTTTGTCTTGTAGTCCATAGGATGGGCACCTCGATGTGAAAATCAGTTTCTATAGATAGGATGATCCCATATGCCATTGTCGGGGATTCTAATAATGTGGTCTATGAATATACCAGGTGTGTGAATTTGGTCCGGATTAATTTCACCTACCGGAACTATGTCGGTTTCAACCTCCACGATAGTTGTCTTAGCGGCCATTGCCATTATTGGGTTGAAGTTGCGTTGAGAAAGGCGGAATTGGAGATTTCCAAAGGTGTCCGCTTTGTAGGCACGAATAAACGCGTAATCTGCATGTAGAGGATATTCCAAAAGATACTCCTTACCATCTATCAGTCGATGTTCTTTCCCTTTTGCGAGCTCTGTTCCGACACCGGCTTGTGTGTAAAACCCACCTAAGCCGGAAGCTGCTGCTCGAATTCTTTCTGCGAGAGTTCCTTGAGGCAAGATTTCACCTTCTATTTGGCCTTTCTCATTCATGATTTCGAAGTCGGTAGCCTGAGAAGGATGTGGAGCAGCAGTAAAGCAACAAATCATTTTGCATACTTGTCCATTTTTGATAAGGTCGCCGAGGTCTAGATGATCGTCATATGGCCCAGCTCCAGGATGATTTGATATGCCAGTTAGATTTTTGGCCCCTTGTTTTATAAGGGCAGCTATTAGATTTCTTGGTGTTCCTGGGCCAGCGAAGCCGGGTATCATAATGGTTGATCCGTCCTCTATATGCTCCACCCCTAAATTAAAATTGGGCAAGATTTTGTTGCGCATTAATTCATTCCAATAAGGATTTAGATAGATATTACTTCACAAAGTGAAACTATGCCATTTTGCAGTTGTATAGGTGGCCGAGTATGGAGAGAGTAACCAATATAATTTAATTATTGGCAATTCTCACGCAACGCTAAGCGCAAAAGAGACATTCTGTTACTTATTCATAGAATTTATTGGTGAAACAAGCAATGAAGATTTGGAATACTATTAAGGAATCCACTGATATTAGATTTACGGTATATGAAATCAAAAGGGATTACTTAATAGCTGGGAGGAATACTGTGTCAGACGCAAGGTTTGAGAGTCATATAATTGCTCCCGAATTTACAGCAGGCTTAGAGTGGATAAATACTGACAATCCGCTAACCCTAAAAGAACGTAGAGGAAAGATAGTGATTTTAGATTTTTGGACCTGCTGTTGAATTAATTGTATCCATATGCTTCCGCAGTTGCGAAAGCTGGAAGAAAAATATTATCGAGAATTAGTTGTTATCGGAGTACACTCTGCCAAATTTACTGGAGAAATGGAGACTGCTAGTCTTTTACAAGCTATTTTAAGGAACGAATTAAGTCATCCTGTCGTGAATGATAATCATTTTCTGATGTGGGCAAAATATGCGATAAGAGCTTGGCCTACTTTAATATTTATTGATCCAAGAGGCAAAATCATTGGTAAACACGAAGGTGAATTGCTTTATGAAACCTTTGATGATTTGTTGAAAGACATGATAGAAGTGTATACAGAGAGCGGCATACTGGACACACGACCTTTTCCCAAGAAAGCAGGAAATACTTATGATAAAGCCTTGGCTTTCCCTGGTAAATTATTAGTAGATGCGGATAATTCCCGTTTGTTTATTTACGACACCAACCACAATCGCATCCTGATAACTGGACTTGATGGTCAAAATCTACAGCGTTATAGGCGGATCTTCATCTGGTTTTTTAGACGGAGATTACATATCAGCAACCTTTTGTCATCCCCAGGGATTAGCCGTGAATGGAGAATGCCTCTATGTAGCGGATACTGAAAACCACGCGATAAGAAAGATAGATCTGCTTGAAAGGCTTGTTACCGCTATGGCTGGTACGGGCGAACAGGGATTCTGGGGTAGTGTCGGAGGAGACCCTGAAAGAACCGATTTAAATTCACCATGGGATTTAGTGCTCATCGGAACAACTTTTTTTATAGCAATGGCGGGTTCACATCAAATATGGGCTTTTGAAGAGAGGAGTGGCAAAATCGCTCCTTATGTTGGAACTGGCCGTGAGGGCATATTAGATGACATATTGCCTGCGGCAGAACTTGCCTAAACCAGTGGTATTACGACCGATGGAGAAAGAATTTTCTTTGTTGACAGTGAAACGAGCTCAGTCCGTTGGTTTCGTGCAGATGGGAAATGTCCTGTTCTCACCTTGATTGGGAAGGGGCTTTTTACATTTGGGGACGAGGATGGGAACCTCACGAATGCGCTTTTGCAACATCCAATGGGAATAGAATACTTTGATGGGAACATTTATATAGCTGATACGTATAATCATAAGATCAAAATGTTGAATATGGAGATTGGCCAAGTACAAACAATCCTAGGCACTGGGCAATTTGGAGCTAGAAATAGCACAAGCCTTGATTCAGAGATATATGAACCAGGGGATGTTGCATTTGGGAGAGGAAGCCTTTTTGTAGCTGACACCAACAATCATCTTGTAAGGGTAATGGATTTTAAAACCCGTAGAGTTAAAACTCTATATTTGTTTCTGCTAATCCTTAGGCCTGAAGAAATCCATGTAATTCCTGAAGAGGAATTGTGTACTCATTTGAACTAAATCCATCTACGACTGGTTTTGTTTCTCCTGTGAAACCATCCACTAATCCTAATTTCACACAGGCTCTAAGCCTATCTTGTTCCTCCTCTATGGTAGGAAGCAGGTTTTTTCCTGTGATATGGGAGAGACCAGCTACTAAGCCCCATCCTCCCCAATTTGAGACGCTGGAAATGAGCAATTGATTCGTCGTGGTTGCTGAAGGTTTTTGAGGCAATTTAGGATGGTTTGGGATTACCGCCTGCAACTTGCCCATACCAATTTCGTTTCCTCCGTCTCCAATACCAATGGAACGCGGGAAAATATCGAATATCCTGTCGATTTTGGCAGTGAACTCAGATATGTCCTGGGACAACATATTCCTATAAATCCCGTCCGATGAAGGGCTACATCGTTCTATGGAAATTAGTAATGAAGGACGGATATCTCCAAGAAATTCCCTAGCGAATTGGGCGCTTTTGTCCGCATCAGTCACAGGGAACTCAATCGTTTGTTCCGTTGGACTAGCTAATGTATCCATAATAGGTTTAGCGTAACGGTCTGTCAGGTATATAACCTTTTGACCTAGAGCTTCTAAGGCATTTCCTATTGCTTTGGCTCCTGGGGGGCCATCAGTTTCTACAGTTCCTCCACTGAGAATGTAGAATCCGGTGGTGATAACAGTTGTTCCAAGATTATGAAGTACGTATTGGGCGGTTTGTGAAACATAGTCCCTTGGTAAATATTGTCGTAGGATGGCAATTCCTCTTTTGTCTCTTTGGAGTAATATGTCTTCAATTGATTCGTAATTCATAAGGATTCTGTCTCAGAGGGATGCTAGTTCGTAATCCCTCATATTAGTGATAAACATGTGGCCTGGTGAGTGTGTAATCATAAAATTTGGCTTTGATTCGAGAGCAACTGCCTGTGGAGTTACTCCACAGGCCCAGAACATTGGAACGTGTCCATCTTGGAAGTTGGCAGGTTCACCGTAGTCTGGAACGTTGAGTTCGCTAATTCCAAGAAGTTGTGGATCTCCTATATGGACAGGAGCCCCGTGCGCAGAGGGAAACCGTGAAGTAACTTGGACGGCTCTTGTTACCTTCGAGTGATGTATAGGCCTCATGCTTACTACCATGGGGCCATGGAATATACCAGCTGGAATACATTGAAGATTTGTCTTCCACATTGCCACGTTTTTCTTATTATCCCAATGATCGAGCGGTATTCCAGATTCAACTAAAGCTGACTCAAATGTGAAGCTACAACCTAGTAAAAATGAAACTAGGTCGTCTCTCCAGAAACTGTGGATATCATCAACCTCTGAATCTAACTCTCCGTTTCGAAAAATACGATACTTAGGGATATCCGTACGGATATCTGCTCCTGGAGTTGTTAAAATTGGGTTTGGGCTGCCTGCTTCAAGGACTTCAATTATTGGGCAAGGCCGAGGGTTTCTTTGACAAAAAAGTAGAAAGTCGAATGCTAGAGATTTTGGAAGAATCACCAGGTTGGCCTGAACGTAACCTGGAGCTAATCCTCCAGTGGTACTTTTGTATTTGCCGAGCCTAATAATTTCGCGAATTGCCTGTGGATCAATTGGTAATTCTTGAGCCTGCACTACGGTGGTCTCCAACTAAGTTGAGCTTATATTAGACTGGGCGAATAATTTCGTCAACGATTGGTATGTGTTTGGCTTGGTCTTATTAGCGAAATTGTGGTTCAATAAATGGGAAATGCCAGGGTGCATCATAATATAAAGACGAACGAGTTTGGTTTCTTGGAAAGCAATAAGCGGGTTACGGTAACAAGGATAATAGTCGAGTTTGTAGAGAGGAAACACTAAATGAAACGCGCATTGACTAGCACAGTACATTGTGATCTTGAAGGTAGAATTACTTATTTAAGTGATGGGGCACAAGAGATATTTCAGTATACAAATGAGGAACTTCTTGGTAAAGAACGAGTTAGTATATTTTCACCCGGATTAGTGGTTTTGGGCCACGTTCCAAATTGGCTTAAACGAAGTGTTGTTGATGGGCACTTTGAAACGGATACGGTTTTCGTTCGCAAGGACGGAAGTCAATTTGCGGCGCACATAAGACTAACTCCGATTGTTAAAGATGGCGTGCAAACAGGATATATCGGTTTAACTACTGTCCTTCCAGATAAATCTGTTGAAGAGGCGATGCCTCGCATCTCTCTCGTTACAAAAATTCTTTCTTGGTTGTATATAACCAGGTCTCCTTTCCTCTCTGCCACGATCGTACCTGTATTATTGGGGACAGCATTGGCCTCCTTGCTGGTCGAAGGAGACACGAAGATTGGGCTTTTGCTATTAACTCTTCTAGGTGTGTCTTTGGCTCACCTTGGGGTGAATACGGCAAACGATTACTTTGACTGGAAGTCTGGTGCTGATCAAGCCAATGTGGATTATGTTATACCATTCAGCGGAGGAAGTCGCATGATCCAGCTGGGCGTAATAAGCCCACAAGGAATGCTTAGAACTTCACTTGTTCTGTTTGGAGCTGGAGCCATTGTTGGAACCTACCTCGCCACCAGCCTGGAACTCTGGTCTGGGATTGGCCTTCTTGCTCTTGCGGGATTTGCTATAGGGGTTTTGTATACTGCTCCTCCTATTCGGATTGTTGCGCGAGGACTTGGAGAACTAGGGATTATGGTCGCGTTTGGTCCTCTAATCGTAGCAGGCGCAACCCTCGTACAAATTGGGTCTATTGAACCAAAAGCTTTACTAGCAGGGATACCAACAGGACTTTTGACTGTTGCAATCGTTTGGGTTAATCAATTCCCAGACATCAAGGGCGATGCCGTAAGCGATAAACGAACTCTTGTAGTTCGCTTGGGGTTAAAGCGGTCCAGATGGGCCTATTTTGTATTGGCCGTACTTACATATGCATCTCTGGCTGTTCTTGTACTTATGGAAACTTTACCGACCCAAGCCTTAGCCGGCCTGCTTACAGTCCCCCTCGCACTTTATGTAACACGCCAAATTTTCATAAACTACGAGTCACGAGCTATCAAAGATGCCATGGCAGGAACTATATTCCTTCATTTCCTTACGGGCATACTAATGGTTGTAGGGATATGGATAGCATCCTAATATTGACAATATAGGGAAGCCAAACAAGAAAACCGAAAAAGAAATAGACATTGGGCGATGGAGTGATATGCTTTTTTGTGGTCAAATCACTCGGGACTGATCGGATCTAGGGAGATGCATTAGAATGCGAAGTTGTGCGTATCTTGTTTTGACATTCGTATCCTCGTGGTTTTAAGTGAATCACTTAATGATGATACGCGAGACCAGATTATGACCTTTAATGCTCATAATGCTGAAAAAGTGGTGATCGTAAAATATGTGAGATCCTGTGCGACGAGAGAGCAGTCTGTGAATATTTCGACGATTAACTACGGTGATGCCGCCGTATCCAACTCGACTTTGTCGTTCTCAATGAGAATTGCATCACTATAATGAAGTCGATAAACCTGTTTGATTTAGATGCAATGTCCTAGGCTGTACTATGATCTTGCCTATTTGTGGCCGATCCTCGACCCTCCCGAAGATTTTATAGAAGAGGCGGGGTTTTGGAAGGAAGTTTTGTCCAAAAGATTAGGGGCGGGTAAAGATCGGATATTGGAACTAGGTGTTGGTGGAGGTCATTTGTTATCTCATTTGGCTTCAGACTTTGAAGTGACAGCGGTCGATATTTCTCCGCAAATGATTGCTTTGAGCAGAAAGCTTAATCCTCAGGTGAAACATATCGTCGGCGATATGCGTTCCGTCAGATTAGGTTATAGGTATAAAGCAGTCCTAATCCACGATGCTGTGAGTTATCTTTTGACCGAAACAGACATTCTAGAGACTCTCGAGACTGCCGCAGATCATTTGTGTGGGGGTGGACTTTTAATAATGTGCCCGGATTGGTATCGAGAGACTTTTCATGGGACATATGAAACCGACCGGATCTCTATGAAGAATGGGAAGAGTATATTTCTGGAGCAGCGTGTCAGTGATGTGGATCCAAATGATACTTTGATAGAGACCTCATTCAAACTAACGTTTGAAGAAAATGGCGACCAGCAAACGATAGAAGATATACATATAACCGGTTTGTTCTACCTGGAAACCTGGCTGACATTGATGGACAAAATGGGCTTTGACGCTGAAGCCCTTCCATACCCTGTTTATGATGATAATGAACCGGGGTACCTTCTAGTGGGGAGGTTGAGATAAATAAGCAGACCAGTTAATCCAATATGGCGGAGTGTTTCTGTAATATAGGATTTTGAGATGGTAAAAAGTTTTTGGTCAGGGCATAGGAGATGGGCATATCCGGGTCATCCTTGATTATTTGATTCTTAGCAGTAGGCGAAAGTTAGGCTTATGGACTATTACATATAATGTTCGCCATCCGTTGTTCTCGCAACTATGATGAGGGATAATATCTAGGTCAGATTATTGCCATAGATATGGGGCAGTTTTTCTAATGACTAAAGTTATTCATGCTTTTCAAAATAAAAAAAACAAACCTTTAATCATTTCTGACTTCTCTCCACCGAAGACTCTTACATCAGGTTATTTGAATGATGTTCGTAATCTGAATGTGGATTTCATATCTGTTTCTTACAACCCTGGGCGATCGGTTAGGATAGAATCTTCGGCTTTGGCCTATGCCATTTCCCAAAAGACTGGTCAAGAGGTTATTTTTTCGATGATGACAAGAGACATGAACAAGCTGGCGTTGCAGAGTCGTGTTCTTGGTGCTAGGTTTTTAGGCCTGGAAAATGTTGTTATAGCTGGGGGCGATCCCTTTGGAAAATCGGAAAGCAGCTTAGTAAAAAGCGTAAATGATTATAAGCCTACTGAGCTAATAAAAGATCTTCAACTTATGAAAAGGGGAAAGGATTTTAGGGGTCGGAATTTATCTGAACAGATTGATATATGTGTTGGAGCTACTATCGATCTAGGTAGAGGCATCTACCGAGAGGCATATCTGACATACCAAAAGGTTAAGTCTGGTGCTCAGTTTTTTATCACACAGCCAATCTTCTATCCAAGCCAGATAAGCGAGTTCCTTGAAACGTATCGTAAGATATCTGGGACACAGTTAGTTGAACCTGTATTCTGGGGACTTCAGATATTAACCAGAGGCGGCGTTACATTTAGCTCGGTTCCCATAGAATTCAGAGATAGGATTGAATCAGGAGAAGATGGAGTAGATATAGCGTTGAGCCAATGGGAAATGCTGAAAGCAGTTGGCATAGATGCTTTATACTTAGTACCATCGATAGCCAGGGGTGGGATGAGAGACTACAATGTAGCTGCACGGTTAGTCAAACAATTGAACTAGATTTGCTTTTACAGTTGTTTCTTCTTGGCTTATCGTATGATAGGAAGAAAACTACGATCATAAAATATAAAAAATTGGGAGTTCTGTAGGATACATAAATGACCGCAAAAAATGGCCTGGAACCAACTCCAATACTTAATGCTCTCCATTCGATTCAGGAAAAAGAAGGCAAATTAACCAGAGCTTCTTTGGAACGAATGGCAAAGACCCATAATATGCCTATTGCAGATATTTTTGACGCTGTTACGTTTTATCATTATTTCAATATTGATGAGAGCACTGATCAAAAAACAGCGGTATGCAAAGGGCCAGTTTGTTCTCTACCTGGCATAAAGGGAGAATATCTAGCGGATATGAGCTCTATATCCTGTCCGGGGTTATGTGACTCTCCAGTGCCAACATTTATTAACGGAGAGTTTAGGGGGGCCAATGGGGTAGATCAGGTATTTGAACTACCCCACGATACTGGATCCGACGGGATCATATTTAGGGATAGTCGGAAACGCAAAGGATGGATCTTAGACGAGTACATCAAATTTGGAGGATATGTACAACTTCGACGCTTGATTAATGATAAAAATCCAGAGAAGGCCTTAGGTGTACTGAAAGAAAGCGGACTTTTGGGACGTGGAGGAGCTGGGTTTCCCCTTGCCTTGAAATGGGGAGCCGTACGTAGCGAGGAAGGAAGCGATAAATATGTAGTATGTAATGCTGACGAAGGAGAGCCAGGCACACTCAAAGATCGGCCTATATTGCATCTGGAACCTCATATACTACTAGAAGCAATGGCTATAGCCGGATTCATAGTCGGTGCAAGTCATGGCATTATTTATTTGCGCTACGAATATCCTCTTGCACAAAACATACTGAATAAAGCTATCGAAGCTGCTGAGAAAGCAAACATCCTTGGTGCTAACATTAATGATACTGACTATAGTTTTTATATTTCTGTCACTAGAGGATCTGGAGCGTACATTTGTGGTGAGGAAACTTCCCTTCTCAATTCTTTGGAGGGGAAAAGACCATGGCCTAGAGAACGTCCACCATTTCCTACCACTTCGGGTCTGTGGGGGAAACCTACAGCGGTTAATAATGTAGAGACACTATCGGTGGTTCCAAGAATATTGGAAAACGGAGCGAAATGGTTTCAATCTGTGGGATTGGGAGAAGGGAATTATGGGTCTAAGCTCTATTCCGTCAGCGGAGATGTTAATCGACCTGGAAATTTCGAATTGCCTCTAGGAGTCACGGTTCGCGAGTTGATATTAACGCATGCTGGTGGTGTTGTGGGCGGTGGAAAAGTAAAGGCCTTCACATTGGGTGGGATTTCAGGAGGGATTTTAAGTGGAGATTTCATTGATCTAAAATTGGATTTCAAGGGTCCACAGGAACTAGATACGTTTTTAGGGTCTGGGGCTATTGTGGTTTTAGGTGAAGACTCTTGCATAGTCGATTTTGCTCGCTCATGTGCTGTATTTTTTGAAGAAGAAAGTTGTGGAAAATGTTACCCTTGTAGGATAGGTGCGGTGCGAATGAGAGAATTAATGGATGGCATTTCAGGGAATTCGCCGTTGATTCCCGATACTTTGAGTCAGATAAAAGAAATTGGTGATGTAATGGCAACCGCATCCGCCTGTGGTTTGGGCCAAAGTGCTCCTAAAGTTCTACAAGGCATGGTAAAGTATTTTGTCGAAGAATTGGATGAGCACATCCTAAAACGGATCTGTCCAACAGATGTTTGTGAGTTTAAGGCAAAAACAATATAGACTGAGTGACCTAGAATTCCAATGGTTTAGGGGAAGACTAATATCAGGAAAACGCTTGGTACTGAAAGTAATAAGAGGTTAAGTAGCATTATATGTTGAAAGAAATGATCTTGAAAGCAGTGATTAATGGGCGGGAGATTGAAACCTCCTCCGGCAAGACAATATTGGAAGGCGCTAGAGATTCCGGAGTGGATATTCCTACTCTTTGTTTTGATTCAAGAGTAAAAGCGTCTGCTAGTTGCAGACTATGTTCGGTCAACGTTAAAGGACGGCGTCTCCCGGTTGCAGCTTGTGCACAGAAACTGGAACCTGGAATGGAGATCACTACTAATAGTTCGGATCTAGACTCTATGCGTAAGACTATTTTGGACCTTGTCGTGTCTGAAAATCCCACTGCCGAGTGTCTTAGATGTGAGGAAATAGGGACTTGTGAGCTTCATGCACTCACAAAACGCTATGGGGCGAAGCCAGGACGTTTTCATGGAGCTCTTAGTGGAGAAACATCTAAAGATACTAATCCGTTTATTTTTAGGGATTATTCTCAATGCATCCTTTGTTATAGATGCACCGCAGTATGTGGTGAGTTAGAGCAAGCACATGCAATAGTTCCAGCTGGCAGAGGTTTCGGGTCTCGTATCGCCGCTGCGTTCGATTCTGGGCTACTCGAGAGTTCTTGTACTTTTTGCGGGCAGTGTATTCAGACCTGTCCAACCGGAGCTCTTATGGATAGGAAGATGCTTGGTCAAGCGAAGGCTTCTGAAGTGACCAAGGTCAAAACAGTGTGCCCATATTGTGGTACAGGATGCGGGCTAAATCTCCATGTAGCAAAAAATAAAGTTATTGGAACAACCCCGGATTGGGATTCCCCCGCTGGAGAAGGATCTTTGTGCGTTAAAGGGCAATTTGCTACCGATTTTATTAATAGCAAGGATCGTTTGGAAACTCCATTGATACGCCGGAATGGAGTTTTGACCAAGGCTACATGGGATGAGGCGTACGATTTAATCGCGGAAAAATTCACCCAGATTAAAGAAGAATCTGGTCCCAACTCATTCACATTTTGGACCTCGGCTAGAGCTACTACCGAGAGTAATTACATTATGCAAAAGTTTGCAAGGGCGGTGATCGGGACAAATAACGTAGACAATTGTTCTAGAACTTGACACGCTCCCAGTGTCGCCGGTTTGGCGATAATGGTAGGCAAGGGAGCAATGAGCAACTCTATAGCTGAATTGAAAGAGGCCCCATTTATACTTGCTACTGGCACTAACACTACTGAGAGCCACCCAGTAATTGCGTTAAAGGTTAAGAAGGCAGTTTCTAATGGAACTAAGCTAATTGTTATTGATCCTAGGCGCATTGAATTGGCCAACTTTGCACATAGGTATATGCAGATCACGATTGGCACAGACATAGCCCTCTATAATGCTATGGCTAACGTGATAATAAGCGAAGATCTATACGACAAAGAGTACGTCGCCGAACGAACTGGAGGATTTGAGGAATTAAAACAGTTTGTAAAGGAATATACTCCGGAGTATGCGGAACAAATTACAGGTATTCGCAAGGAAGATATAATTGCAACGGCTCGTGAGTATGCGGCAGCCGAGAGAGCGTCAATTATCTACACGCTTGGAATCACCGAGCATTCCTGCGGTGTTCATAATGTTCAATCTTTAACTAATTTAGCTTTATTGACAGGTAACTTTGGTGTGCCTGGAGCCGGAGTTAATCCTTTGAGAGGACAAAACAATGTGCAGGGTGCGGGTGATGCAGGTTGTCTGCCAAACAATCTTCCAGGTTACCAACGTGTTGGTGATGATGAGGCTAGGGGAAATTGGGAGAGAGAATGGGGAGTTACGTTAGATCCTAATCCAGGTGTAACTAAGGTAACAGCTATAGATGACATGATTTTGGGTCGTATGAGAGCCGTCTACATAATGGGAGAGAATTCAGTAGTTTCTGATGCGAATGCAGGAAAGACCAGAAAAGCATTAGAAGCACTCGAATTTTTGGTTGTTCAAGACATCTTTTTGACTCAGACGGCCGAGTTGGCTGATGTGGTTTTACCAGCTGCTGGATTTGGAGAAGTAGATGGAACTTTTGCTAATAGTGAAAGGCGAGTGCAAAGAGTTCGAAAAGCCGTTAATGCACCTGGGCTTGCTAAACCAGATTGGCAAATCATATCAGAGTTGGGTGAGAGATTAGGTTATAATAAGAAATATAATCATCCTGCTGAGATTTGGGACGAACTTGCTAGGAACACTCCGATATTGGCTGGGATAAGTTATGATAGGCTAGAGTTTCAAGGCATTCAGTGGCCTTGTCCTACGTCGGATCATCCGGGAACACAATTCCTGCATGCAGATAATTTTGAATCTGAAAAAGGATATCTCATGCCCGTTCCGCATGTTGGGCCTGCTGAACCTACAGATGAAGAATATAATCTAACTTTGACCACTGGAAGAAGGCGACCTATGTACCATTCTGGCACCCAGACTGGAAGGGCGGCCGGGATTGAATTATTGGCGCCACATGAATGGGTTGAGATAAATCCACACGATGCTGATGAGCTTAAACTTTATGACGGAGAGGTAGTATCAGTTATCTCTCGACGGGGTAGAGTGAAGTCTCCAATTATGATAACGGAGAAGTCTCCTCCTGGGGTTATATTCATGAGCTTCCATTTCCCAAATGAAACTCCAACGAATGTGCTCACGACCGATCTTCATGATCCGATTACCGAAACTCCTGAATTTAAGGCATGTGCTGTAAAAATTGAAAAAATCAGTCAGAAACATAAAAATCGGTCCAACAAGAACGGCACGAAAAATCCCAATCGGTCATTCAGAATGGCCAACTAAAGGGCTGAATTAGTTGTTTATAATAGAGGGTATTCTTTGTTGTACACAACAAACGTTTTGTGCGAGCAATCCACAGGCTTCGATATCAAGTTGAACCGGATTGCTCTCAGTGAAGCGCCGTATCCGGAATTTTGATGAGATGCATATAGGCCAATGTATGTAGAAGCTCAGCTAGTCCAATATGCTGCTCAGCAGGATACTGTTCTTACAATAGGAACGTTTGATGGAGTTCACCTTGGGCACCAAGCAATTCTGTATAGATTAAGAATTGAATCTGAACTAACCGGATTGATACCAGCGCTGGTCACATTTCGTAATCATCCGAGATCAATCTTAACTCCAGGCGAGAATACTGACCAAGTAATTTCTCTGGATGATCGATTGAGATTACTCAAGGAAAATGGAGTACGACATATAGCAGTATTGGATTTCACATTAGAGTTCTCAAAATTACGCGCCCGAGAATTTATTGTTTACTTGATTAAATATCTGCGGATGAGAAGTTTAGTTATTGGTCCTGATTTCACATTAGGCTTTAAACGAGAGGGAGACTTAGCAAAATTGAGAGAGCTAAGCAAAGAACTGGAATTTTCATTGGTAATAGTAGACCCGCAAATCCTGGGAAAACTATCCATAAGAAGTCGTATCTTACGTCAGTTGATTTTGACCGGGGACGTAAAAACTGCGAGAGATATGATGGGGCGTTTATTTTGTCTTAAAGGAAAAGTGGGAGTGGGAGACAGGAGGGGCAGAGAATTAGGATTCCCAACGGCAAATTTACAGCCTGAGCAAGGGCTTGTGATTCCTGGGAACGGCATTTACGCTGCTAGCGTTAAAATTGCTGGAAAATTATGGCCCGCTGTTGTAAGTATAGGCGTTAGGCCAACATTTGGGGGAGAGTATAGAACTATAGAAGCATATATAATGAATTTCGACGAGAATATTTATGATATCTGGATTGAAGTGGAATTTGTCGAGTTTATACGAAAAGAGATCAAATTTGATTCTGTTGAGGAATTGATTAAACAGATGCATCATGATGTGGAGTCGTCACGTTTGATATTGGATCGGAATTAACAATGAAAAAACTTGATAAAAAAGAATTAAACTCCATTTTGCGTAGGGCAGTAGTGGAAGTTATCGTTGAAGAAGAGTTTGTGCAACTGCTACAATCAGGGAAGCCTTTGCGTCTTAAAATGGGGTTTGATCCAAGTCGTCCGGATATTCACCTCGGTCACGTTGTAGGCCTGAGAAAACTGAGACACCTGCAGGATCTGGGTCATAAGGTCATATTGATTGTTGGGGATTGGACAGCCCAAATAGGAGACCCTACTGGTCAAACGATTACGAGACCTATGTTGACCCATCAGGAGGCGATGGATAACGCCGAGAGTTATATGGAGCAGTTTTTTAAGGTGGTCGACCAAGATAAGACTGAGACTGTGTTTCAAAGTGAGTGGTTCGGTAAATTTACGTTGGGTGATGTCATAGATTTAACTCGTAGGTTTACAGTTGCTCAGTTTCTTGAACGAGAAGACTTCTCTAAGAGATTTAGTCAGCATCGACCTATCGCTATTACCGAATTTCTCTATCCGTTATTGCAGGGTTATGATTCTGTGGCAATCCGTTCAGAAGTGGAGTTCGGAGGTACAGACCAAAAGTTTAACTTGCTTTTAGGCCGACAGCTCCAAGAGAAAATGGGTCAGGTACCACAACACTGTTTCATGATGCCTATGTTGGTAGGCACAGATGGTGTTCAAAAAATGAGTAAAAGTTTGGACAACTATATAGGCGTTGACGAGCCTCCTGAAGACATATACGGAAAATTAATGTCAATTAATGATGAATTGATAATTACTTACTTCGATTTTCTAACAGATATTTCTACCAACGAATTGGAGGATATAAAGAGATCTTTAGATGGAGAGACGATAAACCCTATGGAGCTCAAGAAAGAATTGGCTTTAAACATTACGAGCCAGTTTTATTCAAAAAATAAAACTAGGGACGCCCAAGAACTTTTTGAGCAAATCAGTCAGCGTCGCTTGGCACCAGCAAATATTCCAGAAATCGGTTTTAAGTTAGATGGAGATGGGGCTGAATTCATTTTTGTGCCTTTAAACCAAGATAATATTGCTAAAACAAAATCATTAATTAATTTGAATGGGCATGTTGAAGCTTCTGGTTTTCTTGTTCAAATGGCTTTGGTTAAATCTAAAGCCGAAGGCAAACGACTTCTATCCCAAGGTGCTATAGAAATTAACCAAGAAAAATTTGATAAAAAGGTGTTTTTTGTAGAAGACGGTATTGTTATTAAGATAGGACGCCGCTCTTTTGTAAGACTTGTCGCAATGGAGTAAATATAAGTGAAATACCAGCAAGAACAACAAAACTTGCGGATTCCCGGACCTGTACCCTGCCCCCCAGAGGTTATAAAAGCACAGACTCGCCCACTTATTGATCATAGAAGCGAGGATTTCGCTTATATGCTTAAGAGCCTGGTGGGACGTCTTAAGAGAATATTCCTCACAGAAAACGATGTTTTCATATTGACATCTTCTGGGACTGGAGCCTTAGAAGCCTCTCTAGTAAATACACTTTCACCTGGGGATAAGATTCTAGCTGTCGTAACAGGATTCTTCGGACAAAGATATTCTGATATGGCTAAAGCTCTTTTGATAGATGTACAGGAACTTCAGTTTGAATGGGGTCAAGATGTTGACATAGAAATTTTAAGAAAGGCCTTAGTAGCGCATTCGGATATTAAGGCCGTATTAGTAACACATAACGAAACTTCGACAGGAGTTACCAATGATTTAGAATCGATATCTCGTGTGGTCAAGAAAGAATTTGGGAAATTGTTGTTAGTAGATGCTGTGAGCAGTTTGGGATCAGTGGAACTCAAAACCGATGAATGGGAATGCGACGTGGTTGCTGCAGGATCCCAGAAAGGCCTTTTGACTCCCCCCGGGCTTTCGGTAATTAGCTTCAGTCAATCTGCATGGCGTGCCTATGAGAAATCCTGTATGCCAAAATATTACAATGACTTAGGGTTATTTAGAACCTTTATGGGCTTAGGGCAAACTGCATTTACTCCAGCTATCTCCCTTCTCTATGCGTTAGATAAATCTTTAGAACTTATCTTAAGGGAAGGCCTACCTTCTTTCATAGGTATGCAACGTGACCAAGCCTTTATGATTAGGTCGAAGGTGAGGTCATTAGGTCTGGAATTATTGTCAGAAGATCGATGTGCTGCGCACAGTGTTACTGCTGTCAAAGTACCTGGAAATGTCAATTCTGACGACTTGGTAGATTTACTACGAGAAGAATTCAGGATAGTCGTTGGTAGGGGTCAAGGGAGGCTTAAGGGAAAACTTTTTCGGGTGGGGCACATTGGGAAAGTGCCTGAACGAGATATCGAAGACTTGATACTTGCTCTCTCGTCGGCTTTGACAAGAGTTGCATCTAAATGACATATGTAGGCATGTAGCATTTTTAAAACCTGGAATCCTTGTCCAGGGTCAGATTTTTGCGGGTTCGTTTAATAAGTTAATAGTAAGCCCTGTTGGTAGTTTTGGAGCGAAGAAAGTCGACTTTCGTGGGAGCCTTTCTCCGTGATCTACAATCTCCTCGAATAATTCCATGGATATAGCATTCAGAAGGAAAGCTATCTGATATTGCCCAGATTTAACCAAATCGATCGCTTCGACTTCATTGTGTAGCCAGGTTACATGGGTATCTATAGCGTCACCCAGTATATCTTCTAGGATTAGTTTTTCCAGGAGCCATGCCTCAAATTTTGCTATTGGGCCTTGAGTTTTCGGAACCGATTCTGACTTTAGCCTAAGAATTTTTGGAGCCGCGTTATTATCAAATAGTCCGAGCACAGGTTCGCTTGCTCCTCGCTTTACAATTTCTTTTACTAAACTTGTCGGATGTACGTCGTTTCCACCATCTGGTACCTCAATGTGAAATAATGCCTGTACCTTGTTTCTGATAGCAGTTAGTTGGCTTTCGTTAAGTCCCTTGATTACACGGTGGTATGGTAAAACAGAAAATCCCGGATCGTCGAATTCCACGAGGTAAGCCATAGTAAAATTCACTGGATGGTTCGGATCAGAGGCGACCCCATATTTTGTTTTGTAGTTTAGGGCTGTTTCATATCTGTGATGTCCATCTGCTATATATAGGCGTTTAGAACTCATGTGTTCTTGAATTGACTGTATGGTAGCATCATCCTTGATGCGCCAGAGCCTATAGGTGTTTTGAGAAGTATCTGAAATAGATAAATCGGGCGAGGTGCGACATAAAGAGTTGAGGATAGGGGCAATCTTCTTTTCAGTATCACGATACAAAAGCATAATATGGCTAAAGTTTGAATGGCAGTGTTCCATTAACGAGAAACGGTCATCCTTCGCTTTGGTTTGGGTAAATTCATGAGGCAATACGATTTTGTTTTCATAATCCTCTAATTTTAGACCTGCTGTAAGTCCTAAACTCGACTTGATACCATTCCCTGAGTCAAATATGTGTTGTATGAGATAGAAAGCGGGATCTTTGTCTCTGATCAGTACGTTTTTCTCTATCCATTTAGAAAGTGTTTTTGAGGCTCGAGAATAAGAGTTATTCTTTTTATCATCGTTTGCATAGACTTTGCCCTTCTCTAATCGGATCATATTAAATGGACTTATATCATAAAGATAATCTTGCATTTCTGGTGAAATAACATCATAGGGAGGGCAGATTACATTCGCGTAATTTCCCACAGTTGAAGAATTAAACAAAAGGGCCCGAAATGGTCTAAGATCAGCCATTGAATGCTCCTTACAAACGCAAATAAGGGTGATATTATACATGTTCATTCATAAATTCGCTGATGGGATGATTTATATGAGCAAAACCGAAGATAGAGAACTTGTAGAAGATCTTCGAAATAAACTTAACTATCACAATTATCGTTATCATGTATTGGACGACCCTTTGATCAGCGATTCAGATTATGATCAGATGATGATTGAATTAAGAGGACTAGAGACTCTGAATTCAGATCTGATTTCCCAAGACTCACCCACGCAGCGCGTTGGAGCGCCTCCAGAGGAGGGTTTTGGGCGAGTTGAACATCCTAAACCTATGCTTAGCCTGGCCAATGTTTTCGATTACAGAGAACTTGATTCTTGGCATCAAAGATTATGCCGGCTTTTAAAAACAGATTCTTTTGACATGGTTTGCGAGTTAAAGATCGATGGTTTAGCAGTCGAACTTACCTATGAAGATGGTGTTTTAGTAAGAGGGGCTACCAGGGGAGATGGATTTTATGGTGAAGACGTTACGACTAATCTAAGAACTGTAAAGAGTATTCCTTTGATACTTCTTCAAACCTTTTCAGGGAGGCTTGATATTCGCGGGGAAGTTTATATGACTAAACAATCCTTTGAGAAGTTGAACTACGAAAGAGAAGAAAAAGGATTAGCCCTTTTCGCTAACCCTAGGAATACTGCTGCAGGGTCTCTTCGTCAGTTGGACCCAAGCGTTACGACTTCGAGGGATCTTAAAATGCACGTTTACTCTTTGGGGCATTCTAGTGGTAGCGTTATGCCCCAAACACACTGGCGCATTCTGGAACAGCTCGGCAAATTAGGTTTGAGGATTAGTACATATAATCGTTTGTGTACCAAACTGTCAGAGGTCAAGGAATTCATCAGGTATTGGCTAGACCAGCACAATAAATTGGATTATCCAACTGACGGTGTAGTTATCAAGATAGATTCCATTGATTATCAGGAATATCTTGGTGTAGTTGGTAGGGAACCGAGGTGGGCAGTTGCATACAAATTCCCAGCACAGCAAGCGATTACTAAAATTTTAGATATTGGAGTTAATGTGGGACGGACAGGAAGTCTTAACCCATTTGCAATTATGCAACCTGTGATAGTAGGAGGCGCTACAGTAAGGATGGCAACTCTTCACAATGAAGAAGATATTCAAAGGAAAGATATTCGAGTGGGTGATTGGGTGACCATAGAACGAGCTGGCGAAGTAATTCCAAAGATAGTAGGGCCAGTCGTGTCACGCAGAAGTGGCAGAGAGCAGATCTTTAAAATGACTAGGCATTGTCCAGTTTGCAAGTCATTGATTGTTAAAATTGATGGCCAATCTACTCATCGATGTCCTAATACTCTTTGTCCTGCGCAATTCAGCGAGTTACTAAGACATTTCGTCAGTAAGAAGGCGATGGATATCGATGGTGTTGGGGATCAATGGGTTAAGGTTTTTGCGGACAATTATTTGGTAACTGATTTGGGCGATATATATTCTCTTACCAAAGATAAACTTTTAGGCTTGGAACGAATGGGAGAGAAACTTGCCGATAGGATATTAGCTAGTATAGAGGTAAGCAAAAATAGGCCATTGTCTCGTATTATTTTTGGTCTCGGTATTCCACATATAGGATCTGAGATAGCTGATTTATTGGCCGATAGATATCCGGATATAGACTTATTGAGAGCAGTTTCCAAGGAAGAATTGGAACATATTCCAGGAATCGGACCGAGTATATCCCACAGTATTTGGTTCTATTTCCAGACCGAGTCTAATGTGGAAGTGTTGTATAAGCTTAAGAAAGGAGGAGTCAGGCTCAATTCGCGATGTGAAAGAGTGCATGGCAAACCTGCGCCTCTTCGTGGCCAGACATTTGTGTTAAGTGGGACTCTAGCCTTTATGAGTAGGCACCGAGCGCAGTCCGTTATTTATGACTTAGGTGGTACTACGTCCAGCACTGTTACTAAGAAAACAATGTATTTGATAGCTGGTGTAAATCCGGGATCTAAATTGGAAAAGGCAAAACACTTTGGTGTCGAAGTATTAGATGAGAGACAATTTTCAGCGATGATCAGAGCTAAGGGTGAAATCGTTGATTGACAAAATTAACGATTTCACGATCATTCATCTGGGTCTGATGGACGTTCCACAGCCCCTGTCAGTGACATATAAGGGATTGCTTTATTCAGGAGAGATAATAGTTGCGGATAAATGGGATAGTGAGTTAGCGCTTGAGATCACAAATGGTTGCCATTTCCGTCTTGTTGTAGTGAGAGATGGTAATGAATTTGAGGGGACACAGATTCAAGGCAATTCCATGGCAGTTTGCTTTATGGAGAGATCTTACCAAGATCCTCAATTAAGTGCTGTGGTGCAGGCTGATCCAGACTATGTAAATGAAAGTGGCACTACGGCTAAAGATGAGGGCGGATGGCAAATATTTTGGCCCATGGAAGTTGAGCCTACTCTTGCAGCCAAGATATTTTACGGTGACAACCCATCTCTTTGGCTTGAACGAATAGCTTCTATTCTAATAGAGTGGAATTATCCATATCTTCCCGTACAGCTGGAACTACTAAAAGAGCCTATTACGGATATAGATGCACAGATTCTGATCGATGAATTATTTGAATCAGGCAAAACTAATCAGACATTAAAGGTATTTGGACCAGCTTTAGGACTTTCCAGAGCCTACAATCCATCGATTTTTGATCCAAGTAGTTGTAGGGTATTTAGCCTTATAGAGAGAGAACTTGACAATGAGAATCATGATGTTGGATGGGAATACTTGACTAAAAAGATGATTTGGGGCCATGGGTTGACCCATAATTTAGCTAAGTTGTTTATTCTAAGTTTTGTTTTCTACAAGAATCCGAGAATGGAATTGGCATTGTTGCCTGGTCACGATCTAACTTTTAAGTGCGGGGAACCATTCAATGGCGATAAGATTACATTCGAGATCATACCTACAATAGATTGGAGGCACGATCTTAATAACACCTTTAGATTACTCCGATATGAACAGCGAATTACATTCAACGGATCCATTCCATATGTTTCATTAATTATTCCACAAAGTAAGAAGTTCAAGTTTATGCAACAGGGTGTAGTAGACAACAACATAATTGAAGAGGGACTTGCTAAATTGAAGGAATGTTTACCCCTTGCCATTCAAACTATGAAATCGCTACTCGACGTCACTGGAGTCTATAGGTCGGGACATTTAGTGGAAAGCTTGAGCAATTTGAAGCTTTTAGCCCAGGCTAGAGACTTCAGCGAGATCTATCATGAAGCTAGGCGAACGTTTGGCAATCCAATCGAGCTTTCTAAAGCCTTGGTTGTTCTTGAATCGGCTAAAAATATTAACCGGCATATCCCAGAATTAAATCGGATGATTCAATTTCTTACCCGATCTGAGGTTGATCAAACCAGTGAATCGCTATACATCCAATGGAATAAATTAATAGAGGAAGTTTCACCAGGGAAAATATTAAGTAAGAGTTGGTCGTGGTGGGAGGTACAAAAGGACTTTTCTGATTTCAAGGGAATCTATCTTATTGCTTACCATAGACATCATAAGGGCTATCAGACACAGATTAGAGAGATGATTATCGAGACAGATAGGTATCAAATACAGCTAGACTTATTAAAACGATTTAATGGTATACACCAATTAGAAACTAGAGGGTATAACCTAGACAGAGGGCTGAGTATAGTTAAAAAAAACATAAAGATATGCAGTGACTCGATTGAAGGTATCGTGCCAGAAGGTGGCGCTGTATGTGCGAATTGCGAGTTGGTGTTGACTGACAAATTCCCCACTATTGAAATGAAACAACTTTCTAAAGAATTGGAAGAGATATTACGAGACCAGATTGGAGAGTTGCACTTTCTTTTGTTGAATCGAAGCCTTCAAGAAAGGCCTCGTAGTGGTATAGAAAAAAGCGTTATGCAAACGCTGAGTGGAGACCTGTGGACATTGGCTGAGACTTTAGATGACGAGATGATATCCTATATCAATAATTTGATTGAGGGCGCGTGAAACTAATAGTTGGACTAGGGAATCCAGGGAAGAGTTATGTTGATACTAGGCATAACGCAGGTTTTGCATGCGTCGAATACGTTTTTAAAAAATGGAACATTGATGTATGGGAGAAGAGGAGAAAGGTATTAATTGGGCGGGGTGTGTACTTGGGAGAAGAAGTAGTGCTGTGTAAGCCTAGGACATATATGAATAATAGTGGCATAGCCATAGATTATCTTTTGCGAAGGTTTGGATGCTCAGCATGTGATATCGTTATAGTATATGATGATATGAACCTTCCCATTGAGACGATACGATTAAGAAGGACTGGTGGGTCAGGAGGACAGAACGGAGTAAGCTCCGTCATAGAGGTGTTAGGGAGTGAGACTTTTGACCGAATAAAAGTAGGGATTGGCTCTCACCCATTGGAACAGGATGCTGTGGAGTATGTCCTTAGTCCGTTTACAGAATCGGAAAATCAGAAGTTGGTTAAAACGATAATCCCTAAAGTTTGTGATGCATTAGAGAGCCTCATCACAGATGGTATGGGAGCTACAATGAACAGATTTAATTAGGACGGGTTAATTCGCCTGTTTTGCAAACCATTGATGGACAAACTTCGATCTAGGGAGGATAACCCATGTTTTCTCGCGAGGATATAGAACACATATCAACTCTTTGTAGGATTGGAATTTCCGAAAAAGATATAGAACCATACAGAGCTCAACTTTCCAATATCCTGAAACAGTTTGAGGTTTTGCAAGAGCTAGACACTGAAAAGATAGAACCAACTACGAATCCTTTAAGCTTGGGTACTGTCATGAGAGACGACGAAGTGCATGAATCTTTGACAAAGGAGGCTGCTCTATACAATGCTCCAGTCAGAGATGGAGATTACTTTAGAGTTAAGGCTGTATTAGAAGAGTAAAAAATGGAACTAAATGAATTAAGCATACAATCAGCAAATGAGCTGTTAGTGAAAAGAGAGATTAGCTCAACGGAACTTACCAAAGCATGCCTTGACAGAATCGAAGAAATAGACGGTGACTTAAAAGCGTTTGTTTCAGTGACAAACGAGAAAGCCTTGATGCAGGCATTGATGGTCGATGAACAGAAAAGTTTCGAAAATGAAGCTTTGGCGGGCATACCCATGCAACTCAAAGACCTAATCTGTACTAAGGGAGTTAAGACTACATGCTCATCTCGCATGTTAGAGGATTTCATTCCACCATATAATGCGACAGTGACAGATCGGTTGTTTGAACGTGGAGCCATTCTTTTGGGCAAGGGTAATATGGATGAATTTGCTATGGGCTCATCCACCGAAAACTCGGCATTTTTTACTACACGGAACCCGTGGAATTTAGAGTGTGTGCCAGGCGGAAGCAGCGGTGGTAGTGCTGCTGCTGTGTCTGCGAGAGAGGCATTTTATTCACTTGGATCCGATACGGGCGGTAGCATTCGACAACCAGCTTCTCTTTGTGGGGTAGTAGCGTTAAAACCCACTTATGGATTGGTGAGTCGTTATGGTCTAATAGCATTTGCGTCTTCCTTAGATCAAATAGGTCCTTTGACGAGAGACGTCAAAGACGCGGCGATAGTGATGAATGGTATCGCTGGATATGATCCCAAAGATTCCACCTCTATTAACCTAATTAGCCCTGATTATACTGCTGGTCTTGAAAAAGGACTGCAAGGTCTAAAATTCGGAGTTCCAAAGGAGTACTTTGCTGAGGGAACGGAACCAGGTGTCAGAAAAGCGTTGGATGCAGCCATTAAAGTTTTAGAAGAACTTGGGGCCGATTTGGAAGAATGTTCGCTCCCATCTACAAAATACGCACTAGCTTGCTATTACATAATTGCCCCATCAGAGTGTTCTGCTAATTTAGCCCGCTACGATGGAGTTAAGTATGGGCATTCTCAGCGACTGGCCGAAAATATGTGGGAATCCATGGAACTTACCAGGAAAGAAGGCTTTGGCCCTGAAGTCAAACGAAGGATCATGTTGGGCACCTATGCTCTCTCATCAGGATATTATGACGCATATTATTTGAAGGCCCAAAGAGTTAGAACCATCATAAGAAGTGAGATGAATGACGCATTTCAAAAATATGATGCTTTAATTACTCCAACTTCACCAACTATAGCTTTTAATGTGGGTGCAAAAACTGCGGACCCTATCCAGATGTATTTGAGTGATATCTGTACTATTCCAGCTAATATATCAGGAATTCCATCAATGTCGGTGCCCTGCGGATTTGATAGTGGATTGCCAATAGGAATGCAAATAATGGGGCCAGTTCTTTCTGAAGCGAAGCTACTGAATATAGCGTTCTCCTATGAACAGGCTACGGATTGGCATAAGATAGGGCCCAGTTTATAAGTCACTGAATTAATTTTGTACGGATAAATATCAGCCGGGTTTTAGCTTTGCGAGTGGTCTAAGCACTAGTTTTAGTTGGGGGGGGGGTATCGTATGGAACTGATCCACGGATTTTTAGAAAGAGGCAATAGAAATTGGATTTGAAATTCGGCATGGAATTTCTTGTCTTGTGTTTTCTCCTATGATAGAATCCCGGAAACATTTTGGTAGCTAGTTACTAGCCAGTGATCAGGTGAAATCTTTTCCTGGTCCTGAAGAAAGGATGGAATGTCTTGTTAGGTACCCTTGATGCACGTAAAAACTTGGAAGATGTCTAAATGCAAAGATATTTAATTTTTAGGTTTGCTCAGTCGTTATTGGCTCTATTCGGTGTGAGCATAATAGTGTTTGGATTGACGCGTCTTAGCGGCGATGTCGTGGAATTTTACTTACCTCAAGACGCTCACCCAGAAGACTTCGTAAGGGTCAGAGAAGCATGGGGTTTAGATAAACCCATAGTTGTTCAATATGGAGTTTACGTAGGTAATATTATGAAGGGGGATTGGGGTAGATCCTTCAGATATAACGACGACGCCTTGGGGTTGATAGTGGAAAAGTTTCCTAAAACCCTTAAGTTAGCAGGCTTTACCATTGTTATATCCACAATACTGGGGTTAGGGATAGGAGTACTTGTATCAATAAGGAAAGGATCTATTTTTGACACGGCAGGTAAGGTCTTAGCGTTACTGGGTCAGTCAGTTCCTAGTTTTTGGTTGGGACTTATGCTGATGTGGATATTTGCTGTTCATTTGGGGTGGCTTCCTACTTCAGGAGATGGTGGGATTAAACACATGATTATGCCCGCCATAGCACTTGGAGGCTTTAACGTGGCTGCTCTCATGCGATTAACGAGATCGGCGATGCTTGATGTGCTTGACCAGGAATACATAAAATTGGCTAGAATTAAAGGGCTATCCGAGGGAAAAATTATTTGGAAGCATGCCTTAAGAAACGCAGCCATAGCACCGCTTACATACTTTGGTGTGGTGACTGGATTTCTGTTGACAGGGTCTGTGGTCACCGAGACCGTGTTTGCATGGCCCGGCATTGGATTGTTGGCAGTAGAAGCCGTAGAGGCAAGAGACTACGCGGTTGTGCAAGGCGTAGTGATATTCATGGCTAGCATGTTTATTTTTGCGAATTTAGTCGTAGATGTATTGTATGCATACCTAGACCCGCGCATTAGATATAACTAGAGTGGTGGAGGAAGGATAATCAATGGCAGTCCAGATCCCAGAATCTAAACCTTGGTATTCTAGAGCCAAGTTAGCACGTGCGCTGAAATTTGCTCGTAGGATGCCTCTAGTCCCTATTTTCTTGATAACGTTTGTCCTGATTTTGCCGGCCGTATTGGCTGATGCTTGGTCGGCCTGGCGTGGTCCTGCGTTCCATCCGGAAGCTCCACACACTGAAACGAGATTGATGCCTCCAGCCTGGGTTAAAGCAAAGGTAGAATCTGTGCAATCGGGCGTTGATTTTGCCAAACTCGAAATATATGTAGCTGATGAGTTATCTGAAGGAGCTCATATTAAACTAGGGAAAACGACGGACGAGCTCTACGGGGATGTGGTTTATCCAGATGAAGAGAAGATTTATGGAATTATAGATGTTAAGACACCGGATGGTGTCGAAATAAGAGTCCACAGAGCATTGGTATATGATGGCGGAGTAGAAAGTTCCATGGAGTCAAAACTTGGTGGGACTTTGGTTACTTGGAAGAATCCAATACAGTTTAGTGGGGGAGGAGCTTATACCAGAAAAGGGACGACGGAAATTCAAAGTGGACTAGCGTTTATTGATGAGATAGCCTGGACCTCTTTTGGTGGAGCACTCGTTGGATACCCAGCGATTGAAGCGATATCAGTCTTCGATCTCAGTGGGAAGGAAGTAGTCCCAAAGAGTGGATTGATTACGACATCTGAAATCTATCTCCATGGCAGCGAAGAAGAAATATTGGCGATGGATAATAGTTATAAGGTTAGGACCAATGATGGAGAGAGAAGATTTTTTCTCGGAACTGACAAAGCTGGGAGAGACATTATAACTAGGTTGATCCACGGGGCAAGAATTTCACTCACCGTTTCCCTTATAGCAATCCTATTCGCAGGTACCGTTGGTACTACCCTTGGATTGATAGCAGGATATTCCGGGGGGTGGGTCGATGCAGTTATTATGCGATTAGTCGATATGAAACTAGCAATACCGTCCATACTTTTAGCATTGGTTTTCGTAGCCGTTGTAGGAAGGGGCTTTGGGACTGTGGTGACAGTCATAGCTCTTGTATATTGGGCCATTTATGCTAGGCAGGCACGAGGCGAAACGCTGGCCATTAAGAACAGAGACTATGTCCAAAGAGCAAAAGTGGCAGGATGCTCGCATATGAGGATCATTGCAAAACATATTTTGCCGAATGTTCTAAATAGTTTGGTTATTGTAGCCACGTTGCAATTAGGGACCGCTATATTGTTTGAAGCATCACTTAGTTTCCTTAATGCCGGGATTCCCAGGCCGATACCCGCTTGGGGAATCATGGTAGCTGATGGTAGGGAATTGATAACATCCCATTGGTGGGTTACGTTATGGCCGGGTTTGGCTATTCTTATAGCGGTGATGTCTCTCAACTTGCTTGGAGACTGGACTCGTGACACGTTAGATCCGAAAACGAGGCAGGTGAATTAGTTTTGGTAGCTGTTGATAAATCTCAAGATGTTTTAACTGTAAACAACCTCCATACCTATTTTTATAATCGTTGGGGGACTGTGAAAGCAGTAGATGGTGTCAGCTTCACTGTGAAAGCGGGTGAGACTCTCGGAATAGTTGGCGAGTCTGGATGTGGCAAAACAATGACGGCTAGCTCTCTGCTTAGACTTAACCCACAGCCGGCATCGCGGATTATAGAAGGTGAGATTCTGTTGGAAGGTCAAGACATCTTGCAAATGCCTGACCATGAAATGCGCAATGTTCGAGGACGTAAGATATCAATGATATTGCAAGATCCTCAAACTTCTTTAAATCCGGTCTATACCGTAGGGAACCAACTCGTAGAGGCATTAACCCATCGAAATGATGAAACCTCAAAAGAAAAGAGTTTGCGTCACATGGCTGAACAGGCGTTGAGAGACGTTAAGGTGGCAGCGCCCGACAGAAGACTGTTGGATTTCCCCCATCAGATGAGCGGGGGCATGAAACAGCGGGTGGTTGGAGCAGTTGCAATGGCGTGTAGTCCCAAGATTATCATAGCTGATGAACCCACTACGGCTTTGGACGTGACCATACAATTGCAATATTTGAGACTTCTCAAAGATATTCAGGCCAGAACTGGGATGGCCATTATATTTATCACACATGATTTTGGTATCGTTGCGCGAATGTGTGACAGAGTGGCGGTAATGTACGCGGGTAGAATTGTCGAAAATGGGCCTGTGAGAGATATATTTAATAACCCGGCTCATCCATATACTGAAGCCTTGATTGGCTCGGTTCCGAAGCTAGAAGAAAGGGTAGACAGGTTATATCAGATAGAAGGTCAACCCCCTCAGCTTTATGATTTGCCGGTTGGATGCAGATTTAAAGATAGATGCAGATTTGCTAAGCCTGTATGCGGAGAAGCATATCCGGCATACTATCAAGTCGATGAAAACCATAACGCAGCTTGTTGGAGGCACGATCCATTATGGGACTCAGCCCCCCCCTACTAGAAGTAATAGATTTAAAGAAACACTTTGCAGTGACTAAGGGTCTTATTTTGCAAAAGACAATTGGTCAGGTAAAAGCGGTAGATGGAATTAGTTTCACCATCAATGAAGGAGAAACCCATGGATTAGTGGGAGAGTCCGGTTGTGGCAAAACCACGACCGCTAAAACAGTCTTGAGGCTGGAGGAACCTACTGAAGGAAGCGTCAATGTTTATGGCAAGAATGTTCATCAGTTAAAGGGAGACGAGCTAAAGGAGTATAGGGCTACTGTACAAGCCGTATTTCAAGACCCGTGGTCCTCTCTTAGTCCGCGTATGCGAGTTAAAGATTTGATCGCAGAGGCGCTAATTGTTAATCGGAGGGTGGAAAAAGAGGAAGTGGCGGCCAGAGTTTCCGAACTCTTGAACCACGTAGGGCTACACCCGGCTCAAGCATCTTTGTTCCCTCATGAATTTAGTGGTGGACAACGACAACGAATAGCGGTGGCAAGCGGTCTGGCTTCTTATCCAAAGTTAATTTTGCTGGATGAACCGGTGTCAGCTCTGGATGTGTCCATTAGAGCGCAAATCCTAAATTTGCTGTGGGATCTTCAGAGAGAATATAAAGTCGCCTATCTTATGGTAGCCCATAATCTTGCTACAGTTAGGTACATGGCACAAAACACGTCTGTGATGTACCTTGGGAAGATAGTCGAACAGGGGGACACTGAAGAAATATTTAGTTATCCTCTTCATCCGTATACCCGTGCGCTGTTCTCTGCTGCACTGTCCTCGCATCCAGATATAGTCAGGGCTGAAATAGTGCTCCCAGGCGAGGTACCTTCGCCTATTAATCCTCCTTCGGGATGTAGTTTTCATCCGAGATGTCCCGTAGCACTGTCCGAACCTGCTTTAATGAAGCGCTGCAAAGGGGAAATGCCAGTTTTGACAGAGGTGGCACCTGGTCATAGAGTGGCCTGTCATCTGTACTCTGGAGGGGCCGACCCTTTGCCTGCAGGTAGCCTTGCAATGTTCAAAGACGGCGGAAAGGCCGAAGCTGTAGCTAAGAAACAGTTGGATACAATGATAACTAAGGTTGAAGTATCTGTTCCAGAGGTCAAAGTGACCGAATAAGGGGTACAATTGACCGGTGGCTCAGGGATTCAGGTTCGGTTAAGTAATAAGTTTCAGGATAGAAATTATGTGGCGTGTAGCGCTCCCAGTGTTGTTGGTCTCAGTTGCCGCTTTATTGATCAGCTTTAAGCCTAGACACGTTTTGAAGTTCCTAGCAACAATCTTCTATTCAAACATGTCTCCGTTGGGTATGAGGGGGGACCTGCCATTGTGGGCTAGGTATTATCTGAATCGTGGGGATTACGAAGGCCCACCACCTGGTATAGATTCACTCGAAGAGACCGTCAAAATTCTGGGGTATTCTTTGGTAGCAATACCCTTGGCTTTGTTGGTTATGGTGTTGTTTTTTGGATCAGGGTGAAAAAGGAATTGAGGAATTCGATAGAGTTCCAGGGTAGAATAGCCGCACCGTTGCTCACAACTCTTGAACCAGCGTGCTTCTGCCCTTTTCGGTAACCGTGTAATAACCTTGTTTGCCCCTAACTCGTTCAATCCAACCGCAGTTATTTCTACTCGCGTTACGGATTGTAGTCAAGAAATTAATTGGTAGTGGCCATCCTAATGCATTGAATAATGGCGTTAATGTTTCGGTAGAAATGCAATCGAAGCCCAAAAATAATCTAGCACCTTCCGCTGCGACTAATACTCTACCACGATCACTTCTTGGGTCATGACTCTTGCAAAAGTCTGAAAATGGAGATTCCTGATTTTCTGGGTTTGTCGTTGGTGGCTCCTCCGTATGAAAGAAATATCCATTAGTCCTTTTATTGGTCTGGTCTCGGCCTTCAATCGGGGATTTGATGCACGCTTGACTCTGGGTAACACCATACGTTAATAGTATTGTTTCGATCAGCGATAAAAGCTTACCTTCTGAATCTTCGCCTTCGGCCTTAAGCGTGATTTCTGGTCCGGCTTTTATGTTTAGGTGAACGGTTAGCATTTTTCGGTAGCACGCATCTCAAATCAACATAACCTGCCATTAACGGAAAATCAAGTGTGCTAAAGCAAAAGCAAGCTTACCCAAGACATTGTTCTATAAGGTTTGTTTTATGCGGATCGCAATGTTTCTGGATATACCTGGGATAGCGGCAATATCCGTGATGGCAGCTTTTCTGAGTTTTGTTATCGAACCAAATTTAGTCAATAGAAGTCGTCTGCGTTTTGGTCCAATGCCGCTTATCCTGTCTATATGGGAGAGAGTTTGGCTTTTAGATCGCAACTTGCGGTGGTAATTTATGGCAAATCGATGGGCTTCATCTCTTAGACGCTGTACCAATTGCAGCGCTGCTGATCTACGGTTTAGTATTATAGGTTCTGCAGTTTGGGGTCTGTGCAGCCACTCATTTTTCTTAGATAGAGAAGCTAATGGGATGTAGTCTACCCCTGATGTTAATAATACTTCCAATGCTGCGGATAGATGTCCTTTGCCACCATCTATAATCATTAAGTCAGGTATGTTCGCGACAGATGATTGTGGGTGTTGCCTGTAGGTTGCATGAATATGAGACTGAGCGAGCCTGATAGGCAAGCGTTTACATCGGCGTAGAATAATTTCTTGCATCATTGAATAGTCATCGATTACTTTTACGGATTTTACTCTAAAATGGCGGTATTCAGAGGGTTTCGGCAATCCGTCTTCGAATACTACCATGCTACCGACTGGATTGGTGCCCTGAAGGTTAGAAATATCGTAACATTCTATGGTTTTAGGAAGCCGGGGCAGATTTAATTCCTCTTGTAACTCCTGAAGAGCTGTGTCAATAATTTGTGTATTGTCCCAGCTTTTTATGTTTAATTGACGTAAATGATGCTCGGCATTTTTTGCTGCCATTTCGACCAATCGTTTGTTAGGGCCTCGTTTCGGATGAATGAGGGTAACTCTTCCTTGTTTCCTCGAACGAAGCCAACTGACAATTTCATCAGTGTCTTCCAGGAGATGGTGTACTATGATTTGCGAAGGTATATACGATGCTGATTGATAGAATTGTTTAACAAACCCACTCATTATTCTATCAGGTGAAGTTTCTAGGGCCCCATCCATCAAAAAGTCATCTCTGCCAGTTAGTTTGCCATTACGCACGTAGAAAAGTTCGATACAGGCCTGATCGTTATGTGCATACATTCCTATGATATCTTGGTCCCGATTCGTGACCGAATCGGTTTTGATTTGTTGCTGCTTAGCGATCGATTCAAGCGCTTCTATCTGATCTCTCAAAGACGCTGCTTGTTCAAATTCCAGGGAGTTTGAGGCTTGAACCATTTTCGATCTTAAGTCCAAAAGCACCGATTCAGTTTTGCCTTCCAAAAACAGGATAACCTGATCTATGATTTCTCTGTATCCCTCGTAATTTATGACTCCAATACATGGTGCAGCACAACGATTTATATAAAACTCTAAACAAGCTCTCTTATCGATTCCAGTAATGCGTTTTGTGCAAGAACGATATGGAAACAGTTTCTTCAGAAGTGTTAAGGTTTTCCGGATACTTCCTGCGTTAGCAAAAGGCCCGAAATATTTAGCGCCATCATCAATAACTTTTCTAGTTACATAGACTTGGGGATATTCTTCAGTCCGATCTATCTTGATATATGGATATGTTTTGTCATCCTTAAGCCTAGCGTTAAAGGGAGGCTTGAATTTCTTTATGAGAGTGTTTTCAAGGATGAGAGCTTCTGGATCTGAATCTACTACAATATATTCGAATTCCGAAAGCTTAGATATCATCCTGCGAATTTTGGGTTCGTGCTTCTGAGAGTCGCGGAAGTAATAACGAAGACGATTTTGTAAGTTCGACGATTTCCCAACGTAAAGAATGGATCCCTTAACATCTTTGAAAATATAGACCCCGGGACTGGTGGGAGTAGACGCTAGTCTAACACCAAAATTCGGCCGTGACATTTCTTCGTACTACTTTAAAATGAAAGATAGGACTATTAATAATCCTATGACAATACTAGAACATACGCCTATTCTTTGAAGTTCGGGCCGTATGTAACGGTAAACTGTGTCATGGCTTGAAGATCTGGATGCGCTTTTCGAAGAGATCGCTGTGGCCGTTAGCAAGGTGGCTTCGGATAAAATCCTGGGTTTAAGGGTTTTATCCGATTTATCATAATTTTCATCTGTTGATCTAGCTCTTTTTTCTTTAGGTGTTGCCCTGTCCTTAAGAAGATAATCATGTTGAGTGCCAGTTAGTGATAGGCCTCCGCTAATGTTATTAATAAGGACTTTAGTAGAAGGACGCTTTATTTTTTTTGTTTTACCCAATAGGGCTTTTTTTGCGGCTATTCTCCGTCCTCTGTTAGGCATTTAACTAATTCAGATCTCCTAATTTATTTGGTATGTTATATCTTGGGCTGCGTGGGCTACAATTTCGGCTGCTGTCTCTGTTTTTAAATGATCCATATTGAGGATCATGTGATATAGACTAGAATCTAAAGGATCTACATCGAAAGCTTTTCTGAAGAAGCTTATTCGTGCGATTTCATGGTCCTCTACGAATTTGTTAGCAGTCGTTTCATCTAGATGTTCTCGAGTCATTATAGTTTTCACTCGTCTTTCAACCGGAGCTATTATATCTACATGGAGACTGTTTGGATGGTCTGCGAGAATTATGTTAGCGCCGCGTCCTACTATAACGACATTGTCTTTCTCCGCTAATTCCTTTATTACAATGCTTGTCGCATTCACAAATTGTTGTATGTCCAAATCACTACTTGTTGTTATGGGATCTCGGTCCTCTTGAGAGTAGTAGTCTTTAGACAATAGAACTTCGATTCCCGGACCGAAATATGGTTCGCTGCCCGCACCTGCCATTGCGGATCGTTCTAGAAGATTATGTACGAAACTCGATATTTTATCTTTTGTAGTTCGTAGCTCATGCTCTTTATTGGCAACGGCTTGCACGGTTGCTCCAAGCATTCGCGCTGCCTGTGCAAAAACGAGGCGATCGATGTAGTCGTAACCAAGCAAATTGGCTACTCTTAAGCCAACTTCTTGTCCCCCTGATCCTATTTGTCCCTGCATTGTTACTACGGCCATGATTTAGGCCCCTTTGACAGACGATGTCTGCTAATAAACGAGGTGATTATATAATTATACATTAGACATCCAGTGCTGGCTAATGAAAAGAAAAGTATTTGTCCATTAGACAGTATTAATCACTAGATGATTATGGTGGGGTAATGGAGTGTTTGAGATACTTAAAAGACTAATCATGTCAGGACTGTTTATTTTCTGATCGGGCCATTAGTTATGCGTGAGGATGGCTGTTGTCGTATTCTTGTCTTAGGTGTTGACTTGTCAAGTGAGTGTAAATCTGTGTCGTAGTTATACTCGCATGTCCCAGTAACTCTTGGACGTGTCGTAACGGTGCTCCTCCTTGTAGCATGTGAGTGGCGAAACTGTGCCTAAGAATGTGTGGTGCGATCGGTTTCGATATGTTGGCTCGTCTAGCAGCGTTTTTTAAGATCGCCCATACCCATTGCCTGGTTAAACGATCTCCACGGCGATTCAAAAAAACGGCCTTTTCCTTAGTTCCGTTAGTCATTTTAGCTCTAGGCCCCTTGAGGTATTGTTCTAGTGCTGCGGCAGCTCTGTGATGAAGGTACACAAGCCTTTCCTTTCCTCCTTTCCCAAAACAACGAGCGTAGCTTTCTGGGATATTCACGTCCTCGGTGTTCAAGGAGACTAATTCGGTCACTCTAATTCCTGTCGCATATAGCAACTCAATGATTGCCCAATCCCTTTGTCCTTCTCCTGAGTCTTGGTGTTTCGCTTTTTCCAACAGAATGTCAACTTCTTCAGTGGATAAATATTTGGGCAAGGTTCTTTCTGGTCTGGGCGCAGATAAGGATCGGCTAGGATCGTTATACAAAAACCCTTCATCCAAAAGAAAAGAAAAGAAGGACTTGATTGCCGCTACTTTTCGGGCCGTAGTACTGTCCCTGTAACTTTTTGCACTCCGTAAATCGTATACATACTCAGAAAGCATGCTTGTATCTACGTCCTGCCACGTCGATATACTGTTTCTCTTGGCAGTATTCTTGTCTACGTATTCCAGAAACTGATGTAGATCGTTTCGATATGCGTGGAGGGTGTTGTTAGAAAATCCTCTTTCTACCACCAAAAAGTGAAGGAAGGAATTGATGGACTCCTGCTTGGTTGCATCTACGGTATTCTTCATGGGGAAAATTCTAGCATAGGCTGAATTTTGATTGTTCCGAATTCGCGTGCAAGAATTGACGATTTATCGAGGTAAGTCCTACAATTGCGAGGCCAATGTCTACAGTCATCGACCTTCATGTTCATACAACTCATGGTAGCAGCGATAGCAGCTTGACTCCTGAGGCCATGATTATAGAGGCGAAAAGGATTGGGTTGGAAGCCATCTGTATAACCGAACACAATACTCTCTGGGATAAAGTTAAATTTAGGGAGTTTGCATATAAACATGACATACTTCTTATTAGAGGGGTAGAAGTCGATACTGATATGGGCCATGTTTTGGCTTTCGGCTTAGACGAGTATATTTCGGGTATATCGAAAATCCAAGAACTTCGAAGGATAATCTTGGAAATAGGTGGAGCGATGATCACTGCTCATCCTTTTAGGGGCTTGTTAGATAAGCGACCCAATAGCTGGCCTCTTTTATATGAATCGTCACAGAATGTGACGAATGACATAGATCAAGCGGCTGGCCATCCAATATTTGGATTTGTGGACGCGGTAGAAGTGGCAAACGGAAGTACAGTCGATGCAGAAAATAGGTTTGCTTTCAGGGTTTCTGAAAAAGTTAGGCTTGGTGGCACGGGTGGTAGTGACGCTCATTCTAGCCATGGTTTGGGAAGATGTACTACGATTTTCCAAAAGACCATTAGATCAGAGAAGGAATTTGTAGAGGCACTAAAAACGGGAAATTTTTACGCTAGTTACGGGTTGAGGGTCGGTAAGGTTCGACCATTCAAGAGTTCTATATAAAAGTGAGACATATCTAAGTGTTGGATAGCAGGACCCGTATGTCAAAAGAAGTCTTTGTATCCTTGGACTTAGAAACTACAGGATTGGATCCAGATACAGACCAGATCATAGAAATTGGTGCCGTAAAATTTTGTGGCCAAGATATCTTAGATACTTTTCAAACTTATATAGATCCTGATATGCCAATCCCAAAATTTATCGAGAGGCTTACCGGCATTAACCAAAGTATGATACAGAATGCCCCGATGTTCTCGGATGTTGCAGCTGATTTGGCAAAATTCCTGGGAGAACATTCAATTATTGCCCATAATGTTGCTTTCGATATTCGATTCTTGTTGACTAAGGGGCTTAAATTAACGAATAAAACGTACGATACATGGGATCTTACCTCGGTGTTTTTACCGAAAGAACCGGATTATTCACTACCGATATTATCAAAAAAGTTGAATATAGACCCAGGGAGATCTCATAGAGCTTTGGATGACGCGCAGACAACTAGACAACTTTTTCTGACATTAATAGATTATGCGTCGAAAAGTGACAGAGCAACGATTGAGCGGATAATAGCATTATGCAGGAAGTCTGCGTGGAATATTGGAGACCTGATTCAAACCTTGGAACGGCCATCAGGTGGGCCTCGCCAATTAGCAGATTTCCGGTCAATAGAAGAGAAGCTAAAGAGAGGAACTACACGGCCTAGCAACGGGAAAAACCAGGAATTATTGGACGAACAATATATGAGGTCGTTGGTGTCGAGTTCTGGTCTTATGTCCCAATTGTTTCCAGGATTTGAATACAGACCTCAGCAGGAATCCATGGTATCGGCCGTAACGAAGGCCTTAAACGAAGGGAAACATCTGATTGTAGAAGGAGCCACCGGGGTAGGGAAATCAATCGCCTATTTGCTGCCGGCGATACTTTATGCAGCAAAGAATGAAGTAAAAGTAGTAATTTCAACTAATACCATAAATTTACAAGAACAACTTCTGCAGAAAGACATTCCAAGACTAAAGTCAATTCTGGAAATTGCGGGCTTGATTGACCGAGATCAAGTAAGAGCGGTTAGTTTAAAGGGGAGAGGGAATTATCTCTGCGTTAGGCGCTGGGAGTCGCTGAGTAGTAGTGAACAGTTAAATATTGATGAAGCAAGGCTTTTAAGTAAATGTTTAGTTTGGATGCAAACTACAGAAACAGGCGATCGCAGTGAGGTTAATTTAAGCCGTAAGGACCGGTCTCTGTGGTTTAAGCTATCGGCCGGAGATAAAGGCAGGTGTTCAGGTCTTAAAGAGGGGGAATGTTTTCTTAGATTATCCAGACAGAGATCTGAGTTTGCTGACATAATAGTTGTAAACCATGCCTTGCTCTTATCTGACCTTGCCCATGGTGGCGGATTGATTCCCAATTATGGTCATTTAGTTATTGATGAGGCACATCATCTCGAGGATGAGGCTACAAGACAGTTAGGATTGCAAGTTCCCCAAGAGTGGGGAAGGGAAAGTTTAGATAATCTGGAACGGTTGCTCATCTCTCTATCCCGATTGCAATCGGGGCAAGCCTTAAGCGATATTCAACTAGAATATATCCGAGATGTAGACACCAATATTAAGGCGGATATTCCCAAGATACTTCAGGCTTGGAACGATACTTGGTCACTAATTCATGAACTTATGGCTAGTTATGAGAGGGAAAGTAATTCTGGGCTACAACTCAGAATAACCCAGAGTGTGCGTAATCAACCGAAATGGGATCAATTGGAGATTTCGTGGGACAATTGCTCCATAAATCTGGGTCAAATACAAATTCGGATTGAAAGACTTGCTCAATATTTGGAAGATATTCAGTTTGGGAAAGGAATAGAAGTAGATATCATTATCTCAGATTTAGATAACCTGTTGGACGGGTTGATTGAAATTAGAAATAGAATGAACGCAATCGTGGGAGCAACTAATGATAACGATAATATCCATTGGATCACAAAAAATCCTAGCGGGACGTTGGCGTTAAATTTGGCTCCGTTGGATATATCCTTGCATCTGAAATCAGAACTTATAGACCAAAAGGCATCGGTTATTTTTACGAGTGCCACTTTGGGTACGGAAGGGAACTTTGATTTTATACGGCAACGTTTGGGGCTCTATGATGTAGATGAATTGATTGTAGACTCTCCATTTGATTATCGAAAGGCTATCCTTCTAGCTCTCCCTACGGATATTCCAGATCCGGGAGCGCGTGGATACAAAGAAAAATTGGTCATGGGCTTGGATTCAATATCACGTGTGATTGGGGGCCATACGTTAGTATTATTTACTTCTCACAGTGCTTTAAGAGAGGCGCGGGAACACTTGATTCCTTTGTTGGAGCCCAATGGCATTAGGGTTATTGCGCAGGGCCTAGATGGGCCTCCACAGAGAGTTTTGCAAGAATTCGTTAATAATCCCCAAAGTATCCTTTTAGGTACAAGTAGTTTTTGGGAAGGAGTTGATATGCCAGAGGGTGCGCTGAAAGCGTTAATAATTACTCGGCTACCATTCACTGTTCCAACAGAACCGACTTTTGCAGCTAGATCGGAGCAATTCGATGAACCTTTTAAACAATATGCTGTACCTCAGGCAGTCCTCCGTTTTCGACAAGGGTTTGGTAGATTGATGAGACGCACAAAGGATAGTGGAACAGTCGTTATTATGGATCACCGTGTTATTAGTAAGAGCTATGGCAAAATATTTTTGGATTCTTTACCTGAATGCACTGTAAGAACAGAATCAGTTCGAACCTTGACTGTGCTCATTGATAAATGGATTAATAAGAAGATATGAAATTGTATATTCCGGATTGCTTCGATCTAGCATCAACGTTAGAGAGTGGACAGGCTCACCGATGGAAGTATGAAAATGGCTGGTATTGGGGTGTCATTTACGGCGACTTGATTAAAATTCGGCAGAGCAAATCTGGACTCGAAATATTCTCTTCTCTTGGAGATTTAGAAAAACTGAAATCATTGATTCACTGTTATTTTCGTATGGATGATGATCTTGATGAGATCTATGAAATAATCCGGAAAGATGATTACATCTCGGGCGCGATAGACCGGCACTATGGACTCCGCATTTTGAGGCAAGAACCGTGGGAATGTCTATGTGCATTTATATGTTCTGCCACATCGAGTATTGTCCGCATTCACAAAAATATGGAATCTATATCAGATGCGTTTGGAAAAAGCTTAGTATTGGATGGGCATAGAAGATCGACGTTTCCTACTCCGGAACAGATATCTGCTTCAGGAGAAGATAAGTTAAGGGAATTGGGATTAGGGTTTAGGGCCAAGTATCTCCATTGTGCCAGCATAGCGATAGCCGAAGGATCCCTAGATTTAGGAGAGTTGCGCAATCTTGATTATTGGGATGCTAAAATCGAATTGATGAAGCTTTCTGGGATAGGCCCTAAGATTGCTGATTGTGTTCTCATTTTCTCGCTAGATAAACTAGAAGCATTTCCTATTGATCGGTGGGTGAGTAGAGCACTTGAGAAGTTTTATTTTGACGATGGTGCTCCAAATTATCAAGATACTGTTGAATGGGCTCATGATTATTTTGGTTGTTATGCAGGATATGCTCAACAATACTTGTTTCACGATCAACGACTAGGTGGCCTTCATGTGAATGGTGTTCGGCATAGAAAATGAGGCACTGAGTACGAAAACCTTAGTGTTAGGAAGAATAGAGGAATTTTTTGATTCCTAACGGAAAACTTGTAGATGGTGTCGGTGCAGAATCAGTTACCAGAGTGAATGCAGCTGTTTAATAAGGTGTTATTCATTGACCGAGGCAAACCTGAAATGCGTACATGATATCTTGAATTAACGCGAATAATTCGGTTAATATCTAGCCTATATTACTTGCGATCCAAAAACCAAATCTGTGTTTATCGACAGTTTTGCCTAGCTTAGTTCTGGCCAGAAACGTTCTTCTTTATTGAAGTCTCCATTGTTGTGGTAGCCTCTGATTTCCCAGAATCCAGGCTTATCTACTTTGCTAAACTCGATTGCTGTTACCCACTTAGCTGATTTCCAGCCGTAGCGGGCCGGTACTACGGTCCGAATGGGACCGCCATGTTCAGAGGTTAAATTGTCGCCGTCGTGCTTGTAGGCTAACATGGACATGCCGTCAAGTGCGATTTCAATTGGGATATTAGTAGAATAGTCCCCATAGCATTGCGCGATCATATGTTTGGCACTAGGTTTCGGTTTGACCAGGTGTCCCAACGTAGTTATCAATACGCCTTCCCAATCATTCTCTAAACGGCTCCACTGAGTTACGCAATGAAATGGCACTTTTACGATGTCTTGCCTGAGTTTCATGAATTGAGCCCAGTCTAGTTCAATGCTATTTTCTACCTCTCCGAAAACTCGCAACCTCCAGTCTTCGATAGAGACGTTTGGAGTAGGACCGTATGTTAACACAGGAAATTTTTCCGTTACGAATTGGCCTGGCGGGACGTTTTCAATGTCTGGAGCCGTTTTTATTTTGTTCTGGCGTTTAAACTGCAAAGGTGATCCTCCAAGAGCGTGATATTCATGGTATCGATCGTTTAGGTTATGTGTCAAACTCTTGCTAAGATATTATTAGCAAATTGGTAAAATACCGTTTATGGAAATCAATCTTGTTGATTCTTTTGTGATTGCTTTGGTTAGGTTGGACAGAAGTTCAGATGCTACTTAGTTGATAATAGCTCATCATGCAACCAAACATTCGTAGATATGACATAGATGCCATAAGGATTTTGGCTCTGTGTTTGCTAATCATTTATCACATTGTGGTTGCATTCCAACCATGGGGTAGTCTCTTATTTTTCATTACGAATAAAGACGATCTTGCGGTGTTGTGGAAATTCATGGAGCTAATAAATATCTGGCGTATTCCTATATTGTTTGTTATTTCAGGTATGGCTGTCAACTTTGCAGTTAGGAGACGTGACCTATACCAATTATTTGTTGACCGGACATATAGAATATTTACACCGTTACTTTTCGGCAGTTTTTTTATAGTGCCAACCTATATCTTAATTGCTCAAGGCTACTACGATCATGATTATGCTTATTCGCCCACTCCTGGCCATCTGTGGTTTTTGGGTCACATATTTCTGTATGTATTGTTATTTTCTCCGGTCTTTTACTTCTACAAAAACCGATCATCAACTGTAGCTTACGAGGTAATATCATCTATTGTTGAGAAACCCTTTGGGGTTCTAGCTCTTTTTTCCTTACCCTTAATATTGGAGTCCATTATGGTAAAGCCAGAATCCTATGCCGGATTTGCCATTTACCCTATACATGGTTTGATTACTGGTGGGATCTGTTTCTGTAGCGGATTCATGTTCATGTCGTTGAAAGGGATATTTTGGAAGGGAGTAACGGATATCCGATGGGTTACTTTGATATTGGCTTTCTCACTGTATTTGATCCGAATATTTGAGGAGAAGGATTTGCCGTCAAATATTGTAAGTAGCGCCTTAACAGGTTTGGAAGTAGCCTGCTGGATGCTATCGGCATTTGGGTTTGGATCCATGTATTTAAATAGGCCGTCCAAACTTTTGGACTATCTTACGCCTGCAGTTTATCCTCTATATATTGTTCATATGCCGCTACAATACCTTTTCTCCAGTTTTATATTTCCCCTAGAGATTCCAGCGATTTTCAAATTCGCACTGCTGATACTCGCAACATTTGGAGGAAGTTTACTAATATATGAAATAGTTAAGAGAATTAAATGGGCAAGACCTCTGTTTGGGATAAAAATATAAAGAAATGCTTATTAGTAATATAATGACTAGTATGATTTGCAAAACTACGCCATCGGAAATTGCAAAAGAACCCCTAGCTATACGAGTAGAAGGTTTGTCAAAAAGCTTTGGGGCTACTCCTGTGTTGAGATGTTTTGATTTAACGCTTGAGCGAGGTAAACGGTTAGTTGTGTTTGGACGAAACGGTTCCGGGAAAACCACTCTTTTGAAACTTTTATCCACTAGATATCGTGCAGATAGCGGTAACATTTGGATAAATGGAATCTCTACTGACTTGGAACCCAATATGATTCGGAGGTCTATAGGTGTAGTGTTACACAATCCGATGCTTTATCAGGATATGACCTGTGAAGAAAACCTCCGGTTTTTTGGGAGTATGTTTGATTTGAGTGATTTATACGACCGTATTTCTGATGTGTTGTGTAAGGTAAACCTAGTCTACCAGAAGGACCAAAAGGCTAGGAATTTGTCTCATGGTATGCAAAAACGACTGGGAATTGCTAGGGCGCTTTTACATGACCCTGAGGTTTTACTTTTAGATGAACCTGAATCTGGACTAGATAAACAAATGTTAGATGATGTAGGACCATTTTTGTTCAAGAGTACCAGAGGCAATAGAACCATTGTTATGGCTACGCACAACTCAGAAATAGGTTTAAAATGGGCGGACGAAGTTGCATTTTTGTCTAAAGGAACAATTGTTTACAGGGCGAGCAGATCTGATATGGATGAAGGTAGATTTCACGATATGTTTTTGCAGCAGTTGGAGAAGATAACGTGAGGGACTTTATTAGACCCGTTTTTGTAATAGCATGGAAGGATATCATGCTTGAGTTGCGGACTAAGGACATAGTGGTATCCGCCCTGGTCTTTGCCCTAATGGTTATTGTTATATTCAACTTTGCCCTGAATATCACTCCCCCAATGGTTGATTCTTTGGCTCCAGGGATCTTATGGCTGGCTTTCGCTTTTGCAGGAGTCTTAGCTATGGGCAGGGCTTTTATTACAGAGGGAGATCAGGGCAGTTTGGACGGATTGCTATTATGTCCGGTTAGCAGAGACGCGATATTCCTAGGGAAAATGTCTTCAATGTTTCTCTTCATGGTCCTCATAGAATCTTTAGTTTTACCCATTTTCGTGGTCTTGTTTAATTTTGACTCAATCTCCTTCAAGCTGATTGCTATAGTGTTACTTGGAACTCTTGGGTTTGCGACCTGTGGAACGCTGTTCTCGTCAATTGCCTTCAACCTGCGTTCTCGGGAAATCATGCTACCATTGTTGTTCTTCCCGGTGGTCACACCAATTATTATTGCTTGTGTAGAGGCGTCTCTTGGAGTAATTACCGATACGGTTAATATAATTGGAACTGGTAGATGGATTGGGCTTATAAGCGTGTTCGATGCTATTTTCCTTGTACTTTGTCCCTGGGCCTTTGGGATAGTAATGGAAGAATGATGTTTGCTAGATATATTAAAACAACAATGTACTGCTTTTATAAGGATATATAAAAATAGATTATGCGCATTTTGTTATTATTCGTAGTCGCTATCCTGCTTTCAATAGACATGTTTCTAATTTTTATGTGGGCCCCTACGGAAGTTCATATGGGTCATGTTCAGAGAATTTTTTACATACATGTTCCATCGGCATGGATAGCATTCCTTGCGTTTGGACTCGTGTTTTTGGGTAGTATCCAATACCTTAGGACGCGTGAACAGAAATGGGATAATTTTGCCAGCGCTTCTGCTGAATTAGGAGTTATTTTCACTACGCTAGTTTTAGTTACTGGTCCAATATGGGCAAAACCAGTATGGGGTATTTGGTGGACTTGGGATGTTCGGCTGACAACAACTTTAGTTTTGTGGCTAATTTATGTGTCTTATCTGATGGTGCGATCTTATAGCGATAATCATTACCAAGCCTCTAGATATTCCGCTGTTTTGGGTATAATAGGGGTCATTAACCTGCCACTAGTCTATTTTGCGGTGAACTGGTGGAATACTCAACACCAAAGGTTAGTTTTAGGCATTGGATCGACAGAGGCCGGCCTGGACCCAGATATGAGGACTACTCTCTATTTCTCTTTATTAGCGTTTAGTTCTCTGTTCGTATGGCTATTGTGGTTTAGAGTGTTCTTAAAGAAAACTGAGGATATGGTTAGAGAAAACACCCGCTTGGGCACGGATCAGTAGCAAATGATAATGTTGATGATGCCGTTAAATGATATCCCATACCTGTTCGGCTTTAATATAGTTATCTTAGCGTTGTTTGTGGGTTACATTTTATGGGTTTTCGGTGATGTATATGGCCTGCCTAAGTTGTCTAAATCCCCTTTTGTTAAGATTTCATATTTGAGTCTTGTTCCTCTCGTAATCTTAATTTGCGGACTGGTAATTCTATCTTGGTCTAATTTGGAAAATGAAGGGCGAGGTTACGTTACCCTTGGAGAAATTGGATCAGACCATAGATCTGATCGGGACTTGAACCTAAGAGGCGATTATGTTGTCGGGAGTTTAATAGAGGGGTCTGATGGAAATTCCACTGTTTTTGAAGTGACGTCCGATGATATCACTATAAGTGTAATAACGAGCAGTGATATTCCGGGTAGGTTTTATTCTGGGAAGTGTAATGTTTTCCTAGAAGGTGAATTTAATAGTGATAACATCTTCTGGTCTGAAGAATTAACGTGTGTGCCGGACGATAATCTAGGCTATCTACTGTCGGCTTACGGGATATTGTGGATTTTGCTATTCGGCTATATGATTTTTAATAGTAGAAAATATAGAGAGCTGCGGGATATTCTTAATTCGTGTACGATAGTTAGTGACCTCTAGGATCAAAACAATATAAAATATTTATGGGTTACCTTGATACAATTAGATGTGTGGGATACCATTAGTTTTCCAATACTAATCTATTTCAGGAGATGATTTGGCCTCCTACTATAACGATTCTCCACAAAATCTCATGGCCTCCATAAAGAAGATATTGGTAGGTAAATCAAGATTCTTCCTTATAGGGTTTGTTCTATTGCTTGGTATTGGTTATTTGGTATCGGCAGCATTCCCTGGTAACACCAGCTACTATTTTACAGTAGGCGAACTAGACGAATTTGCAGGGGAAAAAGAAGGGCGTAGTTTTAGAGTGAAGGGAGAGTTGCTTGCCCAATCCTTCGTCCGGCAAGATATGAATACAACTGCTGAATTCATGCTTTTTGAAGATGATAGTATGTTGCGAGCGACGTTTTCTGGAGTAGTTCCGGATCTTTTCTTCGATGAACAGGCAGAAATAATTCTTCAGGGGATATATGGTCCCGATGAGATATTTCAAGCGGAAACGGTTAGTGTTCTTTGTCCTAGTAAGTATGAGGCCTTAGAGGAAGAAGGGTAACCTTATATGGAACGACCTCCAAGTTTGATGTCGTTTATAAATCCTGCCTTAAATTAATGGTTTTTACAAAAAAAAGCCGATATCAGGTATTAGTTATGTTGGGTCCAAGGCCACAGCATTGATTCAATCTATTAGATAATGTATTTTGCTACAAGCTGATCTATAGTTTTTGAATCGACAGAGGATATCATTTTATCTACCTGTTGATGAAATGCAGGCCGATCTGTGTTCTGATATATGATTCCTAGAGGCCAACCCGAAGACTTTATTGCCGCGTAGGCTGCATCCCTATCAGATGGATCGTGTGTATCTGGCAAATCCCATAATTGCGCAGGAATACCCTTCTTTACACTACCTTTCAGTTCTTCGTAGGTGTCGTTATAGGTTGTGCACGGAGATTGTATATGGACTATGGCAAATCCTGGGTGGTCCATACCTGCTGTTATCAATTTTGCCAGGTCTCGGGGTTTGCTTGAAAAACCAGACGCTATAAATGAGACTCCGTAACTCAGATAGAGTTCCAGAGGGTGGAGTTTCTCCTCCAATTTTCCGAATGGAGTAGAGCTTGTGGTAGCTCCGAATAATGTTGTCGGAGAGCTTTGCCCTTTAGTCAACCCATAAACGGCATTATCCATGATTATTGCACATATGTCTAAATTACGGGCTGCTTGTGGTGCTATGTGTTCCATGCCTATGCTTAGGAAATCCCCGTCTCCTGCGACTACCACCACGTTTAGATTTGGTTGGCCCATCTTGACCCCTAGTGCTATTGGAAGGGTTCTACCGTGAATTCCATGAAAGCCGTAGGGTTGTTCCCCTTCTAACAAATGCACTAAGTTGCCTGAACAGCCGATTCCTGCTACGACAACATTATTTACCAGCGGGATCTCTTTTTCCTGGAGTCTTGATTTCATAGCAAACTCTAATGCTCTTCTTACGCCAAAATCGCCGCATCCGGGACACCATTTGAAATCATACTCAGGGTTTTTTAGTGTCATGTCTGAACCGTCCTTTTTTCATGCGATTGCACTACATCTAGAATGCGATTAGCAAGATCTTCTACCTTAAATGGTAGTCCTGTGTATTGGGTTATAGATATGGCGTTTATTCCATGCGAGCGGAGAATACTCGACCATTGTCCCATGAAATTGAGCTCAGGGACTATGACAAGTTCTTTTTTCCTGAGTTGGGTGAGAAGAGTTTCTGGTAGTGGGTTTAGGAACATCGTGTAAAACCAACTCAAAGAAGTGGTCTGTTTGGCTAGCAGATTGTAGGCTTCTAAGCTAGGACCTTTAGTCCCTCCCCAGGGCATAATAGTAATAGGAGCTTCTTTGTTTAAACTTTCATATGTCCCGTTTGTTAATAGTTTTAATTTATTGAAACGGCGTTGAGTCATTTCTATATGCCGGCTTGCCAGATGTGTTGTATCTCCACTTGGATCGTGCTCACTTCCATTGGCTATATAAGATCCTGGATGACCCGGAATAGGCATCGGGGACACGCTATCACCGGCATAGCGCATATATCCGTTGCTACCATTGTAAATAGATCTATTTACAACTTGGAGTTTTCCTAACTCTGGCATCGGTATATTTTGTGCCCTCTCGGCCATGGACATCTCATTCATTAATATCACGGGGCCTTGGTAGCGCTCTGCCCAATTAAATGCAGAAACTGTTGCGTAAAAACATTCCTCTACAGAACCAGGGGCTATCACTGGTATTGATATGTCACCGTGTGCTGGATGGAAACATGCAAGCAAATCGGATTGCTCAGTTTTTGTCGGTAACCCTGTAGCCGGACCGCCTCTTTGTACGTCTACTACACATGGGATCTCTGCCATCCACCCCAGTCCTAATCCTTCGCTCATGAGACTGAGACCTGGGCCTGCTGTGGCTGTCATGGCTTTACGGCCTGCAAATCCAGCCCCAAGCAGTGCGGTAATCGCTTCAATCTCGGAGCTTACCTGGTAAACGAACTTTTCTTTTGCTACTAAGTTTTGTTGCATCCAGACCAATATCGTGGTAGCAGGCGATATTGGGTATCCAACGTAGAAGTTAAGACCGGAAGCTACTGCTCCAAGTGAAATTGCTTCGTTTCCCTTCACAAGGATCTGCTTAGCAGTAGATTTGTCCGCTTTAGCTAATGTTCCAAGTTTAATCTTGGTTTTGGCTGATGCCTCACGGCCCAAAGTCATTGCTTCGATGTTGGAAGATATGATTTGTTCGTCGTTTGTTCTGCCTCTAGTAAATCTTTTAGTTACGAACTCGTTCAAATAGTTTTGGGGCATGTTTACTAGGTGCGCTATGGCTCCTATTATCACCATGTTAGCAGCACGTGGGTTACCAGTAGATTTAGCCAGTTGGGTTACGGGCATTCCTAACACGTTTATTTGGTCAGGTAATTCGAATTCTTCGGAGTTATAGATTATGACTCCGTCTATTCCGATCTCACCTACGTGTGTATCGTATGCCTCTCTATTAAATGCGACAAGGACGTCTAATTTATCACCGGCACTTAACACGGAGTCAACAGATATACGTGTTTGGGTCCACGTCGGCCCACCCATTATTTGAGAGGGGAATGTGGCATATGTCAGAACATTGTAACCAACTTGGGCTGCAACCTGTGCCAATCCCTCGGCAGACGTGACCACGCCCTGTCCACCTTCTCCGGCGAATCTAACTATTAGGTCGGTTTTTTCCACAGATGCCTCTTATTTGGAAGTTAATTGGGTCATTACGCAAAAACACCGTCGCTATAGCGACGGGTTCGGGGGTTAACTACGTATTATACTGAAGGCTTTTTGCGCTTATTAAAACCTCTCTTGCCCTGTATGTCCAAAGGAAGCGGGAATAGATTGTTTGGGTTTGGTTGGCACTATATTTAGAAATAGACTTCGTTTTCAGTTTAACGCACGTGACGTAAATATATCAATGCCTTGTGGCCAATGTCAACGAGATGTCCATTAACTACCCAAAGACAAAATAAACTTGTTTATTTCATTTGTTAGGGTTTGGGGTCTTTGTAATGGTATATCATGTATAGTTTTTTCAAACCAAATGACTGTCCCTTTAGGTAAAAGCTGGGCAGCCTTTTTCACCCACTCGCTTTTTGTATCATTTAGTGTACCTTTAGTTACTGTATTGCAAGCTGCTATAACAAGGGCACTGCATTTTATATTTTTGTACAATTGACTGGGATGATGTTTCCAAAGGGACCTAACGATTTTCATATGGTTCTTAAATGACAAATGAGGACGCATGTATCCAAGCTTGTTGATAAAAAAATTTCCGATGATGATTGATTCTATTGTTGGGGTTAGGTATGGTGCTAGAGTTCCGGAGCGAATTCGGTGACGTAGTTGTTCTAATGTCGTTTTTTTCCAATTAGGAGGCGTAAGTTGGCTCTTCGCTTTTTCCCAGTTCCATTCAGGATGAGAGGATGGTTCGATGAATCCGCCGTCTACCATTATAAGCCCGCTAATATTGTTAGGGTAAGTGGCGGCGAAATTTAATGCTACATTCCCGCCCCAAGAATGCCCTATAATCACCGGAGAATTTAATCCCATTTTACTGATAAAGTGGTGGACATCGCTGGTAACAGTCTGAAAATCGTAACCACGATCGGGTTTGCTGCTTTTGCCGTGCCCGCGTTGGTCTATTGCGATAACCCTGTTATTATGATTGAGCATAGGACCTAGAAGGTTCCATATCCCAGAATGAGATGCGAGCCCATGTAGTAAGAGTATATCCCGTCCTCGTCCGCCCCAATCTCTGTAATGAAGATTTATGCCATGGACATTTATGATTCCTTCCGTAACGTTGTTCAGGGACATTGGGGTCACCTTAATCGAATAGATTCACAAATGCATATCCAGATAATGGATGAGCACTTGTGATGGCAAATTGAAACTTAATTTGACTGAAAGGTCGTTAAACTCCGAGCCATCTGGCGTTACAAATAGTAAAGCTTAGAAGGAATAACGTTGCCATAAATGCCGACCCTATGAGGAAAATAAATCGGGACATGGAATAGCCCTTTTGCCAAATTCATCCGTCTGTCCTGCAGACTTAGTGTTACGAGAAGTTATTTTAGCAGGTTAGCTAGTTATTTCCTACGTTTCAGATATGGCTTTAGTCGAATAGAAGTTCCTTTTGGAGCGGGCGATGGGGATCGAACCCACATATCCAGCTTGGAAGGCTGGGGCTCTACCATTGAGCTACGCCCGCTCGGTTTCTGGGAAAACTCGCAATCAGATCAGTCTCTCTATAAACGGGGTGAAGTTTTCAAAGACTGGTGCGAAAACAAGAGCTACTATAGCCATAAGCTTTAGTAGTATGTTTATCGATGGGCCAGACGTATCTTTAAATGGATCTCCGACCGTATCTCCAACGACCGCTGCTTTGTGAGTGTCGGAACCTTTTCCACCAAGATTGCCTAGTTCAATAAACTTTTTCGCGTTATCCCAGGCACCCCCAGCATTGGCCATCATAATTGCTAGCATGAATCCTGAGGCTACTGAACCCAAGAGTAATCCTCCCAAGGCTTCTTTCCCAAGCACGAACCCTATCAATATCGGTACTCCCACAGCCATCAGGCCAGGAGTGATCATTTCCTTTAATGCACTACGGGTGCTGATATCTACGCATCGTTCATAGTCGGGGGTGCCGGTGCCGTCCATTATGCCCGGGATTTCCTTGAATTGACGCCTAACCTCGTTCACTATAGCAAAGGCAGCCCTACCAACAGCTTTCATGGTCATGGCTGAAAATATGAAAGGAAGCATTGCCCCAATTAGGAGACCTATCAAGGTTTTAGGATCAAGGAGATTAAGTACTAGGTTTGTTTGATCGTTGTCTTGGAAAAGGCCTACCGAGATTGCATAGGCTGCCATTAGAGCAAGTGAGGTGAGAGCCGCAGAACCAATTGCAAATCCCTTGCCTGTAGCTGCCGTAGTGTTCCCCAGTGCGTCTAATGAGTCAGTTCTCTCTCGTACTTTTGCCGGCAAATGTGCTTGTTCTGCTATACCCCCAGCATTATCTGCTACTGGTCCGTATGCGTCGGTTGCTAGGGTTATACCAAGAGTCGAAAGCATTCCTACTCCGGCTAAGGCGATCCCATAAAATCCTAGTAGTTCGAATGATATAAAGATTGCCAGTGTTATTACTATTACTGGTATTAGGGTGCTTTGCATCCCCGTCGCTAGGCCTGCAATGATGTTGGTAGCGGCACCGGTTTGGCTAGCGTTCGCCACGGATTTTGTAGGGCTGTAGTCATAAGAAGTGTAGTATTCTGTTGTGAAACCAATGATTATTCCTGCGACTAGACCTGACAATATCGTCCAGAATGAATCGAAGGGTACGTCTAGATAAGTTACCGCAGCCAGAGACAAGCCGATTATGAAAATGGCTGAGGCGATTATGCCTTTTCGTAATGCCCACAGGAGTTGCCCGAAATTGGCGTCTTCGCTACTTCTGACGAAGAAAGTACCAAGGACAGATGATAGTATGCCGAGAGCCGCTACGAGTAATGGTAAAACAGCCATATCCGCGTCAAATGCCAAGGAGTTGTTTATGCCAATGGTTACGGTAGCTCCAGCAAGTGCGATGGCAGCAATTATAGATCCAACATAAGACTCGAAAAGATCTGCCCCCATCCCAGCTACATCGCCAACGTTATCACCGACGTTATCAGCGATTACTGCTGGGTTTCTAGGATCATCTTCCGGTATTCCTACTTCAATCTTGCCAACTAAGTCTGCTCCTACATCAGCCGCTTTTGTATAAATTCCACCTCCCACTCTGGCGAACAGCGCTATAGAAGATGCACCAAGACCAAATCCGGCGACTATACTTATATCTTTGAATAGTAGGTATAGTAAAGTCACACCCAGAAGTCCTAGTCCCACTACTGTCATACCCATTACAGTACCAGAAGAAAATGCTATACGTAGGGCAGGGTTCAGTCCTCTTGTAGCTGCATTCGTGGTCCTGGTATTAGCTCGAACAGCCATATTCATCCCCAAGAATCCTGAGATTCCTGAAAGGATTGTTCCAGCCAAATATGACAGGGCTGTTTTCGGAATCAGTGAATCATTCTGCATGAAATCTATGACGAGCCATAAAATAATTGTGACAATGACGACGAACGGTAATAGGACAGCATATTCTCTTCGCAAAAATGTCATGGCTCCATCTTGCACTGCACTACCTATCTCTCGGACTTTCTTTGTGCCTTCTCCTTCACGTAAGGTTATTAATGCCATGAGGCCTGCAAAAAAGAGTGCTAAAGATCCTGCTATGATGGCTGCAATAATTGAAAACATTTCTAGTTAGCGACTCCTTAATACCTTTTGTTACTTGTTGTGGTGTCTTCCCATGAAGACAGTATGTCCTCGAGCCTTTTCTGTCTAAAGGCTATTGTAAAATCCCCTCGTGTGCGTTCCAGGGTTTTTCTTACCATATCGTTGGTATGTCGTAATCCTCCGGTCACTCCCTCTGGAAAATCTATTGTAACCAGTAGGTTATAGATTTGATCCATCATTTCCATAGCATCTTCGCATTGCTGTAATTCGTCCCGTCTCAAAGAATCTAATATATAACGACGTACTTCTCCTACCGAATCCCCCAGTCCTTTTAGATAGTCTGTGATGCTCACTCCGAGTTCTTCTGGTTGAGGTAGCGGTTGTTGTAAGAGTAAGGCCATAGTTATGTTTGCTTCACTAAACTCTTTTCGAGCTTCAGCGAGATATCCAGCGTAATAGATGTCAGGGTTGGTTTGCAATATGGTGTGCGTCTGGTTTATATAATTCGTCGCTTGGGATATCAGACATTTAGCCTTAGTTGCTTCTCGTCTGTGTACGGATCTAATGGCATTGGCTGACAGCCGTATAATAGAACGTGAGAATTGCATTGCTTGTTCCCGTATTGTATTTTTTTCGGTAAAAGATTCCTGAGCCTTCTCAGCTATTTTTGCGAGAGCCGCATGATGTTTATTATTCATTTAGTTTTGCCACCCGCCAGTCGAATACTGTCTCTGAGCTTTTCTGTCTCATTTTGTGGGTCTGCCGCCAATCCTATCGCGCTTATCACGCATATTGCGTCTGCTCCAGCTCGAACAACCGGCCCCACATTTTTTTGAGTGATACCTCCAATGGCTACTAAAGGTATATTAATTGAGCTCTTTATTTTTCGCAAAAGTGGAGGGCCACCTACAATAGGTTGTTTTTTTGCTGTAGTGGGATACATTGCACCGACAGCTATATAGTCTGGTAGGCTGAGCTTAGCTGCGTGGGCTTCTTCTAAAGAGTGGCTTGAACAACCCACAATTTGGTTATGTTTCAAAATTGTTCTAGCCTCAGATACTGACAGGTCTTCCAATCCTAAATGAACTCCATCTGCTTGAGAAATGGCAGCGATGTCAACTCGGTCATTCACAATAAATAGGGCCCCATAAGCACTGCATAGAGTAGCTATCTCTTTCGCTAGGGATAGCATCATATAATCGGGTTGGGTTTTTGAGCGCAATTGTATAATATTTGCCCCGCCGGCAAGGGTTTGTCTAGCGATTTCCATTGGATTCCTTCCGCCGGTAAGATCTGGATCTATAATAACGTATAGACCAAAAACACGTTCCCTTAGAGACTGAGATTTTTGTTTCTCCACAATGCTTTTCATAGTTTGTATTATATCCTTTCAATTATCGTGAAGGAATGGTAGCAAGGTGATGCTCTGTAATATGGTTGAAATAACCTAAAATGCTTCGATAAATTTCGAAATTTATATCATGCTAAACTCGGTAAAATTTTACTGGAGCGAAAGACCTGCGATGAAAAGGTGATGGTCCTAATAATTTGATAGAGTTTATGTGGGCCTTTGTTCCATACCCCTTATTCTTATCAAAATGATAGCCAGAATGGATTTCGTTTGCTTCGGTCATTAATTTATCACGGGCTACCTTGGCTACGATAGATGCTGCTGCAATGGAGTAAGATATGGTATCCCCTTTTGTTAGGCTAGTGAAAGGGATTTTGGCTTCAACCAGTTTAACGTGATCTATCAGTAAATATTCTGGCTGCATATTTAATTTGTTGATTGCCCGTACCATAGCTAGCTTTGTAGCTTCAGATATCCCTATTAAGTCTATTTCTTTTGCGTTGGCCAATCCGATTCCAAGAGATAGGCAGTGTTTCTTAATTTCCGCCGCCGCTTGTTCTCGTGCGTACGGAGATAATTTCTTACTGTCATCTATTTTTTCCAACCAAGGTCTTATGTGCCATTCTGGGGGAGGCAATATAACTGCACCTGCAGCTACTGGACCCGCAAGCGGACCTCTGCCCACTTCATCAATGCCAGCTATTAGAGTGAATCCACGCGAATTTAGGATATATTCCCAGTCAAAATTAGGCATGAAAAATGGTTGGGTTCTTGAGTGAGGAAATTGCCTGATCCTGTCTTGTTATTCGCCCGCCTCCTATGAGTTCATCTCCTCTATAGAAAACTACGGCTTGTCCGGGGGTTATAGCCCTCTGCTTGTCGTAAAATTCTACATGAGTCGTGTTGGTAGCAGTTGGAAACAACCTTCCTGGAGTTTCGGTAGAATTGTATCGTATTTTTATCATAACTTCTGATCCGGTTTCTGGTGGCTTTTCAGATATCCACGAGACCTTGTCGGCAAAAAGCTCGGAGTGAAAGAGCTCCTTTTCTGGTCCTAGGGTTATAACCCCCGATTCCGGGTTGATAGCAGTGACATATAAGGGTACGTTGCTCTTAATGCCCAATCCTCTACGTTGGCCGATTGTGTAAAACTCGATACCTTTATGCTCTCCTAGGACTGCTCCGCTGGAATCGGTTAACAATCCTGGTTTTGGTTGGACCTTTTCCTTTAAAAAGGCTCTATAATCCCCCAATGGAATAAAGCAGATTTCTTGACTATCGGGTTTAGAGGCATTCGGAAATCCGGCTTCATGAGCTAATCGTCTTATATCTGCTTTTGAATAAAACCCTACAGGCATAAGACTTTGAGCTAATTCCTTTTGTCCCATATTGTAAAGGACATAAGATTGGTCTTTATCCGCGTCTAGTCCTTTTAATAGGGAAAATCCACGTCCGTTTGATTTTATTCTTGCATAATGTCCTGTACAGACATAACTGGCGTTAAGGAAACGGGCTCTTTCTAGCAAGAATGAAAATTTGATTTTATCGTTACATGCTATACATGGGTGAGGAGTGTTTCCAAGTTGGTACTCTGAAATGAAATAGTTAATCACGTAGGCTTGAAATTCCTTTCTGAGATCCATTACATAATGAGGTATGTCTAATATCTCACATACGCGTCGTGCGTCGTCTGCATCATCCGCAGTACAACATCCCTGATAATTTTTTGGCAAATCTGGAGTTGACTTTACGTCGTAAAGTCTCATGGTTATACCAATAGGGTTGAGCTTGGCATTTTTTAGCAACAAAGCTGCTACGGAAGAATCAACTCCACCGCTCATAGCTACGACAGCCTGATGCGCTTTATTGTTTTGAGGCATTTAAATAGACTAACATCTTGATGTTGAGGTGACTAGAGGGTCAAAGACACTTTGCATAGACCAACCCTAGACCCATAATTTTAGCCTGGTTAAGTGCTATTGGGCCTGAGATGATTTGAAAAGTTATTTTGCATAGTTCGCATATGTGATAGTTAAGCCTGAGGTGATACTAGATACTTAAAATGCTTTGGCTATTATTCTTCCGGTAATGTAGTTAAATGGAGAATTGTACGACCAATTTGCCACAGGCTTTAACGCATTTATCAAAACTCTCAGATGCCAAGGGAAAAATATCTTATTATGTAATCCGTATAGTAGTGATGTCTGACCTAACCCGCGATACCCAGTGAATTCTACTAGACCTTCAGTCATATCCCGAACCAGTTTCTTTAAAGGGAAGTTGAATTTTATTGCCCACTGTGGGGCTTTAAGTTGCCATTCTGGGGCCATATGATGGCCAGGCATTATGAATTGGGCAGCAGCTTTAACAACTTCAGTTTTTCGAAATGGCTGATACTTGAGGATAGTGGCTATCCCAGTTTTATACACATGCCTATGGAAATTTTCTTGTTTTGCTATGTCATCAATTATTTTGATGAGTAATTTATGGGATGGATCTTCTAATGAGGGTTGATTTTGTAAATATTGGCGCATTGTCTCATAAAAACGCCAAGTGATTAATTCTTGAAGCCAACCGTAGGTAGCGGCTTGTAATTCCGTGTAGCCTGACCCGTGTATAAATCCCTGATCAATGACTTTTTTGACCTCTGTTTCAATAAATGAGCGGGAATATGATCCTGTCCTTATGAGATATTCCTTATACGGAACAGCGTGCATGCTTTCTTCCGGCAACCATGTTTTTGTGATAAATCGCCGTAACCAGGATGAGTTGCTGCGGTCGGAAGCTTCTAATAAAATTTGAGCTGGCGCTTCGGGATTGGATTCCACTAATGTTACGAATGCAAGTGCTTCCATGAATTCCACACTAACGGAGGAATTCTTGATTACAGACCAGTCGTAATCATCTAACGAAATTGGTCGTCTTTTTGGCAAATATCTATCCATAAAGGAGTGCATATCTCTTTCTATGGCTTTTGTCTGGTGTGAATTAGGGTTCATTTCTTCTATTAATGCAGTGCTACTAGGAGTGTGGAAACATATTACAGAGAATGATTGCTTAAAGGCAATAGAATTGATTGAACATTTTGATTGGTAGAGTAGCCTATATAGATATATAATCCTAGAATAGCATGTATGGAGAATTACAACTGAATCCTTTAGATTTAGCTCATAAGCTGGTTTCTCTAGCGTCCGATTTTCAAGCGGAAGATATTGTCTTGCTCGATATAACAGAAATATTCCCATTTGCTGACTATTTTGTGATTCTCTCGGTAAATTCCGCTCGACAGGCAAAAGCCATACAAGAAGAAATGGTTTCTAGCCTCAAGAAACAAAAAATTAAAGTCCATGGTATCGAAGGCTCTATCGGGTGTGGATGGCAGCTGTTAGATTTTAAGGACGTTGTCGTACATATATTTAGTGTAGAAGAGAGGAAGACATATAATTTAGAGGAATTGTGGATGGATGCTCCTCGATTAGTTAGGGTTCAGTGATCCATGTGTCGGTACTCAATTGGTAGTCTAATATCTCATTAGCTGTAAAGAATAACAGGATTTCCTCTTGTGCCGTTTTGATTGAGTCTGAGCCGTGAATTAGGTTTCGCCCGATATCAATAGCTAAGTCGCCCCTAATTGTGCCTGGGGCTGCTTCTGATGGGTTGGTTTGGCCCATAGTGTTGCGGGTGAGTTCTACGGCATTGCGTCCCTGAAATACTATAGCCACCACAGGGCTAGAAGTTATAAAGTCCACTAGTTTGGGAAAGAACGGTTGATTTTTATGAACCCCATAGTGTTGTTCAGCGAGAGTCCGTTTTATCCTTATGAATTTTAAGCTTGCGATTTTTAAACCCCGAGATTCGAGTCTGGATATAATATTCCCTACTAGTCCTCGTTGAACTCCGTCGGGTTTTATTAGGACGAGGGTTCTTTCGTTTTGATTAGTCACATGATCTCCTTCTGGCTTTTGCCTAGTTTGATTAATTTGGCTGGGTTGGGTTTCGTTATATTAGGTTGTTTAAGGTATAGGGGTTGTATCGTTTCAGGGTTATCAGGAATACCAGCATTTAATCGTGAATTACCAAGTTGAGCCAAACTTTTAAGTCGACCATATGGGCTAGAATATTCTACTATGCTGATATCGGGGATAGAAACGTTATTGATCATTGAGTTTAAGTTCTGAGTTCCTTCTCCGCAAACTATTGAGCCCTTGGGTAGGACATCAATGAGTTTGTCGGCTGAGACGATTGTTCCTGATTTAATGGTTGTTATGGATCCAGCTTTGTCGATCACGAATTGTCCTAGCGCAACTGTTCGCTGATTTACGAATATAAGTGGGCAAATAAATTTAGAAGTTCCCCTGTATGAATAGGCTTCTGCCAAAAGTGTGGAAATTCCAGTTAGAGGAATTTTCAAGGCTAAGCATAGACCTTTTGCTATGCTAAATCCTACTCGTAATGCGGAGAATGACCCAGGTCCTACAGCTAGAGCAATTGCTTTTATATCAGTAACTAAGAAATTATTTTCCGAGATTAGTCTTTCTAGTTCAGGTATTACGTGTTTGGTGTGATTATATTTCGAATACCATGAAGTAGAGGCAATAACTCCAGAATTCCAAAGTAAAATTCCTGCATTACTGGTAGAAGTGTCTATAGCTAATAACATTTACTAAAAACCTGCCATCAAATCACTAGAAAAAGTGTCTGGCGCAACAATTGTTATCTTCCTATGTGACCGAACGCTGGTATATTCTAGATGGATTTTTATGCTATTCAATGGAAATATACCATTCGTTTTATCTGCCCATTCAATTATGCACACTCCTTCTCCTTCCAAATATTCTTCTATGCCGATATCCAGCAAATCTAACGAATTTTCGATTCGAAAGAGATCGAGGTGATATATTGGCAAACGTCCTTGGTATGTAGTGGCCAGTATGAACGTAGGGCTCCGGGCATATTCCTGGCAACCGAGGCCCCATACGATACCTTGTGTAAGACATGTTTTCCCAGCCCCTAGTGTTCCAGTTAGTAGAAAGACATCATTCTCCTTGGCCATCTGACCCATGCGTTTCCCAAAAGCTTGCGTATTTTCTGGACTATATGATGTGAATTCTACCTTTGTATTCGTCATTTGTAATGATCCCAACCTCTTTCTGCTGCTTCGATATGATTCCCGAGTTTATCATTAATTATAACTTCTCCAATGCGGCTACCGTGCATATTTCCTATGACGCTGATAGTTGATGGAATTAGTCTTTTCAAACGTTCCATCATTTTCCCAGTGGCCGTAAACATTAAGGCATAATCTTCACCGCCGGTCAAAGCAAAGTCCAAATAATTATCTGGAAAAACATCAATAAGGGCTTGGTCTATCGGCAATTTGCAACCGTCTATCCTTGCAGAGAGACTACTAGCTTCACAAAATTTATGTAGGTCTGCAAGAAGTCCATCGCTAATGTCCATAGCGGCTAAAACGCCGTTATGGATAAGCAAACTACCTTCTTTCAGAAGTGGAATTGGATGAAGATGTGCATTTAGCAATTGTTTCTCCGACTCGGTGGATATTATGCCAGTGGGGTTTGAAATCAATTCAAACCCACCTTTCGACGACCCTAACCAGCCGATAATGCCAATTTGATCAAGTGGCTTTGCATTATTTCTTAACATAGGCTTAAGGGTGGATTCGCCTATTATTTGGATGGCAATAAACGTTGTTGGTGAGCTAACCAGATTCCCTCCTACGATTTGTAAGTTATATTCGATAGAGGCATCGAGAAATCCGGCATATAATTCATCAATGTCGTTTACGGGAGTCTCTGGAGAAAGCCCCAAATTGATTAACGCATACAGTGGGTTTCCTCCCATGGCGGCTACATCGCTAAGATTGGACGAGATGGCTTTCCACCCTACGTCTCTTAATGGCATCGTTTCTCTTTTAAAATGAATTCCTTCCACCATTGTGTCGGTGGTAGCAACTTGAATGTCTTCAGCAGTCTTCCAAGCAGCAGCGTCGTCTCCTATGCCCACTAGTAGATTAGTAGGCGACGTGTGATTGTATTTACACCTATTCTTTATTATCCGTTGTATTCGATTAATTAATCGTAGCTCGCCTAATTCTTTTAACAACATCACCAGATTATATCTGTGGTTAGGTGCAACCCTCAACTATTGAGATTGTGGTTTACTGTGGATTGATTTAGTAGTTTAAGTTATCTTATTTTGATAGCATATGATTAGCCATTCAAGAGATTGATAAAGAAAGGCTTGCCAAGAATAAAATATGGTGGTTGACGACATAACTTATGATGCAAACAAGTCTGTTGTTGTCTAATTCCATGCCCAAAAGATCCTTTTGGGCTATGTTATAATCCTAGGCCTTGGGACCCGCTAGCTCAATCTGGCAGAGCAACTGACTCTTAATCAGTAGGTTCTCGGTTCAAGTCCGAGGCGGGTCACCAAATTTACAGATACAAAGACCATAGTCGGTAATGTTTGGATTAGATTTAGGTTTTGGGGGAGTGTCGGAATTGGTAGACGAGCATGATTTAGGATCATGTGCCGCAAGGCGTGGGAGTTCGAGTCTCCCCTTCCCCACCAAACCTGACTTAGGATTAGGTTTAGCTCTGCTTTGTCCGTCTATCGAATAAACTAGTAGGGCCAATCTATGTTGACGGTAGGAATAGTGTTATTTTGAAACCATCTCATTTCCTAGTTTTCTTATAAACCTGCATTCTTTCCAGTTCAATGTTTTTGACCTTGACTATTGACAATTGACGCCATCGGCATATGAGCAAGGGCATTGGTAGTTACTACACTACCCCCACCAAAAATTGCCCAGTTAACTCCCAGCCATCCAGCTACAGCTCCCATGCCCAAGGATCCAAATCCTATGCCAGTCATTACTATTCCATATATTGCCATAATTCGCCCACGCATTTCTTCCGGACATAAACTTAGGAGAAGGGTATTCGCTGTTATGTCATATATTACGGCTACTATTCCTATAGCTGATACTAATGCGTAAGATAGATAGGGATTGTGGCTAAAGCTAAACGCGATTAGCGCAATGCCAAAAAGGCAGGCTCCACCCCAAAGAATGGACCCTTTCATTTTGACGTCACCAAAGCTAGAGATAGTTATGGCTCCCACGACTCCACCCAAGCCTCTGAATGTTCCCAAAAGGCCCAAGGTTATTGCATCTCCACCCAATAAGCTGACGGCCACTACAGGAAACATTGACCAAGTAGAGTAACCTAGGCTTTCTGTTACTAGAACTGTCCATAGAATTGATCTAAGGGATTTCTCGTTCTTTACAAATTTCAGAGCTTCTCTGAAGTCTTGTGTTAAAGATTTGTTTACTCGATTTTTAATCGCGATAGATTGTACTCGGAATAGCGGTAGAATTCCCACAAGTATAATGAAACCCAAGATTAAGAAAAGATAACCAACCCCAAACGACATTATAATAAACCCTGCACTTATAGGTCCGACTAATCCTGCTCCTTGGGAAGACAAGAACTGTGCTGCAGTTGCGTTCATAAATGCTTTTCTTCCCACCACAGAGAACGTAAAGGGCTTACCTGCAGTCCGTTGCAAAGACATGCCCGTTCTCTGTGTAACGGACAATAGGAGAATGTGCCATATTTGAACGATGTCATTTACTACGAGTATTCCGATCATAAAAATGGAAATGCCTACCACGAATTGTGAAATCATCATTAATTTTCGCCGATCAAGCCTATCGGAGATTATCCCCCATATGGGAGTCAATATTAAATTCGACGCTGCACCTAACGCGGGAGCAAGACCAACCATGAACGGCGATGCAGTTAATTCATAAAGAAGCCAACCCTGGCCAATCATAAATGGTTGAAATCCTGCTGCTCCAGCTAAGCTACTTGCCCATAGCCAACGAAATGCTGGTATTCTGAAGGCCAGAGTTAAACGTTCCCAGTTCACGATAATGTATGTTACCAGCAATTTAGACTTCATTATAAGAATAACGTAATCGTTGTCAGTGTAAACGTATTTTCTTTGCAGAATCTTGGGAAATTGCATCCAGGATAGATTTTTTGCAATGGGATTATAGTTAAACCCGAGGCTTTGATAGAGAGTTGGAAATATAATTTACGACTGCGATTAATCCAGTAGTCTAGATAAAAAACGCTTATGCTATGATCAGTTTGGTGGGAAAGGATTTTTTGGGTATCGATTAGTCTCGGAAAATGCGAGCGCTATGATCTTCCCTATCCCGGCACGTGTTTCTTCGACGACCAATTAGCTTTAGAGATCAATAATGTGATACCAATAACCATAATGGTTAACGTGATCATTTGAGCTGCATCCAGGCCTACTATGTAGATACGGTCTTCTCTAGCAAAACTAATAAAGAATCGCCCAAATGAATATAGGGTTGCGTACATTGCAAAAAGCATTCCATCTGGTTTGAGCCGATCGCGAAAGATAAACCATAGGATACCTAGTGACACCATGTTCCAGATCATCTCGTAGGCTACAGCTGGATGTGTAGGGGTTTCAGGATAACGAGCTGCGTTCAGGTAAAGCGCCTCAGTCTGGGGGTGTGTGTAAACAAAAGCCCATGCAAATTCAGTGGCTTTTGCGAAATGCTCTCCATTTATGACATCGCCGATCCTACCCAGCGTTTGACTTATCAAAAGAGCTGGTGCCGTTATATCGGCTAGCTTTCCAATTGGGGGCATGTCAATTTTTTCCAATCTGCCTAGCCACCGGAAAAATTTGTTCCAGAAGTTGATAACGCAATCCCTGTTTCTGATCAACATGTAGCCAGCACTGAATATGAATCCACCAGTTATGGCGCCTATGATCCCTATTCCTCCTTGCCAAATATAGAATATTCTGATGGGGTCATGTTGGTAAATACGGTCCCAGAAATCTAAAACGTGAAAAATTCTGGCCCCGATTATCGCTCCGAATATACCTATAACCGCAATTGAATGGACTGTGTCTGGAACAATGCCTCTGCGTTTGGCCCAATTTGTTACCAGTATCAGGGCTACTAACACTCCTATAAAGGTAAAAAAACCATGCCAAGTAACGGTAACTCCCCCAGCATCTATTAGATCAGGATCTATGTTTATTCTGATGATGTTAAGGATTGTTGTCATAAGGAATTCCTCAATTAATTAATATCGCGGTTGAATCCTGTGATCAATAATGTCTGGTCATGATACATTCTTACGTTAGTCTAGAGTTGGTATCGATCAGGAGTCAAGATATGTGATGTATCTATTGTTTCTAAAAGGTAGACTTTATGGTTTTTGGGGTTTAATCGATCTCTTAGCTTAATACCCTGTTCTTTTTCGGGAACAAAGGTGTATAAACTAGGTCCTGTTCCAGATAAGTGGACGTAAGGTGCGCCGCATTCAATCATGTAATCCTTCATAATATTGAGTCCAGTGAAAATATCAAAGGCTATGTGGTCGAAAGAATTAACCATTAGCTTATGGTCTACATTATTGCGTGTTAGAGAGGCTGCCAGACGCCTGGTATTATCTCCATTCGAAAACGATTCATAGTTTAGAGATTCATAAAGATGACGGGTTTTATTCTCAATACTTGCTATCGGGCAAACTAATACTAGCCAATTGTTCTTTAAGGGCTTTAATGCTTTTAGGTTGTTTCCTATGCCAGTACCATGAGCAGTTCCTCCGTGAAGAAAATATGGAACGTCGGCGCCAAGATTTGAAGCTAAATAGTGGAGATCCTTGCTGTTAAGGTCGAGATCCCAGAGTTGATTTAATGCCATTAAGGTGGCTGCTGCGTCACTACTTCCCCCTCCCAGACCCATTGCTTTTGGTATAACCTTTTTTAGCTCAATCTTTGCCCCTCCTATGTAGCCTGTAAATTGTTGAAGAAGATTAGCGGCCTTATAGGCCAAATTGTTTTCGTTTGATAAGTTTATTTGAGAACAAGCTAAGGAGATAATATCAGCCTTAGCAAAGCTTATAGTATCCGCCAAATCGATTGTTTGATATATAGTTGAAATATCATGATAACCATCCTGTCTACGCCGAATGATTTCTAAACTGAGATTAATTTTTGCGTATGCTTTAGCCCTCAACATTACTGGTATCCGTATATTCTTTAGATAAATTTAACCATTCATTTATATTCAAGGTGGACGGTCGTCTGCTAGGATCAATATCCACCTTATTCAGAAGTTTGCCCGATAAAATGGGATTCAATCTCAATCCAAGGCTGAGTGAATTTCGAATCTGTTTACGTGGTGCGAAAAATCCACCCTTTACAACCTTGAAAAAATGTGGAGCCTCTCCATCTTTTAACAGTGATTCTGCGTGGAGATCAATTCGTACTACTGCAGATCTTACTTTAGGGATTGGCCTAAACGCTTTAGCTGGTACAGTGCAAATTTTTCTTGCAGATCCGTACACTTGAGTTGCAACGGAAAGTAGGCTCATATCGTTGGGTTGAGCGGTTATCGAGTCAGCTACTTCCTGTTGAACCATTATAATGATGGAATCAGGTTTGGGCGGAGTTTCTAGTAGTCGTCGCATGATAGGGTTGGCGGCATAATAAGGAAGATTGGCGACTACTTTATAGGGTAAATCCATGCCTAGGATAGCACCTAGATCTATATGACGAGCATCCTCATTTAGAATAGTGAGATTCCTTGGATAATCCAATCTGTGATCCAAGGAGCCGGCTAGCGCCTCATCTATCTCGATGGCTACAACTTTTTTGACCCTTGTTAAAAGTGGCTTGGTGAGGAATCCTTTACCAGGGCCTATTTCCAACACAATATCACTCTCAGAGAGATCGGCAGCCGTTAGAATTTTGGATAATATTCTACGGTTTATTAGAAAGTGTTGGCCTAGTGCTGCGCGTGGCATATCATTAATTCGATTTACTAGAACTGAGACTGTGCATCTTCCTTCGACAACGTCCACCAGATTTGTTCTATCAATTTGGCTCAGGTTAGGTGATCCCGCGGCACCCAGAGTGGTCTGCTTACCGTTGCTTCCTTCCGGATCTGGCGGGGTTCACAAGTCTCTGCTGCACGGGACCCAACCTTCAACGCCTTCTTGACAGGATAGAGACCCCGTGTCCGAGCCTGGGGAAGTCTTCAGTCCCGCTGTAGCGGATATTGCGGGCGAAGGGCACCGCTAGCTCCCCACTTAGCACAGCCTCGCAGCCATGTTATTCCTAGCAGGTTGTACTGTCAAATTTTCAATCTTGGTATTATTGCCTAGTCTATACACCGATGGTAGACTCGTTTAGAGGTACAATCGTGACTATAAGGAAAGCCGTTATTCCTTGTGCGGGGCTTGGTACCCGCTTTCTTCCGTTTACCAAAGTAATGGCTAAGGAGCTCGTACCGTTACTTGATAAGCCGTTGATTCATCATGCAATAGATGAAGCTATAGCCTCTGATATAGAGGAAATAGTTTTGGTTATATCCCCAGAAAAAGAAGCGCTCCGAACATACCTTGAGGGAATACCTAAGAAGGGATTAGGGAAGCATATGACTGACTATCCTGATTTGAGTTCCGCCCGAGGATATTCCTCTTGGAGCGGGGTTATATCATTTGTTGAGCAGCAGACACCAAGAGGGTTAGGCCATGCTGTGTTAATGGCTGAGGAAGCAATAGGGCAGGAGCCATTTGCAGTTTTGCTTCCAGATGATCTGATTCTATCTACTAGGCCTACGTTGAAAGTTATGACTGAGTTGTTCGAGGTCTATAAATCTGGTTTGGTTGCCGTTGAGAAGGTACCTATGGAAAAGGTTGGCAATTATGGAATCATCAATCCGGAACTAGTCGGAGAAAAAGTATATAAGGTTAACGCCGTGGTTGAGAAGCCTATAGAAATTCAGGCTCCATCTGATTTGGCTATAGTTGGCCGATATATTATGCTCCCAGCCATATTTAGATTTCTAGAAAAAACAAGGCCTGGCGCAAAAGGCGAGATTCAACTAACCGATGCTATTGGGCTTATGCTGGAAGAGTTTCCTGTTTTTGCATATCGTTTTGATGGAATTAGACATGATATAGGCAATCCAGTCGGGCTTTTTGGGGCTTCACTTGCCCTTGCAAAGAGACGGGAGGCCTATATGGATGTGCTTAATAATTCTCTCAATGAATTTGTATCAAAGGGAGGTATGTAGAGTTACTATGACTGGTTTAACAGCATCTATTCTAAGGCGGGCTAGCCGATTGGAGTGGGATTTAGGGAAGTCTATAGAAGGGATGGATTGCCATATTGATAATAAACTAGATATAAAGAACTGGAGTGTAAGGGAAGTGTTGTGGCATATTTTAGAAGACCCAGAGGGTGGCATGCCCAAAGCTGTGAAATCAATAATCAATGGTACACTGCCAGAGCTTACCATTGTAGCCGATGAAACACATCTTACTTCGGAACGTCAAGCTATGAAGCTTCCAGCAATTAGGCAAGAAATTCGTGGATATTTTCGTAGTTTGGAAGAGATATTATCTGGGGTAACCGATGTGCAGATTTCTCGCATTACCACTTCTTGTTGGTTTCCTGTTAGGAATTATAGAGAGGATAGGACAAGTCAGGCTTTATTGGAAGGGCTATTCTTGAGGCATTGGAACGAGCACGTAAAACAATTGGAATCGTTGCAGCTGGCCTTTTCTTCACCTGGTTGATCCCCTGTGGAAGTCTAAGATTCGTATGCTCCAGGTTTGTCTACCTTGCCAGGTCTGTTTAGTTAGGTTGTAAACCAGGTCGATTCGGTCCGATGTCATTTCTTGTCCTTGATTGAATGCTATAGCGTTCCAGTGGGCGTGACCGTCGTGAATTTTTAGCATGAGATGTTGTCCGCGATTGCCCACTCGGCGAGTTTGTTTTACAAGGATGTTTTTTGCCAAGAAGGTTGGGGCTGGATTACCAGCCCCAAAGGGTTCTAAACGATCAATGAAGTTAATGGTAGCTCCCATTAAATCTGAAGGTGTAATTTCATAGTCCACCCATAAGCTAGGTATAGGTTTCGATCCGGATAATTGATGATATGCTGCGTCAGTTAGACGTTTGTGAAGTTCTTGTAACTTAACTAGATCCATGACGAAACCAGCAGCCATTGGATGACCACCCATCCGTTCGAACAGGTCTGCACATTGGTATAGGGATTGAACTAAATCAAATTCTGGAATACTTCTACCACTCGCTCTTACAGTAGATCCAGACACGGACATCACTATTGCTGGCCTATAGAATCGGTCTACAAGCCGACTTGCAATCAAACCGGATATTCCTGGAATGAAATCCTTGCTTGATACCAAAATGATTGGACTATCACCAACATGACCTATCTTTTCTAATGCCAAGTCGAGCAATGTATCTGTCATGCTTCTACGTTCAGAGTTATATTTTTCTAATTCCATAGACAACGTTTTCGCCTCCTTAGGATCTGACGTTGTTAAAAGATTGAAACTGGTCTCCGCATGGCGAAGTCTTCCAGAGGCGTTCAGTCTAGGGGCCAAACTAAACGACACCGCTTCTGTGTTTATGTCTTCTCGTGACAAATTGGCCGTTTCGTAGAGAGATTGTATTCCCGGGGATACGTTAGCCCTGAGCTCTGATAGTCCTTGTTTGACAATAGTTCGATTCTCGTCTATTAGTGGAGCTATATCCGCTATAGTCCCTAACGCTGCTAAGCTATGGAGTCCTGGTCCTAGTTTTAGTTTAAGCTGTTTGTAGAGCGCATCCATAAGTTTCAAAGCTAAGCCTGCTCCGGTGAGTTCTGAGAAGGGGTAGTTTGAATGCTTTAATTTTGGATCTATTAAACTATGAGCAGCTGGCAAAAAAGGAGGAGGAGAATGATGGTCTGTGATTATTACGTCCATGTTGAGGTCAGAAGCCAGGGCTACTTCTGCGACGGATGTAATACCGCAGTCTACGGTTATGAGTAGCTTAACACCGGATTTATGGAGAATTTGTAAGGCGTCAGTGTTTAGACCATGGCCTTCTTCGACTCTGTGTGGTATATACGGAGCGAGTTTAGCTTTTAGGGGTTTAAGTCCCTCTACTATGATGGATGTAGCAGTGATTCCATCAACGTCGAAGTCACCAAATATCCCTATTCTCTCGTGATTGTTAATAGCTTGAACTAAACGTGTTATGGCTTGATCCATATTAGGCAGTAGAAATGGATCGTGATATGGTCCAGCCTTGTCTTCCAAGAAATCGTGTCTTTCGTTTGCGGTTCTAATCCCGCGGTTAAATAGGAGTTGGGCCTCTAGGCCATTAGTTCCAAGGGCGAATTTGATCTCTGGAGGTACCTGTTGTCTAAGTTTCCATTCTTTCTGCATGGTCGGAATCATGAAGGATCCCAGGAAAAGATTCAATGGGTTTTAGTTATAGGTTTTTGGGATGGGTGAAAATAAGAACTGAGTTATGTCCCCCAAACCCAAAGGAATTACTCATAATGGTTCTTATAGGTTTTGATACCGATATATTCGGAGTATAGTTTAAATCGCAACGTGGGTCAGGATTTTCTAAATTTATGGTGGGTGGGATTACACTATCGGTCATGGCCATAATGGATATTGCTGCTTCCAAAGCTCCGCTAGCTCCCAACAGATGGCCAGTCATGGATTTTGTGGAACTTATAGCGATATTGCTTGCATGTTTGTCTAATGCGATTTTAAGTGCAATGGTTTCCTGTAGGTCATTCAATGGAGTAGAAGTTCCATGGGCGTTGATATAATCTAATTGACTCGCCCCTATATCCGCGTCTTCGAGGGCCTTTTGGATGGCCCTCGAAGCACTTTTCCCACTAGGAGCAGGCTCAGTTACGTGGTAGGCATCTGATGTGGATGCGTACCCAATAAGCTCGGCTATCGGTTCTACCCCACGCTTTATCACGTTGTTGAGACTTTCTAATATGAGAACAGCGGAACCCTCACTCATTATGAATCCATCCCGGTTTTCATCGAAGGGTTTGCTTGCTTTTTGGGGTTCAGTATTATTTCTAGATAGTGCTCTCATATTACCAAATCCAGCGACCGCAATAGGGCAAATTGGCGCTTCGCTTCCACCTGCAATAACTACTTCGGCCTCATTATTTCGTATAAGCTTTGCTGCAAGTCCTATAGCGTCGGCGCTGCTTGAGCATGAAGATATTGTGAAAAAATTAGTACCGATGGCCCCTGTAATCATAGATATATGAGCTGACGCCATGTCAGCAAGCATCATAGGGATTAAGAACGGAGATACCCGGCTGGGGCCTTTTTCAGACAGGACTGCATATTGCCGTGAAAGTGTTTGTATGCCTCCAATTCCACTGCCAATTATTACAGCTGTTTCGGCTGAATCTAGGGTAGATCGGTTTAGAGAAGCCTGAAGGAGGGCTTGATTAGTGGCCCCCACCGCTAGCTGAACGAACCTATCCGTTCTTCTGGCCTCCTTCTTGTCTAGATAGTCCAGAGGGTCAAAATCCTCTATTTCACCGGCGATTTTTGTTTCGAAGTTGGAAGGGTCAAAGCTGGTTATTGTGCTTATACCAGACTTGCCTGTCTTCATTGAATTCCAAGTTGAGGAAACATTTAAGCCCAGCGGACTTATAATTCCGAGACCGGTTACGAACACTCTTGGTTTAGCCAAATATGCCCCACATTTTCTAAATGTTCAGATTTCTAACTACTAACAACATAGTGTTTTAAAGATTATAGAATTGCACAAATGTAAGGTAATTAGATTTTCGGTTATAGGTTGATGCTAGTCGTGGCAGTGAGGCCTAGGGACTTTGCCAGGGAATTTTTCTCGTATGTTATTTCAACTCCATTTTGCGCGAGTCTCGAAGAAACAATTTTTTTAACGTCCCCCAGATTTTGCCTTTCATGGGCTAATTCATTAGCAGCAGGTTGGTCTTTAGCTTTTCGCGTCTCGTATCGTTCCGCCATTCTGAAGAGGCGAGAGTATAGTTTATCTATGGGATTTAGTTTTGATTGATATCGGTCAAAAAGTTCTCTGGATTCTTGCATGGACCACCTTTCGTCATGATGTACGAGCTGGCGTCCGGTGTACAGGTGATAGGGACGGGTTTCCTCGGCCTTCAGTAAGTCGCCGTTTTGATTCAATGGAATTAGGTCATCCCAATTTGAAGTTGCAGGCAAGGGTGTCAGCAGGTTAGCCGTCTGGTATTTACTTACGCTAGTCACTCGTTCAGCCATTTCCATAATGCTTTTTTCAGTGTCATGTGGAAGCCCAATGATTGTCATAGCAACAACTGAAAATCCCATATTGTTAAGAACAGCTAGATCCTTAAAAACTTGCCCTGGCTCTTGTCGTTTTTTTACGAACTCAAGGTTCTTAGCATCGTCAGATTCTACACCTATGTAGAGCATTTCCATGTTGATATCTCTAAGCGCGTGGGATAACTCAGGGTCTTGTCCTATTTCTGCTCTTGCTTGACATATAAGATACATGTTATTGGTATAGTTTTTCCAATTCTTTATTCGTTCCAGTCGTTCATTCCGGAATTTAACTGCACGTAATGGTGGTGGATGTAGGTCATCTGAGACAAATACGCTAAATCTATTGTCTCGATTTGTCGATATGAGGCCATCCTCTGCCATCTTTTGTAGTTGTGTTAAACGGGCTAATTCCGTTTCTCGCGATATCATGCGATATCCAAGAAATTGCTGAATGACCTGGCAGTATGTGCATTTTTCAGTGCACCCTCGTACGGTTTCTAACACGCCGCCCATCAATGGCTTAGACGGGGTTAAATCCCGGATGGAGTAAAAGTCTGGTAGTGAGACAAAATCTGGGGATACCAAACCTCTTCTGGGAGTTTCAATCAGAAGGCCGTCTTCCATAAATGCGATTCCAGGGAGCTTATGTAATTCTCGAATTAGATCAGAATTGTTATAAGTTAAAAGTACTTCCGTGAGTTGGGCTATAATGTCTTCCCCTTCTCTGAGGACGATTACATCGAATTTGCCTTCCCGAATGGCTTCTTTTGCTAGGGGGGTCATATGAGGGCCGCCACCTATGGATATGATATTAGGATGGGCTTGCTTGGCTAAGCGGCTAATTTCGTAGCCTCTAGGTGCTTCATTGATAAGCGCCGAAACCATTAGGACATCAACTCCATCTAGATCCTTTTCCGGATCTAATTTGCCGCTGCGATCTTCAAAATGAATCTCTCGTTCATAGAGATAGCGTCCTTCAGATTGCTGGAGAGCTCCAGATAGGAATAGCAATCCCTGCCTGGGTATCGCTACATATTCAAAGTTGCCGCCTGGTGATCTTGGTTGGACCAATGCGACTCGTTTAATTCGAGACATTTTGATTGCTCCAGTCGAATTCTGTTGAACTGAAAATTTGCCTAAGTTTAAGAGTGTTCACTGGTCCATTATACATGTACGTATTACAGGGTTAAACAGAGAAACAGGCTCATTTTTGGTTATTGGAAACATCCTTAGTCAGAATAGCTCTTGCCGGTGCAGCTTCTGCAGACGAAATTAGGAGTGGTAGGCAAATTAGGCTATATGTGTCAGCCGGGATTTTATCTAGCTTAAGCCCTTCTATTAGCAGTATGCTTCTGGAAAGTAGATATTGATGAATGGGGAATGTTTCTGAATCTGGATCCTCAATTGAAAGCCGGTCGATTCCTATGAGGACAATAGTGCTTGCATTTATCCATTTAGCTCCGTCAATCGTCATCCCTTTGCATCTAGGGTTCTTTGTTCCAATCAATAATCTGGAAGTGTTCTTAGGTATATTGCATTCCTCAAGAGTCTTAGCATCAATGTATTCTTGAGTTGTTTGAACGATGACTGCCGGCCCCATTAATAGATTTAAAGGTAATTCATCGATATTTGAGCCTCCTGGAAGGAAATGGGATGGGGCATCGATGTGAGTGCCGGTATGTGAGGACATTGAAAATGAGCTGAGCGAGAATGGATTTCCGTCTTCTATGGTTTGCAGATAACTAAGTCTAAACTCAGGATCTCCTGGATATGTTTCTGAAAAGTTATTTAATGGCCTGGATATATCGTAGATTAGCATCGTATGGTTTTTGTGATTGAGGCTTAAGTTTACTACCTTAATTGCAATTCTGGGCAAAGCCATTTATTTTTTTAAAAAAAACGGTAATCTAGGGTTTGTTTGATAATATTTATCAAACTTGGGTGTTATTGTAATATGATGCATTATACGATAAAAGTTTGGATGATTTAGATGGAACGAACTATTGCGATTGAAACTCATGGGTGCAAACTTAATCAAGCTGACACTGAAAAAATAGCCAGACAGTTCAGCGATAAAGGATATAAGTTGGTAGATATAGAAGATTGCCCAGACGTTATTGTGGTTAACAGTTGTACGGTAACACACGTAGCAGATGCGAAGGCTAGACAGGCGTTAAGATCTGCTAAAAGGCAAAAATCTAATCCGATAGTTATAGCTACCGGTTGTTATGCCGAGCGAGACCCCGCCGCTCTTTTAAAAATGAAATCAGTTGACTTGGTATTAGGTAATAAGCAGAAGGGTGAGCTCACTGAGTTCACGAAGTTAGTAATTGCTGGTCGGCTTTCATACAATCAATTTGAGGGAAAGCCGACCAGCAATTCTAGAACTAGAACTAGAGCCATGATAAAGATTCAAGAGGGATGCAATCAAATTTGTGCTTTTTGCATTATACCCAGAGTACGTGGTAGAGAAAGGAGCATTCCTGTTGAGTTGTTGATAAAGGAAATAGAATTAAGGATTTCGGAGGGATTTCGAGAGGTTGTTTTGACTGGTACTCAGCTAGGATCATACGGATTTGACCTAAAAAATGTTGATCTAACTCGTTTGTTGACATTGATTTTAGAAAATACATCGATCGAGCGTCTTAGGTTGTCCTCTGTTCAACCACAAGAATTCACCCAAAATTTGTTGGACCTTTGGGAAGATCCAAGACTATGTCGACATTTTCATATTCCGCTACAAAGTGCTAGCCCGTCCGTACTGGATAAAATGAGACGTAGATATTCGCCAGGTTTATTTGCTGCGAAAGTCCAAGAAATCCAGGATCGTTTTCCGGAAGCAGCTATTACAACGGATGTAATAGTAGGGTTTCCAGGAGAGGGGGACCTTGAGTATGAACAAACGTTAGAGTTTTGTTCCAGAGTGAATTTTGCTGATATGCACATTTTCCCATACTCGGTCAGGCCACGAACTACCGCTGCTCATCTTCATGATAAAGTAAATCCTCTTGAAAAAAAGGAGAGAATGACTCGCATGTTGGCTTTAGCTCTTATCAAATCCACTACCTTCAGAAAGAGATCCTTGGGACAAATTCGGCCGGTATTGTGGGAAGGAACTAAAACTAAGGATGGGGTTTTCAGTGGCCTTACTGACAATTATCTAAGAGTACACACTAGTAGCCAGAAGGATTTGACTAGTAAGGTCACATTGGCCCGTCTAGTGTCTTTTGAAGATGGAATACTAACGGCCGAAAACATCCTATAAGATATCTGTAATCTTGATAGCAACTTAGGATTAGTTATCGGACTTAATCGAAATTAAAGGTCAATTGGCCTCAGGTATGCGGCTCCTTTGTAACTCTCCAAGTATCCTGCTTTTCGGTCCACACCGTGAGCGAAAACCAGTAGCCACCCGTCCTTTTCAGCTTTATTCAGCAGATCACGTTTTCTTTCCAGAGTTTCTTCGGGGAATTGATCAAGGGCTGGTATGGAAGCCAGATCTAGATGATGCGCAGTTGGTACGAGATCTCCCATAAATACTACTTTTTCTCCGCCATGATTGACCGAAACAATTTGATGTCCCATGGATGGTCCGTTGGTTAGCAACACAGATAATCCTGGAAGGATTTCCTCTTCACCATCGAGTATTTGCAACTGATCCCATTCTTCTAGGGGTAGGAAGTCATCCTTAAAAAACGAGCTCTGGAAACGCTCGTTGGGATTGAGGGCTGTTTCCCATGCCTGTCTTTGGACGAAATGGGTTGCTTTAGGAAATGTTGGCACGAGTGATCCTGCTCTATCTAGCTTGGTGCAGCCTCCACAATGTTCGAAGTGAAGATGTGATAATATTACATAATCTACTTGGTTTGGAGAAACACCAGCATTCTTAAGGTTTTTGACTAATCTGCTTGGGCCAAGTCCATAATTTTCTCTTAGTCCGTCCATTTCTTTGGACCCGACTCCGGCATCAACCACTATGTTCTTTCCAGCTACTTGTATTAACAGACAGTTCATGCTGAGAGTCATTCTGTTTCTTCGGTCTGTCACTATTCGGCTTTCCCATGCCATCTTGGGAATTTGCCCGAACATGGTTCCACCGTCTTGTTTAAGAGTACCGTCGCTTAGTAGGCGGATGGATGTAGTCATCATTTTTAGATGGACCTCCTTTCTATGTTAACCAGGTGGTTAGTCATTTTCGCAGGAAGCCTTAGTAATCGCGGGCTATGGAAAAGGATAATAGTATGAGTATTGCTATTCAAAATTAGCCTAGTAACTCCTGCTGTTATCACTAGGGCCCGGCATGGTTAAGAATACATAACATAATGACATAAATAAAAATTTTGTCAAGTAAAACACAATATTTATTTTATATTTATTTTATATTACCTTCGCATTTGGGGATTGGCCAAAAGAGGACTTGAGGGTTGAATTAACGGTGTTTTCATTTGGATTTGGTGTTTAGTTTTGTGAGATCAATAGTTTAAACTGGTGTTGAGAGTTAGGTTCGGGATTGGTTAGAGTCAAGGTATACCGGATAAGATAATAGAGATAGGGTAAGTAGGAAGATAAGAGTCTAGAATCGACGAGTGTTTTGAAGAGGTTCAGAGATTGATTTGCTTCCTTATAAGGAAGTAGGCTATCGAAAATTAGCTTCAATGATGAATCCGGTTAGGCTCTACGCTGTCTTCATGGCCAATAATCTCTCTGCGACGCATTAGGGGTCTCCAATAACTCCTTCTGTTCGTAAAAAATCTTCGTATATCATCCTTTGCGTTCGTTTAGATCGCGCGAGTAGTTCTGTGTTCTCCTGGAATGAAAGGCCTGGGACGGGTTCATTTAAGTTGGAAACAAAATTCCGATAGAAGTTCATATCATTGGTTTTAGAGATAGTCTCAGCCTTTTCCTGTGTGTAAGAGACGAAAGTTGGTATCCGAGCACGGATATTAAGCTGTCCTTGGTGTCCACTATCTGCCCACACTTTCTTGTAAATATCGATGCGTTCTTTCAGAGAGGCTAGGCTGATCCGCAGGCTCGCAAAAATAAAGGAAAGGCATTCTTTGCAGATGACAGAACGGTTTCGACAGATGTTGCTGCGTTTCTTATAGGAGGATGTGGAATCTAATAAGGTTTAGGAAACACACACATGTTATCAAATTTGTAGAATTTACTTGCGTGAGAAAAACGGTCTTGACTGCAGGATTTGAGAATGATTTCTAAACACTCGTTAAACCGAGCTTTACTTTCCTGGTAAGCTATGCTTTAGCCAGACGTATCGTCTGGGGGCACCACTTCTTCCTATATCTAGTTCGAAACTACCTCCTTGCAGATGGTCTAATGTTGCTACATCTTCCGCTATTCGAACAGGGTTATTTAATGGTAATGCACTAACCGCGGTTCCAATCCGAATATTCTTTGTTCTATGGATAACTGCACAGGCGGTCAAGAAAGGAGATGCCATTATCTCGTTTTGGAGAAAATGTAGCTCTGCTAGCCAAGCATAGCCGTAGCCCAGTTTATTGGCGAGTTCTATATGGTTTAGATCTGTTTAGAACGCCTCTTGTTGGGATCCGTAGGACCGTATCTGGAATTCAAAATAAACCCTTAGTTCCAAGTTGATTTCTCCAAGGATCCTGAATGGATGGATTCTATCATCGTCTTGTTCCTTTATCCATGTGATAGGTGCTGTATACTTGTGAAGGGAGTATCTCAAGAAACATGGATTTTTTATTAGACGAGAAGCAAAGAAATATCATCCAGAAAGCTAAGGAAGTTGCTCGAGAGTGTCTAGCACCTAGAGCTTATGAGGTTGACGAAAAAGGCGATCATCCAAGAGCAAGTTGGGCAGATGTATGGAATCATGGCTTATTGGGTATGACTATACCGGAAGAGTATGGTGGATTAGGATTGGATCCGTTAACTTATGTGCTTGTAATAGAACAATTAGCTGGTGGTTGTACTAATACTGCAATGACGGTTCATATGCACTCAGTCGTCATGAGATATATAGACTCTTTGGGAACCCATGAACAGAAACTAACCTTTTATCCGGAGATTGTCGATCAAGGTAAACTCTTTGGTAGTTGGGGAAGTGAACCAAGCCGTAGAGGAGGGACTGGCGCGGTCCAAACGATCATAAGCCGAGAGAGTGGTCAATATGTTATCAATGGTGATAAGCATTTCTGTACTATGGCTGGAGGAGCACATAGGTATATGGTTCACTGTAACGTGCAAGGAATTGATGGGGGCCGCAATATAGTTATGGCTCTCGTACCACATGATAATGTGGGCATTACGGTAAAAGGTGAATGGGATACCCTTGGGATGAGAGGAACGGTCAGTCCCGCAGTATCTTTTAATGATTGTAAAGTAGAGGATGATTGGATACTCGGTGAGGCGGGTGAATCTGAGCAATCAGGCATCGGCCAAATATTCGGGTTGGGTTATTCATCTGTGTATTTGGGGGCGGCTGGAAGAGTGGTGGAATGGTTAAGAGACTACGTGCAATCTCATCATTTTATCCATGATCCTGAACCGATGGCCAATAATGCATTAATCCAGAAGTCGTTAGCCGAGATGTTTCTGGTTCTAGAAAGTGCTCGTAAAGTTCTATATAAGTCGGCGTGGATGTGGGAATTCAATTCGGATCCCATTTATAGATCTGTTCTGGCCGCACGGGCTAAGTATTTGGCAAGTGATGCTGCCATAATGATAACGACAAATAGCTTGCAATTGCTCGGAGAGAGGATGGCTCAGAAACGCTATCCGCTAGAACGAATTTACAGAGACATTAGGACATGTACATTAATGCCTCCCAGCCCAGATAGATGTCTTGAGATTATAGGCAAAATGGAACTTGGCCTTGATGATGAATTACTGATGCTTCGACATTCTTCCTAAACTCAATTAACCATGGACTTCTCAATTAAGAAAGAACAACAGACGATTCTTGAGACTGCTGGAAAGCTGGCTAGAGAAGAACTTTTCCCAAGAGCAGCAGATATTGACATAAAGTCAGTTCATCCGACTGCAAGTTTGGCTGAGATTTGGAGAAAAGGCCTTTTGGGGATAACTATTCCAAAGGAATACGGAGGATTGGGTCTGGGCCTTCTAGAGTCGACCATGGTTTTGGAGAAATTGGCAGCGGGTTGCGCTAGTACTACTGCGAGTTTTCATACGCATACCGTAGTCCAACGATATATTGATGCCTTGGGTAATGTGGAACAAAAAGAGGAGTTGTTTTCGGAAGTTATAAATGAAGGAAAACTTTTCGGAAGTTGGGGGAGCGAACCAGGCACACATGGAGGGGCTGCACCCGTCAAGGTGGTAGTTAACCGCGCCAAAGAAGGGTATGTAATGAATGGGCCTAAACATTTTTGTACCATGGCAGGAGCCTGTAATCGTGCTATGGTTCATGCCAATATTCCGGACAAAAATGGTAACAGACGTACGATTATGGTTATGGTACCTACAGAATCTCAAGGGCTAGCTATAATAGGAGAATGGAATACGCTTGGCATGAGGGGAACAGTTAGTCCGGCTGTGACCTTTAACAATTGTTTTATTGCAGAAAATGCTCTTTTGGGCCAGCCAGGTGATGTTGAGAAAAAAGGCATAGAACAAACCTTTGCCCTGGGCGACGCCGCGATTTACATCGGAATAGCTCAAGGAGCATTGGATTGGTTCAAAGAATACGCCAAATCTCATGCTTTTAACCCTAATACACAGCCTCTTTCCCACGATTTGCTTCTCCAACGACGAGTGGCAAAGATGACACAAAGACTGGAAGGCGCTCGCTATGTGCTCTATTCTTCATGCCAAGGATATTGGGAAGAAACTAACATGGGTAGATGGTATTTGGTTAGTAAGGCCAAATATTTGGCTTCACAGGCATCAATGTTTGTGGCCAACATGGTAGCTGAGGGTTTGGGTGGACGCATTGCTCATAGAAGGTATCCTATAGAAAGGATGATCCGCGACATCAGGACCGCAACCTTGATGCCTCCCAGTCCTGATAGATGTCTTGAAGTGATAGCTAAGTACGAACTGGGCATTGCTGATGATCAGTTGGCTTCTAGATGGGGCACACTTAGGTTGTGATCGAATTCCTTCGTGGCATTTGAACACGACTAGACTTTAAGTCTCAAGCGTTTGGGTTGTTAGTTATAGGTATGTGAAATGAGAGTAAGATTGCATTGACCCTCTAGCGTTACCGTTTAGTTGGTACCCCGTAAGGGATTCGAACCCCTAACCCCTTGGTCCGAAGCCAAGTGCTCTATCCATTGAGCTAACGGGGCATAATTATATCTTTTAACTGGGGTGAGCGGAGGGATTTGAACCCTCGATCTCCTGGGCCACAACCAGGTGCCTTAACCGCTGGGCTACGCTCACCGCGCGAAAAACCGTAGAAGGTTTCAGTACATGATAGCGATTTAGCCGGAATCCGCCAAGGCCAGGTTTATCAGAGTTCTAACTGGTCCACCGGTTGATCCTTTTACGTGCCATCCTTTATCGCTAACCATTCGATAAGAGCCAGCAATGTCTAGATGCACCCAGGGAACACCCTCAGTAAATTCGGAAAGGAATTTTGCTGCTGTTATAGATCCTGCTTCTTTACCTCCCACGTTCATCATATCTGCGAATGTGCTTTTCAGTTGATCACCATAGTCGTCGTCCATCGGGAAAGGCCACATTCGCTCTCCTCCGTCGTTACCGGTTTGTACGACCTGGTCAATCCACTCTTGATTGTTACCGAATACCCCAATTCTTACACTGCCTAGAGATACGATTATTGCTCCAGTTAGAGTCGCTATATCTACCATATGGCTAACTCCAAGTTTCCTGACCGCGTATACCATTGCATCAGAAAGTATCAAACGTCCTTCGGCATCAGTATTAATAACTTCAATGGTTTTATCGTTCATCGCACGGACAATATCTCCAGGCCTTTGGGCATCTCCACCTGGCATATTTTCTGTCGTTGGTACCACTCCGGTAACATTAATCTTGGGCTTTAAAGCGGATATAGCTTTCATTGCTCCAATAACGGAAGAACCACCAGTCATGTCACCTTTCATGTTTTCCATATTGAGAGCGGGTTTTAATGATATACCGCCAGTATCAAATGTAACCCCTTTCCCTATTAATCCTAAGACATGTTTTGGTCTGTCCGGGTCTCCCTTATATTCTAGGGCTATTAGCTTAGGAGGTTGATGACTTCCTCTGGCCACTCCCACTAAGGCACCCATGCCCAATTTTTCCATGTCTGTGCGGTCGAGAATTACAATTCCGAGGTTTCCTTCTCGCGCTACCATTGTGGCTATTTCAGCCATTTTGCTGGGGGTTAAGTCATTTGACGGGGTGTTTGACATATCTCTTGAGAGAGCCACACCATTAGCTATTATTTCCCCTTGGCCAACCCCGATGGCCATGCTAGCAGATAAATCTGACTTAGGCGACACTATAGTAACTTTCTCAGTGTTTCCAGAGTTTTCCTTGTTGGTTCGGTAATTCTGAAATTGGTATGTGCCTAGTATGGTCCCTTCAGCTATAGCTTGCCCGCAATCTACGGGTTTTAGAATTACCGAATCGATTCCATGTGGAGCAGTGCAGAAAGACAGAATTCCTCTAGTACGCAGGTATCTACTTGCATTGCCCATTAGGGCCCGTATGGCATTCAAGTCAAAATTATCTTTTCGTCCCAATCCAGATACAAGTATTCGTTGGGCTGCTATCCGGCCTAAAGTATGGATAAGTGTGAATTCTCCACTTACTCCCTTAATTTCCTGGTCATTTCTTAGCTGACTGATGGCCCCGTCCATAACTTCATCGAGGATTTTCGTGATACCGTACAACTCTTTGGAGTCCTCGTATAACCCCACAATAATAGCGGGAGTATTAATTTCTAAAATGTCCCCGGTTACAACCTTGATTTCCATTTTCACTCCTTTTTTATCCGGTTTCAGGAACGAGCATCATAATTCATTTAAAGGAGGGAATCTACTTGAATTTTAATTTTAGTAGCTAGATCTACGTAAGTTTACGTGTATGTTTACCTGAAATGTAGGTTTGATAGAGGGGTGCCCAATGTGGAATTACGCCATAGTTTTCGTGTGAAATGCTAACCCAAGGAGACCAGGACCTGTATGGGCCCCCATTACGGGTGTAAATTCGCTAACAAGTACCTCTTCGCAATTAAAAATAGCTTTAGCTTTTATATGCATTGTTTTAGCAGTATCGGGAGCATTGGCGTGCATTATATTTAAATGTACTGGGCTATTCCCAAGGTGCTTAAAGGCGGTTTGAAATAGGAGAGCTATGGCCCTTTGTTTACCCCGGGGTTTTGCTAGCAAGCGTGGATTTCCCCCGGTCAGATCACAGAGAGGTTTAATTCCTAGTAATGAGGCTGCCCAAGCCTTCATTTTCGGCACTCGCCCGCTTTTCTCCAGGTAGTAGAGTGTGTCCAGGACAGCGAGCAGCCGAACTCTAGGAATCAGATTCTTAATACCTGTGATAACTTGTTCAATTGATTGTCCTGATTTAGCTAATCGAGCCGCTTGGAGGGCTATCAGGCCCTCCGCACCGGCTGCGGCGTTACTATCTATTACCTCTATTCGAGTGCGAGGGTAACGGTCATGTGTTAACTGGGCAGCTAATTTAGCCGCATTTAGGGTAGCATTGCTGAACTGCGAGCCTACGGTTATGCAGACGATGTTTTGGTACCGTTGAGTGGCCAATTGAAATTTTTCAAAGAAGTCTGTGGGGGTGGGACCCGATGTGGTAAAGGTCACATGATTGTATTTTTGAATGTCATAGAATTCTGAGGGATTTATATCGATGCCGTCTCGATAAGTTTTGTTCTGGCTGATCAGTTGGTGAGGAACAACGGATATATTGAGATCTTCGACTATATCGGTTGTCAGACAGCTACTACTATCTACTACGATCGCTACTTTCTGTTGTGTTAACACTATACTGTTAGTATTTTAAGATTCTCGGTCAGCTTAGTATACTTTGAATTAACGTGAGCACTATTATGGCTATCATAGGTGTAAAATCAAACATTCCTACCCTCGGAATGACCCTTCTCAGAGGGCTAAGTAATGGTTCTGTAATCTGGTATATGATGGTTATGATGGGATTGTTAGAATTGCCGGGGGAGACCCAAGAAACTATTACTCTGGCGAATATTGCTAATTGGAGAAAAGTAAAAAATAGCTGAAGTAATTCGCGTATTGGTTCAATCACTAAAAATCTCCTAGCTTGAGCGATTTTTCATATGCTGCTGTAACAGCGTTCAAAATAGCAGTTCGGAATCCCGCTTCTTCCAAAGCAAGTAATCCTTCGGCGGTTGTGCCCCCAGGAGAAGTAACCATGTTCCGCAGTTCTGCAGGATGTTTTCCGGAATGTTCCATTAATTGGGCACTGCCTATGACGGTCTGTAGTGCCAATTGGTGGGACATTTGTCGGGTGAGACCTAGATAGACACCAGCGTCTATCATCGATTCTATAAACGTAAATACGAAGGCTGGGCCACTTGCACTTAGAGCTGTAGCCATGTCAATGTAGCGCTCAACGGAGACCTTGATTTCCAGCCCCAAGGTTTGTATAAGCCTTTTCACATTTGAGACAGAACTAGATTCTACTGATGAAGAAGTCATCCATACGCTTATCCCACAGCCTATTTGTGAAGCGGTATTTGGCATAACCCGTATTATCGATTTGTGAGACAGGTTCTCTTCGAGAGAACTCATGGTGATTCCGGCCATAACTGAAACTATTGTTTGATCTTGGTTTAGTAGAGGTTTCAATTTACCGGAAAGATGGTAGAAATTTTGAGGCTTTACCGCGAGAATTACTAACTCTCCTCTGGTAATCAAGGATGGCAAATTTGTATCAGCAGAAATCGCATACAATTCAATAAGCGTCTGGCAACGGTCTGAAGATATGTCGCATACGGATATGTCGCATGGGTCGAGTAGTTTATTGGTTAATGCACCTCGGATCATGGATTCTGCCATGGTACCGCCGCCTATGAAGATTAAATTCATATATATCTCCGTGGTTTTGTACCCTGAGGTGGTAACATTAGGGACAGTTAACCCAGGGATCTAGAGTATTGAAGTTGCTTCAATCGTTCCACTAAAAAGTTCGGTGGTAAGGCCGACTGGATAGTTTCACGAAAGTTATTAGTGTTCAAATCGTAGTCATTTTGGTTACTCGCATTTGTTCCAGCCACAGGACATGCACGCCAGACAACCTTCCTGGAAAATTAAGTTTCCGTTACAGTGAACACACTGAGTTCGGGGGTTATTTACAATCGGAGTTGTTGTCCCATTACCGATATAATGTTTACCATTTCCACTCTTTCCAGAAGGCTTGGCTGCTTGGTTTCCAGCAGTGAATCCAAGACCCAATTGTGCCGCTTGTAGCGTATCTACTTTTCTATTTGAAGTCTTTGTTACATGTCGTTCTAATGCTAGAGCTACAGCATCAGCCGGTGAGCCTATTAGCACACCTTGATCCCATGCAGGAACACTGGTAATGCCACGTAATTGTTCCACGATAGAATTGGGTTCTACCCCAGAACGCAATGCTAAAGAAATGAGTCTAGAAACGGCTTCGAGGTTTGCTGACTCACTACCACCTGCTTTGCCTAGGGTGGAAAAAACCTCAAATGGGATACCTTCCTCGTCAAAATTGATTGTAATGTATAAGTTTCCGTGACCGGTTCTAATACGTTCTGTAACTCCTCTCATGGATTGGGGTCTTTCTCGGGGAGTCAATTTCCCTAACGTCTGATCAGCGTCTGTATTTGCTGCTTGTTCTGAAGGAACTTCGAGTACCTGGGTAGGCTTTGATCCATCACGATAAACGGTAATCCCTTTGCATTTCAGATCATAGGAAAGTTCGTAGGCTGCTCGAATATCCTCTCTTGTTCCGCTGTGAGGCATATTAATTGTTTTGCTTACGGCTAGATCGGTATGTTTTTGAAAGATAGCCTGCATTTTGATGTGATATTTATAATCAATCTCCATAGCGGTTTTAAAAAGCTTCTTGACGGCATCTGGAACGTCTTCAATGTGTTGAATAGAACCAGTCCTTGCTACCTCATCCATTAATTGTTCACTGTAGAATCCGCCATCTTTTGCCATTTGTTTGAAATATGGATTCATTTCAGTTAATTGTTTTCCGTCCAATACATTCTTGACGAATGCAACAGCGAATATTGGTTCGATACCACTAGAAGCTCCGGCGATTACACTTATGCTTCCGGTAGGAGCAATACAAGTCCTAGTGGCATTTCGGACAGCAGTTTTTTCTTTACAGGCTGGATAAGGACCTCTTTCCAAGGCCAAAGCCTCTGATGTCTCTCGCGCGGTTTTGTCTATAAGGCTCATGACTTCCTCTGCCAGATTGAGAGCCTGAGGAGAATCGTATGGTATGCTCATTTTGACTAATAGATCATGCCAACCCATTACCCCTAGGCCTATTTTCCGGGTTGCATCTACGGCCTTTCGTACTTCTTTAACTGGAAAATTGTTAATTGTAACTACGTTGTCGAGGAATCGGACACACTTTTTGGTAAGGTCTACTAAGCCTGCGGAATTTAAAATGCCATTCTCTCCGAATTTGGCCAAGTTTATTGAGCCCAAATTACAGGCTTCATGAGCTAGTAACGGTACTTCTCCACAGGGATTTGTACTGTCTAAATCTCCGAGATGTGGGGTGGGGTTGGACCTATTGGCTTCATCGATAAAATACATGCCTGGGTCTCCGGTTTTCCATGCAGAGTCTATGATTTCTTCCCAAATTTCTCTTGCCATAAGGGTTTCCATAATATTTTGTGATGCTGGATCAATCAAATCCCACGGGCTATCATTGGCAACAGCGGTCATGAACTTATCGGTAATGGCTACAGAAACATTGAAATTTTGAGCTTCTTTGTTGGTATCTTTAAGGTGGATAAAATCCATTATTTCGGGATGTGACACGTGTAATATGCCCATATTCGCACCGTGACGCTTACCCCCTTGGGTTATCATGTCTGATAGAGAACTAAGCATTTTGAGAACTGAAACGGAGCCGCAAGCATTGCCCTGGGTCGTGGATATCTTGGACCCTCTATGTCGGAGTTTTGAAAAAGAATAGCCTATCCCTCCACCATATTTCTGTATCATGGCAGAAGTTGTAGCGGCCTTCATTATGCTCGTCATGGTATCTTCTATGGGAATTACGAAGCAGGCTGATAGTGTTCCTCTTCCTGTACCTGCATTAAAAAGCGTAGGAGAGTTAGGCATAAATTGACACGAAGTTATCATTTCATAAAAGGTGTTAGTCCACATTTCCTTGTCCGTTTCAGGTTCAGCTACTGCCCTGGCTACCCGTGCAAAAAGGTCTGCCGGCGTTTCATTATCGATTAGGTATCGTGATTTAAGAACTATTTCTGCGTTTTCGGTTAGCTGTAATGTGGTCACCTTTTATCCCTCCTGAATCATTAAAGAAAATTATGCCTATCAATCGTATTATACATTGACTGATACCATCAATCCCACACCAAATTTAGTATGTCCCAAGAACACTACCACAAGATCTGGTATGCCGAAAGGGCATTTTGGCATATAATTCGACATTTACTTTTTTATAGTATTCCAAAAGCTTCTTACTAGATGAAGTTTACATGTTCTTATTGAAAGTAATCTCATAATAAACCTTATTACTCTTCGTTTAAATGGGTGCTAAATCTTCCTTGGGACTTGCCTAATGGATCGAAAGATTTGGATTCTAATTTAGACAGAATGTCGTAGGGACGCTAATCGTAAGGCATTGCCTAGAGGCAGATAACCTGTAAATATACTGAGATTTCCGAATATGTCTTTTGACTAGTCGTTTTTGTCTCATGCGTTCTAATACCTGGGTAGCTTGAGTGTATGAAACTTTCAAGAGTTTCGATAACTCGGTGCGGGTTATCCCGTCGTTAGGAGTGATCACAGGGATCATCGTGTCAATTATAGCCATTCTGTTAGTATCCATTTGGTCCCAGCTCCTAATAATCATGATTGTTGGGTTAACGAGATATCCTGGCCCGTCTTCTCGGTCTGTGTTTAGCAGGAAGGTGATCGGGGAACTCGACTCCGAGAAGAGAGAGTTGGGCTGGATTAATGGTTTGACTCTTTTCGTCTTTCAGATCGCGTACCACTCTCTCAAAGCTTTCCAGGTCCTGGAAATCTCGATACACACTAGCCCACCTTACGTATGCTACTCTGTCTAAGAAGCGTAGTTTTTCCATAACCATCTCTCCAATTATCGAGGAACTTACTTCAGCTTTAGCCAATGATTGGAGATCGTTTTCAATATCAGAAACCATTTTCCCGATTACCCGAATTGGTATTGGTCGTTTAGCACAAGCTGTAATGATTCGGGACATAAGTTTGTCCCGATCGAACTCTTGTCTGACCCCGTCCCGTTTGACTACCAATAACACTGAAGTTTGCAGTCGTTCATATGTTGTGAAACGCAGTCCACATCGTAAACATTCGCGTCTTCTTCTGACACCGGCACCGACCGAACGAGAGTCAGTTACCTTGGAATCTGGACTGGTACAATACGGACAACCCATAGCAGAGGTTTCTCGATATCCTCCTAATTTTTGTGCCTTTCCTGCCCAATGCCACTACATATAGTAGTTAGCTTGCTTAGTGTATATCTGTTTGAATCGTATCTGTCAAGGTGGATTAATATCCGATTATTTATCCATGCTTAAAAAAAGAGGCCCCGAATTTTCGGGGCCTCGTGCAGGTTCCTGGAGTCAAAAAGTTCTGTCATTGAAAAGGAGGTACAAGTGCCCGACTCCGGGAATATTACTCAAAGTTTATCCGAAGTATCCTTGGGTACGTTTGGTTGCCTCTTTACGTAGAAAGCTGGGTACATCGAGCTCATCGCCGTTTTGTACTACGCTATCCCTAAGAAGACTTCTTAGTTCTTCTTGCCGTTGTAACAAGTTTTCGTTTGGAACGGGGAAAGATGCCGCGACCAATGTGATCTTTACTTCGTCGTCCATCTTGGGATCTTTTACAGTTCCAAATATGACATTTGCTTCGGGGTCACAGAGTTCGTGGACTACTTCTGACGCCTGTTGAACCTCTTTAAGAGAAAGTGAAGGTCCACCAGTCATCACAAACAATATTCGTTTGGCGCCGTCGATGGCTATGTCCAAGAGAGGGCTTTTTGTAGCCTCTCTAGCAGCGTCAACTGCTCGGTTCTCTCCTTTTCCTTTACCTATGGCGAGCCAAGCAGGTCCCGCGTTGTGCATTATAGTGCGTACGTCAGCAAAATCTACATTGATTTCGCCAGCAACCATCACTACCTCGGCTACCGCTTGTATACCTTGTTGCAAGACTGAGTCTGCGAGCTTCAAAGCGTCATCCCATGATTTAGTCTGTTCGTTATGATGTTGGGTTTCCAAGAGTCTATCATTGGGGATTGTGATTAACGTATCCACATGTTCCACAAGTCGGCCTATCCCATCATCGGCATTTTTTCTTCGAGTGGCCACCTCAAATCCGAAAGGCTTACTAACTACTGCTATGGTTAGCGCACCAGCTTCTTTTGCTATCTGTGCGATTAGAGGAATAGCTCCAGTGCCAGTCCCACCTCCCATGCCAGCGGCAAGAAAGACCATATCGGCCCCCTGCATCATTTGTTCCAGCTGTTCGCGGCTTTCCTCTGCTGCTTGTCTTCCTATTTCTGGATTACCACCGACCCCTAGTCCTCTAGTGACCTTTTGTCCGACGGCTAGCTTGTTGGGGACGTCACAACGGGTCAGATGTTGAGCATCTGTGTTTACAACGTAGTATTCTACCCCGCTTATCTTTTGCTTGAACATACGGTTAACAGCATTGGAGCCGCCTCCTCCAACCCCTATCACCTTAATTACCGGGTTTCCATATGGTTTGACCGAACCTGGTATAAAATTAGTCATTTCGTCTTCGTGTTCCTTTTCTTGAAACTGCATGATTCCCTCCTTTTTATTTATTAGTGTTTCCCTTAAGTTTTTACTTCCATTATTTTCTTTAGTTTAGATATAAGAGCTTTGTGGTTCCACGATCGAGTGCCATTGTTGACAAAATTACGGACTCCTGGTGATGGCTGAAGATTCCATAAAAGCATTCCAAGCACGGTGGAAAAAGATGGTTGGTTTAACTCAGGTGATAACCCTTTGATTCCACTTGGGGTTCCGATTCGAACTGGGCAATGAAATATTGTTTTAGCTAGCTCATCCAGTCCTTTGGTTGCAGCCACTCCACCAGTAATTACAATTCCTCCTATGGGCATTTTTGCGATTCCAGCGTTTTGAATTTTTAACATACACAAACCCAATGTCTCTTCCAATCGGTCTATAATGGGGCGACAAACAGTAGATCGTTTAATATCCTTTCTCGGTCGGCCATTTAAACTTGGTACCATTCCTTCAGATTCGCATTGTTTACTATTGGGGCTGGCATGTCCCCACGCGACTTTGACTCTTTCCGCAAAATCCCATGGTATATCTAAAGCCACAGATAGATCGTTGGTTATTTGATTCCCACCTATTGGGAGACAGCTGTGATACCAAAGTGAGCCGTTTTTAAAGACGGCGATTTCTGTAGTCCCTGCACCAATATCTATTAATATCGACCCTAATTCTTTTTCGTTTCTGGAAAGTGAGGATTCAGCCGCAGCTAAAGGACTTAAGACCAAGGTTTTTGCGTGGACTCCGGATGAATTAACTACTTCCAGTAGACCGTTTACCTGTTCCTGATTACCGAATACGACATATGATTCTATCTGGAGCTTCCCTGCGTGGTACCCGACAGGATTTCTAACTGCTCTGGACCCGTCTATTAAAAAGCTAATGGGTATGACATGTATCACGGCTTGATCTGGCCGCAGATTCGGATAAGAAGTTTCTGCTAGATCCTCTAGATCTTTAGATGAAATCGATCGATCTAGAGGGTTTGGATATGTTACGCCAGTGGTATTGGTACATGATGTGTTAATTCCTGATATAGCTATTGATATAGGTGGAGGACGTCCTTCCAAGTATCTTGATGCCTGTGATAGAGATGTTTTAATTGCTTCTGCAATAAGAGATCTATCCGTTATTTGTCCCTTTTTCATTCCGTGGTTGGTTATGACGCTTGACCCTACAATTTTGAACTCCCCATCCGTTCCTACTCGCATGATAACCGTTCTAATTTTACTAGTACCTACGTCGATCGCCGAGTAAAAATTGCTTTTTGACATCTTGGTTCCTCTTTGTTTAGCTTTTATGTGTGATTTCTTTCGGGAGTTTTTGGACAATCCTTAGTTTTGCGCTACGGCTACGGGGGTTAGATAGAACTTCTTCCAGAGGGGGTTTCATTACTTTGCGAGTTATCATTTGTATCGATGGTTTGTGTTTGCATATGCAAACAAGCAGGTCCGTAGGACATATGCAATAGCTTGAACTTTGACGGAAAACTGTTTTCACAATTCTATCTTCGAGGCTGTGATAACTGATTACAGCTAACCGTCCATAGGGTGCTAGCAGGGATATGGCTTGATCTAATCCTTGTCTAAGATTATCTAGCTCGCTATTTACTGCAATTCGCAAGGCTTGAAAAGTACGGGTGGCCGGATGGATAGATTCTTTGCGCCGGCCCAGAATTTTCAATATCAATTCGGCTAACTGGGAAGAGGAATGAATTGGGCGATTATTGACAATAGCTTTAGCAATCACTCGGGATTTTCTTTCTTCGCCGTAGGTGTATATAAGGTGCGCAAGTTCTTTTTGGGGCATATTGTTAACTAGTTCGGAGGCTTTAGGTCCCGTTGTATTGAAACGCATATCCAGAGGTTCGTTTCTTAGGAAGCTGAATCCTTTTCCCGAAGAGTGCAGTTGTATTGAAGAAAAACCAAGATCTAGCAAGATTCCGTTTACATTACCAAAATTTATAGAGCAGGCATGTTCCTTCATGTTTGAGTAGGAACCGTGGATTAGGTTTAAATTTGTTGTGAATTTTCTAAATCGATCTCTTGCGGCTTTGATTGCTGTTGCATCTACGTCGAATGCAAGGACTTTTCCACCAGGGAGACAATGCCTGAGTATTTGCTCGGTGTGGCCACCGCCACCTAATGTTCCATCAATATAGGCTTTCCCTTTTTTTACGTCTAATCCTTCTACAACTTGTTTTACTAAGACAGGTATGTGTTCGGAACTAGGCGATACGTTGAGTTCAGTAAAACTATACGTAGGTGTTGAGTTAACTGGAAGAGTAGACGCTAGAGTGGTCACCTGATCTCCTTAGATTAAAGTTTTCGTCGCGTGGTAGAACACATTCACACACACGCCTCTGGGATAAATCCGGTTAATCTACAGACCCTAAATAGGCCTTTAAGGAGCCAAGAAACGAACCACTCGGGGACGGTTCTCGAGTTTCCCTGGAAATCTAACCTTTTCGCTTGTACGGAAGGTGGATCTGCCAGGTTATGTTCACTACAGTATCACTATATTGACATAAATACAATATTATTTTTAATATTTTTTAAATAAACTTTAAAATTATTGAAATTTAGTGTTGTGGCAGCAATTTCGATGGGAAGAAATATGAGTCAGATTTTAGGTTATATTTGAGAGAAGAGGGAATACCAAAATATACTCAATTAATCAGTACGGTTATTGATTGAGCCAAAGAATGTATGAAGAAAAGAGGGGTGATGGTGATCTCTTGGTAGTTAAGAGGTCGACTGTGATACCATCTCAGATACCATGATAACGTTAGGAATTTTGACCATAAGCACCAGCACCTTTGGAGGTGATAGGAATGATTCCAGTGGTGAAATTATAAAAGAACTCCTTCGGGCACCACTTTTTCAGTTGCACAGCTACGATGTAGTTCCAGATGGCATTGATGTTATAGAGAGGAAGTTAAAGTATTGGGCTGACCGATTGAAATTGAATTTGATAGTGACGACCGGCGGTACAGGACTGGGATCTAGAGATGTAACTCCGGAAGCGTGCAAGAAGGTGTTTCATAAAGAAGTCCCGGGATTGGGAGAGGTTATGCGGTCACAGACATTTGATAAGACGCCATTGTCGATGCTTAGCCGCTCGGTTGCTGGAATAAGGAAAGCCACGTTGATCGTTACTCTCCCAGGTAGTCCTAAAGCAGTTAAGGAATGTTTGAAAGTAATTATACCAATTATACCCCACGCTATAGACATACTAATCAATGATCGTGGACATGATAAGTAGATTTACAGGATAAATCCATGAACATCGATATTTTAAGTGTTTTTCCAGAGATGTTTGTAGGACCTTTTGACCATAGCATTGTCCGGAGGGCCCAAGAGAATGCTTTAGTAAGTGTATCGGTTTACAATTTGCGCACATTCAGTAGTGACCAGAAAGGCGTAGTAGACGACTATCAGTTTGGCGGGGGACCAGGAATGGTTATGAAACCCGATCCAATATTCGAAGGTGTCGAAACAATATTAAAGGATCTGTCACAGAGTGAAATGGCTAAAACGCGTGTTATCCTGACCTCTCCACAAGGGAAGATGTTAACCCAAGGATTGGTCTCGGAATTGGCCCTACAGTCCCATTTGATAATAATTTGTGGTCATTATGAAGGAGTCGACGAGAGGATTAGGGAAAATTTAATAACTGATGATATAAGTATAGGAGACTACGTTTTAACTGGCGGAGAAATAGCGGCTATGGTTATTACAGATTCCGTTGTTAGACTCTTGCCTGGAGCAATAGGGTCCCAGGAAAATTTACTTGGAGATTCCATTTCTAGTGGTCTTTTACAACACCCAATTTATACGCGTCCAGCCCAATTTCGTAATATGAAGATACCATCTGTATTAACTTCAGGGCACCACCAGAATATTAAGGTGTGGAGAAGACGAAAGGCTTTGGAACGGACTTTAGCCCGAAGAAGGGATCTGCTAGATATTCAAAATTTGAGTGCCGAAGATAGGGACTACTTAGAATCTTTAGGCTACAATCCAAACCATAGGCTATCATAGCAAGGAAGATTTTGTTGATTAAAGATTGTGCTAGCCATACAATTAGAGTCGGTTAAAGTTCAGAGGAGATAGAGAAGGAAATGGACGCCCATCAATTGGTAAAAGTAGAAAGCAACCCCAACATACCTGAATTTGGTTCAGGCGATACTGTCAAAGTTAATTATAGGGTAAGAGAGGGTGATCGCCAAAGGATTCAAGCATTTCAGGGCGTTGTCATTAAACAAAGGGGTCACGGCCCAGGGGCGAATTTTACAGTAAGAAGAGTAACCCAAGAAATTGGAATAGAACGGACCTTCCCTTTTTATTCTCCTTTAATAGCCTCCCTAGAAGTAGTTCGGAGGGGTAAAGTTAGACGGGCACGACTCTACTATCTACGGGGAAGATTCGGTCGGGCCGCTAGGATTAAAGAAAAGAGTCGTTTTAACAGAGGGAATTAGCAGTATCAGCAGAAAATAGGGCTAATCAAGATCTCCTCAGGTTCCTAGCAGGGAGGGAGTATGGAGTTTGCTGAAGTCGCGGTTGACGCTCCCGTTAGCCTGGAAAAGACTCTTACTTACCGTGTACCTGATCATATCAATGTTAGACCTGGAAATTTGGTTTGGGCTCCCTTGGGGCGTAGGCCTGTACAAGGTGTAGTTTTTTCAGTTTCAAAGTTACCAAGAATTTTAGATCCTCGCTTGATCATCTCTGTGATAGGACCCTCCCTCGTTCTTTCTACCAAAAATCTAGATTTGGCGAAATGGATAAGCAGCTATTACATGTGTTCGCTTTATCAAGCGGTGGCCCTATTTCTGCCTCCTGGATTCAAAGGACAGGTTAATGCGTTTATTTCTATAGTTGATGGCAAAAATGCTGAAAGCGTGGATAAAGACGATGAAAAAGAGATTGTGAACTATATATGTCGTAATGTAGGAGTTCCTGAAAATATCGCAAGAAAGAATATGGGGCCAAAAAAAATGGCTGCTGTGGCAAAACTTGTAAGGAACGGCATATTAAAAAAGAGTTGGGTTATTTCTCGTAAAAGGAGTAAGCCCAGATTTGAACTATCGATTTTCAGCGGGCAAATCGAGGATCATTTGTTATCTAAATTGGACCGGATTGCTCCCAGACAGGCAAGTTTGCTACAGATGTTGCTTGATTCTTCAAAATCGATTCCTGCAAAAGAGCTTAGGGAAACATTTGGATCGACATCTTTGAATGCATTGATAAAGAAAGGTCTGGTTGTTCGGGAATGGTCTAGGCTTATTCTCCCTAACCCACTTGTGGAAATGCAGGACAATAAGGAGAGGATTGTCTTGAGTCCGGAACAGGAAATTGCTGTTCAGGAAATTGAGAACGCCCTGAAAGAAGAGCGGTCAAGTCAGAGTTTTCTATTATATGGTGTGACAGGTAGCGGCAAGACCGAAGTTTATCTTAGGGCTCTTGAAAAGTGTGTTTCCGTTGGTCGCCAGGGTTTGATGTTAGTTCCAGAAATATCCTTGACTCCGCAGATGATGAATCGAGTGAATGAGCGATTCCCTGGCAGGACTGCAATTATACATAGTGGCCAAAGCTTGAGGGAGCAATTTGACACCTGGTGGAGTATATGGGATGGATCGTTCGATGTAATAGTAGGACCTAGAAGCGCTCTATTTGCCCCTGTTTCTAATTTAGGAATTGTGATTATAGATGAGGAGCATGAGTGGACTTACAAACAGCAAGACAAATCCCCACGATTCCATGTTCGCGAGACGGCTCTTAAATTAACTCAACAGGCTAATATACCTTTAGTTTTGGGGACGGCTACACCTGATATAACCACGTTCAATAGAGCACAAAGGTCGAGGCATAAACTTTTGGTGTTGCCTAACAGAATTGATCATAATCGAATGCCCCGAGAATTGGCTAAGGTTTATCTGGTGGACATGCGTAAAGAGTTAAGAGAAGGGAATAGGAGTCCTTTCAGCCGGAGATTATCCAAAAGCTTATTAGAAACGATAGCTAATGGTAAGCAAGCTATGCTTCTTTTGAATAGGCGCGGGTCCGCAACTTTGGTGCAATGTCGTGATTGCGGGAACATATTACGTTGCAAAAGATGTGATGTCTCGTTGACGTATCATAGATATATTGGGCTTGTCTGTCACCAGTGCGCTCGCCGGGAATCCCCTCCCCAACGATGTCCAAGTTGCATAGAAGGACAGATTCGATACTTGGGATTGGGAACCGAAAAAGTTGTGGGTGAATTAGAGAATCTGCTTCCAGGTATAATGGTCAGCCGTTGGGATAGTGACTCTAAATCTGATAAAGGTAACTATCAGAAAATCATGGAAGACTTTGCTAGTGGTCGAATACAAGTTTTGGTGGGCACTCAAATGATTGCCAAAGGATTGCATTTTCCAAATGTTAGCGTGGTAGGAGTTGTTCTGGCTGATATCGGCCTACACTTTCCGGATTTCAGAGCAGGGGAAAGAACGTTTCAGTTGTTGTGCCAGGTAGCAGGAAGAACGGGACGCGGTTTGGATCAAGGAGAGGTAATATTCCAAACGTATCTACCTGATAACTATGCCATTAGAACTGCGGCCGAGCAAAATTATTACAAGTTTTATACTAGAGAGATGGAGTTGCGAAAACATCAGAGAAACCCTCCATTTAGTCGTTTGGTCCATATGGTATATGTTCATACAAACGAAGAGGCGTGCAAGCGTGAAGCTTCAATGATGGCTAAGACGTTGAGGTCTGAAATTTACAATGAAGGTCTGGGTGATTTGGAAATTATTGGACCTGCCCCAGGTCATCCTACAAGAGTTAGAGGAAGATATAGATGGCACATAATTATCAGGGGACTAAACCCACACTTTTTGTTAAAAGGAAGAACCTTTCCCAAGGGGTGGAGCGTTGATGTTGATCCAGTAAATGTGCTCTAGAAATATGTTTCCCTCTAGACCAGAATAAATAGGGGGCCGTTTGGTTATTGTGAGTTGTCTGTACCTCTTCTAGTTTAGTCCATATGGACAGGAGTCGTTTTCTATGCCAAATGATTATATAGATATAAGTCATTGTGGTAGATATAGATTCTAGTCTCCAAACCGTGGATTTGTGCTAATAAATGGCGTGAGGATATAATTTGGTTTAATTTTTATCGTAAGGTGTGATCATTGTCTGTTTTGTCGCTTATCTATGCACCACATCCAGTTTTGGATCGCCCGACCACGAGGATTTCGAAGATTGACTTCAAAATAAATAAACTTATTGACGATATGATTGAAACTATGCATGCCAACGATGGTGTAGGACTTGCCGCAAATCAGATTGGTGTCCCTCTACGAATTGCCGTGATTCAGGGTCCTGATGATATAAAACCTCTAGTACTTATAAATCCAGAGATAGTGAAGCGAGAAGGTAGACGTGAGTTAACCGAAGGTTGCCTTAGTATACCTGGTTATCAAGGTGAAGTAGGACGGTCTGTTACGGTTAAAGTCAAGGCTATAAACATTGATGGAAAGTCCTTTAGAATCAAGGCAGAAGATAATCTGTTGGCTCAGGCTTTGGAGCATGAAACAGATCATTTAGACGGGAAACTTTATGTGGAACGGTTGTTAGGTAACGACAGGCTTTATAAGATAAAACGAGACGTAATAAATGAGGGAAAGAGATGTAATCACGATGCAATCTCTACCGAAAGTTGTTGATTTGTTAATGATATCGGGTTTCTCTACACATTTAAATTTGGCGCCAAGTTATATGCCATTTCTCACAAATTTCCAACAATGGTTGATTAACAGAAATGTAGAAATCTATGTTGTGGGAGGATTTATTAGAGACCGTTATCTTGATAGAGATCCTAAAGATTTGGATTTACTCGTTGATGGTGACGTGGAACATCTTGGCCACGATATTGCTCGAATATTTGGAGGCGCATTCATTAAACCATGGGTTAGGCATTCTATAGTTAAGGTATCATTTGAGAAGTATGGGTTTTGCCTTGACCTAACTCCCTTGAAAACGACGTTGCAAGAAAATATGATGGCTCGGGATTTTACAGTAGATGCCTTGGCTTTACCAATACAGCATGTAACTCGGAGCGATTGGCAAGATTTTGTCATAGATTTCACTGGTGGTCTGGAAGACTTATCTCGAAAACTCATTAGAACAACGGGTGCTAGTGCAATACCAACAGATCCTTTACGAATGTTGAGAGCGGTACGATTAGCGAAGGAGTTGGGTTTTACTTTAGAAACAACAACTGAAAGTTATATAAAAAAGCACTCAAGCTGTATAGACTTGGTATCAGCTGAGAGAATTAGAGACGAGCTTTTGGCTATTCTCTCCGTAGATGGTTCGAAAGATAGTTTGTCTAAACTAGACGATTTAGGTCTCTTATGCCGTATAATTCCCGAATTGCATTTCACAAAGGAGGTGGACCAGCCTAAAGAACATTATTGGGACGTGTTTAACCATACTATAGAAAGTGTTGGGGAGGTCGAATTTGTTATAGCCCGACATAAAACCAAGGAGTCTATGTGTGATGTCTACTGGGATGATTGGATAGAGAAATATTTCCTACATCCCCTTACGCTAGGTTACGATCGGCGAACATTTGTTAAACTCGGGGCTCTTTTTCATGATATCGGAAAGCCACATACAAGGACCAACGACGAATTCGGGAGGCCCCGTTTTTTGGGGCATGGGAAAAAAGGAGCAGCGGTAGCAAGAAAACGTATGCGACTTCTCAGATTTAGTTCAAAAGCCATAAAGTTTGTTGAGCTACTAGTAGAGCACCACTTAAGGCCATTTCAATTGACCAATAATTCTAATCCGCCAACAAAAAAGGCTATCTATCGTTTATATAGAGATCTTGGGGGTGAAGGGCCTGGAATTTTGTTATTTGGCCTGGCTGATTATCGCGCGGCTAGGGGCCCACTTCTGGATATCGAGGATTGGAGACGCAAGGTAGATGTTGTTAACCATGCACTAGTGACGTATAAGGAATGGAATAAGAAAACAGAAAAGCCTGGCTTGCTGACTGGCCATGACTTGATTAATATATTTGGGATCGAGCCAGGACCTCAATTCGGCAGTTTGTTGGGCGGCGTTGAATCAGCGTGGCTGTCTGGGGAAATTCGGACGCGGACAGATGCTATAGAATTAGTGAGAGGTATGCTAAACATAAAATGAATAAGAGCTTATAAATTGCGTAGAAAAAATTTAAGGACATTATTTTTCATTAGTTTGCTCATAACGCTTGCAGGGCTAATTGTTGGGTTTGAATCAATAGATTTACCAGGCAATCAGCTGGATAGAAATAATAACGGCCCTGTGGGTCTGCTTCTTGGGCTTGACCTAAAAGGGGGAGCTCATCTCGTTTATAGCGCTGAGCAGACGGTTAATATAAATATGGTTTTGGATGAACCAAAATCAGAACAGGAAGTTAGAAGAGCACTGGATTTCCTTGCGATAGGTAGTGCCAACATTAATACTTATCTGAGAGAAAGATTTACGATGGAGGTTCCTAATCTAGAAGATAACGAAATTGATCAGTTTGTTGTTACTATGGAGGAGGAAATTGGGCCTGTAGAGGACTTCGTCCATTATCGTGAGGAGAGGACTAAGGTTTCCTTGGTGGCTAAAGCAGGTCCGGTTAAGGAACAGATAACGAGTGTTTTTTCCGGTCTTGGATACGATGATTTCGAAGTAAGTACGAGTATGAGTACAGTGTTTATCGTCACGGGCTTGCCAGACGATATTGACCCCGAAGAAATCGAGACATTGCGGAACAGGCTGGATGAAATATATCCGCTTAATGACATACAGGTCTATCCAGCCGATCATGAGACTCAATTGGCCCTATTCTTTCATCCACTATTATCTGAGGGCCTCATCCAATCCGCCATCGCAAAATTGGGACATGCCATAGCCGTAGTGTTAACTGAGGACGGAGAAAGGTTTACCACTATGATAGAAGCATTAGATGATTCTCAGAAAGAGGAATTAAAGGAGCAAATTTCTGATGAGACTTATGGTTTAGATTCTGTTGATGCTGTTTCTGCTAATATTGCCTTACTTGAGGTTACCTTTGTGGAAGGTCAAGATCAGAGTGACTTGGAAGAATTCTTTGTCAATCAGGGACGGATAGATCCACGGGTCACTGCCACAGAGGGTAGGGATTATCAGTTGGAATTAGCAAGTCTTGATTATAACCGAGATATTTCCCTGCAAGAAGAAATGATTGAACAACTTGGACGGATGGAGTCCTTTGATCTCATCCGACAGGATACTACTGACTTACTTATGGATGGTGTGGTAGATACTATAGAAAGACGCGTGAATGCCTTTGGTATTACCGAACCAATTGTTCAGCGCCTAGGCGAAGATCGAGTGATCGTGCAGTTGCCCGGGGTTAGTGACTCTAATATAAATGTCACTTTCAGTAATACCGTCCAAGAGGCAAGGTTAGTTAAAGTTATAGAGGAATCGGGAATCGAAGATATCTCTGCTGATTTCCTCGATCCGGTACAAATTCCTAATGGCTTTGAAATCCTCATTCGCAATATTACGCTTGACGAGAATGCCGGGATATTGGCGAGATATGAGGAAAAGTTTGGACAAATTATAGATTCAAGCTTTGTTGCAGTCCCGGGTACTATGAGGGTTATTTTTCAAAATCAGGCCTCTAGTGAAGATTTGAGATTTGAACTTAGTGATATGGGATATGAAACTCCTATAATTACACCAGCTATGGGGAGCAAATATAGAATTAAGACCCCCTCGCGGTCCGATGATCAAAATGACGAATTGAAAGAATTGTTATCAACGAAATTATCCACAGAGGACCGACCGATTTTAGTTGTTGGCTTTGAAATATCCGGGGGAGCAGAGGGAGCCAAGAAGCTTATAGGAGAAACCGCCCAGCTTTTATTCAAGGAACGAACGTGTCTGAATCAGGACTGCTCGAGTTTTAAGGATAGGGCCGCGGTCGGAAATAATGGAGAATCTTTGACCGGGGATAATTTATCTCAAGCTTTCGCAAGCACACAACAGACTACGGGAGAACCTATCGTCAATTTCGTCTTTGATGGTGATGGGACTAGAGTATTTCGAGATCTTACAACACGTATAGCTGGAGATCCGACTAAATGCATTTCCCATTTCTTAGATGGCGAAATGATACTTTGTCCTGTCGTAAATCAGCCTATAATAGCAGGGTCTGGGTTCATTTCTGGGAACTTTACCTTTAGTGAAGTCAGAACATTATCTATACAACTGCAGTCAGGTAGTCTCCCAGTAGCCCTTGAATTGGTTCGTGAGAGTACCGTAGATTCTTTGTTAGGAGACGAATCGCTTAAAGCAAGCCTTAAAGCTGCAGCAGTTGGCCTAGGATTAATCGGTTTATTCATGCTTTTATACTATAGAATTCCAGGCATAGTTTCTTCTGTGGCACTTTTGTTGTACGGTTTAATGCTTATGTCGGTTTTTAAAATGATTCCCGTCACGCTAACATTATCTGGATTAGCTGGCTTGGTGTTATCTATAGGGATGGCTGTGGATGCTAACATTCTCATTTTTGAAAGGCTTAAAGAGGAGTTGAGGTCTGGGCGAAGCCTAATGTCGGCTATAGAAATCGGTTTTCGCAGAGCCTGGCCGGCCATACGTGATAGTAATCTATCCACTTTAATAACATGTGGAATTTTGTTCTTTTTCGGTAGAGAGCTAGGTGAACCGAGAATAACAGGATTTGCAATTACTCTAGCTATTGGTGTCTCGTTGAGCATGTTTACCGCGATCGTTGTAACAAGGGCTCTTTTGACATTTCTTGTCTATACTCCACTCGGAACGAGGCTTAAGTTTTACTCGCCTGAAGGGCTAAAAGGCGTAACCTATAAAGGGATGGAACGAAGTTAATAATGAATGTGGTTTCGAAAAGAAAATGGTATTTTTTGCTTTCCGCTCTTGTCATTCTGCCAGGCGTTATTTCCTTAATAATTCCACCCCCCTTAAGGGCCGGTATAGACTTCTCTAGCGGATCAGCTATTGAAATGAGCTTTATCGAGGACGTCACCGAGCATGAGATTCGTGCAGCCCTTGGAGAAATAGACCATCAAGAGTCCAAGGTCCAGCAGATGGATTCTCGGACGGTTTTTATTAGAACTAAAGAACTCCAAAAGGGTGAGCTTCAATTAATTCAAGCGTACCTAACCGACGAAGTGGCAGAAGTTACCAGTGTGCCGAACGTTGATACTGTGTCACCAGAGGTGGCTGGTGAGACCGTGCGAAACGCGATCATAGCTGTCTTAGTCGCTGCTTTTGCCATTCTTTTGTTTATTTCGTGGGCCTTTAGAAGCATACCAAATCCTCTGCGTTATGGTGTGTCAGCGTTATTAGCCCTTTTCCACGATTTGCTAATTATTATTGGCATTTTCTCAGTATTAGGGAAAGTCGTAGATTTAGAGGTTAATGCCATGCTTATAGTTGGGTTATTGGCCGTAGCGGGCTATAGCGTCAACGACACAATTGTTGTTTTTGATCGAATTAGAGAGAATGTAGCTCGGAATATAGACCGGCCATTGGCAGAGTCCGTTAATGTAAGTATTTTGGAAAGTATGGGGAGGTCCCTAGGTACCAGTTGTACTACGCTTTTTGCTCTTTTCGCCTTATATTTTATAGGCGGTGATACACTTAAGGAGTTCGTGTTAGTACTGATAATAGGAACTATAGTGGGCACGTATAGTTCTATTTTTATAGCAGCTCAGTTTTTGGTCTTGTGGGACCAGGGAGAAGTCGGGAGATTCTTCGAATTTTTACGCCTAAGACGCCGTAGGGAGCGTTCATCAACTAACTAGTCTCATTAAAATATCCGAAAATGTTTATGGCTTGATGGTGGTTAGATTTGAATCTGTACTCGGTTTTGGTTAGGGGTACCATGTTTTAGGTCTGGATCAGCTATGAGAAGAAGCGGTATCGTAATGCCACAACTATTGTTAACATAGGTTCACATGAATGGAGGCGAAGTCGGTGAAAATTGGAATTAATATTACCCATTTCAGGCCAGAATTAGAGATTGTTGATGTCGCAAGAAAAGTAGAAGATTTGGGTTTTGATTCATTCTGGCTACCTGAACATATCGTTGTTCCGCTAGGGGAGAAAGCGTTTGAAGTTCAATCTTCCTACTTTAAGACTGATGATCCTGCCATAGTGGCGATCAAAAGTGATAATGTGGACCCTTATATCGCCCTAGCTATGTCGGCTGCTGTAACCAAACGTATAACTATAGGTACCAGCATTTCCCTGGTGCCGCAGCATAATCCCTTAGATTTAGCCCAGAGGATTTCGACACTAGATCACTTTTCGAGAGGAAGGTTTTTATTGGGTGTAGGTTTGGGATGGCTGAGAGAAGAAGGTGAGATAATGGGAGTGGATTACGACCACAGATGGAATCAAACCAAGGAATGCATTCAAGTTATGAAAAAACTGTGGACTAATGATGAGGCGGAATTTCATGGAGAATACTACGATTTCCCGCTAATCCGATCTTATCCTAAACCTGCGCAGAAACCACATCCTCCAATTTACTTTGGAGGTACAACCGAGAAAGTGTTTAAGAGAATAATAACTCACGGAAACGGTTGGCTTCCTACTGCAAAAGAATCTTTGCAAGAAATTAGTGCAGGTAGAACTATCCTAAATCAGCTGGCTGTTAAGGCGAGCAGGGATCCAGATTCAATTGGGATGACAATGCTTGGGTTGCCCCAGGATATAGACCTCATAAAGCAATATGAAATGGCAGGGATTGATAGAGGGATCATAGGGTTGGCTCCACCTTCCGGAAGGGAAATATTGGATGAGTTGGAAAAAGTGGCAGCTAGAGTTAAAGAGCATCTGGTTTAAAAGGGTTCACCTTGGGTAAAAGACTTTATCCTAGATCGTCTAGATTGCCTCCCAATTCACGATCGATCCAAGAGGTTTGGGTCCTGTTAGATCAAAAAAAGTGTAGACACCCACTGGTTCGGAAAATCATTGAATGCTACCGCAAACAATCGCAAAATGGGAAGGTTAAATGAACAATTCTAATATAGCTTTTTATTCAGCAACGGAGCTTTCAAAGAAGATTGAATCGAAGGAAATATCTCCTGTAGAAGCAACTAAATCCTATCTGGACAGGATCGAGACCTTAAATCCAAAGCTTAATTCATATATCACAGTTTCGAGAGATGAAGCTCTATATGCAGCTCAACAGGCGGAACGTGAAATACTTTCCGGTCAATATAGGGGGCCGTTACATGGAATTCCGGTAGCTGTAAAGGATCAATTGTTAACCAAAGATATTCAAACAACAGCCGGATCAGAAATCCTGCGAGGATGGACTCCCGACCGTGACGCCACCTGTATTGTAAAGTTAAAGGATGCCGGAGCTGTTTTAATTGGTAAAACCAATATGACAGAGTACGCTATAACAACTAACCATAACTTTCCTTATGGTATTCCATTAAACCCTTGGGATACGAGCCGGTATAGTGGATCCTCTAGTGGAGGATCAGCTGCAGCAACGGCCGCCTTTATGTGCGCTACGTCACTCGGAGAGGACACGGGTGGGTCTATAAGAGGGCCTGCTTCACTTTGCGGCCTAGCCGGGTTGCGTCCGACATGGGGACTGGTCAGTCGGCATGGCTTGCTTGCTGCATCCTGGTCTATGGATACTGTGGGGCCTATCTCTAGAACAGTAGAGGACTGTGCTATGACTCTGCAAGCAATTTCTGGATATGATCCCTTGGATCCATATACTTGGAAGAAGGCTGTTCCGGATTATATATCTTCTCTAAATGGGGATATACGTGGAACAAAAATCGGGGTTGTCAGGGAGAGGATTTATACTGATGATGTTGACCCAGAGGTAAGAACAACGGTAGAAGTAGCCATAGATGTTTTGCGAAAGTTAACCGAGTTTGTGGAAGAAATTTCACTTCCAGAGATAGTCCATTGTGCTACGTATTCTATGACTATAGGATTGGTTGAGGGGGCGGCTATGCACAGGGAAATTATACGGAATCATTCCCATATGTATCAACATGAACTTAGGCTTGTTAATTTAGTTGGTAGCTTGATTCCAGCTCAGACTTATTATAAGGCCCAACAGTTGCGAGAAGTCTGGCGGGAAAGACTATTGAAAGTTCTAAATTCTTATGATGTTTTAGTATACCCAACGTCACCATCAACCGCTCCTAAGGTGCCACCACCTACAGGCCTTCAGAATAGAGCTGATGCAAAAGCTGATTTGTATGGACGCCGCAGTTTCACACATCCAGTTAACCTAGCTGGTTGTCCTGCTCTGTCTGTGAACTGTGGGTTTAACTCTGAAGGATTGCCGGTAGGGTTGCAGATAATAGGCAGGCCTGGTGAAGATAGTACGGTGTTGAACGTGGGATATGCTTATCAGCAAGCGACTAACTGGCATAACCGGCGGCCCGTTATATCGTGAATTTGGTTATGCTTATTTCTTTCAGGAAATAGGTGGTCTTCGGTTATGCCAATTAGTCGCTTGCTGATAAGCATAGCTTGCCTTCAACACGGTAACCTCGTCCATGGGACGTCCAATAAGTTGCAGCCCTATGGGCAGTCCGTCACTTGAAAAACCGCACGGTATGGATATAGAAGGTGTGCCGGTCAGATTGCTTAGCGACGTTAAAGTTTTCTTGGGAGCGAATGTTTCTTCCAAGAAGGCCTCTTTGGAGCCAAGTCCTGGTTGGTCAATAATCTTGGGTGCTGGTGAGGCTGATGTGGGTAGGGCGATTAGATCAACAGATTCAAATAGTTTGAGGAATCCTTCACGAACTACTTGTCTAAGTTGTTGGGCTTTGTAGTATGTTTGTGCAGGAATTAGACTTCCTGCGAGTAGTGTAATTCGCATGTTATGGTCGTAGTCTCTGATGTGATTTTGCATCAACTGGCTATGTGTGGAAGCACCTTCTGGATAGGTGATTGCCGACGTAATAGCCCTAGCGTTAATGGAATCCGGGAAGGATATTTCGGAAATCCTTGCACCTAATTCGTCTAATTTATTTATCGCAGCCAACGTTGACTCTTGTACTTCTACATCGACGTTATCGGAATAGGTGCATTCTTTGAGCACTCCTATACGTAGGCCCTGGATGTTTTGGTTGAGCTGCTCTAGGTAGTTTGGAACGGGAACCTTCCAAGTATATTTATCCTTGGGATCGTAACCCGCTATAGCCTCCAAGGTAATAGCGCAATCTTCCACGGTTCTCGACATTGGCCCAATAGTATCTTGTGACCAACTAGAACCTAACAAACCATAGCGACTAACTCTTCCTTGAGTCGGGCGAAGCCCAACTATTCCACAATAAGCTGCTGGGCCTCGTATGGAACCTCCGGTGTCTTCACCCAGTGAAGTTGCGCAGGTGTATGCAGCGGTGGCAGATGCTGATCCAGCACTAGAGCCTCCTGGCATACGAGTTATATCCCACGGATTTGTCGGAATTCCATAAGGGTAGCGGTATGTGTAAGCCATGGCGAACTCTGTCAAATTAGTTTTCCCGATTAAGATACCTCCGGATTTTCTTATTTTCGACATTACGGTGGCATCTTGGTCAGGAATGAAGTTCTGAAGAATAGTAGACCCTCCGGTTGTCCGTATCCCTTTGGTCCACCATTGATCCTTGCATGCAATTGGGATTCCGTGTAAAGCCCCTAGGTATTCCCCAGATACTATTTCGTTTTCAGCCTTTTTCGCTAACGCGATCGCTTGGTCTCCACAGACTGTAATGTATGAGTGGAGCTGAGGTTCAAGCGCTTCTATCCGTTCCAGGTAAGCTTCTATTACTTCTACAGGAGAGACTTCTTTGGACTTAATCTTTATCGACAGTTCATTGACTGTTAAGAAGGGTAAATCGGATTTGTTCATATTGTTTTCCTGTCTATCAGGTTATAGATTAGGCCGCATGGTATGCCATTCTGTAGCTTTTTCATATGCGTGGCCAATCTTTAGGATTGTTTCTTCTTCCATCGGTTTCCCTATTAGCTGCATACCTATTGGTAGCATGGATTTCGAAAAGCCACAGGGAACGGATAGAGAAGGGGATCCAACCAGATTTGCGGCGTTGCCGAAGGCTCTTCTACCTCTCAGATCGGCGAGAACGCTGTCCTTGGTTCCGAATCCCCCAGTCTCGATGATTTTCATCGCAGGTGTAGGTTGAGTTGGGTAGAGGATTGCGTCGTACTTTTCAAATAGTTTTAGGAAGCCGACGCGAAAAAGCTCTCTTAATCGTTGAGCTTTATAATAAGTTTGTGCCGGGATTAGAGCTGACGTAAAATAAGTGAGTCTCATATTGCGTTCATATTCATCGGGTCGTTTGGTTAAGTTGTCCCACTGATTGGCTGCACCCTCTACCATATAGATTGGACTTGCTATAGATCCAGCGTTACTTATGAATGGAAATGATACTTCTGATACTTTTGCTCCTATTTCTTCAAGTACAGTCGCAGCCGTTCTAACAGCAGCTCTTACTTCCGGTTCTAGTGAGGGGGCATCCATCATATCCGTAATTATCCCGATACGCTGGCCATTTATGTTTCCATCAAGCATGGAAGAATATGTTGGAACAGGAGCCTTCCATGTGTATTTGTCTTTAGGGTCGTGTCCTGCTATAGCTTCCAGAACTAGAGCTGTGTCCTTTACTGTTCTAGCCAGAGGTCCTATTACATCCATAGAGTAGCTAGATCCTATGAGTCCATATCGACTCACACGTCCCACGCTAGGCCGCAAGCCCACTATTCCACAGTAAGAAGCCGGTCCTCTGATTGATCCAGCTGTGTCTTCCCCTAGAGCAGCTGGGCATAGAAAAGCTGCAGGAGCTGACCCAGACCCTGCACTAGAGCCGCCAGGCATGTGATCTAAATTCCATGGATTTCTAGGGGTTCCATATGGATAGTGCTGGGTGTAACCCATAGCGAACTCGGTCATGTTAGTTTTGCCGAGAAGAATCCCACCAGCTTCTTTAAGTTTATCTATAACGGTTGCGTCTTCATTTGGAACGAAGTTATTAAGAATAGTAGATCCGCAGGTCGTTAAAACTCCTTTCGCCCACCATTGGTCTTTTGCCCCCAGGGGTATTCCATGAATTGGCCCTTTATAGATTCCCCTAGAAATATCTTCCTCAGCCTTTCTTGCAGCTTTTAGGGCATCTTCTCGACAGACCGTGATGAAGGCGTGGAGTTTAGAATCAAGCTTATCGATACGATCTAGATGAGCTTCTACAACTTCGACAGGAGATACATCCTTCTTGTAGATGTAGTAACTTAACTCGGAAATAGATAGAAAAGGCAGATCGCCTTTATTCAATTTACTCCTCTTTTCCTACAGGAGGCAGAATTATTGGCAATGGTTCCACATTTTCTAGGCCCGGTGGATTAATTTCGTCCACAGCTTCAATAATGGCGTTCAATACCTCTGTAACTTCAGATAAATCTGGTTCTTTGATCTCAAGGCCGACGGCTTTACCCATGGCTATCACATCTTTTGGGGACAAGTCAGTCATTAATAACCTCCTGGGTATCGTGTGCAAGTGATTGTCTGATCCCCTGCCATAAAAGTCAACCAAACTTAATTTTAAGTTTGGCTAATGTTTCTTAAACTGCTAAGAATTCGCTAGTAGCTTTTATAAATTCTGCTGGTTTGTCCACAGTAACGACGTGACCTGCATCATGCACATCTACTGAGGAGAATAATTTGTTAATGTTTTTCATTTTTCGGATAGTTTCGTCTCCTACAGTTATGCTTTTTCCCCCGCGAACTTCCAGGAAAGGACATTCCACGCTTTCCACTGCGGTCCAGTATCGTTGAATATATTCGGGTTCGATGTTATCTGGTAGATGGTAGGTTGTTATAGCTGGGTCGCATTTCCAGCGCCACATGCCGTTTGGGTGCTGGCGGATTCTATTGGCAATGTCTTTTTGTCTACGCTGTTCAGTGGCCCACGGATCATTTTCTTTTGCCCACTCCAGGACTTCAGCAAGTGTGTAAAATTCTAGGGGAGCGGGCCGCCAATTCTTACGTTGTTCTCTAAGTTCGGGGCTACCTTCGGGAGCTATATCTACCATTACGAAACGATCAACTTTCTTTGGGTGGGCCTTGGCGTATAGAAGGGAATTCCAGCCTCCCATCGAAAGACCTACAAGAACGACCTTTTCAATTGCCATGGCGTCGATAAAAGCTGTTAGGTCTGATACGTAATTGTTCCGGTGATATCCGTCTAGTGCCCAGCTGCTTTCTCCATGTCCTCGTTGGTCTATAGCATACACATGGTAATCCCTTGACATTCTCTCGGCGAACTCGTCCCAAATGTGAAGTTGCCCAGAATTACCGTGAAGACAAATTAATGAAGGCTTGTCTTTAGTACCCCAATCCAAATAGCGCAGATAAACACCGTTTAACTTAATATATTGGGATACATACAAATTCGAGTTGGCCATAATAATTACCTGCCAATTGTTATAGTCCTATTTTACCAGCAGTTTGACCTACTACCAAGAGTGAGTATGGGATGGCAATCTTACTAGCTATGGCTTATCAAATGGCTAGCTTTTGGGAAAATCTCTAAATCCAATTGGGTGTTAACACAATTCTACCTACGGGGTCTTGGTTTTCAAGCAATTTGGAAGCATAGAGAATATTTCCCATTGGAAAAGTTTTCCAAACGACGGGATTAATCCTTTTTTTGTGAACCAACTGCACGGATTCCAGAACACTGTTTTTACTTACTCCTGTGTGACCAGTAATTGTTGCGCCACGAAAAATTAATTCTGCTAGATTCAGGTGGATTTCCTTTCCGGTAACCTCACCCAGAATTATTAATAGACTATGTTTGGCAAGCGAGAGGAAAGTTTGGGGCCATAGAGGGGACCCCACAGTATCGAGGATCAAATCTGCTCCCGCGTCTGCGGTCATGGCGTTGACTATCTCAGAGAAGCCTAGCTCCTCGTTAGCGACTACTTGATCAGCACCCATTTCCAAGAGAATTGATTCCTTCCTCGTATGTGACGTTATGGCAAGAACCTTAAATCCCTTTATTTTAGCCAATTGGACTAAATGAACACCGAGGCCGCCTCCTGCTCCTGTTATTACCGCGATTTGTTTTGTTTTAGTGGCTTTTACTAGGGATAAAGCCTCCAATCCGACACCGATCGGACAAGCCAATATTGCAGCTTGGTCCCATCCTATATTGGTGGGTATCTTAATCGCGCTGAATTCGCGCACTTTAATGAATTCGGCCAATCCTCCCTGGGCATTATGTCCTAGCGCAATTCCATTATTACACTGGCTGGTCCTATTCTTACCGCAATGTTCACATAAACCACAGGCATTTATGGGGAGACATACCACGTGATCCCCAGGAATTAACGCCTTAACGTGGTGGCCGCTTTTTACTACTAGACCAGAGATTTCATGCCCAAGAACTATTGGGAAAGTTACACCTCTTCTGAGTTGACCAGAGATTATTAGGCGATCGTGATAGCAAAATCCACAAGCTTGTACTTTTATTAAAATTTCATCGGGTTCGAGCCTGGGTAATGGAATTTCTTTAACATGAAACCTTGGATGCTGACCTGGTGATTCTAAGAACAGAGCTTTCATAACGTCTGGTTAGAACCTTGCCGGTGTTCACAAGATATCCGATAATCATTGGTGAATCTGGCATTGGAGAAAGTTAAATGAAAATAGGGGCACATGTATCAACCTCTGGGGGCATTGAAAATGCAGTAGATAGGGGAATGGAAATAGGTTGTGAGACTATTCAAATTTTTGGGTCATCTCCCCAAAGTTGGTTATTTAAAAAGGTTCCTGTTGAAAATTTAGACGCCTTTAAATCTAGAGCTAAGAAGACAGGTATTGGTCCCATTTTCCTACATTGTATATATCTTATCAATTTAGGCAACCCGGATCCCGTAAAAGTTGAGAAAGGTATATGCTCACTAGTCAACTATATGAAATTGGCAGCGGAAATCGACGCTGAAGGGATCATTTTTCATCCCGGGAGCCACAAGGGAGTTGGCTTTGATGCTATTTTAGATCAAACGGTGAACAGCATTTTATCAGTTTTAGAGCATTCTCCGAATGGCCCATGGTTGACTATAGAAAATACTGCTGGTATGGGGCATCATATAGGGTCCAAGTTTAGCGAGATTGGCAGGATAATAGATAGAGTTGATAGCCCAAGAGTTAAGGTTTGTTTGGATACTCAGCATGCTTTCGCAGCAGGCTATGATATTGGTTCTAAAACGGGTCTAGAAAGGGCTATGGAGGAATTCGACCGAGAAATTGGCTTAGAAAGGTTAGTGGCTGTACATGCTAATGATTCCAAATACGAACTTGGGGCCGGGGTAGATCGCCATGAAAATATAGGCGAAGGATATATTGGGAAACAGGGATTCGAAAATATCATGAGTTATGATTCTTTCAAGGAGCTTCCTTTTTTCTTGGAAGTCCCTGGCTTTGAAGGTAATGGACCTGATCGGAAAAACATAGATATTTTAAAAGAGATAAGAGATCAAATAATTTAATGGTTTGTTTGGATCGTATCTGCAGAAGGTTCTAATTTATTATCTGTCACCAAACAAAGCATCGAGGTCCCTGTTTGCGTCTTTGTCGCAAGAGCTACTCTGGTGGCCCGTTTTCCAAGCTGGTGATGTAAGGTCACTGTAATGTTCATCATCACCATAGGTCCGGGTTCGAATTAGGATAGGCATAGGAATCGCGTCTCCAAAAAACAGGGCTTCCTGTTTAGAATTCAGCCTTGAAAGGACAGATTTAAGTTCTCGGCTATTCGGGCTACCTGACAGGACGGCGTCTACATCCCTCTCGTCGTTTAATAAGCATGATATTCGTGTAGCTATCTGGCTCATAATTTCCGAGTCTATTCCCGAAGGGCGCTGGTCTATAACCATAAGTGTAATGTTAAACTTTCGATCTTCTCGGGCTATTTGGCCAAAAATGGTCTGAGAGGCTATGCCAGGAGCTAGAAACCTATGGGCTTCCTCTATGCAAATTACTAAAGGTTTTGGACCCGCACCACTGTCAGCATCAGACTCTTCGGTGAGTTCTCTATATTTATTGTGGAGACGTCGTGTAAGAAGGTTCGCTACTAAAATATAGGCGGTGAGGTCGTTTCCATGGCGTCCAAATTCTAATACGACATGCATGCCATCCTTCAATTTATCTAGCAGCCGTTCTAGGGAGTTATATTGGGGATTTTCATCTACGAAATCGAAACGGGTTAATCTTAGGAGACGGTTTCTTAGGGCCCGCATAGCCTGAGGTTGAACCTCAAGTTCGGATGCGAGGTCTGATGCTGCTGTTCCTTCTACCTCAACTAGTCGTTTGAACCACTTGTTGCCAAATCTATTCTTAAGTGTAAAGGGAATCGAGGCAGCCACATCTGAAAGGTTAAGTGTTTGGGTCAACGATTCTATATCTTCTGGTTCTATATCGCTATAACCAATTTTGACGACTTCATCGTATCTAGCTTTGCGTAGTTTTGACGACTTTTCATCTAAGGTAAATATGGATACTTGGCCTGGAAAAAGGGTCTTTAAGCCGCTAACTGCACCTCCTCGATCGTTGTCTTGGCCGCTTTCCCCATATTCATTATGCATGTCGAATATTAAGCTTGAGGCCTCTGTGTGCTGGAGCACCCCGATCATTAGTAGACGAGCAAGGAATGTCTTTCCTGTTCCGCTTCTTCCAAAAACACCGCATGATCGTTTGATCAATTGCCTAGGGTCTACGCAGATCTTGGTGTCCATATCTAATGGATGTCCTATAAAGAAGTTGTTTTCATTTTCTTTCCCAAATATGGACTCCATATCGTCTTGAGATGCACGAAAAACAGGAGAGAAAAACTCTGGAATCGTTCTTGCTTCTGTGGTATCAGACTGGTCGCCTCTAACAGCAGGTAATATCTTTCCTGGGCGTACAGAAAGGCTATTATAGGTTAGGCTTCCAGTTATTATTTCCCGTATCAATGGGTCCGACATATCGGGTAGACTAAATTTTAGGGTTTGGTCCGCAGCTCCCAAACTTAGGTCGGTTACCATGGCAACGAATCGGTTGTGTTTCCCTTGAATTACGACATAAGTTCCATTGTTTATGTCTTCAATTGAGATGGATGACTCAAGTTTGATCTCCAGTCCACGACTAAGGGAACCGTCTACTACTCGCCCAATGATTTCATGTTGGAATGGCTCTTGTTGACTAGGCATTATTGATCTTCTTAGGTTTTAAAGTAGGGTTTCCTGTTGGAACAAAGTGCGGACTCATTGCTTTAGTTTTCTCAGTATGGCATTGAGGCGTGACATTTGGCCAGTCAATTCTATCGCCAATGTTTTTCCTGCTCTCACTAAGAACGCTTCACGATTGTTTGTTTGTTTGGAAATGCTGATAATACTTGCCGTTAGGATTTCATCTTTCACCTCAGGATGCTGTAGTAGCAAGTGGATGAAATCTGGATTTGACGATAAATCTGATAATTCATCAGATAGGCATTCATGGACAAAGGCATGGATTCTAGGTGGTTCAAAGGGATATCCTTGGATTAAAAGATTATCGCGGGAAAATCCAACTGCTATAGCTCGGAACTTTGTACACAGTAATTCCATTAGTTGGGGATTTTGCGTGTAGATCTCCTGTTCTGTTGTAGCCGAGAACCCACGTGCAGCGATAGGCCTTGATGGGTCTAATCCTTCTGTAGCTATATCTATGACTATGCCATACACGGGTATATCGCCTGCTTTTACAAGCGATCCAAGAGGTGGTGACTTATAAAGTTCGTAGCATTGGGCTTTGAAGGTTTCAATATTCGCTTCAATTACCTCTGCAATGGGGCGGTCTAATAGATTGCGCATAGACCTATTTTAGCTGTTGAAGTCTCAGCTAGAAAGGGGTCTACAGCAAATAAGCTTGGTGTTAGAGCCAGGGTAGTAGTTTAGATCGAACTTTTTGAGATGTGTTGTTTGAGGAAAGGGATTCATTGGTGTGAGCTAGCAGCATATCTTGAAATGCCCGTCGATCTGATGCTGTCAAAACAGCTTGCTCGTGCGCTTCTGAGACAGCGACGGGATAACCTAGACCCTTCCGACATTGGTCTAGGATTAGTGTGTGTGTAAGAGAAAGCAAGTCTGGGTTTTTGGCTATCCATTCTGGCACTTCTATTCGTCCAATTTCCCACCCGTTGTTAACATAAAAAAAGAAAATGCTATGCTTTCCATAATCCTTCATTATCACGGAAGTAGAACTAAAAACCGAAGATCTTTGTCCTTCCTTTAGGAGGACTGCAAAAACATCGCGATCCAAAATATTGTTAACTATATTACAGGGTGATGACAGGGATTTACGTATAGAACAAAGGCCAGAGCACTTTTCGTCGGCAGATTGACATAAGTATAGTCGTAGAGTGTTAACGACATCAGTAGACCGAGGCATGCTGACATAGGATGCTATTGCCAGGGTCTTGGTCTTAGAAAGGTTTTCTAGTTTATCCATTGCAGGTATAAAGGTTTGATCTATGACCCGCTTTTTGACGAGATGGTGAACACCTGGTCCAGAAACTTGCCACAGTATCAAGGAACCGTCCATCAGCCCTAAAATAGGAGAGTCATCTTGGTATTCTGCAATTATATTAGTTAAGGTTTCTATTTCATTAACAGTTCGGAGCATACCCAGTGTCGAGCCTTCAATATATACTTCGTCTACTACGTTGGTATCTCCTTTAAGATAAAGTCCTTCTCCATGATAAACTTCAGGTTCGCTAAAGAAATCGGATTTTGTTCTAAGATTGTAGCGTATTATGCAGCCACCAACGTTAATTAGAGCGCAAGGTATAGGTAGGTGCCTATCGACGTCTATATGAGAGCCATCGGTAGAAGCGACTGAGAAGGCTTGGGGAATAGGATCTGGTTCATACGCTTGCCCCAGACCTTCGGTAGCCCCGGCCCAAAGAAAGGGACGATTACTCACGGAACGGAGCTTTTCGACTATTCCTTCTCTTGTAGATCCTTCCATGTGTTCTACACTCAGCTGTATACGTGCTACTCGGTCTTTGAATTCCTTTGCGTGTCCTTGTGTTATTTCTTTAATCTTTCTTATTGCTTTATTTAGGTCTAGGCTCATAGTTATCTTAATATCCTCTCATCGCCAACTCGTTTGGTTATCTGACGTTCATCCATATGTTCCAGCAGAGGTAAAATGTATTTGCGACTAGAATTCAAAAGGGTACGAGCGTCAGAGACGTTAATTTTGCCATGTTCTTTAATGTACTTTATTATCGATTCCTGCATCTGAGTATAGGCAAGTGCAGAGAAGATTATATCTGTACTGACCTTTACAACCTTGCCTCTATCTATTAGTAAAGAGAGCAAATCCTGATCTGGAGGATCATCCGTCGGAGGATTAAAGGGTTTAGAATCTAGCATTCCAATATAGTCAGTTGCTACTTTGTATTGGGCTGTATTAAGGGTTGGTTTATGGTTAGGCAATCTTATAAGTCCAAGTTCTTCAACCAAGATGTTGTCTGCTATTAATTTCGTCACCACAAGGCTAAACAACGAGCCTGGGAGTTTTAGCCGGCTTCGTAGTTCTTCCTTGGATCCTCCTTTCCGAAGTGGGAACGCCTTATGATGTTCTGCCAGGAAGGTTTTAGTAACCTTTTGGATTCCTATCCATCCAGCTACTGAGTACATTACGAGAGTTGACGGATTAGATGTGGCACCCAATAAAATGAGCCCATCTCTCTCGGAAAGGGTCTTAGCAGTTTGCACCACTGCGGAAATGGTTTGGTTAAGGTTTTGTGCTAGGACTTTGACCGTAGCATATTCACATTGATTTAAGGCACTTAAGAGAACTTCTTCAGGTGAAGCATCTTGGGCTTTTTCTAGTCCTCTTAAAACAGATTCCACAAAGGGTTTGTGGCGCTTGGGATATGGATTAACTATTCTGCCTCCCCCAAGTGTTGTTGTCGTGTCTCTAACGACAAAAAAATCGCCTTTTACTAAACCAATGGGATCTTCTAGATGAATTTGAGCCCAACCTTCTTCTCCAGGTAACAGTTGTTTTTTGTCTAAAAGTCGCACCCGAGCGAAAGTTTCACCAGCCAAAAGATGGAAAGTTACCCTAGCATTGTGTTTTAAGGCTCGTGGTGACGATTGAATCAATCTTATTCTCGCGTCCACCAATTTCGTTTGTCTAAACCATCCAGGGTTAGTTATCATGTGGCCCCGATTTACATTGTGGTTATTTATACCGGATAAGTTAACTGCTACTCTTCTACCTGGGTGAACTGTTGTAACTTTTTTTTTGTGAACTTGGAGACCTCTAATTCTAGCTTTTTGATAGGAAGGAATTATCTCTACTTCCTGGCCGATTGTTAGGCTACCATCTAGTAGAGTGCCAGTTACAACGGTTCCAAACCCAGTTTTTGAAAATATACGATCTATGGCGAGTCTGGGACGACCTAAATCCTCTCGAGAATCTGTGTCCGATAAACTTGTGTCTATTACCTGTTTTAGCTCTTCCATACCATACCCAGATATTGCTGAAACTGTTACCGTTTGAGACCCATGAAAAACTGTTCCTCTAAGAGCATCTTCGATTTCCATTTGAACTATGTCCAAAAAATCCCCGTCTACTAAATCTGCTTTTGTCATAACTACTATCGTTCTCTTAACTTCTAGTAGATCCAGAATTGCTAGGTGCTCTCGAGTCTGAGGCATGATGCCTTCGTCTCCCGAAATCACTAACAGAGCCAAGTCTATGCTTCCGATACCTGTAAGCATTGTACGGACAAAACGTTCGTGGCCTGGCACATCTACAATACTGACTTCCCTACCAGACGGTAAGCTGAACCAGGCAAATCCCAGCTCGATGGTTAGGCCGCGTTCTTTTTCTTGAGGGAGACGATCCGGATCTATGCCGGTTAGTTTGTGTATGAGCGTTGATTTTCCATGGTCCACATGGCCGGCCGTCCCAATTACGTACATTTTTGCCTCGCCAAATTTGCTGGGATAAGAATATCAAGCTTGACCGTAGTAGGCTAATTTCTATGAAAACTAAAATATTACCTAGTTAACAATATTAAGATTAACTAATACCCGTGAAAGGGTATGGTTATCAAACGTTAAACAGATAGTTGATGATATCTCCGTCTTTTACGGGATACGATTTGCCTTCAGAACGCACGAGTCCTTGTTTCTTTGCCGCTGTCATGGAACGATGACTCATAAAATCGTCATAACCGATCACCTCTGCTCTTATAAAACCGCGTTCGATGTCCGAGTGGATTTTCCTTGCCGCAGAGACAGCGCTCTGATTATTTGTTATTAACCAGGCTCTAACTTCATCACTGCCAACTGTCAAGAATGTGCACATGTCCATAATGTCCAAGGTAGCCTTGGTAAGTTGATGAAGACATGAATAGGGGAGTCCTAGGGATTCTCTAAATTCTTGTTGTTCGGTTTGAGATAATTGCATTAAATCGGCTTCTAACTTTGCGTTGAAAACTACACCACTTTGCCCTGTAAGTTCCTGAATGTGTTTTTTCGTTAAATTGATTTCAATGGCATTTTCTAGCTGACTATCGTCAACGTTGACGACGGTGATCATGGGTTTTGTAGCAAGCAGATTGTAGTTGGCTATAAATCTGGTTTCCTCACTGCTGAGGGATTCCTCTAGGTACGGGACTTTGTCCTCCAGTCCTTGCTTAAGTTTTTCAAGGAAAACTTGTTCTTTCATAATTCTGTCTCGTTCGGCACCCTTCGAACTCTTAAGTGATTCTTTGACTTTATCTGATCGTTTTTCCAATATTAACAAATCAGATAAAACGAGTTCGCCACGAATAATTTCAATATCACGGTTTGGGTTTACTCCACCTTCTGGATGAGGGATACGAGGATCTTCGAAAGCTCGTATAACTTGAACGAAAGCATCAGCAAGTTGTAGTTGATTTAAATATTGACCGCTAACCGTTAATTGGTCAGTTGCTGTAGGGTCTGATATTGGGATATCGAAGTAAGTTATTTCTGCTGGAATGATTTTTTTTGGTCGAAAGATTTTGGCCAATTCGTCCAAACGTGGATCTTCTACCTTGGCCATTCCGACTTCTGTCTTGCCTCTATCCAACCCTGTCTTTCTTAGAGTTTGAGTTACCCCAGTCAAACACCTAAATATGGTAGTTTTGCCACTCGAACTCAGTCCAATTAATCCTATTTGCATTTCATATTAAAGGATACATGTAACGACAACTTCTTTCTATCTACCTCGATTCAGACTTCGGCAAAAAAATAGTGGCCCGTAAGTTAAATAAAGGTTACTATTTGTCTATCAAACTAAGATGAAGGTGATGTGTCTAGTGTCTTAATATATGGAGATCCATTTCTGGCGGAAGAAGCTTTGACGAAGCTTGTAAAGGATAGTGGGTTTGAGGATTTATTGGAATCAAATTGGCATAGATTTTCTTATCCAAACCTAACTCTAGAACAGTTGAAGCTAACTTGTGATGCTATGCCATTTTTATCTACGACCAGGTTTGTAATAGTCAGAAATCTCTTGAGCAGTTTTGATTCCAGGTTGTCCAAACGTGGAGATTTGAAGAAGGGCTCTACGGCCTCTTGGAAAGGTTTGAGCACTTACTTGGGGGTTATGCCGGAATCAACTGAACTAGTATTTGTTGATGGATTGTTACAATCTGATAACTGGATGTTGAAAGAACTTCGAGGAAAAACCAAAATAGAAAGCTGTCCTGCACCTAGAAGAAGGGATTTGGCACTATGGGTACGACAAAGAGTTGGCGAGCGTGGATCCAAGATATCTCCATCAGCATTGATGCTTTTAATCAATCATGTTGGGGTGAATTTGAGGACCTTAGATACTGAAATAGAGAAATTGACCTTATATGCAGGAGAAGATCTAATTGATGAAGGCCAGGTTTCAGGGTTAGTCTCGGACGTCAGAGAAGCGAGAATTTTTGACGCGGTAGACGCAGTTATTGAAAGCAAGGGTGACTTAGCACTACGATTCATACAAAAGATAAGATCAGGTGGTGCTGGAGTTACATATATTTTGAGTATGCTTGGGCGTCAGTTACGGCTTGTAACCTTAGCGAAAGAATTACAGGAAACACAGACACCCTATTCCGATATTGGAGGCCGGCTTCAAATAAAATCTGACTTTGTTGTACAAAAGACTATTGGTCAAGCTAAATTGGTATCTTGGGAAAGAATATCTTTTTTGTATGACCAAATTATTACAGCAGATTGGTATATTAAACAGGGCATACTGGACGAAGATTTGGCGTTAGAGCTTTTTGTGATTGAAGCTGTTTCATTCGATAAAGTGTTTTAATTAAGGGGGAAGATTTTAGAGAATGCTGAAGTTTTGGGCCATTTTTGGCTTGATAACCTATAAAACCTGTGATATATTCCAGGATGTCCCCTAGAGGGGATTTTCTATGCTTGAGGACTATTTCCGACAGTACGGTTTAATCGCGATATTTGCGCTCGTCGCAATAATCGTACCCAGCAGCATGTTGGTGCTTTCCCTGTTGTTTTCGCGTATCAGAATACGTCCTGTTAAACCTAATCCAATAAAGTCCGATATATATGAGTGTGGTATGGAGACTATAGGTGGCCGCTGGGGACAATTCAATTTTCGCTACTACATGTATGCTCTGCTTTTTGTGATATTCGATGTGGCGGTAGTTTTTGTATACCCATGGGCTGTTCAACTGGGGAAGTTGGGTCTATTTGCACTACTTCAAATGACAGCTTTCTTAATAATTTTGGGTTTTGGCTGGATTTACGCATGGGGAAAAAAAGATCTCGAATGGAGGTAGCCTAACATGATGTCAAACATGCCTGAAGAGGCAGATATTCCAAATATTGATATGGATATACGAGAAGGGAATGAAGTTGAATCCCTGAGGCTTTCGCATAGCAAACATCCCTTTGCGGATCCCATTATAGAGGTGCCGGGAGATCTAAAACGAAACTTGATGGTAACGTCAGTGGATGCTTTGCTGAATTGGAGCAGAAAATCGGCTTTGTGGCCGGTAGCGTTTGGTCTTGCATGCTGTGCTTTTGAAATGATGGCATCGGCCATGTCTCGTTTCGACATTTCCAGATTTGGAATGGAGGCTTTTCGTGCTACTCCGAGACAAGCCGATTTGATGATAGTAGCTGGTACAGTTACCTGGAAAATGGCTGTTCCGATCCAGCGCATTTACCACCAAATGGGAGAACCTAAGTGGGTTATATCCATGGGTGTCTGTGCTACTAGTGGAGGGCCTTATTATTCAAGTTACAGTGTTGTTCCTGGTATTAACCATATAGTTCCGGTAGACGTTTACGTTCCTGGCTGCCCTCCACGCCCTGATGCTCTTCTCTATGGCGTTATGCAACTTCATGAAAAAATAAAGAAATACAGCCTTTCTGGTCCTACTGCAGGGGCATAGTGACAAAATCGCTTACCGGCAAGGAATTGCACGACTATTTAGTCCAGGGCTTTGGAGCGTATTTGTTAGATTATGGGGAACAAGATATTCTTATAGACCCGCAGAAAATCGAGGAAGTATGTGAATATCTTAGGGGCAGTTCTGGGCTGGAGTTTAGTTTTCTCAATTCCATCACAGCTGTCGATTACGTCGAATATTTTGAAATCGTCTATCACATTACATCTTTCTCATATAACCAGCAAGCGATATTAAAGGTGAGGGTTTATGGTAGAGAAGAACCGGCCTTGCCTTCTGTTTGTAGTGTATGGCCAGGGGCGAATTTTCAAGAGAGAGAAATATTTGATTTGATGGGATTAAGTTTCAAAGGGCATCCTAATCTTAAGAGAATTATGCTTTGGGAGGGCTTTCCAGGACATCCGCTTAGGCGCGATTTTGAAGATGTGATTAAATATTAGTTATGGCTTTTAAAACTGAACCCATGACCATAAACATTGGTCCTCAACACCCTAGCACACATGGTGTCTTTAGATTACGAGTTACTTTTGACGGTGAGGTAATTGTTGATGTTGATCCGATCTTTGGTTATTTGCATCGAGGGTCTGAAAAACTTGCAGAAGAAAGGAACTATGTCCAGGTTCTAACCTTAACCGATAGGTTGGATTACACAGCCTCCATGACGAATAACCAAGCCTATTGCCTAGCCGTAGAAAAATTGATGGGTGTTTCCGTACCAGAAAGAGGTAAATATTTGAGGGTTATGGCTGCAGAATTGCAAAGGATTGCAAGTCATTTAATTGCAATCGGGTTTTTTTTGCAAGATCTCGGAGCGTTGGCTACTCCTCTCATGTATTGTTTCCGGTTACGGGAATCGATTTTAGACTTATTCGAAATGCTGTGTGGCGCTCGTATTACAGTCAGTTATATGAGGCCTGGAGGAGTGTTTGCTGAGCCTCCAGAGGATTTTTGGCCAGCGTTGAGGCGTTTCATGGAGGAATCGCCTGGCCTGATTGAAGAATTAGAGAATTTGATCATGGAAAATGAGATCGTAGTTGTACGCACAAAAGGTACCGGTATCCTTGGAATAGAGTCAGCTATAGCTAACTCTGTGTCTGGCCCAGTCCTCCGTGGTTCAGGATTTGCGTGGGATTGGCGGAAAGCAGACCCGTACGATATCTACGATCAGATCGACTTTGATGTTCCAGTTGGGAATAACGGAGACAACTATGATCGTTTCCAGGTGAGGATGGAAGAGATCAAACAGAGTTTTAAGATTGTTTCGCAATGTATAAGACAAATACCGGATGGCCCCATTAGGACTGAGCTTCCTTTAGTTTTAAGACCACCAGCGTGGCAAGAGAGCTATGGTCGAGTTGAATCCCCAAAAGGAGAACTGGGTTTTTATTTAGTCAGTGATGGTAGTGTTGCGCCTTACAGATGTAAAGTAAGGTCTCCCTCTTTACTTAATCTGCACGTTTTGAAGGAATTGCTAGTGGGTTGGAAATTAGCTGACATGATTGTAACTTTAGGCAGCATAGATATTAATATGGGTGAGGTGGATAGATAGTGGATTCCTTTCTTGAAAATAATGGTATGTACCGAGGTATTTACTGTTATTTTTCCGGTAACGAAGGGAATGCTGCGTGGTGTAAAGGACTAGATGGAATACTTCCATTAGGATGGGAGTGGCTTGGCTATTTTATAGCCGGATTCACAATCATGCTTGTACTCGTCAATGGCGCGCTTTTAGGTGCTGCTTTATTTGTATGGGGCGAGAGGCGTATCTTAGGTCGGATCCATAAGAGGAGAGGTCCCAACAGATGGGGCCCTTTTGGGTTACTTCAGCCTATAGCGGATCTTCTGAAACTTTTAATTAAGGAAGATCTAGTCCCAACTATTGCCGATCGCGTGGTGTTTACACTGGTTCCAGTTGTCATGTTAATGTCGCTGCTTTTAAGCCTTGCAGTTATACCATTTGCTCACAATACTTATCTTGCCGATTTGAACGTTGCTGTCCTGTATTTTGTTGCAGTAGGGTCTCTTAGCACTATCGCTATCTTCATGGCTGGCTGGTCGTCGGGAAATAAGTATGCAATTTTTGGTGCGATGCGTAGTGTTGCAATGCTTATCAGTTATGAAGTTCCTCTGGTGATGTCGCTGGTAGGCGTAGTCTTGATTGCTGGATCTATGTCCATGGTTGATGTGGTTAATGCTCAGCATGTACCATTTATCTTGGTGCAACCTTTGGGCGCCTTGATTTTTCTCCTTGGGATTTCTGCTGAACTTAATAGGACCCCTTTTGATATTATGGAAGCGGAATCCGAGATTATTGCCGGATATCATACGGAATATAGTGGCATTAAATTTGGTCTTATTCAAGCCGCTGAAATGGCTGGTGTTTTGGCAGCATCTGCAGTTCTTGCAACTCTTTTTCTGGGGGGGTGGTCAGGTCCAGTATTTTCCAGCGAACTTGGAGCGGTATGGTTTTTATTGAAATTGACCTTTTTTGCCTTCGTGTTTATATGGATTAGAGGCACGTTTCCTAGACTAAGGATCGATCAGATAATGGCTTTTGCGTGGAAGTTTTTATTACCGTTGGCCTTTATCAATCTTATGAGTACGGCAGTGGAAGTATATTTCTTTGGTTTCTATAATGCCTCTGCTGATCAATTGGGGGTAATTACGAGGAATGAACTTTGGGTGATGGCCGCGATAAATTCTGGCATAGCAGTGGTTGCGATAACATTGTTTGGGAGGGTAACCAGGAACAGGATGGAAACCGAACCAGTAAGACTGCATAAGTTCCAATCGGCCGGAACCGTTATTGGGGTGAATTGATGTACGGTAGAGGATTAATCAAAGGACTTTTTGTGACGTTAAAAAATTTAGTTCGCCCACCTTTTACTGTTCAATATCCCGAAGAAAGACTAACCCAACATCCCAGATTCCGAGGACAGGAATTTGCCTGGTATGAGGAAAGATGCACTGGTTGTGCATCTTGCGCTAAATACTGTCCGTTGGGCATTATTCGCATAGTAACTGAACCCAGTACCACTTCTGTTGAACAGGGGGGTAAATACAATATTGAGACATTTGATATTGATATAGGCCGATGTATGTTTTGTGGTTTATGTGTAGAAGCGTGCCCTTATGATGCGTTGTTTATGGGTAGTGGATTTGAACGTGGTAAGTATCGGAGGAAAGATTTGTTGATAAGTGTGGATGAACTCAGGACCGCAGCGAAAAGGCCGAGTACTTGGTTTAGACCCCAATTAGAACGCAATGGATATGATCCTCATGCAGGTGTTCCAATTTCCTGGAAAGATGTGGGGAGGGAAAATTGGGAATGGAGGCAGGAAGATAAAGCCGGATCAAGATTTTATAAAACAAACACTGATCAACAGAACAAAGTTGTTGAAAACTCCGCAGAGGAGATTCCATAGATGTTTTTTCAAGACATCATTTTCTGGAGTTTAGCCTCATTAGCAGTTTCAGCAGCGCTTGGTGTAGTGTTAATGCAAAACATATTTCGATCGGCACTCCTTTTGATTGTGGTTTTTCTTGCTATTGCTGCTCAGTTCGTTTTTCTTGCTGCAGAGTTTGTTGGCGTGGTCCAGCTTTTAATTTATGCTGGGGCTATAAGTATACTTATCATTTTCGCTATAATGTTGACTAGAGACGTGCAAAGAGGGAATCTGCCAAATAGAATGCAACTTCCTGCAGTCTTAATATCTTCGCTATTGTTAGTAACGTTTGTTTTTGTGTTTATAGATACCGATTGGCAACTGATACAAGACTTCCCACACCGCCAAGAAATACTTAATCAAGCTTTTGTTAACACTCCTGCCCGTATAGCTGTTCTGTTGATGGGGAATTATGCTTTGGCTTTTCTATCTGCGGGACTCCTGCTTTTAGGGTCTATCATTGGTGCCTTGGCACTAGTTCGGGAGAGATCGTAATGTATCTAGAGCGATTTTTAATACTGTCAGCGATATTGTTTTGCATAGGTCTTTACGGAGTACTGGCCCGGCGCAATGCGATCACTGTGTTAATGTCACTAGAGATCATGTTTAATGCAGTTACGTTGGCCGCAGTTGCTGTCTCTCGGCATGTGACTAGCTTCCAGGTTTTGGCATCTTCTGATTTCTCTGAGAGCGCTATAAATTCCATGTTGACGGGTCAGATTTTTGCGTTATTTATCATTGTTGTGGCAGCGGCTGAAATAGCTCTAGGGTTGGGCATAGTGATTTCTTTATATAGAAGTCGTGAGACTGTAGATATTACCCAAGCTAATCTGATGAGACGGTGATCTATTATGTGGGTTGATTTCATGAAAGTTCCTAGTTTAATGGTGGGGGAGATCTGGAAAGAGGCTATTGAAGCTGAAGGGCTACCAGTTAGATTGCTTCCAGAATCTGGAATATTGGATTGGTCAGAAAAAACCTCCTTTAGGCTCATGGTACCGCGCGGTCGTGAGCACGTGGCAGAAGAGATTTTGAGGAAACTCTAGTTTGATTCCTGAAATTGCCATATGGTTAATTTTCTTTTTGCCTATAATGGGATTTCTAGCTATTGGTTTATTGGTTAGACCATTTTTCGGAGGACAGAGCCGTCTGTCAAGTTTGATTTTGATAGGTGCTCTCTCTGGCTCCTTTGTCCTGTCTGTTTGGGCTTTGAGATGTGTTATAGAGGAAGGGCCGCTCACCTTTCTTGCTCATGATTGGATGACAGTCGGCGGACTGGAATTCAAGGTTGGACTAATTGTAGATTCTCTGACCGCTATCATGCTTGTGGTGGTTAGTGCTGTGAGTCTTGCGATTCAGATTTATTCTCATGGATATATGAAAGGTGACCCTGGATATGTTCGCTATTATGCTTTTATGGCGCTGTTTTCCAGTGCAATGATTGGCCTAGTTATATCTAGCAACATTATTCAAATGTTTGTAATGTGGGAACTAGTTGGTTTAGGTTCTTTCTTGCTTATAGGGTTTTGGTTTAATAAGCCGGCGGCGGCGGCAGCGGCTAAAAAGGCGTTTCTCGTTACTAGAATAGGAGACTTCGGATTTCTGTTGGCCATTTTATATCTATTTGCACAAAAGGAAGCTTTTGCTGGACACGGACTCAATCCGTTAGAGATACAGGATATAAATAGCGCTATGCCAATGATTAAGGATGGGATTATTTTAGGGATTAGCTCTCTTAGTCTTACATGGCTAGGATTGGGCATTTTTGCAGGGGCAGCAGGAAAATCAGCCCAGTTTCCTCTTCATGTTTGGTTGCCTGATGCTATGGAGGGGCCAACTCCAGTTAGCGCTCTCATACATGCGGCAACAATGGTGGCGGCAGGAGTCTTTCTTATAGCGAGGTTTTTTCCAGTCTTTCAAAGTGCTGATACTACGATGACTGTTTTGGCAATTTTAGGATCTTTTACAGCTATTTTTGCTGCCACAATGGCGATAGTGAACAACGACATAAAGAGAGTGCTAGCTTATTCCACGATAAGTCAATTAGGCTACATGGTAGCGGCATTGGGGATTGGTGCCTATGGGCCAGCCATATTCCATCTCTTTAATCACGCGTTTTTCAAGGCATTGCTTTTCTTGGGTGCGGGTAATGTTAATCACGCGACTGGAACATTCGACATGAGATATATGGGTGGCCTCCGAAAAATAATGCCTCTGACTTACGCTTCTATGGTTATCGGTGGACTTAGCTTAATTGGAATCTTCCCCCTTGCAGGCTTTTGGAGCAAGGATGAGATTTTGGGGTATGCCTGGCACGGAAATGGCTTTGTGAATGGCTGGGTTTTCTGGGTATTAATGCTAGGCATGATATTAACAGCTGTATATACCACTCGGATGATGCTTATGACTTTTCATGGCCAATATAGAGGAGATTCTTTTATCAATGATTACGAGGAAAAGAAGCAAATCATGGCGGATGGAAATCACCACTTGAAGGAGTCCCCTTTAGTAATGTTGGCTCCTATGGGGCTTTTAGCGATTGCAGCAATATTTTCTGGGTACATAGCAAATCCTCAGAGGGAACTGTTAGGAATTCCCGTTCATTGGTTTAGTGAATTTGTTGCACCATTAGGAAGCCATGAACATTTGCTACCGTTGAACCAAGGTTTGGCACTCGTTACTATGACGGTAGCGGTGATCCTTGTAGGGTTAGTCTGCCTATTTTACGCAAGAAACTGGAAAGGTGGAACAAGATTTCAGAGAACGGTCATGGTTGGCAGACAGGTGTTAACCGAACGTTATTATATTGACAGAGTATTTGAAAGAGGCTTAGTGAACCGTTTATTTTACCGATTTACCGGTGGATTTTTAGAATGGATTGATCAGCAAATAATTGACGCAATTGTAGACGTTGTGGGCTGGGTATCACGTTCTTTGGGTCTGGTAATATCCCGCTTTCAAACAGGTCAAGTTCAGGTATATGGCATGACTGCTGTTGCGGGTGCATTTGTTGTTTTGGTGTCCTATCTTATGTGGAGTTAAGTGAATTTGGAACCGTTTACGGGCATATTAACACTAGCAGTTTTCACCCCATTGGCGGGTGCTGTATTAATACTTTTCGCTGCTCGAAAAGATTCTGTTATACGCTTAATAGCTTTATCAGTAACTCTATTTGATTTAATCCTATCTGGAATGATTTTCGTTGTATTTGATGAGTCAAGTTCTCAACGCTTTCAAATGATTGATCGCTTCGAATGGTTTAGCAGTCAGGCGATTAACGTTACATATCAAATGGGAATAGATGGGCTTAGTGCTCCGCTAGTTTTACTTACAGGTCTTCTGGGATTTGTAGCTGTTTTGGCGTCTTGGAAAATATCATTAAGAGTCAAGGAATACTTTGTATGGATTCTGGTTCTACAGACTGCGGTAATGGGGGTATTTACATCTCTTGATTTCATATTGTTTTTTGTCTTTTGGGAGCTAGAACTGATACCCATGTATTTCCTGATATCTATATGGGGCACAGGAAGAAAGGAATATTCCGCGATGAAATTTGTAATGTTCACTTTCTTAGGATCTGCTTTTATGCTCGTTGGAATAATTGCTTTGTATATTTCCCCAGATGTAAGACATTTTGATATGATAATATTGGCTGAAAATAGCGTAATGGGCATTCAAAGCATAGTCCCAATAACGCTTATTTTCTGGTTTTTCTTAATAGGATTCCTGGTCAAGCTTCCCACGATACCTGTCCACACATGGCTACCAGATGCCCACACAGATGCGCCAACAGCCGTTAGTATCTTGTTGGCAGGTGTCCTCTTAAAAATGGGAGGATATGGAATATTGAGAATTATTGTTGGTATGTTCCCTAATACAACTATTGATAATGCAGGGATTTTTGCAGTGTTAGCAGTCGTTTCAATTTTGTATGGAGCTGTACTTACGATTCGTCAAACAGACCTTAAACGGTTAATTGCGTACAGTAGTGTAAGTCATATGGGGTTGGTTCTTCTCGGTGTCGCTTCAGTAGGATTTATAGATACGGATTTCATGGGTGCGGGTCTGACAGGAGCATCCATGCAGTTGTTTACCCACGGTACAATATCGGCGCTCCTGTTCCTCACCGTTGGCTTGATATATGATAGAGCGAAAACTCGGCATATCCCTGACCTGGGTGGCCTCTCAAGGACCATACCAATTATATCTGGGTCTATGATTATTGCGGGTTTGGCTTCTCTCGGACTACCTGGAATGAGTGGATTCGTGTCAGAGATTTTAGTCTTCCTAGGTAGTTTCAAGGGGTTTCCAGTGATCACTGGGTTAAGTGTTTTTGGAGTGGTGCTAGCAGCAGGATATATTCTGTGGATGTTTGAGAGATCCTTATTTGGGCCTACTAAACAACGATTCTCTCAAATTGCAGATGCTAGTCTTATTGAATGTATTCCGCTTGTGCTTCTAGCTATTACCATTTTAGGTATAGGAATTTATCCGGCAATTATTGTGGACGTATTTGAGTCTGGAATAGATCCTATAACGGCGCTGCTTACAAGATGAACATTAATGATATATATCTGATTTCGCCTGAGATTAGTTTGGTTTGCCTCGGTTTATTGTTGCTTTTACTCGATTTGGTGTGGAAGAAGAAAGAGTTTTTTCCATATGTGGTATTTTGGGGTCTATTCCTGCCAATTATTTTAAGTGTTGTTTTGTGGTCCGACCTTAATAAAGAGATTAGTGCGGAGTTAACTGGAATTAATGGTGCCCTAATTGTGGACAAGTTCTCCATATATTTTAAACTAATCGTTTTGGGTGCGTTGGGATTGGTTGTTTTAACCTCTACAGATTATCTGGAGAAATTGAGAGATCAGAGTGGAGAATTTCTCCCATTGATGCTTTTTTCGGCTACGGGAATGATGTTGTTGGTATCAGCAAGTGAATTGATAACTCTTTATGTATCTCTTGAATTAACCACCCTGCCATTGATTGCTCTGATCGGATTTATGAGGGACGCTAAGTCTAGCGAGGCGGCCCTAAAATTTTTGATTCTTAGTGGTATAAGCTCCGCTTTGTTGTTGTATGGAATGGTATTGGTTTGGGGATTTTCTGGTTCCACGTATCTCACGGTTATAGCTAGCGTGGTTGAGAGTCAGGCCAACTCAGGGATTCCATTTGGCAGTTATGCGTTACTCTTGGGTACTATCCTGGTACTGGCTGGATTTGCTTTTAAAATTTCCGCAGTGCCTTTTCACATGTGGGTTCCAGATATCTATGAGGGTGGAACTACTCCAGTAGTGGCATTTCTGTCCGTGGCTAGTAAAGCTGCTGCTTTTGCAGTTTTGTTGAGAGTATTTTACGTAGGATTTGGGTCTCTTGAGTTAGAGTGGTCTCTTCTTTTCGCAGTCCTATCCGCGTTCTCTATGACCTTGGGTAACTTGGTGGCAATGGTCCAGACAAATGCAAAGCGTTTATTGGGATATAGTACGATAGCTCACGCTGGCTATATGCTAATTGGCCTGGCTGCAGTTGCTTCAAGGATTGATGGAGACCATCTTAGTTCTGGTCCAGGAAGCCTGTTGTTTTATCTTGCGGCCTATGGTGTTACTAACTTAGCTGCTTTTTTCGCAGTGATAGCTATTTCAAGAAAAATTAATAGTGATAGGATCGAAGATTTTGTTGGTATGGGCCGGAAGGCTCCCCTTCAAGCTATGGTACTAACTACGGGATTAATTTCCTTGATTGGTCTTCCTCCAACAGGAATTTTCATTGGGAAAATCATGCTTTTCACTTCTGCCGTTGATTCCGGGCTTACTTGGCTGGCAGTGTTAGGTGTCGTTAACAGTGTTGTGTCTGCATATTATTACCTGAGGGTGGTCCGTATTATGTATACGTCCGAAACGGGGAGTAAAGAAACTGATTGCGCTACTACTGGGCCTAAATTAGCGTTAGTCGCTTCAGCTGTTATGGTAGTGGTCTTGGGAATATTTCCAGGGATTCTAACAGGTGTGGCTGATGCTGCTGCTATGACATTACTACCTTAGGTTTCGTTGACAGTCATAATGGCCGGTGCTAGACTCGGCCCCCATCTCAATATAGTGTGAGGCTCCCTTGGCAGCACCTAAAGTAGTAGGGATAGTTTATAATCCCCTTTCCCCAGAGGCCGTGTTAATGGCTAGAAAGATAAAGGATGAGCTTTGTCCTGGTGAGAATTCATGGATTGAAGGGATTGGCAGTGATGGTGAGCTGAAATCCAATGTGATTAAGACTGATATGCTAATCACTGTTGGTGGAGATGGTACTATCCTTAGGGCTGCACGAACGGTTGTAGGTCAAGCCATACCAATATTAGGAATTAACTTGGGCCGCTTGGGATTTATGACAGAATTAAGATCGGAAGATGCTTTTAAAAGAATTCCGCATTTTTTAGATGGCGGTGGTTGGACTGAACAACGATCTACATTGGAGGTTATGGTTTCGCGAGACGGTGGGCCAATTGCTTTAGGCGAAAGGGAATATCAAATCGCTTTAAACGATGTTGTTTTAGCAAGAGGGGCAAAACCCAGATTGATGCAGGCTAAAGCTTTTGTTGATGGGTCAGAATTCACTTCATATCGGGCAGATGCCGTCATAATTTCGTCCGCTACTGGGAGTACAGGCTATAATTTGGCTGTGGGCGGGCCTATTTTACATCCAACCGCTGATGAAATGATTCTAAAGCCGGTAGCCCCGCACGTGGGGCTAGCCACCGCCGTGGTCTTACCCTCTACTTCTGAAGTCGAGTTGTTGATCGAATCGGACCACGACTCTGTCTTGAGTGTTGACGGATTTCTAGAATTTCCGTTACAAATTCGAGATGTAATAAGAGTTAAACATAGTCAACAGACAGTGTTCTTTGTACGTGAAGGAAGCCGACAAAGGTTTTATGATACGCTAACTCGAAGATTAGGGTTTGCGTCGGGTATAGGCTCCGGCAGGGCAATATTTTACTAGATAGCATTCTTGAATGGTCAGATTCTTCTGGGTAGTCAGTGGCCTTACAAGGGAAGATTGTTGAATCTCAGAATAGATAAAGTTTGGCTTCCTAATGAACATACGGTAACACGAGAAATTGCAGAAGCTAGAAATAGCGTTTGTGTGGCCGCATTAGATGCATTTGGAAATGTGATTTTGGTTAGGCACTATCGACAGCCTGTGGGGGAATTCCTTCTAGAACTTCCCGCTGGAGGTATAGAGCCTAATGAACAACCATTAGACGCGGCTAACAGGGAACTAGAGGAGGAGACAGGATTCATAGCGAAATACATGACACTTGAGTCTTTCTTTTGGGCGACTCCAGGAATCTCTACAGATGGAATGTACGCTTACTCGGCTAAGGATTTAGAATTACATGAACAACTGACCCAAGATGATGAAAATATAGATGTTGTTCACGTTAATTTAGATAAGGTTAGGCTTTTAATATCCGCAGGTAAAATTAGAGATGGCAAAACCATTGCTCTGCTTAATTTAATTCTCATAAAGAGCATTTAAATACAACTTGTTGGCGGCACCTTTAGTAGCATGAGACAATGAATTGTGTTCAAGGAAGTCGTGTGTTTTGGCATGCGTAATTTACGCTGATTTAAATTGATAATGATGGGTCTATTTGGTAGTATGTCTGACTGCTGGCGACTTATTCTTGGAGGAAATGCCCTTGTTAGAGCATGATGTTTTAGTTATAGGAGCCGGATTGGCTGGTATGCGAGCAGCGCTTTCCGCCCAGGAAATGGGAGCGAATGTAGCTATCGTGAGCAAGGTCCATCCAGTAAGAAGTCATTCGAATGCTGCACAGGGCGGAATTAATGCTGCTCTCACGGATAGGGGAGACGATTGGAACGATCATGCTTATGACACTGTTAAAGGGAGTGATTATTTAGGCGATCAAGACGCCATAGAAATTATGTGCTCCGAAGCGGGCCAAGAATTAATCAACTTGGAACATATGGGTGTAATTTTTAATCGAGATGATCAGGGCTTATTAGGTACAAGGGCCTTTGGAGGACAGCAAAAAGCTCGGACGTTTTTCGTTGCAGATTTCACAGGGCAGGCAATGTTGCACGTATTATACGAACAACTCATGAAATCATCCATCCGAGTTTATGAGGAATGGTTTGTATTAGCCTTGATAATTGAGGGAGGTGTTTGTTGTGGGGTTACTGCATTAGAGATAGCTACAGGTAGGGTTTATGTAATTCGAGCAAAGACCGTAATCATGTGTTCAGGTGGAGTCGGTCGAGTGTTCGAGCCTAGTACAAATGCTTTGATCGTTACGGGAGACGGAATAGGACAAGCGTATTCTTCGGGTGCATCTCTGATGGATATGGAGATGATTCAATATCATCCTACAACTCTTAAAGGAAGTGGAGTTCTGATCACAGAAGGTGCGAGGGGTGAGGGAGCTTATCTTCTAAACAGTGAAGGAAAACGCTTCATGGAGACTTACGCTCCAAATATGATGGAGTTGGCTTCCAGAGATGTGGTATCTCGGGCAGAACAAACAGAAATTAACGAGGGGCGCGGGGTAGACGGATGTGTTTATCTGGATTTGAGACATCTGGGAGAGGACCTTATACGTGAGAGGCTTACCCAGATTGTAGATATTGGTCAGGATTTTGCCGGAGTAAATATTATTAATGAGCCTATACCTATTAGGCCCGGCATGCACTATATCATGGGTGGAATAAAAACTGATGTAAATGGGCGTACTAATATTCCGGGTCTTTATGCGGCAGGTGAATGCGCTTGTATCAGTGTACATGGAGGAAATAGACTGGGGGCTAATTCACTTCTTGATACTGTTATTTTTGGCCGTCGTTCTGGTGCCCATGCAGCAGGATACGCTAAGGACCAAGAGTTTCCAGAGTTTGATGTTCAGGGTTATGTAAAAGGATATGAACAGAAATTAAAGTCACTTGCCGATCGCCAAAAGGGAGAAAGGTGGGCTCAAATAAGGAACGATTTGGGTAAGGACATGGATCAATATTTTGGAGTATATAGAGAAGAGAGAGGGATGCAAATACTCTTGAGCAGAATAGAGGATTGCAAAAAGAGATACGAAACAGTTGTTCTACAAGACCGAGGAACCATATTCAACACTGATCTTATATTCACGTTGGAGCTTGGCTTTATGTTGGACTGCGCAGAGACGATTGTTAAGAGTGGCATAGAGCGTAAAGAAAGTAGAGGAGCACATTCTCGTACCGATTATCCTCTGAGAAATGACAAGGACTGGTTGACGCATGTCGTAGTATCTAAGACGGATAATGGACCAGAAATTTCTCATCTGCCGGTCAAAATCACGAAATGGACCCCAGAAGAGAGGAAGTATTGATGCAAGTAATAGTTTCTGTTAATAGATTTGATCCCGAAGATAGCAAGGGTAAATATTGGCAAGATTACAATCTTGAAATTGGGGAAAACTCTACCGTTCTTGATGCTTTAATAAAGATAAGAGAAGAAATAGATGGCAGTTTAGCGATGAGATGTTCCTGCCGAAGTGCCATTTGTGGTTCATGTGCTATGCGAGTTAATGGGCATGCTAGATTGGCATGTAACACCAAACTGGTCGACATGACTGATGATGCTGGAATGATCAAGGTTGAGCCTATGACAAATCTGCCAGTGATAAAAGATTTAGTAATAGATCAACAAATGTTTTGGGATAAGATTAAGCAAGTATCTCCATGGCTGCAATCGGAAGGTCCAGAACCTAAAGGTGAATACGTTGCGTCAAATGAATCTATGAATCATTTGTCTGGCGTAATGGCTTGTATCATGTGTGGCGCCTGCGTATCCGACTGTTCTGCACTAGAGGTAGACAAGAATTTTATAGGGCCTGCCGCTCTTGCTAAGGCATATAGATTTGTCGCTGATCCAAGAGATTCCAAATCGGTAGAACGTTTAGGCGTGCTAAATGAATATAGTGGTATATGGGATTGTACAAGGTGTTATGAATGCGTGGAAGTTTGTCCTAAAGGGGTAGGTCCTATGGATCGCATAATGGCTTTGAGAGAGGAAGCCATAAGCGTTGGATATGATAATACTATAGGAGCCCGTCACGCCGATGCCTTTTCAGATTTAGTAGAGGATAGTGGTTGGTTGGATGAATTGCGTCTTCCGATTAAAACTGTAGGAATCTTTAATTTACCCGCTCTGTTAAATTTTGCTCCTGTAGGTCTTAGGGCTTTAGTTAAGGGCAAAATGCCAGCTATTTTCCATCATAATGTCCCGAACGTTGAAAATGTTAGGAAATTGTTTAAGAGAATTCGAAACAACCAAAATATAGACGATTAAGTTAAGTTAACTTATTAGGAGGCTGATGGTGAAATTCGCCTTTTTCCCGGGTTGCGTGTCGCGAGGTGGATGCCCTGAACTTTATCCAGCTGCAAAGAAGGTATGTGCTCAGCTAGGGATTGAATTAGATGAGTTGCAGGATCGAGGAGCTACGTGTACAGGAGCCGGAGTTCTTCAAGAGAAGAACCAATTTCTTGGTGATGTGTTGAACGCGAGAACGTTTGCTATAGCTGAAGGCCTAGGATTACCAATTATGGTCATCTGTAGTACCTGCCAGGGTGTTATGAGTCAGGCTAATAAGAGGCTGAAAACCGATCCTAACTATCTGGCCAAAGTTAACGAGCAACTGAGCGAAGAGGGATTGGAATACAAAGGGACTGCTAGTCCTAGGCATTTATTATGGGTACTTGTGGAAGATATAGGTATAGAAAATCTGAAAACGTACGTGAGAAGACCTTTAAGTGGTTTGAGATTAGCCCCTTTTTATGGCTGTTACATTGTAAGGCCAAGTGAGGATTTGGAGTTTAAGTTGTACAGGGATAGGGAGGATTCTCTTGAGAAAGTAATGGAGGCATTGGGTGCTGAAGCTGTAGATTTTCCGGGTAAAACTCGTTGTTGCGGATTCCCAATTTTGACTATCAACGAAAAGAATTCGGTGCAAATGGTAGCTAATCACACTTCATCGGCCAAAGAGTTGGGTGCTGATGCATTAGTTACACCGTGCCCTCTTTGCCATTTGAATCTAGATGGTTACCAACCAAGTGCTATGAAGCAGACTCAACAGGACATTAACATCCCAATTATACATCTTCCCCAGCTTGTAGGGTTGGCCATGGGGTTTGATCCCAAAGAGCTAGGGCTCTCTAGGCATATTATATCTACGAAGAAAGTGTTAAGTAAAATTCAAGTCGCCGGTTAACCCGCCAGTTTATCTATCACATTTTCAAAAGCATTGATGGTCTCAGAGATGTCTTTTTCATTGTGGGCCAATGAGGGGTAGAATTTTTGGGGTCCTTGAAAGACGCCTTCTTCTTGCAACAGGTTACGAAAAATACTCTTGATCTGATTATTAGCTTTCAGTGTTGAGCGGTAGTCTGTCAAAGGATCTAGTGTGAACATTAAGTCGAAAACTGGATCCTCTCCGGATGTTTGAGCTGGTATTTCGGCTTCTAGAAAGAGTTTATCGAGAGATTCTCTCAACTGTTTTCCCGTTGACCACAATTGTTCATATGTTCCTTCTTTACGAAGTTCTGCTAGTGTAGCCAGGCCAGCGGTGGCAGCTATAGGGTTGCCATTTAGTGTTCCTATTTGAGAGACATGATTTAGGTAAGAGGTTTTTGAGATATCATATATATCCATGATTTCCTGTCTACCGCAAACAGCACCGAGTGGATACCCTCCTCCCATAATCTTGCCGAGTGCGGTAAGGTCGGGTGTTACGCCGTATAGTGTTTGTGCTCCTCCATAAGCAAGCCTAAAACCAGTTACTACTTCGTCAAATATTAAAGGAATCCCGTAGTGAGATGTGACGTCCCTAATCGATTTAAGAAATCCTGGAGATGGGGGTAGCATTCGCTGCATCGGTTCAAGGATTACACCAGCTAGATCGTCGTGATATTTTTCAATTATTGAAGTGGAAGTATCTGCGTCGTTAAAAGGGGCAATCAGCACTAGATCTTGGATAGATTTGGGAATTCCTGCTACGCTGGCTTGTGACATAGGGAAGGATTCCAAAGTTCGTGGTTCTTGACTCATTAATGCGTAGTCACTTGTCCCGTGGAATCCGCCTTCAAACTTGAGTATTTTTTCCCGCTGGCGGAAGGCTCTAGCTATACGCATAGCCTGAAACGTGGCATCTGTACCGGATGTGGTAAATCGCACTTTGTCTGCGCACGGTAAGGCCTTGACGAGCTCCTCTGCCAAGAGGATTGAAGGTTGGTTATTAGCAAAGAATGTGCTCCCTAGAGATATAGCTTCATATACAGCCGTTACCACGCTAGGATGTGAATGACCCAAGACCATGGGTCCTGAGCCCATAAGATAATCTATATAGGATCTTCCGGATACATCCCAAATTCTTGAGCCATAACCTCTCTGTATAATGATATCGTGTTCAGAGTCTAGGGTTACATTTCCCAGGCTTCCCCCTGGCAGGTAATGACGGGCTCTTTCGATCAGCTGTTTTTGCTTCAAGGTATCAGCGTTATCCATCGACCGGTACTCCTTAGAATGACTTTTAACATATCATAGGGTTAGGCCTTCTGAATCTCAAGGTGGTCCCACAGTGATGTGCAAAAAAGTAGCTAGGACTTTCTGTACATTATCTCGACTAATTCTTCTACACTTTTCACCGACTGTTTTAGCATTGACTTCTCGTCTTTGGTCAGTTCGATGTCAATTATTTGCTCTATTCCATTTGCTCCAAGTTTAACTAGTACTCCTAAAGATAGGCCGTGCACGCCAAATTCTCCTTCCAGGTAAACACATGCAGAGAATATGCGTTTCTTATCTAATAATACGGATTCGGCCATTTGGGCTACTGCGGCTGAAGGAGCATAATATGCGCTTCCAGATTTCAAAAGTCCTACAATTTCCCCACCACCCTTTCGAGTACGTTGTACGATAGCATCAATCCTCTTGGACGATAAAAGCTCGGATATGGGAATTCCCCCGACTGTTGTGTACCTAACTAGGGGAACCATATCGTCCCCGTGGCCCCCAAGGACATAGGCTTGAACGTCATCAACAGAAACATTTAATTCTAGAGCAATGAACGTGCGGAATCTGGCGGTGTCCAATACGCCAGCCATTCCAAATACTCTATGTTTAGGAAATCCGCTAACTTTATAGCAGTGGTGGAGCATGGCGTCTAATGGGTTGCTGACGACCATTAACAGACAATTGGGTGAAAATTTTACAATTTCCTTAGTTACGCTACCTACTATGGTTTTATTAGTTATCAGCAAATCGTCACGACTCATGCCGGGCTTACGGGCTATCCCTGCTGTGATTATTACTAGGTCGGAGTCTTGAGAATCCTGGTAGTCGTTAGATCCTGTTATTAATGCATCGGAACCCAGAATAGGACCTGATTCTAAAATATCCAGGGCCTTCCCCTGAGGCATGTCCTTTACGATGTCTAGAAGGACCACGTCAGCATAACCAAATTCGTGAATCCGTTGGGCTGTCGTGGCACCAACGTTCCCAGCGCCGACGACAGTAACCTTTTTTCTTCCCATATTTTTCTCCGTTTAATTCGATTTAGTTTGGATTGGATTTTATGTTCCCCATGGAGTGATGACGTCTTTTAATGCCTTATATGCTTCCAAAAATCCCGGACGAGTACCCGAATAAATATCGTCGAACTTGGTCAATGCTGAGTCAAGCCAGTTTCTAAGATTTGTGTTGCCAGGGTTTGCATCCAAATAGGCTTCTCTTATGAGTACGAAGTGAATACGGGGATCGTACGGGCTTTTAGTTCCACCCATTGACTCATCACCATCAAGAAGTCTCAATAACATCGCATCTGCTGATCCTAGCGTTTGTTCATGGATTGGAGGGCCGTGCATCCGATACATGACCGAAGTCATATCTCGACCGTTTCCAGTGGTGTATCCCATATTGGACCACATTTGGTTGTCCAATATGTCGGTTGAGCCTACAAAGCTTAGGAGTTTTTGGCCAAACGATCTGAGAGGGTCTGATATATCTGCAAGCAAGTCAGTGAGACGATCACCGTCCAAATCGGTGGCTAGGACTATATTCGGTCGTCTCTCGATTAAATCCCAAATCAAAAGGCCATAATTTGTGTCAGATATATGTTGTTCTATTTGTCCGCTCCATTCTTCCATACCGTCCTTGAAATTGCTAGGCAACAGGGCAATGATTCTGTCTACGAGTTCCTTATGCTCTGCATATCCATCTACGGCGTATTTTCGACCTATATTGAACTTTGTGTCCCGTAAAAGCCAGGACAGCAGGCCTGAATTGATCCCATCCTCTTGTGCCTGAGTTGGTTTCATAGCGACTCTGCCAAACTTAGTGGTTTCGTGAACCATCTTTAGGAATAATCTGCACGAGTAGGCCATTTGAACACCTGGAGTATTCATTTCAGAGTGTATTATGCCTGTTTCTGCGTTGACATAGAACTTCTTCTGATCCTGAGAATATGGCAAGCATGGCATACAACGTACAACCGTAGTACGACCATAGGGACGAACGTTGCAATATACACCGGCTTGTGTACGCAACGGTGCGTTGCCTGATTTTCCCATGACTACAACCTTGCCGCCTTTGCCATCGTTTACATATGCGTCACCAGCAGTAGACCATTTAATAGACGTGCAGGGGATGTTGCCAAACCAACTAAGTGGTTCTAACTTCATATCATGTCGATATTGCGACCACATTGGGACGGCATAGAAGGGTAATCCAAGGATGTCTATAGCAGCTATAGTTCCCAAAAGAGCATAGGCATCGGTAAGAGAATGTGCTATCGGCTTTATCTTTCCATCGTGGTTTCCACCTTTCCAAATCACGGCGTCTGGATATCCATTTGGTCGGATATCTCCAGGCTTGAACAGCCTAGACAAGAGTCCAAATAAATCCCCACCATCAGCTTCAGTGCGTGCGATTTCCTTTAGGTCTAACATGTCAGTTCCTTTCAACCCGTCAATTTGACCGGTAGAGAGTTATGTTGAAGAATCTGGTTCATCTGTGAAATTTCCTGAGCCTCAGATCTACAATAGAATTCTGACGACTTGTTGTTTCAGAATACTATGGAAATGGTCTTTTGCGGCCTTTTCTGTGCAACTACCGAGCACGGAATGCCCTCCCATATTTCAAACTCAGGCCAATTATATGTGGGGAACAACCCGAGGGCAAACTAATGGATTGGAATTTTGCGAATTCGAGAGAGTCACCGGTTATGGTTTATCTAGATAGTACGTATCATTCCTACAACTTTACCCATGGTTTCAACATTTGACGCCTTTGCGAATATAGGTTGCATGGCAGAATTTTCTGGCTGAAGGCGAATGAGGTTGCCTTCTTTGTAGATGCGTTTTAACGTGGTTTCATGTTCTAGTTTCAACCAGGCTATCACCATGTCCCCGTCTTGAATTGTAGGGGTTGGATCGATCAATATTATATCACCATCGTCTATGAGGGCGTCGATCATTGACTGGCCTTTTACCTTAAGAGCGTATATGGGTTTCCCATCTTTATTCATATGTCGAGGGATTTCGATTGTTTCAATGGGCTCTGTGTGAGCAGAACCATCTGCTCCAGGGCCGAGCGCAGGCTCCCCTGCGGATATATATCCTAATAAAGGAATCTTTGGAAGAAAGCTTGTTGCCTCTCCATTCTCGTCAAGTAGTTCGATGCCACGAGCCACGTCTGGATGTCTCTTTATGTATCGTCCTTTTTGTAGCAGCTTCAAATTATAATCAACAACGGATGTAGAACTTATACCGCAAGCTTTTTGTATATCTCTGACTGTGGGTGGGGACGGATTATCTTCTAGGAAAGCTTCTATGAAGCGCAACATCTTTGATTGGCGGGTTGATAATTTTTTATTTAATTGCATTTGTCTTGTGGATGGTTCTAACCGGGCTTAAATGACCAAGTCGAATGTCCACTGGTGCGCCCAGCCTAATCTATCTAAGTTATCGACTTTTCTGATACGACGTTTAGACGTTTCATTAAACGTGATTTACGGCGGGAAGCATTATTTTTATGGATAACTCCCTTTTTAGCGGCACGGTCTAATCCCTGAATCGCTCTTTTTACAGCCTCGGTTGCTTGGTCTTTATCTTTTTGTGATATTATATCTAAGGCCGTCGCTATACGAGTTCTGGTTGAGGACCGGGTATTCCTATTTACTATACGTCTTCGTTGAGATACTCGAGCCGATTTTTCCGCAGGCAAATTAATTCCCCTTTTTGGTTTTTTAGACTAGCCGCAATCGATTGGGTGTCCTTCCATATTATAGCGCCAGTGGTTTTTCAAAGAAAGCCCTAGGTCTTTTGTTCTTGAGATGAACCAGGGTTATTTCTTGCCACACTGAGAATTCCCTTAATTCCTTCTATTTTGCCGAATACCCTTCCCAATTGATGAATGCCGATCGTATAGATCATAAGCGTTATAGTGGCAGTTCCATCATCGTGTTCGTCAGTAACCAATGATCCGATATTTATTCCCTCTTCGGAAACTTTTGCGCTGAGGTCCCTTAGAAGTCCTACACGATCTTCTGCTTCTATCACTAACGTGACTGGAAAGAGTTCCTGTTTAACACCCCATTCAACTGCTACCAATCTTTCCAGTTCGTTTTCTCTATTTATAGCTAAGCAACTAGTTTTGTGGACAGTGACACCGCCTGTTCTAGTTATATAGCCAACAATGCCCTCACCGGGTAGAGGACCACAGCATTTAGCGATTCTGGTTAAAAGGTCTCCAACTCCTACGACCTTTATTGAATAGCTGCTTGAAACTGTTATTCTGTGGGGCTTTTGGGGATATTTGTTATTTGGTCTGTCCAGTATTCGATTTATAATTTGATTTATAGTTATTTCACCAGATCCAAGGGATAAAAGAAATTCATCTCCAGACTTAAGTTTAAAAAAAGTTGCTATCTCTTCTGGGTCCATCTTGATATCCAGTCGTCTTGATTCTTTTTTCAGCAACTCACGCCCGCCTTGAATGTTTACCTTTCTACTCTGTTGTCGGAACCAGTGCCGTATACTAGAACGAGCGCTGGCGGTTCGTGTGTAACCAAGATTTTGGTTTAGCCAGTCTAAGCTAGGACCTCCAGGTGTTTTGGGGGCCATGATTTCTATGGTATCTCCGTTTTTCAGTTGACAATCGAGGGCAGTCAGCCTTCCGTTAACCTTAGCTCCGATACATCTATGTCCCAATTCTGTATGGATTCTATAGGCAAAATCTATTGGAGTCGCTCCAGCTGGGAGCTCTATTATTTCACCTTTGGGTGTATAGGCAAACACTTGATCCTTAAAAAGATCGGTTCTTACAGATTCCAAGAATTCGTCTGTGCCAATCATATCCCTTTGCCATTCGAGGAGTTGCCGTAACCATGCCATTTTTTCCTCAAATTTTGTATCGTTACTTTCGCCTTCCTTGTAGCGCCAATGAGCCGCCACACCGTATTCCCCCATTTGGTGCATTTTGTACGTGCGAATTTGAACTTCTAATGGAATGGCATCTTTGCACATAACTGTAGTGTGTAAAGATTGGTACATATTTTCCTTGGGATTAGCTATGTAATCATCAAATTGGCCTGGAATAGGCCTCCATAAGTTATGGACTATCCCCAAAGCGTTGTAACAATCCGTAGTATTTTCTACGAGGATTCTAATCGCGTAAAGATCGTGAATGTCGCTAATATTCTTGCCGAGTTCTGCATATTTAATGCTTTTTTGATAGATGCTATATATGTGCTTAGGTCGGCCAATAACATGTGCGTCTATGCTTTGTCCCTTAAGTTTTGTCGACAGAGTTTCACATATGTTTGATATATATGCTTCGCGCTCGACTCTCCTAGCCGATAGCATTTTCGAGATTTGTTTATACGCAGCAGGTTGAAGCTGGTGGAAGGACATATCTTCTAGTCGCCATTTGATATCCCAAATTCCCAATCTATGTGCCAATGGCGCATAGATGTCGAGAGTTTCCCTTGCGATCTTGTCTCGTTTAGGCTTGGATAGAGCACTAAGTGTGCTCATGTTGTGGAGGCGATCTGCTAATTTAATCAATACGACTCGTACGTCTTCCGCCATCGCTACGAGCATCTTTCTGAGTGTTTCAGCTTGGAGCTTGTCTTCAGGTTCCAGGATGGAATTGGGGATCTCTTTTACTTCCATTTGAGTTAACTTGGTAACTCCATCAACAAGTTTCGATACGTCTTCCCCGAAACGTTTTGTTAGCTGTCTAAGAGTTATTCCGCAGTCTTCTACGACATCATGCAAGAGAGCTGCAGATAACGTTGTTACATCTAGGTTTAAGTCAGCAAGAAAGATTGCTGTGCCCAACGGATGTTCTATGTAGGGGCCACCGGATTTTCTCTGTTGGTTTTTATGGCAGGCTGCTGCAAACTCGTATGCGTCCCGTATCTCCGAGGCCTTCTCTTTCGGAAGGTATTCGCCCACACGGGCTATCAAATCCTCTATATTTGGAGCAGCATGAATCAACTTCCCTCCCTGTACAAATGATATGATGAGTTAAGCTTATAGTCCAGGCCATTGATGTTGATTTCCTACGATTGTGTTATTGGGTTCATTGCTTGAGGTATAGTTATGCTATGAAGAAAGGAGGCTTATAACGTGTACAAAGTTCCTCGCGGTACGAAGGATATCCTACCGGATGAACAGCGATATTGGCGCCATCTAGAGAAAGAAGCATCAGATTTAGCCAGGCTTTACGGGTTCCTTCGTTTAGATACCCCTGTATTTGAGGATTCCTCCTTGTTCCATAGAACAGTCGGTGAGCATACTGACCTTATAAGGAAAGAGACTTACGATTTTCAGGACCGTGGTAATGATATGCTTACCCTTAGACCTGAAGGAACAGCTCCAATTTGTCGAGCATACATAGAACATGGGATGCAGAACATGCCTCAACCGGTTAGGCTCTTCTATTTTTGCCCTGTATTTAGATACGATAGACCACAGGCGGGACGTTTTCGACAACACCATCAATTTGGTATAGAGGTTATAGGGGAGTCGGATGCGATAGTAGACGCCGAGGTGATCCATTTGGGATGGACGCTCCTATCGAAATTGGGCCTGAAAAACCTGAAATTGGCTATAAATTCGATTGGAGACTATGAAGAAAGGAAAGCATATGTGTCAGCTTTGCGAGATTATTATGGGAAACACGTCGATTCACTGTGTCGCGACTGTAGCTATAGGCTAGAAAAGAATCCGCTACGATTACTAGACTGTAAGAAGGAAGTTTGCCAGTCTTTTCAAAATGGGGCTCCACCATCGATCTCTTATTTGGGGGAAGAATCCAGATCCCATTGGGAAGAATTGATAGGATATCTAAAAGCATTAGATGTTGATTACATAATAGATCATAGATTGGTTAGGGGATTAGATTATTACACTAGGACGGTTTTTGAAATACAACCAAGTGTAGAGGGCTCTCAAAGTACCCTGCTCGGAGGCGGGAGATATGACAGGCTGATAGAACAGCTGGGTGGCAAGCCTACACCTGGAGTAGGCTTCGCTTCTGGTATGGAACGTTTAATTCTAAATATGCAACGAGACGATGTATTGGTTAGTGGCGCATTTGGACCAACGTATTTGATAGCTACGATCAATGATGCAGGTGCGAAAGAGGCTATGAAATTAGCAAGTCAACTTAGAGGCACAGGTGTGGGAGTATTAATTGGTGCCAAGGGCAGAAGTCTCAGATCGCAAATGAGAAATGCACATTCTTTAAAGATACCATCAGTCATAATTCTTGGTGAAGATGAAATTTCTAAAGGCACGGTGGTCGTCAGAAACATGGTAAGTGGGGAACAAGAAGAAATACCAGTGGAGAAATTCTTAAGAGAAAAGACGGGTTAGGATCTTCCTCTCTTATTGCTAGCTATCGCTGCCCCTATCGTGCCCAATATGCTGGCCCACAGGAATATGCATAATGATAGTAATAAGATGTAGTCTCCAAGAAATCCTAGAAAGTTAGGGTAAACTGTTCCGATAACATATAGAGTAAAAACAGGGATAATCCAAAACATAGCCAATAAGAATCCAATTATTGGAGCGTGTATTTTTCTCGCAGACATTGTTCCGGCGCCCACAAATCCCCCTATCGCAGGTGCGATTGGTCCAGACAGGAAATGCAGAATCGGTATCATGAAACATATCAAGCTGACGGCGAATGCTATGGATGAAGCTTTTAATATCACGAATTATGAAGAGGAGTTTTGGTCTTTAAATCAAAAAACCTAGAGTTTGTAGATCCTAAGACAATTCTCCCAACAAATTTGTTCCTGGATTGATTTGATATAGCCAGATTGCCCATAGGTGTTGGGTCTATTATGGCATATGGACTCGTAAGTCCATATGCCATTCAGTTAGTCCAATCAAGGCTAAGTGTTTGATGTTTTCTGGCATATATTTTGCCAGAGATCGGGCGGTTATAAAACATGCATTTCACTGTCAAATATTTTGAATCCACGCTTAGTCATTATTGTATTTTCGAGAATGTTGGGGCAAGATTAACTTCGAGACTTAGAGTTGCCATAAATTCTGTAGATAGGTGGATGTGTGTGAGGTTTTTTGCCGTTGTTGACGGACTAGAATTAGACTTGCCCTTCGACCGCGAGCGGAGTTAATATGGCCCTGGCTTTGCCGGAGAGAAGATGGTAGGAGTCGAGGCTGCCGTTGTTCTTTCTGTAACCAATCTATCGAGAGAACATGATATTTAACAAATCTTGCACTAGTGGATATATTGGACTTCTTAAGTAACTACAGGGAAATTTTAAGTACTGACGGAAGAAGAAAAGTCATCCTGGCCCTTGCATCTGCGTTTCTTTTGGTTCAAGTAGCGAGTTTCCCCATAGCGTTGATGCTTCCCAGTCTGGCAACTGATTTTAATATAACTATAACTACTGCTGCCTGGATTATGGTCTCGGAATTACTGCTCTTGGGAAGTACTGTATTCTTGGCGGCTAAACTTGGTGGCCGATACGGCCACAATCAAGCTTTTTTCATAGGCATAATTGTGGCAACGCTTGGTGCAGGTGGGGCGGGATTCGCCCAAACCTTTGAACAGCTTTTGATATTTCGTGGAGTGCAAGGAGTAGGTGCCGCTTTTGTTACCGGCAATGCGAATGCTATATTGGCCGGCTATTTTGGTCCAACAGAAAGGGCCAGAGCGTACGCCCTTCCAATATCAGCCGCTCGATTCGGGACCTTAATGGGCTTAGTCATTTTCTCTGTATTCCTGGAGTTCGTGGGTTGGCGTGCCGTATTTTTCACATTTATACCACTTGGGATTGCGGTTACAGTCTTAAGTATCCCCCTTCTTAGATTGAAGCAAGACAAGCAGATCTATGCTAAACCACCTATGGATTATATTGGTGCGTTCTTATTTGTTGGAGCAATCGGTGTGCTTATACTATCTGGGTTACACCTACACCAAGGGGAAGAATCTTTCACCAGTGGCGACGGAATTCGATATCACCTGCCAATGCACTTAGTTTTCTTAGGCCTATTGAGTATATTCATAATTTTTGAACGGTTAGTCAAGAATCCATTTATGGACTTGAACCTGTTTAATAATAAACATTTTTCCATGGCTCTGTTTTCCAATACTACTTTCCATCTTTCCATGTTAACTATTATGACTATGGTTCCAATATTGGTTGAAGAAGGATTTAATCTATCTCCGATGTTTATCATATACGTATTGCTTCCTCACCAGATTTTAGGCTTAATTGTGCCCGTTTTTGCCGGATGGTATTACGATAAGTACAACCCTCGTTTATTACGCCCATTTGCTATGACGCTTATAGCTTTGGGTATTTGTTTAATGGGCATGTTTGCTTTGAAAATATCTTTTTGGTTCATACCATTACTGTTGTTTCCAGCTTCCATAGGCACCTCTATTTTCAATACAATTAATAATGCAGTCATTTTAAATTCTATAGGGCTTGAGCACAGAGATTTTGCTTCAGGCATGATAGAAACCACTCGTCACGTGGGCCACACCCTTGGGGCTACTATAGCAGCTTCAGCTATGGGTTTAGCGTTGCCAGCTGGTATATTGTTTCTTTCGTTTGAAGAAAGCCACGAATATTATGTGCGAGGATTCCAAATAGGAGCTTTTTCCGTGACAGTGTTAATTTTATTGGGAGCAATCGTTGCTTTTAACCATAAAATAAGGTCCGACTCTGGCTGATTTAACTTGAGTTGGCAAGGAATAGACTTAATGTTTATTATTGGGTGAGCTATTCCAATTCCGGTCTGATTTTGGAGGGATAATGAAGGCAGGGCAACTGACAGGTCCTCGTAGGTACGAGATTATAGAAACCGACGAGCCAAAGATGGAAAACGGTAAAGTAATGGTTAAGGTTGAGAAACTTTCCATATGTGGCAGTGATATTAGACCATTCAGTAGAGTTTATCCTGAAGAAATGTATCCTATGCCTATCGGACGTCCTACTCATGAGGTAGCCGGTATTATAGAGGATAGTATGGTTCAGGGGTTTAATCCAGGAGAGAGGGTTATTGTATTTCCTTATGATCAAGGAGGATTTCGTGAACGGATTGTGGTTACACCTGAATGTTTGGTGAGATTGCCATCAACAGACTCTCTAGACACATGGATTTTGTGTCAACCAATGGGCACCGTGCTATATGCCGTAAGTCGCATGGGAAACGTCATAGATAAAGATGTGGTAATCCTAGGCCAGGGGGCTATTGGATTGAGCTTCACTAGATTTATTAGTGGTATGAACTGTAGGGAATTGATAGTTGTTGATCTAGAAGAAAACCGTTTGCAATTGGCAAAAACATTAGGAGCTACCATAGCAATTAATCCTAAAACCGATGATGTGGAATCAATTTTGTTGGAAGTCACAAACGGTCTCGGTCCTGATATTGTAGTCGAGGCTGCGGGTGAACACGAAACTGTCCAACAATCTGTCAAGTTAGCAAAGAAATTTGGAACAGTTATATGGATGGGAATGACGCATGCCGAATTTTTCCCCATAGACTTTGATCAAGTGCGGAATAAAGATTTAACCATGATTGGGACGTCTAGCGCCAGAGCCGGAACAATGCCACGCTATGTTACTCAAGTAGTCCATATGGTAAATCAAGGACGATTAGATCCAAGGTTTCTTTTGACGCATAAGATGGATTCTTCCGAAATTCAAAAAGCACTAGAAACCTACGAAACCAGAAAAGATGGGATGATCAAGGTTGTTTTAGATATGTAACGTGGACTGAAGGGTTGGTAGGATTGCAAACGATGTCTATGCGTGTCTATATTTTCAATCTCATGGATGGTTAGGGTTAGCTATTTTATCCAGGAGGATCCGCTCGATGCAATGAGGAAGTTTTGTAACAAGTTTTTATTGGTTCCTATGATGCTCTGAGTTTCAGGGTGAGAATGTTTGTTGTATCTATCTTGGCATACTCCACCTGCCTCTCTCACCAAAAGTATTCCTCCAGCTACGTCCCACGGAGAAAGGGTTTGGTGAAAATATAGATCAATCCTGCCGCAGGCTGTGTACGCCATGGCTAAAGCCGAGGACCCCATTAGCCTAAAGCTCTGCATATTTGGCCAAATATGTGAGATAAGTTCAATAGCTTTAGCAGCTTCTTCATCAGAATATCCTAAATCAAAGCCTAGCATCGAGTTTTCAAGCTCAAGCTTTTTGCCTACCTTAATTGGGTTTTCGTTTAAATAGGCGCCTTTGCCCTTTTCCGCGGTGAATAGTTCCTTCCTAATAGGATCGTAGGTGGCAGCTATAATCACTTCATTGCTGTCAGCTAGTGCAATGGCAGTACAAAAATGAGGTATGCCTTGAACAAAGTTCCGGGTTCCATCTAAGGGGTCAACGTACCATTTGTAAGTTGACGATCCTGTTGATAGACCCGATTCTTCCGCTAAAATGGGATACTCAGGAAATTCTTTTTGTAAGATGTTTAATACAGCAGTCTCAGCTTCCAAATCTGCTTGAGTTACAGGATTTGTGCGCCCTTTATAGGAGACGTCGAGAACTTTGGTGAACCAATTCAATGTTATATCTCCAGCGCATCTCGCGGCTTTGATGGCGACTTGCATGGCAGTCATTCCAGACGTTGAACTTGGGAACTTCTCTCCGCCGGATTTCACAGCCCCATTTTCCCCAGGACTTCGCTCATGACTGATTTTGCGATTTCCCTAGCTTTTTCCGCACCGTTAGTTAGGATTCCTTGCACTAATTCAGGTTGGTTGGCAAATGCAGTTCTACGTTCTCGAAAAGGGGCGAGGTATTTGTTTACATTAGTTGAGAGATCTATTTTACAGTCCACACATCCCAAGGTAGCCGAAGTACATCCTTCGCGAATTTCATTAACTTTTCTTGTGTTGAAGATATTGTGCAAGCTATAAACATTACAAACGTCTGGTCTGCCTGGAATGTTTCGGTGAGTTCGTTGAGGATCGGTGACGGCAGACATTATTTTTTTGCGAGTTTCGTCATCAGATAGAGCTAGCTCTACATGGTTATCGAGCGTCTTGCTCATTTTGGCTTTGCCGTCAAGTCCTTTTATGCTGGGGGATTTTGTAAGTTTAGCCTTGGGTTCAGGAAATGTATAGCCAAAAAATGTGTTGAATCTTCGCACAATTTCCCTAGATAACTCTACGTGTGGAACTTGATCTTCGCCAACTGGAACGGTGTCACCTTTGTAGAGAATTATGTCCGCCGTTTGCAAGACAGGGTACCCTACTAGTCCATAATTTACGGTTTCATCGTTGGCTTTCATCTGTCTAAGCTTTTCTTTGAATGTTGGGACACGCATCAGCCATCCCAAAGGAGTTACCATACTTAGAAGGGTGTGTAATGTCATTACCTCAGGTACTTGGGACTGTACAAAAATTATGCTTTTATTAGGGTCTATACCTGCGGCAAGCCAATCCAGGACCATTTCATGAATGTTGGGACCTATAGTTTTTGTATCTTGAACCGATTCCAATGTTGTTAAGGCATGTACATCTACTACACAGTAGATGCATTCATAATCGTCCTGTAAGTTAACCCAATTTTGCAGAGCTCCTAGGTAGTTTCCTAGGTGCAATCGTCCGGTGGGTCGCATACCCGAAAAAATCCGACCTTTTTTTTGTGACATTACGCTCGCGATTTCACACTTAGAAGTGACGACAGTCTAGCATTGGAGAGGGGCAAAGGACAACGAAAGTTTGCCTGGAAAAATGAGATATTTGCATGATGATCACCCTAGTCTATCCATATTTATGGATATTCTTTTTAATAGACTCTGTTAGGATCTTCACAAGAATCGGGTGGTTATTTCCTAGTGGTTTATCCGTTAGAAATCAGATAATCTTGCCCATTAAAGAGTGCAAAGAGGTTCCAGCGAAGTTGAGATATAGATGTTATTGATTAGACGATCCAGTTTCTTCGTTGAGTACGGGTACAACGGATCTTTTTATTGGGATTAGAATGAGAAGAAGAAACGATCCAATACTCAGAATAGATTGGTAGTAAAAAACATATCCTAGACCATAGGATTCTACGATCCAAGATGCCAATAAGGGAGAAAACGCTCCGAGCACGCTTGTAAATCCAAAAAGTATACCTATAGCTGATGCTTCCGTTCCGGTATCAACTTCATCTAGAACAGCCGCTTGTATAATCTGATGCAGGGCGTAGCTAAATAATCCCATGCCTCCTAGCAACAAGGTTAGCGAAAATCCTGTCCCAGTGTGTAGGACCAATGCTGATAATATTCCGCTTAATGCAAGTCCTGGGAGTAGAATGGCTTTTCTGTTAAATCTATCTGAGAGGTTTCCTAGGAGAGGTGTAGATAGTACTCCCATTCCAGACAATAGAGCCATATGGAAACCTATGTTGAAACTACTTAATCCCACTGTTTGGTCTAGGTAAAATGGAGTCCATACGAACATAGAATTTAGAGCCATTCCTCTTAACAATGCTACAAAGACCAATCCTATTATTATGGGGTTTTTCAAAATGGGAAGGGTCATACGGAGTTGTCCCTTTAGGGTTCTAGGCTGTTCAGATTTTAAGTCTTTACCTATATTCTTTAGGTAAGCCCAAACGAATATGGATGCTACCAATACTGGACATGCATAGATTAAGAGCACACCTCGCCAGATCATGAAGCTTAGTAAACCACCAGCGACTAGGGGGCCCGCGATATTTCCAACGTTGGCGCCTAGGCCGTGAATAGATATTGCGAAGCCCCTCCAATCGGGAAACCGTTGAGAAATGGCTGCTGCAGCTGGTAAATGCCAAAGTGCTCCTGGTAAAGCGGTTACAAATACGAGCACTATGAAAACCTTATATGATTGAGACATTCCCATAAGTCCATAGAATAGTGCTGTCCATACCAGGCAAGCAGTCAAAATTAAACCCCAGTGACTCTTTACCATATCTACCACAATACCGCCTGGTAGGTTAACTATTCCGAATCCGACCTGTCTTGTGGACGCCACGATTCCTATTTGGAAGTTGGTTAATCCCAATGTAGTTGTTATATATGGAAGAAAGACGTTGAAACTTGCATCTGCTAAGTGAGTAACCCCATGCCCGACAGACAGTATACCTAGGGTAAGTTTTCGGTTTTGTGGAGGTTTGCTGTTGCTAATTTGTTTATTTCGGTTCTTCAATACATGCTCAGAAAGAATCTAAAGTGAGATCCGGTTAATATCGTGATGACACTATCACAATGTACGGCTAACATGCCAGGTCTTCTCTTATTATTGATTGATTAAACCTGAAATCACACTTCTTATTTGAACTTTGAAGGCGACTAGGTTCATAATAACTCTTATCTTGAGTGAATCTAACCCCGACAATGAACTGGGAACGTTTAACCCTAGCCTTTAGAGTACCAGCTTATCGCTGGGTCTGGGCGAGCAACTTTGCTGCAGCCGCAGGCTTTCAACCCTTTATGATTGGTCAGGGCTGGTTGTTGTATGAGCTCACGAATTCACCGTTTATGGTAGGACTTGCTCCTGGTTTGGGCGCTGTCTTTAACCTTATTTTAAGCCCTTTTTGGGGTTTATTGGCTGATAGGTTTGATAGAAGGAAGTTAATGATGATAGCTCAAACTGCGATGGGGTTATCTATCGTAACCATAGGCATACTAGTAGTAATGGATCGCATTGAGGTCTGGCACGTATTAAGCTTAACCGTGATCCAACGTATGGGAATGTCCCTCCAGCGCACGGCACGAAGTACTTTTATGTTCGACATAGTGGGAAGCAAAACTTTCATGAATGCGACTGCCGGGCAATTTCTGTCGTCACAGGGAGCTGGTTTAATTGGTCCTGTAGCGGCTGGCTTTATTATCAAATCTTTTGGTGTAGGGCATTTGTTCTTGATACTGGGTTCAATCATTGTTATAGGTGTATTGTTATTGTTCCAGGTCGAATCAATCTTAGTGAAACGGCTACAATCTAAATCCATAATAGAAGACTTAAAAGAGGGATTTGGATTTGTGCGAAATGATAAACCGATTCGTACGATACTCTGGACGGTTTTAATTACGGAAGGGCTGGGTTTTTCCACTTGGTCTATGTTCCCGGTCGTGGCTATTAGTTTGCTTGGTGGAGATGCTGTTACTCTAGGGTTGTTGGGTACATTTAGAGGATTGGGAGGTGTTATTGGCGCATTATTTATATCAAGTTTCGGTGATATCAGGTTCAAGGGGTCGATTTTATGGGGAGCAGCATTTCTTTTTGGACTTTTCCTGATGGCATTTAGCTTTAGCCATAATGCGCTCTTATCGTACGCTCTTATATCGGCTATCGGTTTTATGGCTATTATGTACAATACTCAAGCACAGAGTTTGCTTCAAATACTAACTCCAGATCAAATGAGAGGTAGAGTGATGGGGATCCACAGCGTACTACTAACTGGCATAGGCTTTGGTGCTATGGGCATGGGTGCTATTGCCGGCTGGTTGGGCGTGAATTGGGCCATCTTTGGTGGGGGTGGACTAGTGGCTACTAACGCCCTGACTAACCTTTCAATGGCTCCCACTGTTAATAGGCAAGCTGGTGGTAGTTAGAGACTAATAGGGCATTTATATATTGATAAATCCACAGGCTTTAGATCTGGGTCTCCCAGGTGAAATCTGTTTCAATGTGTTAGTAGATTCACCTAATACAATTAGGTGAATCTACTTGAATGCCGTAAGTGTATGTTTGTCAGCAGATCATTTCAGAATGATATATAGACTTAGTTAAGTAGCAGGCAATTTTAAACAGAGAAAATGCCTCACGACTGAGTTCATAATGGTGATCCAAGTTTACTATGTTGGGTCCTTGTGAATACGATAAGCGCATTGGTCTATGCTTTATGTTTTCGAAAAAAGCTCACTTGGTATCCACAGCCAGAGATATAATGATGCAATTGCTTGATAATTCTCCTAAAAAGTACCATCTCTCACTGAGATCTTATCTATAGAACGCTAACTTATTAGGCCCATACAGGTGGATGGCTTTAGTTACAAATAAACCCTTTTCTCACGAATTAACTGAGACTGGAAGAGCGCTAAGTTGATTATTGTCGAGGAAGTAAAATGGAATCATTGAAGTTTATTTTTTCTAACTCTAATGTCAGAGAGGATGATAATTTTAGGGATATGGTGCCGTTGGAATATCGCCAAAGACTTCCTCATAAAGAGACAATTAATGGCGTGGATTATTCCGTCGTTGAAGGGCGTAAAAAACAGAGATCTGATTTGGCAGAATCTCGAATCAATTAGGATGATCTAAATCGTCAGTTTAGGCCAGATCCAACCGGAGGAAGAGACATAACTCCGAGACTGCAGGATCATGTTAGCGATAATGTTGTTGGAGAAGTTATATGTCCTGATGGCATGCTTGCGTTGATGGCAAGTCCAGACATTTCTTTTCAAATGCGAGTAGCAAAAGCTTATAATGATTGGGTTTATGGTATTTTCGGGAAGTATCCAAGGCAATTCGCGCCTGCTGCTATCCGTCCAACGAAAGATGTAACGATGGCTGTGGCAGAAGTAATCCGTTTTGAGAAGATGGGGTTTCGAGTGGTGAGTTGTCCCATCAGTGTGGAAGATCAAGTTTGTAGACTTCCGATTTATGATCCCCTTTTCGAGCATTTTGGAAGAGACTAGTATGTTCTCTATCTCCCACATTTTTACGGGTACAAAGAATAATTTGCCTGACGATGCGGGTGGTGAAGATTTACGGAGAGATTCTATCTTATATGATTGAAGCTATGGCTGAAGCCATTCATCCTACATCTCAGTTACTGAGTTCCGGGGTTGCTATGAGGTATCCTGGGATGAACTTTGCAATGGTGGAATGTGGTGAGGGATGGTTGGCTTGGGTTATTTATGCTCTGGACGAACAATATGAGCGAAAACATATGTGGCTAGAACCTAAACTTGATATGAAGCCTAGTGAATATTTCAGGAGACAGGGACCCGTCACATTTGGTGACGATCCTGTCGCTCTAACTAATCTTGGATATACTGGCGAAGGGGCATTGCTTTGGGGTAGTGACTATCCTCATGATGAGGGTGCATTCCCCCATTCCGAAGAAGTGATTTATCGAATTTTCCAAGGGTTTTCCGAAGAGAGAAAACGAAAGATAGTTTTTGGAAACGCTTTGAGCCTATATGGATTTTCCTAGATAGTTTGAGGAATATAGATTGACAAAAGTCTAACGTTAAACCGAAATTCTCTTTGTAAGATGTTCGAAGGAGATCGAGTTCAGTTGTCTGGTATTAACGGTACATGTTTTCTGGTCTACCAATGCCCATCAAGGCTAAGGAGCGCCCAAGAACGATTTTTGATGCTTCTACAAGCTTTAGGCGGGCAATCGTAATATCCTGGTCTTTGGGGTCACTAGACAATACTCGGCACTTTTCGTAAAAATTATGGAAGGCCGTTGCCAATTGAACCGCATAGTACGGAAGGTGATGTGGTTCCAAGTTCTCGGCGGCTTTTATTACTAATTCCGGGAACTTTAACATTTCTCTGATAAGGGTTAATTCAGTGGTCTGCGTGAGCAGAGAAACATCTCCATCTCGCCAGCTAATTCCCTGATCATTAGCGTTTCTCAGTATTCCAGATATTCGAGCATAGGCGTACTGAATGTAATAGACTGGATTCTCTGACGATTGTCTTTTTGCGAGAGCCATGTCAAAGTCCATTTGGCTGTTTGCTGATCGCGTCAGGAAGAAATAGCGACAGGCATCAATGCCTACCTCATCGACTAACTCTCGTAGTGAAATAAAATCTCCGGAACGTTTCGATGCCTTTACTAATTGCCCTTCGCGTTTTAGAGTGACCATTTGTGAAACTAAAATATTCAGTCTGGACGGATCTATTTCCAGTCCTAACATGGCTGCCTTTAATCGGGAAATATGCCCTTGGTGATCTGCTCCCCAGACATTAATTACTTCGTCAAAACCACGACTAATAAATTTGTTGTGATGATAGGCGATGTCTGACGCAAAATATGTCGGCGCTCCGGTTGATCGTACAACTACATTGTCTTTGTCTTCGCCCAAAGAGGTAGACGTGAACCAACGAGCCCCGTCTTTCTCAGCTAGATAACCATTATTGTTAAGTTTATCCATGGTTTGCTGATACTCTCCAGATTCATATAGGGTTTTTTCAGTAAACCAGACATCAAAGCGTACTCCCAAGGCCTTCAGGTCTTTTCTTATCATGGCTACCATCTTTTTTCGTGATAAGTCGCCTATTTGCTTTATGGCGATCTCGCGATCACAAGTGGAGAATTTCAGTCCTTCCTGTATCAGTATTTGTTCCGCTAATTGAGTGACATATTCACCTCTATATCCTCCCGAAGGGAATTCCTCCTGTCCGCCGGTGGCCTGGATATACCTAGCGTAAACAGATTCATAGAAGAGATCCATTTGGGTACCGGCATCATTTACATAATATTCGCGAGTTACGGTATGTCCGGCAGCTTCCAAAAGTGATGCCAGGACTGAACCTATTACTGCACCTCGTGTGTGTCCTACATGGACAGGGCCAGTAGGATTAACACTGACATATTCCACCATGATCTTTTTCACAGCGGATCCCATTATGTTTCCATATGTGTCTTGTTCATCCAGAATAGTGTCGACTTGGCGTGCAATCCACTTTTCACTAAGACGGAAATTAATAAATCCCGGGTGAGCTGGGTATATCTCTTTTATTATCTGGTCTGTATCCAACTGGTCAGCTATCGATTTAGCTAGATCCATTGGTGCTATGCGTGTTGCTTTGGCAAGACGAAGTGGAAGGCTGGTTGCATAATCACCGAGTGACGGGTCAGCAGGATGTTCTAAGGTAATGTTTGGTAATGTTTCCAGCCGCAATGGGCCTTGGATTTTGAATTTCTCCAAGGCTGTCTGAATTCTATCTGTAATGAGATCTCTGATTAAAGGAGCCACGAAATATACCTATTTGGGAAAAGGGGTATGGTAGCATAACGATGTTCAGGCTTCTATACTTAGCGATGCCAGTTAAATCTGCTTGTTTGCTAGATTAGGCATAATTACCTGAGATTGCTAATCACCCGACTACTCCTGTCAGATCCCCTCTGAACCGCTGAACTTCTCTCGATAATAAGAGATGGGTTTTGTTAGTTAATGTTGGATCTTTTGTTAAAATATTGGACGCTTCTTCCCGGGCTAGTGCTAATATGTCCTGATCCGTCAGCTGGGCCAGTTGGAGATTCGGAAGTCCACTTTGCCGAGTTCCGAAAAGATCGCCAGGCCCCCTGAGGCGGAGATCTACTTCAGCTAATTTGAAACCGTCATGTACAGTTTCTATGGCTGATAATCGTTCACGGGCATTAGTGCTAGGATTATCGGATAGGAGTAGACAATAACTTTTGTGAATGCCTCTGCCTACTCGCCCACGGAATTGATGGAGTTGAGAGAGGCCAAATCTATCGGCCGTTTCTATCAGCATGACTGTGGCATTAGGTATATCAATGCCGACTTCTACTACAGGAGTAGAAATTAGTACATCAATTTTCCCTTCCTGAAAAAGATTCATGACATCTTCCTTTTCCTTAGCCTTCATTCGTCCATGGAGCAAGCCTAAACTTAGGTCGGGAAATGTTTCAGTTTGAAGATGGTTAAATCCTTCTATGGCTGATCCAGATTCAATGGTGTCAGATTCTTCTACCAAGGGGAAAATAATAAACGCTTGTCGTCCGGAGTTTATTTGATCGCGAATGAAACTATGTGCTGCGTCCCGTTTCCCAGGTGGCACCCATTTAGTGAGAACTTTTTGTCTGCCAGGTGGCAACTCATCTATCGTGGAAATATCCAAATCTCCAAATAGGGTCAGGGCTAATGTTCTTGGAATCGGAGTGGCAGACATAACCAATAGATGAGGAGTTGTCGTTCCTTTAGCTCTAAGTTCTGATCTTTGCATGACACCAAAACGTTGCTGCTCGTCTACGATTGCTAGTGCCAAGTTTGGCACATTGATAGTGTCTTGTATCAGGGACTGGGTGCCAATTATGATGTTGAGTGATCCAGAGTTCGCCAAATTCTGGAGTTTTGTACGGGCAGATTTTTTTGTACTACCAGTGATCAATCCTATAGAGATTGGAATAGAATCTGGAGATATTCGAGTTATAATTAAGTTATCTTGATGTTCAAGTTCTGGGGCATCGGACAACAGTTTTAGTGTTGTGGCAAAATGTTGTTCTGCCAATATTCCGGTGGGCACCATCATGGTGCCTTGGTATCCATCTGAGACAGATGCTAGCAGGGCAGCTAGGGCTACTACAGTTTTTCCACTTCCTACTTCTCCTTGTAATAATCTGCTCATTGGAATAGTTTTGGTTTTCATGTCTGTCAAGATTTCTTCTAGGCATCTTTGTTGTGAGGGCGTTAGATTAAACGGAAGTTTTTTTAAGAACATTGGAACTAATCGTTTTTTGTCAGTTATCGGGATAGCGTTGCCGGATTGCTGCCAATCTTTACGCTGCATGTGTACAGCAAGTTGTAATACTAGAAGTTCGTTGAATGCCAGACGACGACGTGCTTGTTCGAACAAGTGAAGGTTGTCTGGAAAATGGGCTTGGCGAATCGATTCTGTTAGAGGATTGAGCTTGGTCCGCTTCAGTAGATCCTTGGGGAGAAATTCCTTAATCGACGAAGCCCAACTCTCTAGAGCTTGCCAAATAATACGTCTCATGTTTCTAGCTGTGAGCCCTTCTGTCAGTGGATAAATAGGAACCAGGCGGCCCGTATGTATAAGGGGGGAACTAGGAGAGATGATCTCATAGTTTGGAGATTCCATTAGTCGGTCTTTATTGAAGAAATCCAGTTTGCCACTTAAGATTATCTTCGAACCTGTGGGAAATTGTCTTGCTAGATACTTTTGACCAAACCATATGACTTTGATGTTGCCGGTTTCATCTCCTACCAAGGCTTCGGTAGCCTTGAGTCGTCCACTCTTTCCTAAAGAAACCACCCTGGCCTCCCAGACTGTGACTTCAACTGTGGAATGGTCTCCGGGGATCAGTTCCGAGATTTTGGAACGACGAGTGTAGTCTAAATGACGACGGGGAAACAAATAGAGTAAGTCTTTCACGGACTCTACATTGAGCCGAGCCAGCTTTTGGGCAGTTTTGATATCTACGCGTTGAACGCTAGATATTGGTGTCTCCTCAGGAGAGCAGGTTTTAGAGGACCGTTCTTTGGTCTTGTTAGAGGCTAGTTGGAGTTTCGTCGGTTTCCTGGTAGGTTTTCCTGGTTTATTTGGGAAATGCTCGAGCCACTGTCGGGTCCATTCCCGCCTATTCCTGGGAGTTAACGAAGAATAGGATTGTGCTAAAAGCCTCTTGGCTATAGGGCTTCTAGGAAAAGCTGATATTAGATCTTCTCTCCAATGTTCGATGAAAAGGTCTAACCCTCCAGTCACTGCTTTGTTGTCAAAACCGCGTTTTTCTTCCAGGCCGAGGATGTTTTTTAGAGTAGTCAGATCCAACTTTAGGCCAGGCTTTTCCATATTCAAAGTGTAGCATGGTGATAGTTAAGACCCAAGAATTGGGTCACGCTGACAGATATTACCCCATCAAATTAGGATTTGAGGAATCCCAATCCGATGGCACCAGGGCCTGCATGGGTTCCAACCACTGGTCCCAATCTACATACCGTGATGGTTTTAAGAGGCAGCTGTTTCGTTAAAGTGTCTTGCAAAGACTGACAATCTTCAGGAGTAGTGTTGTGAAAAACGAATAGGTCTTCTATAGGCCCTCCTGAGCTTGCCAAGTGGGCCAATCGGTTGATTGCTTTAATTCGAGTCCGTACTCGTTCTAGGGGGCGTACTTCGCCTTCATCCATTGTGAGGATTGGTTTCAATTTAAGTACAGAACCTAAAAAAGCCGCCGCTTTACCTATGCGTCCACCCTTTTGCAAAAAATCTAAGGTGTCTACAGCCACGTAGACTTCAATCCGGTTGCGAATATTTTCAATTAAGCTTGCGATATCATTTAATTCTTTAGTTTCTTTTATAGCTTGTGCTGCCTTTAATACTATTAAGCCCAATCCCACGGATACTTGTTGGGAATCCACAATTTCTATAGGCGCATTGGGTCCAATCATGGCTTTTGCTTGTGATGCTGCGTTATAGGTTGCACTAAGTTTTGATGAAACATGTATCGAGATGATTTGGGAGCCTGCATCCACCATTGGTTTATAGACCTCATAGAAGTCTTGTGCGGAAGGTTGAGATGTTGTTGGTAGATTATCGTTATTAGCAAGGGTTTGATAGAAAGTAGTGTGATCAATGTCTACACCATCCCTCAGGCTTTCAAGTCCATTAGTCGTTTTAATGTTTACATAAAGTGGAACAACCGAGATTTGATACTCTTTTATTAAATTATCTGGTAAATCTGCTGTGCTGTCGGTAACGATTTGAATTGTCATAATTACTCCAAGGAAACGATGTAATCATAGCGCGATTGTCCTCCGTAAACCAGTTCCAAGTCTAAATTTGGATAGATCCTTTGTAATGTCTCGGAGGTTTCTTGTGCTTCGTCTTCGTTTGTCATTTGACCCCAATATAACGTTACAAGACTACCTGGAGGTAATTCGCATTTCAATATTCCTTTGTTTAGGACCTCTAGTGTAGTGTGGCCCGTTATAATCATGCTCCTTTCAATCCGTCCAATTATTTGACCTTGTTCTATATAGGTGCTGTCGATTCGGGTATTTCTTGCCGCTCGAATGATTTCCATGGTTGTTACCTTGTTAATGTTTTCATTCATAGAACTCAGAGCATCTTCAACGGCAATTTCTGGGCTATAACCCAAAAGTGCTGATATGCCTTGAGGAATGGACTTTGTGGGGATACATATTAGTTCCACTTTAGTCATGGACGCGGCTTGTAAAACGACTGGGATGACGTCGGGATTGTTAGGTAGGACTGCTACTCGTTTTGCTCCAATTTTCTCAACACCAGAGATTATTTCTTCGGCACTTGGATTCATAGTATCACCACAATTTATTACGGAATGACATCCCAAGTCTTTAAGAACATCCGTAAATCCTGAACCGACACAGACAGCAAGTAAACCTAACATGGGAGGTTCTTGATCGCGAAGTCCTCGAGATTTGAACTGGTTGTGTTGAGAATCCATATCGTCCACATGAAATTGTTGAGTTTCACCGAACCTCGAACAAGAATCTAAAATCCTCCTTGGTTCTAGGGTGTGTAAGTGAACCTTTATTATCGATTCATCCCCAATAACTGTCACGGAATCTCCGAACGCCTCAGCTGTAAAGCGTACCTGTTTCAGATCCATAAGTTGTCCTTGGATGATAAACTGGGTGCAATAACCGTAGGTGCTTTTGTTATTTGCAGAAAGGAAAGTCGGATCTACCTTAGGGAATCCGTCGATTTCAATTTCGGCACTAGATGCCATATTAATCCTTAGTTTGTTTGGGTCGTTACCTTTGAAGTGACAAGCGAGGCCTTCTAACATTACTACTAGCCCTTGCCCTCCAGAATCAACCACACCTGCCTCTTTTAATATTGGTAGAAGGTCAGGCGTTCTTTCTAACGATTGGTGGGCTTCTAGGAGGGACGACTCAAGGACATCCATAATATTTGCGGAATTTATGGCTTGATCTAAAGCTTTTGTTGATAGATCTCTTAAGACGGTCAACATTGTTCCTTCCACAGGTTTAGATACAGCGTAATATGCCGCGTTAGATCCAGATTGCAATGCTTTGGCAAGTAAGGCGGCGTTACAATAAGGGTGGTCTTGAAACTCTTTAGCCATTCCCGAGAAAAATTGAGACAGAATTACTCCGCTGTTGCCGCGAGCTCCCAACAAGGCTGCCCTTGAGATTTCCTGGGACATGGCAGATAAATCTGAATTCTTATTGCCTTTTGTCTCTTTAATTACCGATTGCATGGTCAATAACATGTTAGTTCCAGTGTCTCCATCCGGAACCGGAAAAACATTGAGTGCGTTTATATGATTCGAATAGTATTCTAGACATAAGGTGGCTGTTGAGAGAGCATCTAGGAGCTGACGACCGTCTATTTTAGCTAGAATTATGTTTTTGCGATATGACATAGCATCCTCCTTGTTTTAAACCTAGCTCATCTGATACTATTCTAGTCTGGATTTTAAGCTAATAGGGAAAGCATGGTCAATGAGAGGGAGTATTCATGAAGTGCCAGCTCTGTGACAAAAAGGGCATGTCTGGTAATAACGTCAGCCATTCCAAGAGACATACAAAAACTCGTTTCCTGCCGAATATTCAAAAGCTGACTATTCAACTAAATGGGGTTTATCAAAGAGTTAAGATCTGTACTCGTTGTCTAAGGACTACCCATAAAACTTCAAAATCTCTAACTAATTAAATGCCTCTGATAGTTTTGCCCTGAGGTTATTCATAGCTTGGCTTATTGATATCTGTTTGTTGAATATTGCAGAACCTGCTACTACGATGTCTGCTCCTGACCTAGCCACCAGTCCTGCAGTTTCGGGATTTACTCCTCCGTCGACTTCTATTGCAACGGTATACCCTTTCTCTTGTATGATGTTTTTAAGTTTTGTGGCTTTCTTCAATGCTGAAAGAATAAGAGTCTGACCAGAAAAACCAGGATTAACCGTCAATATCAAAGCGATGTCTATAAAAGGCAAGATCTCTTCGATTGCGGAAATGGGAGTAGATGGGTTGAGAGCAACGCCCGCCTTTAATCCGGCTTGCTTGATTTCGTATATTACATTGTGCAGGTGCTTGGCGGCCTCGACGTGTACAGTTATATGATTTACGCCCGCCTTGATAAAGTTGCTGACGTGACGATCCGGGTCTGCGACCATTAAATGTGCATCCAGGGGCAAATTTGTGTATTCGTTTAAATTTTCTATAACGACAGGCCCGAATGTTATATTTGGCACATATTGTCCGTCCATTACATCCAAATGAATATAGTTTGCGCCGGCAACAGTAGCTTCACGGACTTGGTCGCCCAAGCGTGAAAAGTCTGCAGATAGAATAGAGGGTGCTATCTTTATCGTCGTATCACTCATCTGATACCTCTATTTGTTGTCTTGCTTCCTTTATAGCTTTATTTACTCTGTTTGGTGCTGTGCCTCCGACGACGTCCCTAGATTCCACCGAACTTCTTAGATTAATCAGCAGCACGTCACTATCAAACGTTTGTGAAAACCTTTTATATTCGTTGAGTGATAAGGAATGGACTTCCTTCTTGTTTTCCCGGGCGTAATCGCAGATTTTGATTACTATTGTATGTGCCTCTCTAAACGGGATACCCTTAGAAACTAGATAATCAGCGACATCGGTAGCCAACATTTGACCGGTTTCAGCAGATCGGGTTATGTTGTCAACGTTCACTGTCATCTTTCCTATCATGGCGCAGAAAACTGTTAGAGTCTGGTTGAGAGTATCAACAGAATCGAAATAACCTTCCTTATCCTCTTGCATATCCCTGTTGTAGGTTAGAGGTAGCCCCTTTAGGGTTGTGAGCATTGACATCAAATTGCCGTAGACGCGACCGGTTTTACCTCTGGCAATTTCTGCGTAGTCGGGATTGCGTTTCTGTGGCATGATACTGCTCCCAGTGGTGTGAGTAGTATCTAGCGTTATGTATCCGAATTCTTGTGAAGACCATAAGACTAGTTCTTCACCTAATCTGGATAAGTGCATCATGCATATTGAGGCAGCCAATTGATATTCTATTAGGTAATCTCTATCGGACACAGCATCCATGCTGTTAGCACTGATTTCCTTGAACCCGAGCTCTGACGCCACAAACGATCTATCTATAGGATATGGTACTCCTCCGAGTGCCCCACTTCCTAGGGGGAGAACGTCAGAGGTTTCGTAACATCGATGAAATCGAAGTTTATCTCTCTCTAACATTTGAAAATAAGCAAGCATGTGATGAGAAAAGAGGACAGGCTGAGCCCTTTGTAAGTGTGTATATCCTGACATTATCAGGTCGCTATGTTCCTCTGCTCTATCTAAAATGCAATTTTGGAGGGAAGCGATTAATTCCAGGCTTTTAATACATGATTTTTTGCAGAACATTCGCATATCTGTGGCCACTTGATCGTTACGGGAGCGCGCTGTATGCAGCTTTCCGGCCAGAGTTCCAATTTTCTCTTTTAGCCGTGCCTCTATGTTCATGTGGATATCTTCCAATTCGGATTTCCACGGGAATGTTCCATTCTGGATTTCGCCGATAATTACATCAAGACCGTCACAAATTATCTTGGAGTCTATTTGCCGAATGATTCCTTGTTTCGCCAGCATGCTTGAATGAACTTTTGAAGCAAGTATGTCTTCCTGATACAGGCGTCGGTCGTAATGGATGGAAACTGTGTAGTTCGAAATATCTTTGTTCACGGCTAAACTCCTGCAACTCTGTTGGTTATAGTCAAAGGCATATGCTGTCGATTATAACCACGGCCAGCATACGGTAGACATCTGTTTTTTCAAGCTATTCTTCCCCCTTCCGATTTCTCGTTTCGGTTCTAATGGGTAAACCATAGATAGCTATGAACCCTTCGGACGCCCTGTGGTCGAAAGTGTCTCCTCGTTCGTATGTTGCCAGTGCATGACTGTACAATGCTCTTGGGGATTTGCGTCCTACTATTATGCAGTTGCCTTTGTGTAACTTTACACGAACAGATCCAGTAACATTTTGCTGAGTGCTTTCTACGTAAGCGTCCATATCCCGCCGGTGAGCCGAATACCAAAGTCCGTTATAAACTAAGTCCGCGTATTCTTGAGCTATTAGTTGTTTCATGCGAGATTGATGCTTACTTAATGTCAGACTTTCCAAGGCTTTGTGTGCTGTGAAAAGAGTTAGTCCGGCTGGAGCTTCATATACCTCTCGGGATTTTATTCCCACTAGACGATTTTCGATATGGTCGATCCGTCCTATTCCGTGTTCTCCGGCTATAGAGTTAAGGTGATCTATCATATCCAGGGCAGTCATATCTTCTCCGTTGATTGATGTAGGGGTCCCTTTAACAAATCCTATTTCTATATAGACTGGGTCATCTGGTGTTCTGGTTATTGGTTGTGTCCAGGCGTAAGCTTCTTCTGGAGGTTCTTCCCAGGGATCCTCGAGTTCGCCTGCTTCCACGCTACGACCCCAGAGGTTTTCGTCCACCGAAAATCTGCTCTTCTTGACTTCAACTGGGATGTTATGTTGTAGAGCATATTCTATCTCCTCGTCTCTTGACCAGCCCCACTCTCGCACTGGCGCAATTACTTTTAAGTCAGGCGCTAAGGCTCCAACGCTTACATCCATTCTGACCTGATCATTGCCTTTCCCGGTGCAGCCATGTGCTAATGATGTGGCCCCAAATTTAATCGCTGCCTCAGTCATATATTTTGCTATGAGTGGTCTCCCGAGAGCTGTAGCTAATGGATAACGTTCTTCGTAGATTGCACCAGCTTTGAGGGCTGGCAATACGAAGTTTTCGACGAACTCTTTGCGTCCATCTATTACTAAAGCTTCAGTAGCACCGATTTGAAGCGCCTTTGATTTAACGTTCTCTAGATTCACCATGCCAAGGTCCGCAGTCAAAGTTATAACTTTGGCATTATGATGTTCTTGCAGCCAGCGTACGCACACTGAGGTATCCAATCCCCCACTGTAGGCTAATATAATAGTTTCCTTATCCAATTTTTACTCCGGTCATAGTTGAGTTAGAGCCTTCTCGATTCTTTCGACTCCCTGGGTGATTTCTTCGGTAGTGATGTTTAGCGCAGGCATTAACCGTAGGGCGTTGGGCTTAACCGCGTTTAATAAGATCCCGGCATGGTTTGTTTTCTCTAAGACTCTAGCCGATATGTCGTCGTCAAACTCTATAGCAATTAAAAGCCCTCTTCCTCTGATTTCAGTTATGAAAGAAAATTGGGATTTAAGGCCTTCTAATAAATTCATTAGATACTTGCCCATGGTCCGGGCGTTAGCCGCTAAATCGTTATCTATTATGTGTTTGGTCACAGCATATGCTGCTGCAGAGGTAAGAGGGTTGCCTCCGAATGTTGATCCATGATCACCGTACGTTAACGACATTGCGCTGTTTGTTGACATAAAGGCTCCAATAGGGACACCGCCTCCAAGTCCTTTTGCCAAGGTCATGACATCTGGTTGCACATCGAATTCTTGATATCCGAATAAGCTCCCAAGACGGCCCATCCCGGTTTGTACTTCATCTAGCATGAAGAGTATATTGTGTTGCCTGCACCAAGTTTGGACATTTTTCAGGTAATCGTTTGATGGTATATTTACTCCGCCCTCTCCCTGTACAGGCTCCAGGAACACGGCGGCTGTTTTGTGGCTTGTTGCTTCCATAATAGCTGACAGATCGTTAAATTCTACGTGAACGAAGCCGCTCGTTAACGGCTTAAATTTTTCTTGGTAGTGAGCTTGGCCAGTTGCCGCTATTGTCGTTACGCTCCTCCCATGGAAAGAGTTTAAAGCTGTTATTATTTCATAGGCTCCATCTCTTTTCGTCAGCCCATAACGTCGTGCTAATTTTATAGCTCCTTCATTGGCTTCTAAACCACTATGACAAAGGAATATTCTGTCCAGGCTGGAGTTGTCGATTAGAATTTTCGCTAGTTTTAGTTGAGGTATGGTGTAGTATGCATTTGAGGTTTGGATAAGTTGTTGGGCTTGCTCTTGTATGGCCTCAACAAGGGCGGGGTGATTGTGTCCAATGTTGCATACTGCCCACCCAGCTGTAAAATCTAGGTATTCCTTACCATCTACATCCCATACCTTCGATCCTTTGCCACGTATGATAACTATTGGTTGTCTACGTACAGTCTGGGCGTAATATTTTTTCTCTACGTTAATCCAGTCAGTGCTCACTTTATCGCCTCTATTTCCGATTGAATTTTCACTATATTATGTTGTTGGGTTAATGTCCAATAAAGAGTATAAAAACGAGGTTATTCATAAGACTAAAGACTCCCGTATACGTAAGAACGTTGAGTGAGATACAGTAGTCCTAGCATATTGATGAATAGAATCGTGTTGTGTTAGATAGGATTCTAAGGAGTACGCTGCCAAGTTTAGCCTACCACTAGTGATGTCTTAACGGAATTAATAGCATGGTTGGGTAAATTTTCCATTTTAAACCTTCTAATTTCCGATGTGTTTTTAAGATCCATAATAGCCTTTACATCCAAAACTGTGGTTAGCTGTGACATGTCTCTTGTTCTGAGGTTATGGAGTTCATTCCTACGGAAAAGCTTGTTGGCTCCTGTAATTTTACCGTCGGATGTGTTCCAATTTTCGCAATCCTGGAAATTGCAACATCTGTCTAATATAGTGTTTTGTCGTGCATCGATGTAGTTCATAGTGCTGTTTGAGATTCTAGTTGAAGAATTACATTAATGGGTTAATATGGGTTTAATTCAATTTAACTCAATTCTAGTTCCCAAATTTGATCCTTCTATACATTGACGGAGTGCGCCCCCATCTCTTCCATCTATTATATTTGCATAGGCTAAACTTTGGGATGCTTTTAGACAGGCTTCCAGTTTTGGAATCATCCCACCCTTAACTACACCTGATTCGATTAACATCCGAGCTTGTCGCTTGCTTAGACGAGGAATTAGTCGTCCAGAGTTATCCATGACTCCTGCCACGTCAGTAAGGAAAATTAATCTGGAGGCATTTAGGCTTTTTGCTACATTGCCAGTCACAGAGTCTCCGTTGATGTTTAACAAGGAACCCGATAATTTAGAATCGTCGTTTGAGTGGAATCCGATTGGTGCTATTAGAGGCATGAAGCCGCTGGCCATTAATGTTTCCAGTGCGTATGGATCTACCGAAGTCACTTCCCCTACTAGTCCCAATTCTTTGGTTTCGGACAATTTGCACTCTAGCATGCCTCCATCAACTCCGCTCAGTCCTACTACCTTTGCTTTGAGAGAAACGAGTGAAGCTACTAATTGTTTGTTTATGAGTCCTGTCAGTACTGCTGTTACTATATCTAAGCTTTGTGAGTCTGTTACGCGGTTCCCACGAATAAAATGAGGCAAACCACCCTGTCGTTCCATCCATTGACTTATCACTTTTCCGCCCCCATGGACAATTACTATCGAATAGCCTTCCTTTTGCAGTTCAGACAAATCCTTAAGTGTCGTGTCGTGGGTGCCTAAGGTGCTACCACCTATTTTGATAACGATAGGACCATTCTCTTTGTTCATTTTTTAGTTTACGTAGTGTAGGCAGAGTTGAATGTGACGTATTCTTCACTTAAGTTACAGCCCCAGGCCGTAGCGCTTTCACTACCCAAATTTAGATCGAGTCGGATTGCCACCTCTACTCCAGACATGATAGCTACGACTGAATCTCTAGGAAACGGTGTGGGAATGCCAGATTCCATTATGCATATATTATTAATGTAGAGAGCTATTTTTTCCTCTACGATCTCGCATTTACTCCTACCTAGAGCGGCAACTATTCTGCCCCAATTGGGGTCGTTACCATGTATGGCGGTCTTTACTAATGTAGAACTGGCTACAGTGATTGCACCGCTACGAGCATCTTCTCTCGAATAAGCACCTTCCACCGTAACTTCGATTATTTTGTTGGCGCCTTCTCCGTCTCTTACAATCTCTTTAGCTAAAAATGTGCAAACTTGGTCTAATGTCTCTTGAAGTACGGCCTGTTCTGGTGATCCTTCCAAGATGTCCGCGCAACCTGATTCTCCGTTTGCAAATACGAGTACCGTATCGTTTGTGCTTGAGTCCCCGTCTATTGTAATCATATTGAAGGATTGATCTACTGATTTATTGGCCATTGTTTTTAGGAGACCTGGCGCAATAGTTGCATCCGTGGTGACAAATGCCAACATTGTGGCCATGTTCGGATGAATCATTCCAGATCCCTTTGCAATGCCTCCAACCGTGATGGTTTTTTCTTTATGCTTGAAACTAAAAGCTATTTCTTTAGTTCGTGTATCTGTTGTAATGATTGCTCTGGCAAGGTCGTGACCCCCATCTTCTTTCTGTACTATTTGGTCAATTCCTGCTTTGATTAAAGATACCGGGAGTTCTACTCCTATTAGCCCCGTACTGCAGATAAGAACGTCGTCTTTGTCTAAGTCCAAATGCTCTGAAGCTTTTTCAGTGATATCGCTAGCGTCTATGTACCCTTGATATCCAACACATGCGTTGGCTATACCACTATTGACCACCAACGCTTGAGCTCGACCATTCATGGTTCTTTTTTGATCTAGGGTGACTGAGTGGGATTTAAGTTTGTTTAGAGTGTAGAATCCGGCTACAGAGCATGGGGAAACAGACATTAAAATACCGAGGTCTAGTTTATCTTCTGCGTAAGTCTTGAGTCCTACAAACGTTGATCCTGCTGTAAATCCTCTGGGAGATGTGATGCTTCCTTGATCTAATTTCGTTAATCCTGAAATCATGTATGTTTCCTTAGTAACGGATTCCTCTGCGGGACCTTGTGGTAGCAATGGATATGGCTTCTGGCAGTTCCCGCATTTTTTAGGATTTTCCACACGGGGGAAAAATTGATATCTGCAATGCCTGCAACCACGCTTATCCATAGTTCGAATCATGTTACTACATGTTGTGGTAATGGTCAATTAGGCAAATGCATACTGTCACTAGAAGATGGTGGAGTCATCGCTTATTATTGATTTGACTATATTAAGGTTTGTAGTGGAGACACAGCATATGATCAGCATTATAGGCGGGACTGGACTAGAAGGTAGAGGCTTAGCGATGAGGTTAGTTATTGCTGGCAACCACGTCATATTGGGCTCCAGAAGCAAAAAACGGGCTGAAACGGTTGCAGCTGAGATTCGACGGTTATGCCCTGGATCCAAGATAGAAGGATTATCTAACCTAGAGGCAGCACGTAAAGGTAGAGTAGTATTTCTTGCCATACCATTTGAGAGTCAGGTGGATATTTTACAAGAACTAAAGCCGTATCTAGCTGATAAGTTGGTAGTTACTGTAGTAGTACCTCTCAAATTCCAAACTGGACACGCTGCATATGTGGATGTTCCCGAAGGTTCAGCTGCTGCTCAGGCTCAACAAATACTATTTACTTCTAAAGTAGTGGCGGCTTTTCAAAATCTGAGTGCCCACGATCTGATCAATCACGATAGCAAAATAGAAGGAGATGTTGTTATCTGTTCTGATCACAGTGGTTCAAAAAAACTAATAATGGAAATGGTAGGCACAATTCCCTCACTTCGAGGTATAGATGGCGGTGGGCTTGAAAATGCCAAATATGTGGAACAGTTAACAGTATTGCTTTTGAATATTAATAGAAATTACAAAGCTAATGTTAGCATAAAATTGATTGGCATCCAGGTGTAATGGGATTTGACAGGGTGTTAATTTAATGTGACCATGGTGGATGAGAGTCGTGAGATTTGTCCTGTAGGGGAGCTCAGAGAGCTGGGCTGAGAGGGCGGACCCAAATGCCGCTGACCCTTGCGAACCTGATCTGGGTAATTCCAGCGGAGGAAAGTCGTTGTTTCCGATAATATTTAGGACCGCCCTTTGCATCTAAGAGGGCGGTCTTTTTGATGAGAACATGAAACTCCAAGTCCGTAATTTAGAAAAACGGTTTACAGATAATGGTAGTTATGTCGAAGTCTTGACTGGTGTAAATCTTGATGTGCGCGACGGTGAATTTGTTAGTGTGATAGGTCCAAGTGGATGTGGCAAAACAACTCTTTTAAAGTGCATTTCTGGCCTAGAAGAACCGGATTCTGGATTGATTAGTGTAGATGGCTATGGATCTCAATCAAGATTGGGAAGAGTTGGATATATGCCCCAAAAAGATCTACTGTTTCCATGGAGAACCGTCTTAGAAAATGCACTTCTAGGCATGGAGGTTAGAGGTCATTCCCGGATCGAATCTCGTAAACGGGCTGGGCAATTAATGGAGAGATTTGGTCTAGATGGATTTGAAGATAAATTTCCAGCAGTCTTGTCTGGAGGGATGCGGCAAAGGGTTGCCTTTATGAGAACTTTGATGACTGATCAAGAGTTAATAGTGCTCGATGAACCTTTCGGTGCACTTGATGCGTTCACTCGACATCAGATGCAGGAGTGGTTGGTGGATATTTGGTCCTCTATGGCCAAAACCATAATTCTTATCACACACGATGTCGATGAAGCGTTGCTTCTTTCTGATAGGGTTTTGGTTTTAACAGGCCGACCAGCCTCGGTTAAATTAGTTGTAAATGTGAGACTGCAGCGACCACGCCGTTATAGGATTGTGACAGATACGGCCTTTATTGCTTTAAAGGAACAATTGATAGACGCACTTTGGGGCGACGAAGTATAAGAGTGATTAAATTTATAACAAGGATGTCGTCTTATTTGAAATCCGAAGGGAGTTTTGCAATTATGTCCGTAGATATTGTTCGCTTGATCTGGTATCTAATCCCACCAGGCGTAATTATTTTCCTGTTTGTGATTTGGGAGATAGTTGTAAGTTTGTTAAACGTTCCTGTTTGGCTTTTACCTAGTCCTTCCGATATTCTAGTTGAAGGTAAAGAAAACTATTCATTACTTTGGCATCATACTATGGTTACACTAAAGGAAGTAATGTTTGGATTTCTTGTAGCCTTGGTGCTTGGTTTGGTTTTAGCTTTTTGCATGGTATTCTCACTTGTAGTTGAACGGACTGTATATCCGTTTATTGTTGGCTCCCAGACCATTCCAATTATAGCCATTGCCCCATTATTGCTTATTTGGGTGGGATATGGCATTGCCCCCAAAGTCATCGTTGTTGCTCTTATTTCCTTCTTTCCGATAGTCGTCAATACTATGGATGGATTCAAGTCAGTCGATAGTGATGCAATAAAAATGATGCGCACTTTTGGAGCCAGCCGTTGGCAAATATTTACCAAACTGCAAATGCCAAATTCATTGCCTTATATTTTCACTGGTATGAAAATAGCTATTGTTCTCAGTGTTATAGGAGCCGTAATTGGTGAGTGGGTTGGTGCAAGTGAAGGCCTAGGGTATTTGATGATTAGATCGATACCACAATTTCAAACTGATAGAGTTTTCGCTGCAATGTTTATTCTTTCTGCTCTAGGGATTATTCTTTTCCTTTCAGTAATAGGCTTACGGCGACTTATCATCCCATGGCACCAATCTGAGAGATATAGCCCTTAATCTAGTATGAAGGAGTAGGAAAATGAAGTTAACCATCATTATTCGCCTAGTTGTATCATGTTTGATCGGGTTCTCCCTAATCGGATGCGAAACGAGATCCGACCCGGATCAAAAATCAATGCAACAAATTAAACTGGCATTAGACTGGTTCCCGAATGCTAACCATGCAGGGTTATTTCTAGCCATTGAGAAGGGATATTTTGCAGAAGAGGGCTTAGAAGTCTCAGCATATACCCCTGAGAACCCTGCGTCGATTCTTCAAACAGTGGGAACTGGAGCGGATGATTTTGGTATAAATTATCAACCTGATCTCCTGTTAGCACGAGATAAGGGAGTGCCAGTAATATCTGTGGCTGGGATTGTCCAAAGCCCTCTAAATTCCGTAATGACACTACGCAGTTCTGGATTAAAACGTCCACGGGATTTAGAGGGTAAAAAGATTGGTTATCCGGGCATACCTCTTAACGAGCCAATGTTGGATACTATGCTCAAAAATGATGGATTGATGGAAGGATTAGAACAGGTCGAACTTGTGAACGTCGGATTTAACCTAGGAGCATCATTAATTAGTGGGCAAGTTGATGCATGCGTAGGTTGTTTTTGGACGTATGAATCAATAGCTATGAAGAATCAAGGATTTCCGGTAGAAATCATGAGAATGGAAGATTGGGGTGTTCCGCCATACTATGAATTGATTTTGGTTACCAACGAAGATATGCATAATAATGAGAGTAAAACCATACAAAAATTTGTAAATGCTATTATACGAGGGTATACGGAGGCCTCTAGAGATCCGCAAGCTGCGGTCGATAGTCTCCTCCGGGCTCATCCCGAGGTAGATCCTGAAATAGACAGGCTAGGTGCAGATTTATTAGCACCGCTTTGGAAGGGAGACATGCCGAGGGTAGGATGGCAGAGTGAAGTAAGATGGAAAGAATTCGCCTTATGGATGCAGAATAATAGGTTAATAGATAACAACATGGATGTTTCAAAAGCGTATTCAAATTCTTATGTAACAAAGATACCTGCTGAGAATCTGGATTAGTATTAGGAATTGTGGGAATTGGTTTTGGATAGATGGATTTACGTACTTTGGCTAGAATTTGTGATATCAGGAGTGGTCGTGGTTAAAGAATTCAGCTTACCAAGAGTGTTGACCATTGCGGGTTCCGACTCGGGTGGTGGAGCAGGGATTCAAGCGGATTTAAAGACATGTTCGGCATTAGGAGTTTACTGTACAACTGCTATAACTGCTGTGACGGCTCAAAATACAGTTGGTGTCATCAGGATTAAGGAAATGAGCCTAGAAATGGTAGATGCTCAGATCAATGCAGTACTTAGTGATATAGGTGCTGATGTAGTGAAAACAGGCATGTTGGCGAATTCAAGAATAATTCAGACCGTCGTAAAGAGCTTAACGATATATGGTGTTCGGAAATTGGTTGTGGATCCTGTTATGGTAGCGAAAAGCGGTGATAGACTGCTTCGCGAAGATGCTGTGAAGGAACTATGTACTAAGTTATTACCTTTGGCAACTGTCGTGACACCGAACATACCAGAAGCTGAAATAATTACTGGAAGGTCTATAGAATCTATCTCTGATTTGGACAAAGCTGGCCTATCCATACTATCTATGGGTGTTGAAGCCGTCGTTATAAAGGGGGGACATATGTCGGGTCCTCCTATTGATAGATTATTTACGGTTGACGGCAAAATGGAATTTCCTGGAGAGAGAGTGAATACTCGCAGCACGCATGGAACTGGTTGTACTTTTGCAGCCGCAATTTCCGCTTGCTTAGCTAAGGGATTTTCTTTGACTGAATCTGTTAAGGAAGCAAAAGCTTACGTAACCAGAGCGTTAAGAGCAGCGTACCCGCTGGGCCATGGATTTGGACCGGTCGAACATTTTTTTAAATGACATCTTTGCCTACTGGTCTTTTAGGGCTTCCGGATTGGCACAATGGATAAGGGAATCCCCTCTTATTCCCCTTAGAAGATTATGAGCGGCAATCATGGTCATGCGCTTTCTAGTAGATTCTGTCGCACTCCCAATGTGAGGTGTGATTAAGATGTTGTCGAGTGTCAGCAAGGGATCTTTGGGGGGTAATGGTTCAGGATCTGTGACGTCCAGTGCGGCGTAGGTAATGGCACCATTTTTTAGAGCTAAGTAGAGTTCCCTAGCGTTCACAATGGGACCTCTTGCCGTATTTATTAAAATAGCGGTAGATTTCATCAGTTTAAATTCCCTTGCTCCTATTAGGTTTCTCGTACCCTCTGAAAGAGGGCAGTGAATGCTCACAAAATCGGATTGCCTTAATAAACTAGCTAGAGATGAATATTGGATCCCGAATTTGGCCTCAATTAAAGGCTTTCTGGTAGGATTGTTATATAGGACTTCCATATCGAAAGCCTTGGCTCTTTTGGCCACTTCCTCTCCAATTCGTCCCATTCCTATTATTCCCAATGTAGAGTGATGGACTTCTGATCCCAGCCAATAGAGTGGATGAAATGCGATTTTCCATTGTCCATTTCTAACCCAACGTTCTGTTTCGCTAAGTCTGTGAGCTGATGCGAGTAACATTCCCATGGTGTGATCCGCGGTGACTTCTGATACAACACCTGGTGTGTACCCAATTGGTATTTTCCGTCTTGTGGCTTCCACCAGGTCTATGTTGTCAAGACCAACAGCAATCTGACTGATTACTTTTAAATTAGAAGCTACTTCCAGGAATTGAATGTCGATCCGGTCCATTACGTTGCTTATGATGCCATCCACATTGCTGACACGATTACAAAGCAGTTGATGTGAAGGAGGTTCATCGTGTTTCCACAGGTCTATATCACATTCATTGGCTATTAATGACAAAGCCTCATCGTGTATTTTTCTGCTTATAAATACTGTTGGTTTAGTCACAAAGGATTAGTTAAGCTCATAAACACCAGGATTTGCGCAATTTGGCAGAGTCTCGCCATTAAGGCCTGCCAACAGATTCCAAGCCGCTAGTTTTGACATATCAAGGCGGCTGGAAAAACTAGCGCTAGCAATGTGTGGGACTACGATACAATTATCCAAAGAAAGGAGAGGATCGTCTTTTTGCAACGGTTCTGGATCCGTTACGTCGATCCCAGCGGCGAAAAAATCTCCTTTCTTTAGCGAGTTGTACAGGGCGGCATGGTCTACTATGGATCCACGAGCGGTGTTAACTAAGACGGCCGTTGGCTTCATGAGTTGAAATTCTCGTTTGCTGATCAGATGATGGGTTTTAGGTGTTAGATTCACATGTAGACTTATAAAGTCAGATTTTGTTAATAATTCGTCTAAATCCTGGTATTTTAGGTTATATTTCTGCTCGTCCTCTAGGCTTCGCCTATTAGGATCAGTGTAGAGAACTTCCATATCAAATCCTCGAGCTCTTGTGGCCATTTCCAGTCCTATCCTGCCCATTCCAACGATACCTAATGTTGCGCCAGAAACATTAGGTCCCAAAAAATGCATAGGATGCCAAGTCTTCCATCCGCCTTCTTTAACAAAAGTTTGACTTTCTACTAATCTTCTGCTTGATGCCATCATTAATAGAAAGGCCATATCGGCCGTAGCAGCGTTAAGGACGTGAGGAGTATGTCCTATAGGTATAAGGCGCCGAGTAGCCTCCTCTATGTCTATATTGTCATAGCCTACTGCAATTTGACTGACAACACGGAGATGCTTTGCGGTTTTGAAGAATTCCGTGTCCAGCTCATCTGTTAGAAGTGAAAGTATTCCCTGACAATCCTTCACCTTTTCCAACAAGATGTCTTTTGGTGGAGGTAACTCGTCTTCCCACAGTTCCATGTCGGTTTTGGCTGCTATCATATCGAGGGCCTCAGGAAAGATTCGACGAGTAACAAATACTTTAGGTTTCAGCACACAGTTCTCCTGAAGGAATTTTTGTCATTATATCTTAGGGTTCATGGTTCTTCTAGACTTGATAAGTTGTTACTGAGGCGCAAGCCATCCTATAATGTTTGAAATTGTAAGGAGAGTACCATGACATCGCGAGCCACATCAAATATGAGAATCAAAAGTAGCAAGATAATTGATGGCCCTGATAGAGCGCCATCAAGAGCTATGCTTAGGGCTACTGGTCTAGGGGATAAAGATCTTTATCAGCCTTTTGTTGGAATAGCAAATTTAGCGAGTGATGTTACTCCATGCAACGTACATCTCACAAGGATTGCAGATGCGGTTAAACAAGGTATAAAAAGTAAATCTGGCACCCCGTTTACATTTGGCACTATTACCGTAAGTGATGCTGTATCAATGGGCACCCAAGGAATGAAAGCTTCCTTGATAAGTCGTGAAGTTATAGCCGATAGTATAGAGTTGGTGGCCTTCGCAGAGGGATTTGATGGTTTAGTTACTGTAGCAGGTTGTGATAAGAACATGCCTGGGACGATCATGGCTGCCGCCCGATTAAATATTCCGTCAATATTTGTGTATGGCGGCACAATTCTACCCGGATCCTATAAAGGGAAAGCGATTAATATACAAGATGTTTTCGAAGCGGTGGGGGCTTATTCGAAAGGAAATATTTCCTTAACTGATCTTCAGCAAATAGAAGGGTCAGCATGTCCCGGAGCGGGTTCGTGTGCAGGGCTTTTTACAGCAAATACTATGTCGGCTGCGATTGAAGCCCTTGGTATGGCGCTTCCAGGAGATGCATCGATTCCGGCGGTTGATGGAAGAAAAGAGATTTGGGCTCATCGGGCTGGGGCTTCCGTAATGAACTTGCTTAGATTAGGCATAAAGCCGCGGGACATAATTACAAAAGAATCTATAAAAAATGCTGTGACTGTGGTTTGTGCTATGGGGGGATCCACTAATGCTGTTTTGCATTTCCTTGCTATAGCGAGAGAGGCGCAAGTGGATTTGGAAATCGATGAATTTGACGAAATTAGCCTAAGGACGCCGTATATAGCAGATATGAAACCAGGAGGAAGATATGTAATGGCGGACTTAGATCGTGTTGGGGGAGTTTCTTTGGTGTTAAAACGCCTTCTATCTGGAGGATATCTTCGTGGGGATACCCTCACAATTACAGGTAAAACCTTGGAGGAAAATCTAGAGGATTTCCAAGACGTAATTGATCAACGAATTATTGTGTCTGTAAAAGAACCTTTTAGCAAAACCGGAGGACTAGCTATACTTAAGGGAAACCTGGCTCCAGATGGTAGCGTAGTTAAAGTTGCCGGAAAGAAACACTTATTTCAAAGAGGTCCAGCTAGAGTGTTTGATAGAGAAGAAGATGCATTTCAGGCTATAGAAAATCAAGATATATGTGCTGGTGATGTTGTGATTATTCGATATGAAGGGCCGAAGGGTGGCCCGGGTATGAGAGAGATGTTAGGTGTGACGGCTGCGTTAGTGGGCCAAGGATTAGGCGAATCGGTGGCTTTGGTTACAGATGGACGGTTCTCGGGAGCAACCCATGGTCTTATGGTAGGACACGTAGCCCCTGAGGCAGCCGTAGGTGGACCAATAGCACTTATAGAAGAAGGTGATGTGGTGATTGTGGATGTTGAGAATCGACGCCTTGACATTGAAATAGACCAGACTGAGCTACTAAAGCGACAAAGTGCGTGGAACCCCAGAAAGATTGATTATCCGGCCGGCGCATTATCAAAGTATGCCAAACTAGTTTCTTCAGCATCAGACGGGGCCGTAACGATATAGCCTTTAGGTCGGTCTGTAAGTATAGAATTTTTCAGATTTACAACTATGTGTTAGGTAAGAAGTACTATATGCAAAATTCTTACGCGATCAATTTAGAGAATAGTTGGTTAAGGCTCATCTTTTTCTATTAGTGTTCCTTGGGTATTTCGATCCGGAGCTATATCCTCTCCCAATAAAAGAGCCGCATCCGGGTCTCAAACACTGATACAGTTTGTATAATTTCTGGTATTTAAACGATGTACCTCCGCATAGCTTGCACGTGAGTTTGAATTCCTTTTTACGCAGCGCCGTATCTAAGTCGTTAGCTATGGCTTCGGCCTCTAATTTGATAGAGTCGGAAATGGTGCGCATATCATTATTGGTGGTGTCTGGAATCTGTCGTTTTTCTTTTTTGGTTTTTTCCCAGGTGAATTTAAACAATTATATTAGTCTCTAGTAAGATCAAAGGGTTGAGGCTAGAGCTCCTCCGTCTAAACTTATACTTTGGCCTGTGATAAAGCTTGCTCTCTCGGATGCTAAAAATGTTATCAAGTCTGCCATTTCCTCGGGTTGTCCGAGGCGTTGCATCGGGATCTTTTTGGTTGCCTCAGTGATCAGAGCATCTGTGCTTTCTCCTCTTGCTTCAGCCATTTTCTTATAAAGAGATGTCATTCTATCTGTCATGATACTTCCTGGGAGGGCGTTGTTTACTGTTATGTTAAAGGGGGCTAATTCATTTGAGAGCATCTTGGCAAAACCAACCACCGCCAATCTACTTGATGTGGACAATACAAGATCTAAAACAGGTTGCCGTACGGCGTTTGAGAGCAGATTTACAATGCGCCCCCATCGCTGTAGCTTCATGTAGGGTATAACCTCTTTTGACATTCTTACTGCACTTAAAAAATTTTGTTTTAGTGCTTCATCCCAAACTGAATCCTCAATTTCGGATGGTTTTCCAGGAGGAGGACCTCCTATATTATTGATTACGATGTCTACTCGTTCAAACCTGTTATATGTATCTCTGACTAGCTTTCTGATATGAGCTGGGTCAGATAGATCTCCAGGAATTGCTAGAACATGTTGTTGAGATGCCAACCTAGCTATTTCCATCTCCACTTTCCTGAGGTCTACCTCGGTTCGTGAACTTATAGCAACCAGAGCTCCTTCTTTGGCTAGAGCGATTGCAGTAGCTCTTCCCATTCCTTTACTTGACCCCCCTACGATTGCTACTCTTCCCTTCAGACCTAGATCCATGACTTATTCCTCGATCTTATGATTGCCCCATATGATAACTAAAGAGATATTGAGAGGCAAGAAAACTAAATGACGTTGGTTTCTCTAAATTCGCTAATTTGGTTGATAGAATAACCTAAATCAGACAGGATTTTTTCAGTGTGTTCACCCAAAAGGGGCGGGGGTAAACTAATCAGGCCTGGGGTTTCCGAGAATTTAATAGGTATTCCGGTTTGTTTGATTTTTCCTGCCGTAGGGTGTTCTATAGTTTCCACCATTTTCCTCTCCGATACCTGCGGGTCCGAAAATACTGCAGCCAAATCATTCACTGGTCCACATGGTATACCAGCATCTTCAAATTTTGTTATCCAATGGCTAGAAGATTTGTTTAGTAATTCGGTCTCCAATAGAGAAACTAACGGTTCTCGATGGTTCACTCGGTTCATATTCAAGGAATAATCTTCATGAGTGATAAGGTCGTCTCTACCTAATGCTTTGCAAAAACGCTCCCAAAAGCGTTCATTGCCTATAGCAATGTTTATGTATTTACCGTCTGAACATTGAAAAGCTTGATAGGGAACTAAATTGGGATGGGCTGCACCGACTCTTTGTGGTGAGCTGCCAGTTGCGAAGTATGTTCCGGCCTGGTACGTGAGCCAGGCGACTTGTAGATCCAACATAGAGATATCTATATACTGTCCATGTCCAGTTCTAGAGCGATGGAATAGCCCTATCATTACTGCATAGGCTCCCAGCATACCTGCTCCTATATCTGTAATCGCGATGCCTGTTTTCATGGGAGGACCATCGGGTTCCCCTGTGACACTCATGATACCTCCTATTCCTTGCATCATTTGATCGTAAGCCGGCTTTCTGTTGTATGGACCGGTTTGCCCGAATCCTGATATGGAACAATAAATAATTCCAGGATTCAATTCTTTTAATGTTTCATAATCTATCCCTAATCGTTGAACAACTCCAGGTGTAAAATTTTCCACCAATACGTCGGTTTCTGACGCTAACTTCATGAAAATATCTTTAGCTGCCTGGTTCTTTAGATTAAGGGTGATACTGCGTTTGTTACGGTTTACAGATAGGAAATACGAACTTTGGCCTTTGATAAAAGGAGGCCCCCATGTTCTAGTGTCGTCGCCTTTCGAAGGAACTTCCACCTTTATTACGTCTGCACCGTAATCTCCAAGCATTAGGGTGCAGTATGGTCCAGCGAGTGCACGCGTGAGATCTAAAACCTTGATATCTTCTAGAGCCTTCATGTATTCTCCTCGGGAAATTTAATTAGGCAATATCTAACGTGGATAGGGCAATGTTGTGACCAGTGTCTAATAGGAGGCCATGTTAGGATAGTTCTTGGGCCTAAGAAAAACTAGGCTTGTGTTTAGTAAGAGTTGTTTCCGCTTGCTTTTTCATAGTCGGATCGAGTGTTTAGGTCGATCAGGATTTCTTTAGTTCCTACTTCGAAGAGGTCAACTGGGTGGTTGTGTATAATAGACTTCAATCCGAATGTGCTATCGGTAATTGCCTTCATTTCTTCGAATAAGCTGTACGAAAATACCGTTGGATGTCCACCTTTGCCGAGAAATGTAGGAATAGTCACTAGGGATTGCGTTTGTATGTGCTGGTCTAAGATTGACCTAATGGTTAAGTGATTTCGTGGTTGGTCCACACTGCAGACCAAAATAGCATCGATCGAATTCGGATCTATTAGCGATAGGCCTGCCTTAACTGATGAAGCCTTTCCAGTGTGATACAAAGGATTATAAATTATTTTGATATTGGACATTGAAAGTATTTGGGGTTTAAGTTTTTCGTGTTGAAATCCAGTTACGACGATAATGAAGTCCACTCCAGCATTCCGTAGACTTTCTACTTGATAGTCTATAAGCGTGGTATTTTCCCAGGGAAGCAGAGCTTTAGAAGTTGTTCCCATTCGAGTTGATAATCCGGCTGCTAGGAGAAGTGCGGCGATTTTTCCCACTTTTGTCCTTTTGCCTGCGAGTCGATTTTTTCAATTAGGCTTTCTTTCATCTTCATTGAACTTCCGATTCCGCCATGCCTTACCATAATAATTTCTGACATTATACTGATGGCGATTTCTTCTGGGGTTATAGCCCCTAGGCTTAAACCTATTGGGGCATAAATTTTCTCTAATGTTTGCTTGGAGTAGCCCTTAGCTATAAGGTTTTTGAATATCAATAGCGTCTTTCTGACACTTCCCATCAGACCTACATACCGTGCGGGGGTCTGAATCGCGGATTCCAAAGCGGAGTCATCTTGGCGGTGCCCTCGTGTTGCGATAACGATGTAGGAGTTTTTGTTTATCGGTATCTTACTTAGAGCGGAATTGAATTCAGAGACTACTATGCCTTTAGCTAGAGGAAACCTATTATGATTAGCGTAGTCTGTTCTGTCGTCGACAATATAGACATCCATTTCGAGAGGAATAGCTGAGTTGTAAATTGCTTTGCCTACGTGTCCTCCACCCATAATAATCAAGGTCGGTGGGGTTGTGTAGCCTTCGATAAATATATCGAGTCCGTTTTCTTGTGATATGTACTTGCTATCCCCAAAGTTGGATAAGTTTGGTATTAGTTCTAGTGTCAACGCATCTAGATCTTTGGCACCTAGAGTCCCGGCTGTAGAACCATCTTCTCGCAGTAGAATTTGCTTTCCCAAATCCGACGGATCTTGGGAGTTAATTATGGTGGCAATTCCTAGGATTGCCCCCCCTTTGTATGCGTTTAAGGCTTCTTTTAGTGCAGGTAAATTTAGAGATTGTAATGGGTGTAGGAAAAAATACATTGTACCGCCGCATACTAGGCCCTCCTTTGCTGCGATATCTTCGTTGAGGTAATACTCTTTGAACTGGGGGAGCTCAGCATTTTTAATGATTTCTTTGGCTGCAAACCAGATATCACCCTCGACGCACCCACCCCCTAGGGTCCCAATTGAGGTGCCGTTAGATTGGATTAGAAGTTTGGCGCCAGTTTTTTGAGGTGTGGATCCCTTAGTCTTGACTACAGTGGCTAGTACACAGGGATTTGATTGGGAAAGTTCGGTGATCGCTCCCTGGAATATTTCTTTCATGATTCTATTATACCTGGCGTTATTGTTTAGTACTAAAGGTGTGGTTTGTGAATGACTGTAAACGGGATACGAGTTGTTTTTTGTAGTTAACTACAGTCTTCGCGCGATGAGGGCGCCAATTTCTTCCAGTTGTTGAAACGTGGAATTCGGAAATAAACTGCGATCTGTTATCCGTATCAATTTATCTCCCTTTCGGAAAACAATTCCCATCCCTTGTTTAACTGCCCTGAAATCTTGTCGTACTTCCGCGTCACCTATAGGATTTGCCACCTCTGTATTTTGTAAAAGTTGGGGTGTGGTTATTGATGATCCCATGTCCATATTGGCAAACTGATCTATGGCTTCATCTGCACTGGCAACGATTCCCTTGAAGTGTTCTTTAGATGCTTGGTTATCTGTATAGTCTGTGACGATTATTTGTATCAGCGTATATCCGTCCTCTGTAGATAGCTGGTTCATGAACCAGCTATCTACAGAGGATAGTTGTTCGGGATCGTTTTTCAGCAAGTCTTTGTAATCGGTAATATCTTCATTGATTGATTTTGGCTCTTGCAAAATCTCCTGTAGTTCAGGTGGACTTATTAGGGACGCGAAATATTCTTCAGTAATGCTTGCAGATTCAGTGTTGGTGCAACTGAGTATTCCCAAGATTACACCAGAAATGGCTATGGGCATGATTGATATTAATTTGGACACTTGCTAGAAAGTGAATTTGCGCTTGACTTGATTAACTATACTATAACAGAAAATCCAAAGATTATAGGGGTGTAAGTCTGTCTTCTGAGTTGCTTTCTATTAGGATCATGCGAACTCAATTGCTTCTTCTTCAACAGATCCGTCGACTATTCGGAATGAACGTAATACTGGTCTCGTCTTGTCCATCAATGAAATGATGATGTAGTGGGCTTCTGGCCATCCGGCCATTCTGATATCAGTATCTGATGGGTACGCCTCACTGTGAGTGTGAGAATGATAAACGGCCCGATTAGTCCAGTTGTTATCTTCCATTTCTAGGTATACGTTCAGCAATTCCTTTTGGTCCCAGCTAAACCTGAATGGGCTGTTGTCAATGTTAGTCATTTTAGTAAGTTTCTCGAAGGCATTGCCTGGCCCTGCCAAAACTCCGCAGCATTCGACTGGATTACATTGTTGGGCATGAGCGATTATCTTCGATGCAAAAAGTTGCGAGATAGTGATCAAAATCCTACTCCTTTTATGCTATGTCCGTAGTTTTCGTTCCTAGTATTAGTGATTCCAAGTAATGTAATTAACCTTAATATTTAACTAAAGTTGTTTGATCAAGCTTAGTAATATTTAGGATATTTTGTGTAGTTTTTTCTATAATTGTCTCGATTGACATATCTTTTAATTCAGCAAGTTTCTCAGCTACTTGGGTTAGGTGGAATGGTTCCGTCCAACGGTGGCGATACTTTTTCCATGGCTGTGGGGCAGAATCTGTCTCAAGCACTATGAATTCGATAGGGATAGCTTTTGCCACATTCTGTAATTCGTTAATGCGCAAGAGTGGTTTAGCCATTGATATAGAAAAGCCCATGTTAATATACTTATGGGCAGTATCTAGGTCGCCCTGGTAGTAATGTATGACTCCTCCCACTGACCGAGCGTTTTCGTTGACTAATGTTTTCAATACGTCAGGATGAGCTTCGCGAGAGTGAACTATAATAGGTTTGGCTAAATCGCGAGCTAAGCTTATTTGACGTTTGAAACTTTGTATCTGGATATCATAAGCTGGAGAGGTAGGCAGAAAATCTAATCCAATTTCACTTATGCAAGCTACCTTTGGGTTTTCCGAAGCTAGGGTTTTCAGGGCTTTATAGGTTTTGTTGTCGATTATTTCTGTCAAGTTCATGGGATGGATTCCGACACCCGCAAAAACCATGGGGATAGCTGTTGAAAGATTTATACATTGCTCCGAAGATTCCAGGGTTGTCCCAGCACTAATTATGAGTCCGACCCCATTTTCGATTGCTCTACTAACTATGGAGTCAATTTCTTGAGTTGGGAAGTGATCGAGATGAGTATGTGAATCTACAAGACGTTGCATTAGAAGCCCTATGTACTTATATCGTGTAAATTATACTATCTTTTTTGTTAACTGGAAGCTATGGTTTTGGGGATGAAATATATAATAGTGCGACCCTATTTATTTGCAGTTTTTATGGTTATTGTTGGGTGTTCTTCCTCGACTGTGTCAGTTATTCCAATCGAACATCAGTCTATTCCGACGTCGACTGAGGTTGCCATCAAGACAACTGCAGCAGCAACACCAACGGCATCTTTCCCTACGACTCCATATGGCAAAAATGGCGGGCGATTAACAGTAGCTGTAGAAGCTGATACGTTTCATCTAGATGTTCAACAGGATATTTCCGAGACATTGGCTGCCCGTGGGGCAGGTATTGCTTACAGTCGTCTTATGCGTTTGAAAAGTGATCCAAATCTTGATCAACCGAACTTGCTTATTGAGTGTGAACTCTGCACTGAATGGAAACTATTGGATCCATGGAACCTTAGGTTCACACTGAGAGATGATGTAAGGTGGCAAAATGTCTTTCCCGTAAGAGGGCGTAGGCTGGATGCTAATGATTTGCTTTTCAGTTATACAAGGCAAAGCAAAGAGGGTTGGCCTAATGCATCATTGCTAAAATCTGTCAAAGAAATGAAGATTGAGGCTGATGGAACGTTTCTTGTAAACCTAAATTATCCTGACACAGACTTTTTGTTGGCCTTGGCGAATGGGCATTCGAAGATTATTCCTCAAGAATCTATCAATGATGAGACAGGCTTATTTCAAGGCCCAATTGCAGGAAGTGGCCCATGGATTTGGAAGAGTTCGGATCCCGGAGTGGGCACAACCTTAGAGAGGAATAAGAATTACTTTGAAGTTGAATTGCCGTTTGCCGAAGAGATAGTCTTCCAGGTTATAGATGATCCTGAAACACAGGTGGCGGCATTGCTTGCGGATGAAATAGATTTATTGAATATATCTGATGTTGGCTGGAGAATTCTTCAATCATATGATGCTAGTTTCAGGACCGCATACTCTAAACAATCTGGTAAGGGCATATTTATTGCTTTTAATACCAGCCTAGAACCCTTTGCTTCGATTGCGAGGCGGCGGCAAGTTCTAGCTTCACTGAATCCTTGGGAATATGTTGAAGATATCTGGAATGGACAATCCTTTGTTTCTCCCGGCATACCAATTATAGAATCCTCTTGGTTACTGGCCCGCGAGGAAATTGAGGCATTGTTGAGGGGCCCTGTTGGGAAGGGTCCATTTTCATTTGTTATTACTGTTGCTGACTTTGGAGATATTTATCTGGATCAGGCTTTACGCATTCAGGAAGATCTCCGAAATGCTGGCTTCGATCCTATTCTGGACATTGTTAATCCGATTGAATATTCTCAACAGGTTTGGGTGAATGGGGAATTCCAAATGTTGGTAGGGCCGATACCACCAAATAACGGGCCTAATGGATTTCTTTTCCCTATTCTTCACAGTGAAGGCACATGGAATTTGCTAGGTCATGCAGATTATGAATTGGATTTACTTATTGAGAAACAACAGATGGAAGTGTTTGATTCCCAGGCAAGGGCTGAATCCATATTGGAAATCCAACGACATATTGTGGATCAAGCATATATGCTTGGATTAGGAGATAATGTTGATAGATGGGTGATGAATGACAAGGTCCGTGGATTTTACCCAAACCCTGCCATATCAGAATACAGCTTTTGGTCTAAAGTTTGGATGGATGAATGAGCGACATCAAGAGACTATGAAGCTTTATTTGTGGATATTGCGTCTTCTAGGGTAGACCATGGTAAGAGTGCGCATTTAATTCGTACTGGAAATTTAGATACACCTTTTAGAGCTTCAAGTTCTCCGAGTTTATCAAGTTCCTCATCGCCGATGGATAGGCCTTTGACGAGGTTGCGAAACATATTCGATATCTCCATGGTTTCTTTTATGTGTTTTCCTTTTATCAATTCAGTCAGTATAGAAGCAGAAGCTTGACTTATGGAACAGCCTTGTCCAGTGAAGGATATGGTATTAATCTGGTTTTCTGTAGAAAGCTTTATCATCAAGATAACTTCGTCGCCACAAAAGGGATTAAATCCGCGAGAGACTAAATCTGGATCAGGCATTTTTGCCTTATTCCTGGGGTGACGGTAATGATCAAGAATTATATCTTGATAAATATCGTCCAATTCGTTAAAACTTGTATTTGATGATGACATCTTTTCCCCTTAAGTGTATGTCTATCTGTTGAAGTATTGCAGGGTGGTTTTTAGGGATGCTGCTAACACATCTACTTCGTGCTCGGTGTTGTATACATAAAAGCTAGCTCGTGCCGTAGCCGGTAAACCTAGTCTTCCGTTGACTAAAGGCATGGCACAGTGGTGACCGGCCCTTATGGCAATCCCTTCCCTGTCCAGAATAGTACCTATATCATGCGGGTGAATTTCAGGACAGTGAAAAGATATAATCGCTCCTCGTTCGGCTGGATTGGGTGGTCCGTAGAAAATGAAATTTTCGGACAATCCTTTTACTACGTCCAGCGCGTATCTAGTTAAGTGTTCTTCGTATGCCTGAACTTGGTCCATTCCGAGGTCCGTTAAATAATCAATCGCTGTTCCGAAGGCGATGGCATCAGCAATATTGGGAGTGCCTGCCTCGAAGCGTATTGGTAAATCGTTCCAGGTTGCATGATTTAGAGTCACTTCTTTGACCATGTCTCCCCCGTGATTAACAGGGTCCATGGTTTCAAGTATGGACTTTTTTATGTATAGGCAACCGATTCCTGTAGGGCCTAGCATTTTATGGCTAGAGAATGCTAGGAAATCACAATCCATATCCTCAACGTCAACCGGCATATGAGGCACACTTTGAGCCCCGTCTATCAAGATATATGCTCCTGCAGCGTGACCTTGCTTGCAGATTTCCTTAACCGGGTTTATGGTTCCCAAAGCATTGGACATTTGGGTAATAGCAACCAATTTAGTTTTGGATGTCAGCAAAGTATTTAGTTGAGATAAATCTAGCATGCCTGATTCAGTGACAGGTATGAATTTTAGTGTAGCCCCATTCCTTTTGGCTAGAATTTGCCAAGGTACAAGGTTGCTATGATGTTCCATTTCTGTAAGCAGTATCTCGTCCCCAGCTTGGATGTTGTTAACCCCCCAGCTATGTGCAACTAGGTTTATAGCATCAGTTGTTCCCTTGGTGTAGATCAAACTATCTGATTGTGCATTTATGAATTTTGCTATTTTCTCCCTGGCCGATTCGTAGAGTTCTGTGGCTTTAATACTTAGACTGTGCACACCTCTATGTACGTTGGAATTATAATTCCGATAATATGTTGTAAGTGTATCTATTACTTGATTTGGTTTTTGGGATGTAGCTGCATTATCCAAATACACAAGGGGCTTTCCATAGACCTGGAGGTCAAGGATAGGAAAATCTTTTCTTATTTCTTTTGGATTTAACATTTTTTCTTTTTTGTGCTACCCGCACATATTGGAAAGTTTGTCTTCGACAAGATTCTCTAAGTGGGATTTATACAGATCCCACTCTACCGACGCTATTATTTCACTAATGAACCCTTTGATCAGCATGGCCCGGGCCTCTTTTTCTGGTATACCTCTACTGAGTAGATAAAATAAGGCGTCTTCATTAAGTTCGCCGCTAGAGGCACCATGACCGCATTTTACATCATCAGCGTAAATCCAGAACGCAGGTTTTGTATTGGCTTCCGCTTCACTAGATAGCAGCAGGTTCTTATTTTCCTGATAAGAATCAACTTTTTGGGAATTCTTTCTAATGATGATACTGCCCTGAAAAGCTGTCGTGGATTTATCTCCCAGGACTCCTTTGAAGTGTTCCCGGCTATTAGTATAAGGCTGAGAATGATCTATGGTCACGTGATTATCAACATGTTGATTCCCATTTGTTATGTAGAGGCCATTTAGTATGCAGGAGGCATTTTCCCCGGCAACCTCTGTCTTTAGGTTATTCCGAATCAATTTGCCGCCCAGGTCTGCTGAGACTGATTTAAATTGGGAGGTTTGTCTTAGGAGAACTTGAGTTGTGCCTATGTGATACGCATCTTTACTGTGCATTTGTAGCCTATAATGTTCTAAGTGGGAATTATTTCCTAGGGATATTTCCGAAACAGCATTAGATAGGTATTCAGTTTCTTCGATACTACAGTGTGTTTCCATTATAATTGCACTCGAATTTTTTTCGAGCATGATTAACGTGCGGGGGCACGTAGCGATTTTTTCTTCCCATTGAGATGTTAGGAATATAATACTAATTGGCTTTTCGACTTTTGTATTTGGACCTATATGTATAAGTGCGCCGTCTCTAGTAAAAGCCGTGTTCAGGGCGGTAAAGGCGTGGTCTTTCCAATTGGCCAGGGTCCCAAGTGTGCCACGAACTGCGGGTGCATTCCAAGCTTGCGAGAGAGGACCGATGGTACACCCTTTAATTTTCACGTCTTCTGAGGAAAGCTGGGGTGAGTATAATCCATCTAAGAAGACTAATCGGTGGAAGTCATGTTCATCAAAGCCGGCTTGCTTCAAATGTTTTTCAGCAGCATAGGTTAGGGTTGGTTTTGATGGTATGACAAAATTAGTTGTTGCTATGTTCTTAACGTCAGTGTATTTCCATTCTTCATTCCCTTTGCGTTCAGTTGGGAATCCCAAGGTCTCAAACTGATCCATGCTTTGTTCTCGAAGCAACTTAAGCCAGTTAGGATCACCTTGGTTGGATTTTAAACCTAAGTTTTCGAAGTGCAGACGGTATGCATGATTGCTTCTGGATGATAGCTGGGTCATGGGCTAACGGGTTTTATTCTTGAGATTTGCCAATTGTTTGTCCTACGTGTGAGCTTGTTCATATTGTTCGTAGCCATTGGCTTCAATGTCATGAGCTAGATCTTTACTACCAGTACGAACAACCCGACCATCTACTAGTATATGCACTTGATCAGGCACAACATAGTTCAAAATTCGTTGATAGTGAGTTACCAGGAGTACCGCATTTTCGAGGGTATGTAGCTTTTTTATACAGTTTGCTACATCTCGAAGGGCGTCTACGTCTAATCCAGAATCTGGTTCATCTAATATAGATAATCGCGGTTCCATAATAGACATTTGCAGCAATTCGCTTTTCTTTTTTTCTCCGCCGGAGAAGTTCATGTTAACGAATCGTTTGGTCATAGCTTGCTGTAATCCCACGAGTTCCACATTTTTCTTTAATAGTCGATCGAATTTCAGTGGATCTAATTCGGGTTCACCTCTATGTTTACGTAGGGAATTAAAGCCTGCTCTCATAAATTGATCAAGCCTAACCCCGGGAATTTCTACTGGATGTTGAAAGGAAAGAAACATTCCCATCCGTGCTCGTTCTTCTGGCAAGAGTGTTAATATATCTTGGCCATCGAAAAGGACGCTTCCTTTGGTAGCTTTGTAACCTGACTTCCCTGCTAGCATGTATGCTAAAGTGCTCTTTCCTGAACCATTGGGCCCCATTATAGCGTGCACTTCTCCGCGTTCTATGGATAGATTTACTCCTTTCAGAATATTCTTGCCATCAACGCTGACATGAAGGTTGTCAATATGAAGTAGAGGCATAATTAACCTACCGTACCTTCTAAGTTTAGTTCTATTAATCTATTGGCTTCGACTGCAAACTCAAATGGAAGTTTTTGAAATACTTCTTTGCAAAATCCGTTAATTATTAGGGACTGAGCATCTTCATTAGAGATTCCTCGTTGGTTACAGTAGAACAGGGCTTCCTCGTCTACTTTGGAAGTGTAGGCTTCGTGTTCTAAGTGTGCCGTGTTATTCCTGACTTCTACATATGGGGCAGTATGAGCACCGCATTTGTCTCCTATAAGAAGGGAATCACATTGCGTGAAATTTCGAGCTTTATATGCCTTAGGCATTACTCTTACTAGTCCGCGGTAGGTATTTTGACCATGTCCCGCAGAGATGCCCTTAGAAACTATTTTGCTGCGAGTATTTCTACCCAAATGTATCATTTTCGTCCCGGTGTCTGCTTGCTGATATCCTTTTGTTAAGGCGACTGAATAAAATTCTCCTACAGAACCATCTCCAATTAGCATAACGCTTGGGTATTTCCATGTAATTGCAGATCCTGTTTCCACCTGAGTCCAAGATATTTTCGAATTATTGCCCCTACACGCACCCCGCTTAGTGACAAAATTGTAGATCCCACCTTTGCCATTTGCATCACCGGGGTACCAGTTTTGTATTGTCGAGTACTTAATCTCTGCGTTTTCGAGGGCAACTAGTTCGACCACGGCAGCGTGGAGTTGGTTTTCGTCTCTCATAGGAGCGCTGCAGCCTTCGAGATAACTTACGTAGCTGTCATCTTCTGCAACTATCAAAGTTCTTTCAAATTGACCTGTTTCTGCGGCGTTGATTCTAAAATAGGTAGTTAATTCCAGGGGGCATCGAACGCCTTTGGGTATGAAACAAAAAGATCCGTCTGAAAAAACGGCCGCATTTAGAGCCGCAAAAAAATTATCAGTATAAGGAACTATAGACCCTAGATATTTCTTAATTAGTTCCGGGTGATCTTGGACAGCCTCAGAAAAAGAGCAGAAAATTATCCCGTGTTTGCTTAACTCTTTCCGGAACGTAGTTGCGATAGAAACACTATCGAAGATTGCATCTACTGCTACTCCAGCTAATTGTTTTTGTTCGTGAAGTGGTATCCCGAGTTTTTCGTAGGCTGCTAGAATTTCTGGGTCTACCTGATCAAGACTGTCCAATTGTTTCTTGGATTTTGGAGCTGAGTAGTAATATAAGTTTTGATAATCTATCTCCGGAAATTCAACGTTTGCCCATTTAGGCGTTTTATTTTCCGATACCAGCTTCTTCCAATATGAAAAAGCTTTTAATCGCCAATCTAAAAGGAATTTTGGCTCATTCTTTTTCGCAGAAATCCATCGAACAGTATCTTCGTTAAGACCTTTTTCAGAAGTTTCGGTTTCAACGTTTGTGGTCCAGCCATATTTATATTCTTGGTTTGCTGCCGCTTTAAGATCTTTGTTAGTGGTTGTCACCGTTTACTCCAGTTTTTACCATTTAGGGAAGTTTTTTAAAGACCCCTAGGAATCCCCATTTTCTGACGACTTATACATGGCTTAGTGATTCGTAGTGTAACCATTAAACCCATTGTCAATTGTCAAGTGATGTACTAGACAATTATTTTACGCGAAATAGGTGCTATTGGGAAGGGGTAATTTATTGAGTCTAGAGGTCTTTAATTTTCTCAGAACCAGGGTTAGTTGACGTGCGAATTAACGTGAGCAAGGACGGCATCTTCCGAAGAGTAATGGAATTCGAAGTTTGTCGCCTGTTCAAGTTTCTTGGTGCTGAGCACTATGGGATATCGTATTAAGTTTAATCCAATAGAGGGCGAACTTTTTTGGAATCCTAGCTTCCAACTGATTTCAACTAGAGGATAGGCTAAGAACGCGGGTAACAACACGGTCTTTGCTCTCATTAATTTTAAAAACTTGCTATATTGTATCGTCCCTTTGCCTGCTACATTAAAGATTCCATGAGTTGGTGCAACGGATAAGCTACCCAATAATCTTGTTAGGTCCGATTCGTGGATAAATTGCATGGGAGGGTCGTAACCTGCGATCCTGACTAATAGCGGTTTCCGAAATGAGTCTGCGACATAGTTGTCACTATGAGTCCCCAACACCATACAACATCTCAGTATGGTAACGCTTACGTTAGGATGGTTTGCTTTAAATTCCTCAATGAGAGCTTCTGAAGCTAGCTTAACTGCACCATATTGAAACCCAATTAGTGGTTGTGGCTCAAACTTTTCTGTGATGTAGTCAGGATTATCTATTGTTGCTCCATACACGGCATAGCTGCTTAAGTATATAAGATTCTTAATGTTTGATGATGAGCAAGCTTCAAGGACATTGTTTAAACTAGAAATGTTGTTTAATTCAATCAGTTTGGAATGCTGGCTGTCTCGAAACTGTCTGAAATCGAAGGCGAGATGTATGACCGAGTTTATTGCGTTAGATTGTAGAATATTTCCCAAAGGTTCGGTTAGATCTTGCCTGTAAACTCGTATATTATGTATAGGCAAGGGTAAAGGCTTAGAGTCAATTCCTACTATGCCAGCTATCGATTCCATGTTTTCTAACTGGTGGAGGAGTTGACGTCCTATGTAACCTGATGCTCCTGTAACCGCTACTCTCCATTTACCCATATATTCCGTCATTATTAATAATCCCGATTCACAAGGAAGTCAACTAAATCCTTTCCATCTTTTAGTGCCCAACCATCTATATGTATAAGGTTTAATTGCTCAATTGCTGATAAAGCCTCGAATTCTATAAATTCTTCGGTCTTGCCTTTAGACTGGTTTGCTTCGAGTACTTCCATAACGACATCAAGGTCCTGTTGTCCAAGAGTTTGCTTCTCGTAAATTTTTGATAATACCTTTCTGTCTTTAGGTGTGCAGGCCTCGAGCGCGCATATTATAGGAAAAGACTTCTTTTTTCGCAGAATATCGTTAGACTCGGATTTGCCAGTAACTCTAGATTGTCCCCATATGCCTAATATGTCGTCTTTCAGTTGGAACACTCTACCTAAATGCAATCCATATTGTGCAAAAGCTTTGATTATGGGTTTGTGATCGGTGCCTAGCAAAGCACCGACTGCGAGACTGCATGATATTAGCGAGCTCGTCTTGAAATCTATCATTTCCAAATATTGGTTTCTATTAATCTGTATGGACTGTTCAAACTTTAAGTCTAGGACTTGTCCTTTTATCATATCAAGCGAAGTTTTGAATAAAAGCTGAGAGGCCAAGAGGACTTTTTCCTCGTTAATCCCCCTATCCTTTAAATAGAACAAGTTTAGGTAGGCAATAGAATGCATTGCGCTACCTGTAAGAAGTGCTTTGGGTTCTCCTATGATTGTCCAAAGAGTTCTTCTATGTCTTCGTTCAGTATCGTGGTCCTGAATGTCGTCGTGGATCAAAGAAAAATTATGTAGCAATTCTATTGCTATGGCTGCAGGCAGGGCCTTTTCCCAGTAGTCGTTCAGTGCATGGAATGCGTACAAGCACAGTGCTGATCTAAGGGCTTTCCCTGAATGATTGGGATTGGACAATAAATTCCAGTTTTCATCTGCAGAACCTATGTGATAAAGAAATGGGCCTTTTAAATCTCGGGAATGGTTTTGCCCACTCAAAAACAATTCCTCTTGTATCCTGTGGTTGTACCGGATTAGTAGGTCTGGAAGACCGCTATTGGTACCTTTTGCCACGCAATTACATGCTCGTCTTTTTGTTTAACAGGGCTACTATGTGATTGGTAGATTGTTCAACATCGGTGTTCATGACGATTGCTAGCCCATTCTTCTTGGCCATATAAACCAGTTGGTCTTGAAGAATACATAGTCTATTCAGATCAAAAGTAGACCATTGCCTATGCCGGTGGTTAGGACTCATGGCTCTTTCTTTAAGTTGTTCTCTGTCTGGCACGTCTAGCACGCACAAAAGATCTGCACCAAATTCATTTGGATCTATGATACCTGGTATGAAATGGCTTCCTTCCATGATCAAACCTATTCCTTCCGTTCTGGCCCGAACTATGCACGATTTAAAAACAGGCTTTAATATATCGGTCTGGGCCGCGCAACCATCCAATATTTCTTGTCCAGTTGGAGATTTAGAAGGTGATGTTTCTTCATAGGCTGCGAAAGCTTCTCTCTTAAGTAGTCTAGCGTTCCTTTCTGGGATAAGACTTTCTATAGTAGCTCTGAGAAAGCCTGTGCTTAACCGGTGACTTAACCCCAGCCGATTCTGTAATGCGCTACCCACTGTCGTCTTGCCGGTTCCTGGTACCCCCGATAACAGTATGATAGCAGAACGGGTTTCTGTGGTTTGTGTTGGGTTGGACTCTAATGGCACGATATTATGACCTGGTTTTCTGATTATTTTTCTTAACAATAATTACTTGTATTAAACGACAAGTCTGCAACACTTCCAAGTGTACTCAGCTGCTTTCTGAGGTGTCAACAAAGCTTTTCAGCAGTTACTTGTCTTCTATCGGGTAACTGTATTTTTCGCGGAGCTCTCGTTTTAGTATTTTTCCTAAGTGATTGTGTGGAAGATAGTCTAGGAAAATGATTGACTCAGGCGTTTTAAAGCTGGCTAGTTTACTGTGAACGTCTTCAATCAGGCTGCTTTCAGAGATAAATTTACCAGGATTGAGAACTATCAAAGCTCTGACTCTTTCACCCCACTCATCATCTGGAACTCCTATCACTGCTGCATCGTCAACTTCATCATGATCTATTAAAATGCGTTCGATTTCCTCTGGGGAAATCATTTCCCCGCCCCGTTTAATGAAATCCTTGGATCTACCAGACAAATAGATATAGCCATCCTGATCTCTATAACCCAAATCTCCCGTGAATAACCATCCGTCTTGAAATACCGATTGGGTTGCTTCCTGATCGTCCCAGTAGCCTGACATCAATCGAGGGCTCCTGCATACAACTTCTCCAGTAATTCCCCAGCTTACTTCTTTCCGGTGTACGTCAAATATTTTCACTTCGACATCTGGTAACGGTTTGCCTACTGAACGTAGTCGGGTCAGCTTCTTCTCAATTTCCTGTTCTGATCCTTCCAACAGGTGATCTTCCGGTGAGAGCATGGTTATAGTAGAGGCAGTCTCAGTCTGTCCGAAAGCATTTATAAATTGCACTCGCGGAAGTTCTTTTATTGCCTTTTTGATCACTGTCGTTGGCATGGGAGCTGCGCCGTAACTAATAACTTTCAGGCTGGACAGATCGAATTCACAGAATCGTGGGTGATCCAAGATTTGCTTGAGCATTGTGGGAACAACGCCAGATCTTTGCACTTGTTTCTTTTCAACGAGTCTCATCCATTCTACGGGTTCAAATTGGCGCATCATCACTAATGTGCGGCCCGCGTATATTCCCGCTAATGACGCTTGTAATCCAGCTATATGATACAGTGGCACGCATATAAGATTGCTTTCTTCGATATCAGGGTCAGCCGGATCAACACTCGATAGCATATATGAGCTGAAACTATCGTGGCTTAGCATAACGGCTTTTGGGAAACCGGTTGTACCTGACGTGAATAGGAGAATTGTTGTATCTCGACCTTGATTGCTTGGAGTAAAAGTATGTTCTTCCACAGAATTGCTCATTAGCCGTTCATAGGAAAGCCAGCCATCTTTATCCGGGCCATCAATTCCTACGACTTTTAGAGTAGACCCCGCATTTCGGGTCACCTTTTCCATTAGAGTAGCATATCGGTTTCCTACGAATATAACCGATGATCTGGAAAGTGTAAGCATGTGATGCAATTCATCCTCTTTTGCTCGATAGTTTAATGGGATGAAGATCACATCCAACTTTGCACAGGCGAAATATATTACTAAGACTTGAGGGCTATTAATATCAAGCATGGAGACTCTGTCGCCAGGTTTCACCCCCAATTTTACTAAGACGTTTGCCAAGCGATCTGCGGTCGTCCGGAGTTCTTGGAAGCTAATCTGATTATTATCGAAACTAATAGCCGTTCTTTCGGGTACTATCGCAGAAGATATTTCAAGGAATTCGTTTGTGTTCATTGACCAAAATGCCTGGTGTTTATAACATTAACCTGTAACTTTAGTTTACTGGGTCTTCATCAATCTGAGCGCGCTTCGAGTTTCTGCTAGTAACCCTTGGTTTAATGGTAAAGAACATCCTCTATTCACAGCAAATTTACAGGCTGCGATTAATTCCGGCCTTAAGTTGGATAGATAAGTCGCCTGATCTCTAGCGGAGTCCATTAATCTCTTTATTGATACTACTTTACTTACTATTCCCATTGAGTGGGCCTGTTGTGAAGTGATTGAATCGGGGGATGAGAATATGCTTATGGCCTTTGAGGGACCTACAGATCTAGGCAAGGTTTGTGTTCCTCCTGCTGCAGCTATTAGACCTAATCTTGCTTCTGGCATGGAAAACCTAGCATTGTAAGAGGCGATAATGACGTCGCACAGCAGAGCAATCTCAAATCCAGAACCAATACAATTGCCGTGAACCGCTGCTATCATAGGTTTGGGATTGTTCAGAAAAAGGGACCAGAGATCACGTTCCCAACGGATAGTTCTGGCAATTGATTGGGAAGGAGCTGTCCCAAATTCGGTTAGGTCGGCTCCTGCGCAAAAATCTTTGCCAGATCCGTAAATAATGGATCCCGTGATGGCATAGTCCGCCTTTATCGTTTCAATAACTTGGAACAGGTCGTCCCTCATTGTAGTATTAAACGCATTTCGGACTTCTGGCCGTTTGAGCATTATTAGAGCTACTTTGTCACCAACCGAGAAATCCAATGTTTCGAAGGAATCCATGATCATTGCCCCAGAAAGTATGGATCTCTTTTAGTAAGAAAAGAGTCGATGCCTTCAGATCTATCTGTTGTCCCATGCAGCAGAAAACTCAAATCCGCCTCTAATTTTAAACCTTGATCTAATGGCATATCTAATCCTCTGTGTATCGCTTCCTTCGTATATCGCATGGCTATTGGAGCTAGTTCTGAAATACTCGAAGCTAAGTTTACAGCATAATTTAAGGCATTGCCTTGTCTGGTAACATGGTTTATTAGCCCAACTGCCAAAGCTTTTTTGGCGGTCAGAATTCTGGATGTCAATAAGAGATCTAAAGCTGTTGATCGTCCCACAATTCTTGATAGGCGTTGTGTGCCTCCATCCCAAGGAAACAAACCTCTGGACAGGTCTCTGAATCCTAATCTAGCGTTCCAATCTGCCACTCTTAAGTCACAAGCAAGTGCTAGTTCGAGGCCGTGATCTAGGGCGTCACCGTTGATAGCAGCTATGGTTGGTATGTTAACTTTAGCTATGCTTGCCGCAGTTTGCATTTTGTTTATCCAGTCGTCCGGATAGGGAGGCATGCTGTCAGGAAATGTCTGTCTGCCGGTCGAGAAACAGGTTTCGGTCCCTGTAAGGATCATCACGCGAATGCTAGAATCCTCGTTAATAAAACGACAACTATCTTTTATTGCCCAGGCTAATTCTTCGTCCACTAGGTTGGATTGTTTTGGGCGATTTAGTATAAGAAATACTATTGTCCCTTTCTTTTCAATTAACACTGGTCTTTTTGACATGGTTTAAAACCCTGGGATATCAATTAGCAGATGTTGCGGATGACTGCTAATTTTTGTTGACAGTAATTAGCCCCTAGTTTATCATACGTCCCTGTTAGGCAGTCTAATGGTGTGTCTGCCAAATTAGTCAGTGTTCAGAATGAAAATCCACTGCAGTTTCCACTGCAGATTTAAGGAGGAGAAGTGGCAAGTTTAGCACCTTTAGGTGAGAGATTGGTGGTTAAGCCGTTAGAACAGGAGGGGACTACGTCTTCGGGCATAATCCTTCCAGATACCGCGAAAGAAAAGCCTCAAGAAGGCGAAGTTGTAGCCGCTGGGCCAGGTAGACTGAATGACGACGGTAAGCGAATAGCTTTGGAAGTTGCGGTGGGGGACAAGATAATATATTCGAAATACGCAGGTACGGAATATAAAGTCGACGGTGAAGAATATTTGATTCTGCGCGAGAGCGACGTTTTAGCTAAATTAACATAATAAAGAATTAGCAAATAACCTTTGCTATTAAGGAGGCAAAATTAAATGCCCGGTAAGCAATTAGTTTTTTCAGAGGATGCACGTAAACTTTTGAAGACAGGAATCGACAAACTAGCCGATACGGTCAAGGTGACACTTGGACCCAGAGGACGAAATGTGATTCTTGACAAGAAATTTGGTCCCCCTCAAGTATGTAGTGATGGAGTTACCATTGCTAAGGAAATTGAGCTGCCTGACCCATTTGAAAATATGGGAGCACAGCTTTTGAAGGAGACCGCCAGTAAGACAAATGACGCTGCTGGTGATGGGACTACTACATCGGTAGTATTGGCTCAGGCTGTCATTACCGAAGGATTCAAAAATATCGCTGCAGGCGCCAATCCCATGGCACTGAAACGTGGAATAGATGCAGCTGTTACTTTGGTAGTAGGGGAATTGCACAAAATGGCTAGGCCTGTGGATAGCCGTGAGCAAATAGCACAGGTTGCTGCTCTCTCGGCCCACGAAGAAGCGATTGGAGAGACGATAGCTGACGCTATGGAAAGAGTGGGGAAAGACGGAGTTATAACCGTCGAAGAATCTAAGGGCATTGAAGATGAAATCGAGTATGTGGAAGGTATGCAGGTTGATAGAGGATATATCTCACCATACTTCGTCACCAATTCTGAGCGAATGGAATCCAGGCTGGAGGATCCGTACATTATCATAACCGACAAAAAGATTTCAGCCGTTTCCGATATGGTTCCGGTTCTGGAAAAGCTCATGCAAATGGGAAAGAAGGAAGTGGTAATAGTTGCCGAGGACATTGATGGTGAAGCTTTGGCTACATTGGTAGTTAACAAACTACGCGGTACTCTTAATTGTCTGGCAATAAAGGCCCCTGGATTTGGCGATCGTCGCAAATCTATGCTCGAAGATATTGCGATTCTCACCGGTGGCACAGTAATAAGTGAAGAGACCGGACGGAAACTTGAATCTGCTACTGTGGCAGATATGGGACAGGCTCGTAGAGTTACCTCAAGTAAAGAGGAAACAACAGTAGTAGAGGGCAAAGGTTCCGAAGAAGCTATAAAGAACCGTATCAACCAGATACGAACTCAGATTGAGGATACCACCTCAGAGTTTGATAGAGAGAAACTTCAGGAGCGCATGGCCAAGCTGGCCGGTGGTGTAGCAGTAATCAGAGTTGGAGCTGCTACGGAAGTAGAGCTCAAAGAGAAAAAAGCTCGAGTGGAAGATGCGCTGTCAGCTACACGTGCAGCAGTTGAAGAAGGGATAGTTCCAGGTGGTGGTGTAGCGTTGGTGAGGGCCCAACGGGCCTTAGCCGAGGCTACAAACTTAGGAGCTGATGAATTAGTGGGTGCAAACATAATTAAGAAATCTCTTGAGGTACCTGTCAGATTGATATCTTTCAATGCTGACCAGGAAGGGTCGGTCGTTCTAGAAGCGATTCGAAAGCAATCCGATGATTACGGATTTGATGCTGAAAAGGGAGAGTATGGTCCAATGTTTGAAAAAGGTATCGTAGACCCGGTAAAGGTCACGCGCTCGGCATTGCAAAATGCAGCCAGCGTGGCGTCTATGGTTCTTACCACTGAATCCATGATAACGGAAATTCCAGAAAGAGAAGCCGCGGCCCCACCGATGCCGCCCATGGATTACTAGAGACATAATCAAGTGAAATCAAAAAAAAGGGGGCGGATTCTAATCCGCCCCCTTTTTTATTTCCTTTACTTGGAATAGGGCGTAAGCTCTAAAGATCGTATTGTTGTGGAGAAGTTATGGCTCCTAGAATCTATCCTCAAGCTTTGGATGCACTTTCGGATATGCCGGACGGTTCTGTAGTTATGATTGGGGGTTTCGGCGGCCCAGGATTGCCTCAAGTCCTCTTGAAAGGGCTGATAGAACATGGTGCGATGAATCTGACCGTCATTGCAAATACCTGCTATTTGCCAGTCGTTGAGAACTACGATATAGCAGACCTGGTTGACGCTGGGCAGGTAAAAAAGTTAATAACTACCTTTCCAGGAAAACCAAACCAAAACGTACCAGTGGTGGAATCATACAAGAATGGTGGTGTGGAAATAGAGGTCATTCCTCAAGGTGTATTGGCAGAACGCATGCGAGCTGGAGCCGCCGGTTTAGGAGGGGTTTTTCTGCCGATGTTTTCTGGTACGGAATTTTCTCTTGGAAAAGAAATACGTGAAATAGGTGGTGCTAAACACGTTTTGGAATATCCCTTGATAGGTCAATACGCTTTAATTGCCGCGCATAAATCTGATCGATTGGGTAACCTGGTGTATAGGAGAACTCAACGTAACTATAACCCAACAATGGCTGCAGCTGCCAATACTACAATTGTGCAAGTCAGAGAGTTAGTTGATGTTGGTGGTCTCAATCCGGAATTGGTTGTGACTCCTGGGATATATGTTAATCGAATTGTTGTTTCCAGAGATGATAGAGCATGAAAGAACGACTTACCCGGGAATTGATGGCTTTAAGAGCAGCTTGTGAATTAAAGTCGGGACAAGTGGTTAACTTGGGATTTGGTATCCCAACGTTAGTTTCTAACTATATAACCGATTGCATGGACATTACATTACATTCAGAAAATGGGTTACTAGGTTTTGGACCTGAACCAGATGGGGAAATATTCGAAGCAGATTTAGTAAATGCGGCTGGAGTTCCTGTCACGCTTTTCCCGGGAGGCGTGGCGATAAGCCAGATAGATGCCTTTGGGATTGTTCGAAGTGGGAAGCTCGATATATCTATATTAGGAGCTATGCAAGTGTCGGAAGCAGGAGATCTTTCCAATTGGCTGTTGCCTTCGAAAGGAGTAGGTAGTCCTGGGGGGGCGATAGATATAGCACACGGGACGAAAAAGTTGGTCGTGCTTATGGAACATACGGATAATCAGGGGAGTCCAAAAATTCTCAAGAATTGCTCTTATCCAGTCACTGCTTGCGGGAAAGTTTCTTTGATTATTACAGATGTTGCTGTGATCGAAGTGAAAGACAAGAGATTGGTATTGCGAGAAACAGCTCCGGGTTGGTCTCCAGTTGAGATACAAGAAATTACTGAGCCACAATTGGTTATTCCAAAGAATGTGCTTCAGATGGATTTTGCAAGAGAGCCTGTCGTATCACCTAGCAAAATATTTCAAAATGTGGATCATGCCTTGTCGGATATTTTTGATGGAGCAGTTATTCTGATGGACGGATTTGGGGGATTGGGTGGAATGTCACATTTTCTTATGGTTTCGCTTAGAGAGCAAGGGGCGATGGATCTAACCTTAGTGAGTAATACGGCTGGAATAGCTAGAGTTTCTTCTTTTGGACGACCGCCGTCTTCAGGCCTACAAGCGATTGATCACAGTATTTTGATAGAGTCTGGACAAGTAAAAAGGGTAATAGCTTCCTTCCCGGTTTCACCATCTCCTTCGAGACCTTCTGCATTTGAAAAGGCGTTGCGGGACCGTAAAGTAGACTTGGAGCTAGTTCCACAGGGCACTTTGGCCGAACGCTTGAGAGCTGGCGCCTTTGGCATTGGCGCCTTTTTTACTCCTACAGGAATTGGCACGATAGTAGAGTATGGGAAGGAAAGTAGAATTATAGAAAACAAAGAATTCATATTAGAAAAAGCATTAGTGGGCGATTTCGCTTTCATACGCGCGCATAAATCTGACACTAAGGGTAATTTGATCTATAAAGGGACTTCGAGAAATTTTAATTCTATTATGGCTCAAGCAGCTACGATAACCATTGCTGAGGTGGATGAAATAGTTGAGTCTGGAGAACTAGACCCGGACGAAATCGTGACTCCTGGAGTTTTTGTAGATCGCATAGTGGTAAGACCTAAGCATTTCTCACCCTTTGTTCCAATTAATGAGTTGACTGATGATTAAATCTCGCTTGACCAGAGACATTATGGCTATGCGTGTAGCTAAAGAATTGGTGAATAAATCCTATGTTAATCTTGGAATAGGTATTCCGACCCTGGTATCAGACTTTGTATCCAGTCCTAGGTCCATAATCTTCCAATCAGAGAATGGGCTACTTAATTATGGCCCATTGGCCAACCATTTGAATCCTGATGTTGATTTGGTAAATGCAGGAGGTCAATTTTTGGAAAATGTGCCTGGTATGTCTTTTTTTAGTTCTGATGAAGCTTTCGCAATGATTAGGGGTGGTCATATCGATGTCTCAGTAATGGGTGCTATGCAAGTGTCTGAAAAAGGTGACTTGGCAAATTGGATGTTACCTAAAAGGGGTGTTGGGAATATAGGCGGTGCCATGGATCTGGCTGTTGGAGCCAAGCAAGTGATAGTAGCTATGGAGCATACCGATAAAGAAAACAATCCTAAATTGGTCACAACTTGCTCATTTCCATTGACTGGCAAAGACTGCGTACATTTGGTGATTACCGATCTCGCAGTGATTGAAGTGACATCCAGAGGATTATTGGTTAAAGAGTTGGCTCCAGACTGGACTTTGCAAGATGTACAAGATTTGACGGAGCCATGTCTCATACCATCTGCAGATTTGAAGCCTCTCGAATTGTGAAATATTAATTAATATTAATCGCCCTTCATAGATATCTTGTTAAGCAATATAGCATGTCGATGTTCCATTTCGCTTTTCGACTTGTATCCGAACAGGGAAGGCCTCTTTTAGTTCCTCCAAATGTGTAACGACAATTATCTGTCGGAAGTCGTTTTCTATAGCGCGTAACACGTCTAAAATCCTTTCTCGCCCTGACACATCTTGAGTTCCAAACCCTTCGTCGATAAAAAGGGTGCTTAGAGGCGCTCCGCTACGTCTGGCCAATACCTTGGACATGGCTATTCTGAGGGCTATATTAATTCTAAAAGCCTCACCTCCACTGAATAGTTCGTAATTACGGGGCCCTAAGTGGTCACTTATGGTAATATCCAGCGTTTCAGCAAAATCACCCTTGCGTGATTTTAACTCTCGTTGGGTTTCTAGTTTAAGGGTCATAAGCCCATCGGTCATTCGTGCCAGTAGACGATTAGCTTCATCTTCTATCTGTGGTAGAACGGATTCGATTAGTAGAGCCTGTACTCCCTGTTTACCAAATGCAACGTTGAGTTCCTTATATAAGTCTAGTTCTGTACGCAGGGCGTTTATTTCTGCGCTCTTTTCTAATATCTGGTGTTCCAAATTCTCAAGTTTTTTAAGTTGAGTTTCAAAGCTGGTTTTTCGCCCAAAAAGATCCTGATATTCTTTCCTCATTTGGAGCATAATAGCGTAGGAACTTTTTAGGGAGTCCCTTGCTAAGACTAGATCATTAGCATGTGTCTTGCTTTCATGGAGTGTTTTTTGGATCACGTCTAACTCCTCACGTCGAGCTAACGAGAGTTTGTTTGCATCGTTCAGAGCAAGTTGTTCAGAAGAAAGGTTTTTAAGAGCTTCTTGAAGCATTTGATGTTTTTCGTGAATGCCCTGGAGTCTTTGAAGTATTTGTCCAGTTTCATTATGTTCCGCTGGAGAATATGCTAAAGTGTTCAAGGTTTTCTCAATAGATGCAAGTTCAGAGTGTTCTGCCACTGCATATTCCGTATGTTCAAGATCATAATGTAACTTTAGTAATTCTGTGTCCGATTCCGCGGCTTCCAATTCCGCTTGTTTGGAATCGCCCAAATCCCTATCGAGTGTATTAATTTTTTGTTCAATGGTCTGTAGCTTATCTTTTAAAGCTACTTCCCTGGTCAGGACATGTTTTTCAAGAGACTTTCTGTCTGATTCGGTTTTCTCTAGTTGCGCTTGTTTCGCATCATATAGCTTGCGTTTTTCTTCCAGCTCAATTTTAAAATTCTCCTCTAAATTATGCCTGGAAATATCTTCCAAGGTGGATTGACATACTGGACAGACGGCATTTTCTGGTGACTTTGTTAATAGTTTTAATTTGGATCTGACTTCCTTGCCATCTTGTTGAATTTGATCTAAAAAAGCCTTTATCACACCTAGTGAAGTCGTAAACTGATCGCGTGCCACTCGGTCTTGATTAAGAATGCGCTCTTCATCTTTTAGCTCTTTCTTTTCTGTTTCAGCCGCCACAAGGAGTTTTTCGATTGAGGCAGCCTCTTTGATTTTAGGAGCCAAGTATTGTTTATGTCGTAAACTCAGCGTTTTTATCCGTTCTTCCAACCTGACTGTTTCTTGAATTATCAGTGTTCGCAGTCGTTGTAAATTTGCGTTTTCGGCATCAACTTTTACTCGCAACTTATTCATACTTTCATTGTCTCGGATTGCGTGTGCATAGGTTTTGTAGTCGGTTTCTATGACATGTTGTATAGAGATTACCTTTTGGAATCTATTAAGGGTTTCGGATCGTTTAATGATTTCCTGATCAAAATATTCCAATTCATTTTGTTTGTTTGGTATTTGCGATTGTGCTTTCTGAAGTTCGGTGGACTTGAATTCGAGAGCTCTGATCGTAGTTTCCAATTCTTCTATCTCGTTTTCTTGTTTGCTCAGATTGTCTTTCACAATCTCCATCTCTTGGCGTATAGAATTCAACTCTTTCTCATATTCTTCCCGGAGTTCTGTCTCTTTTCGCATGAAAACTAATGTAGCTTCAATATCTGCCGTTGACCTATCCAGTTCCATGATACGTTTCCGGCTTTTTTCTTGGAGATGGTCGTAGAAATTTAGCCGTAGAATCTTTCCTAGAATTTCCTTTCGTTCTCCAGGGCTTTTATTAGTAAATTCGTCGGCTCTACCTTGGAGTAAGAGAGCACTATTAATAAACGTGTCGTAATCCATTCCTATCAACTGTTGTAAGTGGAATTGAGTCTCTCTAATAGAATTCCCTGTCATTGGTTCAGATCCAGATGCGGTCATTAGCTGGAGCTGAAGATCAGTTTTGCTATTTGTTCCGCGACGCGAGGATCTAGAGTGTCTACGTATCACTTTATATCTAGTTTCGCGGGCTTGAAATTCTAATTCGACCCACATATCGGTTTCGCCAAAGTGAATCAAGGAATCCTGCGATTTACCGCGTGCATAGCCCCAAATCACCCAAGTAATGGCGTCTATAAGGGCGCTTTTGCCATGACCATTGTCTCCACATAGGCATGCCACGTGAATGCCTTCGAGATCCAAGGGGTAGATCTCGTCTTTATAGGAGAGAAAGTTTTCAAGACTAAGCTTTAATGGGATCAAATATAACCTGAGGTCCAATTCTAACACTCTTCTTAACATAAATCAGCTTGCTCTTTGGGTAAGCGCCATCCTAAAATGGTCCGACGTGTAGAACGTAAAAATCACTCCAACGAATTGCTTTGAGGAATAACTTAAAAATGTTTGAAGTACTTACAGGAAAAATTAATCAGATATTTGCGAATATTACTAACCGTGGAATTTTGACTGAGAAGGATGTCTTGAGCTCCCTCAGAGAAGTTCGAGTTGCACTGTTGGAAGCTGATGTTAATTTTAGAGTTGTGAAGGATTTTATAGCAAAAATACAAGAACGAGCTATTGGTAGAGAGATATTAGAGACTTTGAACCCAGGTCAACAAGTTGTCAAAATTGTTAAAGAGGAAATGACTAATATTCTGTCAGCTGGAGACCACAGTATTAAGAGACAAGAAACTGATCCATCAGTATTAATGCTTGTAGGATTACAAGGGACAGGTAAAACTACCACCGCAGCTAAGTTAGCATTGCATTTCAGCCGTCAAAATCAATCGTCTCTCTTGGTTGCAGGCGATTTGAGGCGACCAGCAGCCATAGAACAACTGATAGCATTGGGAGATCAGATAGATATTCCGGTTTATTCAGAAACCGCGAAGAATGTGGCGCCTGTTGATGTAATTGAAAATAGTTTGCGAGAAGCTAAATCCATTGGTGCTAAATGGGTAATAATAGATACGGCTGGCCGTCTTAACATAGATGATAATTTAATGAGTGAGTTATCAGAAATCCGTTCAAGGATTTCTCCGATAGAAACGATACTTGTTGTTGATGGCATGGCCGGTCAAGATGCTGTTAACGCTGCACAGTTATTTCATGAACACGTGGTGCTGACAGGGCTCATAATGACAAAATTAGATGGAAATTCAAAGGGCGGAGCTGCGTTATCAATTTCAAAAGTTACAGGAGTGCCAATTAAGTTTACTGGTATCGGCGAAAAAGTTGACGCTTTGGAAGTGTTTCATCCCGATAGGATGGCCTCTAGGATTCTCGGCATGGGTGATGTATTAACGTTGATAGAAAAGGGTGAGAGGGTATTCCGTAAGGGTCAGGCTTTGGAATTGCAGAAGAAAATCCGGAAAGCGGAATTCGACCTCGGAGACTTTTTGGAACAGATGAAAGGGTTGGAGAAAATGGGGTCGATAGAATCACTGATGGAAATGATGCCTGGGTTAAGTGGAATTAAGAGAAAATTGGCTCAAGAATCGGTTAATACCGGTAGTATAAAAAAGATTCAAGCTATTATCCAATCCATGACTTTTTATGAGAGACGCAATCCCAAGGTTATAAATGGATCGAGGAGAAAACGAATTGCATTGGGCAGTGGTACCGAGCCGACAGACGTAAACCATTTAATGAATCAATTTACGCAGACCCAAAAAATGATGAAGATGTTTTCAAAAGGCAAGGGTGCTAAATCTTTACTGCGCATGTTTGGCTGAAGCTCAATTTCTAGTTCCGTTAGCTTGCTATCCGAATTTATTTAATTGGGCTATGCCGATAGTTTTATAGATCGGATAGGTCCAGGTTAGTGTGCCATTCTATAAAGTGGAGTTTTGCGACGTACCAGTCCTAATTCAGGGATATTGAAATTTGCAACAGTGATCTGTTTTGAGTAATAGAGTTGTGTCTGTGGTTGCTTAAGATGGTATTCTACTCAAAGTTACATGAGGAATAAGCTCTTGTCTTCCCTGAATAAACCCCAAAGAAACCACCTTAGAATTTATTTTATCGTGAAGTGCTTTTAATCTTGCGATGTCTCCTAAACTGCTTTCCCCTAACCAGCTTGGGCTATTGATATGAGGGAATCCTACGAGAGTGTTAAGCCTTTAATGGGAAAGAGATGAATTTATTGGCTGCGAGCTGAATCTAGTTTAGAATAGGGCAGAGTTTGCTTGGATCCGTTCTAGGCAAAAACAAGGTTACTGTGAAAATGTTCTGATTTAACCCAACGCGTAGGTGAATTGCATTCCTCATTTATACTCTAGCTAAATGTTGAGAGAGTACGAATCGCCGCCTCACTAGGAGGAATTGCCACAAACGGTCTAAGGACTCTATTCTCAGGTGCTATAATTAAAAGTATCCAGAATGCTATTACCTATACCGAATATCTTGTTAGCATTCTCCCCAAGTATTAATCTACTTTGTTCGGTGTTAAGGTCTGATTTTTCTATTTGAGTTAGGACCTTTTTGGGGGATACGACAGGATAGTCGCTGGCAAATAATATTTTCCCTGCCCCTACAAGTCGAGTTGTTATATCGAAAACAGCTGAATTGTAAAGGAGTGGCGAAGCAGCAGAGTCGAAATACACATTGGCGAATGACTGAGATATTTCTGGCATTAGAGAGTAAAACGGAAGCCCCCCACCCCAGTGAGCACAGATTATGATGTTATCTGGAAAGGAATCAATGAATTCCATCAATTTTCCAGGAGAGGTAGCACCTTTGCCACTGTACATGTGTCCCACTGGTTCAGAGCAGTGGATTAGAATAGGCAGCTCCATATCCCGAGCAATTTCCATGAAGGGGGCGATACTATTCTTGTTGGTAATATCGAAATTCTGAGTGTCAGGATGAAGCTCTCCGATTCCCTTCGCTCCGAGTCTAACGCACCGTTCTAGCTCATTGATGGATTCAGTCCCCCAAGATGGATCTACAGAGCATAGAGGAAGGAATCTGGTGGGATTTTGCCGAGCTTCCTCTAGTAAGTAATTGTTTGCCTGTCTGGCAACTTCTAAATTAGTCCAACCTATGCCTGCAATTATGGACATGTCTATTCCGTTCCTATTCATGGATGTCAGAAGATCCGATCCCGTAACTAGGCGTGCATTTGGATTGGAGAAAAGCGAGGAAAAGGTAAGATCAGTTTTAAGTAAGTCTGCCCGGACATTGTTGAAATAGGGTGGATATATTTTTGTATGAGAATCTATAATCATTCTGTATCAATTATACGTACACGTTGGCACTCTATCTAGACACTTAAAAATCCCATTGTTATAATCTGTTAGCGTTAAGCGATATGAAATCAGGTGTGCAGCAATTTATTCGAGAGAGTTAAGAACCGCGTTTATGAACAGTCTGAAGAGGGAACATCCCGCTATAATGCCTCTGGAAGTTGAGAGCCTAGAAACAGTATCTAAGGAACTCCGGAGAGATATTGTGTCAATGACTCACAGGGCGGCCAGTGGCCATCCCGGTGGATCATTATCAGAAATTGATATACTCACAGCTTTATATTTCAATGTTCTCAACATTGATCCTGAAAACCCCTATTGGAGCGATAGAGATAGATTTGTCCTTAGTAAGGCCCATGCCTGTCCTGGACTTTATGCCGTGCTTTCAAGAAGAGGGTTTTTCCCTCATGAGGAGTTGGCGACATTCCGTAAAATAGACAGTAGGCTACAGGGACATGCTCACACAAAAACACCCGGAGTGGAAATGAGTGGTGGATCTCTTGGGCAGGGTCTATCCTTTGGGGTAGGGTTAGCGTTAGGTGCACGATTGCGAACACAAGTTTGGGATACCTGGGTCCTAATTGGTGATGGCGAATGTGATGAAGGCCAGATTTGGGAAGCTGCTATGTCCGCCTCACATTATGGATTGAGTAACTTGAAGGCGATTGTTGATAGGAATAGAATTCAAAATGATCGGACGACCGATGAGGTTATGAAGCTAGAACCGTTGGTTGATAAATGGAGAGCTTTTGGTTGGAAAGTTTTTGAGGTAGATGGGCATGCTATGTCTGATACCCTAGCTATTCTGCATAGAACTGCACAGGAAAAGTCAGGGCCAGTAGTTGTAATAGCTCATACTGTTAAGGGGAAAGGAGTGAGTTTTATGGAGAACAACCCTGCCTTTCATGGAGCTGCGCCTAACGACCAGGAATTGATGCAAGCATTGAGAGAATTGGACTAAGAAGAAAAATGACAATTCCCTTTGAGAAAGAAGCCACGCGAGTAGCATTTGGAAAGGAACTATTAGAATTAGGGCGTAATAATCCGGACATAGTAGTACTAGGTGGCGACCTGAACAAGTCTACTAATGCTAATTTGTTTGGAAACGAGTTTCCGAGCAGGTTCTTTGATTTTGGTCCAGCTGAACAAAATATTATGAGTGTGGCTGCGGGACTGGCGTCAACTGGCTTGATCCCGGTCGTGACTACATTCGCTGTATTTGGGTTATGTCGCCCCTTCGACCAGATAAGAGTTGGGATTGCTCAAGCTAATCTTAATGTTAAAATAGTCTGCACCCACGCAGGTATAACCGCTGGAGAAGATGGAGCGTCTGCTCACGGTATCGAAGATATTGCTCTAGCATGCGCCTTACCTGGGTTTACTGTCTTGGCTCCTTCGGATTCAGTCGAGACCGTACAGGCCCTAAGAGCAGCTATTAAAATGCCGGGACCTTTTTATATACGTCTTTATAGGTCTGCAAGTCCGGTGATACATAAATCCGATTATAGGTTTAAATTAGGACAGACCGATTTACTCAGAAATGGCAATGAGGTGACGATTTTCGCCTCCGGGATTATGTGTTCGATTGCTTTGGAAGCAGCAGAAGAGCTTAGGCATCAAAATATTGAATGTCGTGTAGTCAATATACATACATTAGCACCCGCTGACGAAGATGCTATTATTAGAGCCGCAGACACCGGAGCAGTAGTCTCTGTAGAGGAACATTACAGGCATGGAGGTCTGGCTAGTATATTGGCCCAGATCTTCGCCAGGAAATTACCTGTCCCCATGGAGGTCGTTGCTTTAGATGGATATGCGGAATCAGGAAAGGCAGATGACTTGCTAGCTAAGTATCGTCTAGACGTTCCTGATGTAGTGGCAGCGGTTAAGAGAGTCTTAAAGAGAAAACAGAGCTACTGAATTCCTGTTTTCCTATTAGGGGCCGTTTACATGAGTCCGGGCATTCCCATTCCCCCAGTTATTGCCCCCATAGTATTGGATGCCTTTTCTTGAATTTTTGTAGATGCGTCGTTAAACGCTGCTAGTACCAAGTCCTGGAGCATCTCTATATCGTCGGCTGCTTCGTTATCGATGACAACAGACTCAACGATCTGTTTGCCGTTCATGATGATTTTTACCGCCCCTCCGCCCGCAGAACCTTCAACGGTCGCGTTGCCTAGTTCAATTTGAGCTTGTTGAAGTTTAATCTGCATCTGTTGCGCTTGCTTTAAAAAATTTTTATTCATTAGACGTTATGCTTTCTTCCTTTATAATCTTTCCGCCTAGAGCTCTTGCGGCACGTATCATCGGCTTTCCTAGTAGTGAAGAAGAGCCTGAACCATTTGAGCTTTCTCTTAGGGTCAACTTAATTTCGTATATATGACCAAGATATTTTTCCATTGCTTCGTTTACAGCACTCTTGCAAGTATATTCTTCTAGCTCAGCTTCTATGCGTTCCATATTTGATTTATGATTAAAGGGAAGGACCATTGTTTTTTCATCAAGAAATGGCTGATGACAATCCTTCAAAAGGGGACCTAGGTAGAAACGTTTGCCACGCTGTCTCCTTAGGTATTGTATGATGTTGTTCCAAGCCTCAGTTGGGATTGCACTATCGACAGTACGTGGTAACGTATCCGGTAACTCGGTACGCTTTGTTTGATCAGGCTCGTCTGAACTTTCCTTTTCTTGGCTTTGTGAAATAGGGTTTGGTTTTTGAGTCGGTGTTGCAGAGAAGTGTTTTCGTATCAATGGGGACTCTTTTTTTGCGGTGTAATGGGTCGGTAATGTATCGAACTCCGTAGATGTTTCTATGATAGCTAACTCCAAGGATAGTGAAGAGTCTTGATAAGCTCTAGGTTTTATGGCTCCAATATGTTTGAGACACTTGGCTATGCGATAAAGTGAAGTTTTATCAGCAATGCTGATCATGCTATTAAGGATATCATTGTCTACATCAAGAGTGCCTGTGGCACCAGATTTTATCATTAATAGCGTTCTTAGTAGTTCAATTGTTTCATGGTGGAGGGATTGTATATCGGTTCCGTCGTGAACTGCGATGCCAACCATTGTAAGGGCAGCTGGTATGTTCTCAGATAAGAGGTAGCTGACCAAATCTTTGGCGATTTTGGTGTTTACTAATCCTAGGTTTTCTCGCACGTTTTCTACACTAACATTTTGGTTGAACAGTACAGCGATTTGCTCCAGAAGATTCTCTGCGTCCCTCAGGCTTCCGCGCGCTGATCGTCCTATAAATTCCAGTGCTCTACGTTCTGTTTGAATATTTTCTTTCTCACATATGAATTCTAGTTTTGACACTATGTCTTTGGTTGTGAGTCTCCGGAAGTCGAGTCGTTGGCATCTTGAGATAATAGTGGCCGGTATTTTGTGAGCTTCGGTGGTGCACAAAATAAAAATAACGTGCTTAGGCGGCTCTTCTAGAGTTTTTAAGAAAGCATTCGCTGCTGCTTCGGTGAGCATGTGGGCTTCATCTACTATATAAACCTTGTAAGCACCCTGTGATGGTAAAAAATGGACTTTTTCACGGAGGCTTCGAATCTCGTCAATGCCTCGGTTGCTTGCGGCATCCATTTCTATAAGATCCAATGTCTTACCGGAGTCGTAGCTAAGACAGATATTGCATTGGTTATCTGCTTCTCCGTCAACTGGATTTAAGCAATTAAGTGTTTTTGCTAATACTCTGGCGCTCGTGGTCTTCCCAGTTCCTCTAGGGCCACAGAAAAGATATGCGTGGGATATGCGGTGTTGTTTTATAGTATTACGCAAGACCGTAACCACATGATCCTGCCCCGCTAAGGTGTTGAAATTCTTGGGTCGCCATTTGCGATAAAATACTTGAGAAGACATTTAATAATTCTACCAGTTATAGAGGACGTTTGCTCATACGGTAGGATAATTCAGAGCCGCATTATCCTACCGTATGAATTCGGATAATGCGCGTTCTTGGATTATCCACATTCGAGCTTTATCCGACGGATTTCCATGGTCGTGGCCCAGTAGATGGAGTATGCCATGTATGACTAGAAGAGCTATTTCATTCACAATATGAGAACCACTCTTTTTGGTGCTCCGCTTTGCCTCCGGGAAACAGATGAGTATTTCACCTATTGTCGGAAGTTGATCAGGTGGAAGTAAGAATTGCTCTATCTTGGTAGATTCGTTTTGAAGTGGATTGCCTTGCCATTCGGCGGGAAATTCTGACGAAAAAGAAAGGACATCTGTGACCTTATTTTCGCCTCTGTATTGATGATTAACTTTTCTCATTGTCCCGTCGGCGCAGAGGGAAATAGATAGATGACAAGATGTATTTGGAATTACTATATCTAAAACCAGGAGAGCAGCTTGTTCGATGTTCCACGTAGATACCTGAGAATCATAGGTTCTAGGTACGTAGATTTCTATATCTCGATTTAATTTAATCATAACAATAAGCTATATTTTATCGGTTGCTAGACTTAATAGTGAAGCCCATTAGGAAATTCACTAAATAGTTTTGTTTTGGGTGATTCTAATTGACACTCTTAGGCAACCGCTCTTAGAATGGCGCTACCCTGTACCGACGAGGGACTACCCATATTTTTTAGGAGAAAGCATTTGCTTTATCATGACGTAGTTGTAGTGGGGGGGGGATTTGCGGGAATGAGAGCAGCTTTAAGTGCTAAAGCTGCTGGCGCTAATGTCGGATTAATAAGTAAAGTACACCCAATGAGGAGCCACTCTTCTGGGTCTCACTCTGGGATTAATGCTTCGTTAAAACCGCATGATTCCTGGGAAGTCCATTTGCAAGATACACTAAAAGCCGGTGAATATCTCAACAACCAGGATGCCGTGGAGATTCTTTGCAAAGAAGCAAAAACCGAGATTGCTACTCTAGAGAATTTTGGGATGGTTTTTAGCCGTGATGAACATGGGTTTATAGATGTAACAAACTTTTCTGGTTCATCGATTCCTAGAACGGCTTTTTCCGGTGATTCTCTAGGACATATTCTTTTGCAGGTCCTTTATGAACGAATTGTTAGAGAGCAAATTGTCACATATGACGAATGGATGGTGTCTTCTATTCTCGTTGATAACGGAAGTTGCAGGGGTGTTGTGGCCAGGGAATTCAAAACTGGAGATTTGCATATAGTTTCTGGAAAGACCGTTATTTTAGCTACGGGAAATCTTGGTAAATTATATCAATTTAGCACTTGCTCCCTTACCGGCACAGGGGATGGCCAAGCACTAGCTTATAGAGCCGGGGCCTCACTTGTCGACATGGAATTCATCCAATATGCTCCGACAGCTATCAAGAGGCGCGGCATATTAATAACTGAAATGGCAAGAGCTATGGGTGGATACCTATTGAACAAGAATGGCGATAGATTCCTTAAATCGTATTCACCAGATCTTATGGAGTTGGCTCCACGGCACATTATAAATCAGGCAATATTCCAGGAAATCTCAGAAGGCAGAGGTGAGGGAGACAGTGTTTTTTTGGACATGAGGCATCTTAATAGAGAGATGTTTAGTGATCAACTTCGTGAGACCGAATATTTATTACGTGACTTAGAGGATTTGAATCCTGAAAAGGACTTAATTCCGGTACAACCTGCTATGCACAGACCTATTGGAGGGATTCAAACTGATACCAAGGGAGCTACAACCGTTCCAGGCCTTTTTGCGGTTGGTGAATGTTCGAATAATGGGTCACATGGCGCTGGTAGATTAGGTGGTAATTCCCTTCTAGATAATATGGTTTTTGGCCGTTTAGCGGGAGAAGCTGCAGCAGGATATATTAGTTGTGATTCAAGTAAAATAGAATTAGATAGAGTCTTTGGAAAAGAACAAGATAAATTTGGCGAATTATTTAATAGAGATAGTACCGATGAGCTGCCTGGCATGTTAAGAAGGGAACTTTCTAACATTATGGATGTCCATGTAGGATATAGAAGAGATAAATTAGGACTAGAAAATGCCTTAAAGCTGATAACCGAGCTTGCAGCTAGGACTAAGAAACTCGGCATATCCAACAAGAATGCTCAATTTAATATGGAACCACAGATGTTACTGGAGTTGGAGTTTATGATGCAGTTAGCACGAGTTATGGTAAGGTCTGCTTTAAGCAGAGAGGAAAGTAGAGGGGATCATAATCGAACAGATTATCCCTACACAGATAATTCTAACTGGTTGAAACATACGGTCGTTACACAAGTTAACGGCGAAGACAAACTACATTACACGGAAGTAGTGTCAACTCGATGGAAAGAGATGGAGGTGGAAAATGGAAGTCACTCTTAAGGTAAAACGATACGAATTCGGTAATGATCTTGGGTCTTCAGAACAATCATATACTATAGAAATTGATGGGCAAGATACCTTGCTGGATGCGCTTTTACAGATAAGGGATGAGAAAGATCCTACTTTGGGGTTTAGGGGCAGCTGCCGTTCCGGGTTTTGTGGTGATTGTACTATGACGGTTCATGGCAAGGGGGCTATAACCTGTCGGACTAAGGTCGAAGAGGCATCAAAAAAGTCCAAGGATGGTGTTATACCTATAGCTCCTATGAAACTGACCAAAGTAGTCAAAGATCTTATTTATGATGATGAACAATTTCATTGGGCTAAAATAAAAGCTACGGAACCCTGGGTAGACGTTGCTAGTACCGTTCCTGATCAAGACCAAAAAATATCTAATGAACAAGTGAAGGAATTAAGATTAGCAATGAGTTGTACTCAATGTGGTCTTTGCGATCAAGGGTGTGTAGTTTTAGCGATAGATAAGACTTATTTAGGCCCAGGTGCTTTGACCAAGGCTTTTCGTACTGTTCATGATTCAAGAGATACGAGATATAAGGAACGCCTGGATAGTTTAAGCGGTAAACGTGGTATGTGGGACTGTGCGCATTGTTTTGAAGCTAGTGAACATTGTCCGAAGGGAATCGAGCCTACAGACCGGATTTTCGATCTCCACGACAAAGTGATCAAGGAAGATTTGGGTGTAGGAGGTGCAAAAAGGCACTACAAGAGTTTTGCCGCATCAGTTAAGGCTGATGGTTGGCTAGACGAGGCTCGACTTGCCATAGAATCTGAGGGATTAGGGAATGTAAAAGGGATCCTCAGATTGATTCCTCTTGCTGTCAAGGCTGCACTGAGAGGGAAAAGGCCAATGCCATATTTCCTACATAAGAAGAGACCAGGGCACAAGAAAATCCGAAGCATTTTTGAGAAGTGGGAGGTAAAGAAATAATGAAATACGCTTTTTATCCAGGGTGTGTCTCTAAAGGTGGGACACCAGAATTGTATGAAGCTACCGTGAAAGTAGCAGAAAAACTAGAATTTGAATTGGAGGAAATGAGAGACGTAGGGTGCACTGGAGCTGGGGTTCTTAGTAGGGAGATTTCAGATCCAATAAATGCTCGAACCTTTGCTAAAGCAGAGGCAAGCAATTTGCCAATTATGACTATTTGCAGTACATGTCAGGGAGTTATGGCACAAGCCCAACATCGCTTAAAGGACGAAAAGTATAGGAACTATATTAATTCTGAATTTCTTTCAGATGAAGGGTTGGAATATAAGGGAACAGTAGAAATAAGGCATATGTTATGGGCAGTTGTCGAAGATTTTGGACTAGACAGGCTTAAGAATATTGTGGTGAGATCTTTGGAAGGATTACCAGTGGCACATTTTTATGGTTGCTATTTGAGGCGACCTCCAGAATTGATGGTACCACCAGAATTCAAAAAGACTAGGAAAACTGCTTTAGAGGATGTTATAGAGGCTTTGGGAGGCAAGGTCGTGAAAAGCTCTGGAAGAGGAAAATGCTGTGGATTTCCTATCTTGACTTCGAATGAAGATAACTCCTTACAAATGTGTGGAGATCATACTTTAGATGCTAAAGAAAAAGGAGCGGTCACTTTGGTAACTCCGTGTCCACTATGTCATCTTGAGTTAGATGGGAAACAAGCTGACGCGGCCGCATACCGTGGGGAGGACATTAACATGCCTGTTTTACACTTGCCTCAATTAATTGGCTTGGCTCTCGGCTTTACTGCGAAAGAAATGGCTATGCAGAGACATCTTGTGTCCACAGAGCCAGTTGAAATGGCCTTAGGATTTGAAGTGAAAGCCTAAACCATGTCTAATCGGTGCTGGTTATTTAAATCTGAACCTACAGCTTATTCTTTTGAAGACTTAATTAAGGATGAAGTGGCCGAATGGGATGGTGTTAGAAATTATCAGGCTCGTAATATGTTACGCGATGACATCAAAAGTGGAGACAAGGTTCTTTTCTATCATTCTAATGCTCAGCCGCTAGTCGTTGTGGGAACTGCTTTAGTAGTGAAATCAGGGTACCCAGATCACACAGCTTGGGATGTTCATTCTGAGCACCCAGACCCCAAGAGTACTCCAGATAACCCAATATGGTATATGGTTGATATTGTGCCTGATAAACTGTTTAGCAATTCTGTTACTAGAGTATCGATGATGAGAAATCCATTCTTGACGGACATGATACTGCTAAAAAAAGGGACTCGCCTATCAATCCAACCAGTGACAAAGGAAGAGTTTGAAGAAGTAGTTAGGATGAGCAATTCGATCCAATGACGGAAATAGCATCAATCAGGTTTTCACGAGGGGATGCAGCGGTCGTACTGAGTGCAAGATAGTTTGCTAGTGTTTGATAAGATGATCTTTTGGTTAGTTAATGGAGTGTGTTTATGCGAATACATACCCTAATTGCAGAGACCTTTATAGAAATAGATAACGACCTGCGAATAGCATTAGAGGGTCTTAAAATAGGTGAACTCGATTGGCGTCCCAGTAACGAGGCCAATTCCATAGGATTTACCCTTTGGCATCAAACACGAGCGGAAGACGTTTGGATCAGTGAATTTGCGCTCGGAGGACAACAAATTTTCGAACGGGACCGTTGGTCGGTGACGTGGAAAATTGCCTTGGCTGATACTGGATTCAATTATGGTAAAGATCAACTCTTCGCTTTTAAGATACCACCTATCAGTGAGCTGAATGAATATGCTGCGGCAGTAAGACTGCAAACTTTGGAATATTTGCACGGCCTTCGTCCATCCGACTTCGATTTAAAACCTGATACAGACCATCCTTGGAGGCAGGGATATACCATAGGCAGAATGTTTGGCCATGTACTTTGTGAATTGAGTCAACACTTGGGTCATATACGATACCTAAGAGGGCTTCAACGGGGATTAAACAACTAACAATGTTTTCAGATTGCATGGGCCCTACATTAGAGGCGTCATAGCCGGTTTGCACTACTAAATCCTAGGTCGTTTTTGAGGCCAGGCATGAAAATCCAAATCGCTATCAATAGCAATGCGGCTGACAGTGCGTTTACGCTTAGAGCTAATGTAACACTATTTAAAAGATTGGCCATGTATCCCAATTCCACAGCTCCTAATTGGCCTGTCCCGACGGCCAATTGTTGTGCCCCACTGATTCTAGAATGAAGATTGCTTGGAGAGGCCATAAGTATGATGCTACTCTGCATAGTGGAGAACCCTATTTGGAATAATCCAAGACAGAAGAGTGTAGCAAAAGACATGATATACCATGGAGATAAAGAAAATGCGAGAAGAGAGAGTGCCAACCCAAAAGATCCTAGCCAAAAGATTCTTCCATGTCGCTTAATTTTGTATCCCATAAATCCCATAATAAATGATCCTGAGATCTTGCCCATGCCATCCGCTGAGGCTAAAAGGCCCATAAGGCCTGGTCCTATATGAAGATGTTCCGCAGCGATTATTGGAATATATAATTGGTATTGAAATAATATATTCATAACAATAGTAGCAGTCAGAGTTGCCCTTATGGCCTGTGAATTGTATGCGTGAGTTATTCCCTCCTTAATACTTTGAAAAATTTGATATTCAGATCGCGCTTTGCGTTTTGCATCGATTTTGAGCAAGTAGGCACTCACAGCATTAACGAGATAAAACGCACAAAGCATGGCATATACGATCGTAGCATTATTCGTTATTTCAATTAATGTTCCTACTAATAATGGCCCTACAATCAGGCCGCCACTGAAACCGATATGTTCCAAGGAGATAGCTTGCACGAGTTGTCGCTTACCAACTATTTGAAAAAGTATTGCCCTTCTGCTGGTATTATCAAAGGATCTTGTGCCTCCTTTTAGCGCTGACGCCAGGAAAATATGCCATGGTTCTATAGAACCCAAGGTTAGTTCTACAAGGACGAATCCCATGGCTAGACTGCCCACAAGGTGAGCACCGATCATAATGTGTCGTCTATCTAATCTATCACCGAGAGCGCCTGCGTAGAGACTGAGAGCGCACATTGCTATTGTGCGACTAAGTCCAACCAAAGCTACCTGCCATGGCGATCCAGTCATTTGATAAACCAACCAACTACCGGCCAATATTTCGGCTAGTTCACCGGAGTTATTTATTGCCCCCATTATCCATAGGAACCGATAATTCCGGTTTCCTAACAGGGCGGTAAGCCTATGTTGTTTTCTTACCACCGGCTAGGCTTAATTACATGCGGATTAGAGAAAAGGAGTGTCAATTTCATCACCAAGAGAATAATAGCTTCCTCTTTCCGTATTAACTAACTGACTTATATGCCAATTAACGTAGGTTTTGGTTGTCTTGAAAAGACGATGTCACTACGTTGAGTGTATTTTCGCAAATAGTTGAGCTGGTTTAGATGACAAAGTTCAACAACTTATCTGGGACAAAAATAGTTTTCTTTATCTGGTGGTCGTTAATCAGAGGTTTGATTTTTTCGCTAGAGAGTGCTAATTCCATGGCGGTATCCAGAGATATTCCTGATCGGGATTCTATTTTGTCACGGACTTTCCCGTTGATTTGGATAACTAGGGTTATTCCTTCTTCTTTAGTCATGGATGGGTCCCATTGGGGAAAACATTGAGTGTGTATGCTGTAGGCCTGGCCATTAACTTCCCACAGTTCCTCTGTTATATGGGGTGCAATAGGGGCAAGCATTAACAAAACTTTTTCTACGCACTCTTGCCATAGAGATTGACTTACGGCCTTTTTCTCCTTTGCGCGACTTAACTCATTTGTCATCTCCATAAGTGAGGCGATGGCGGTGTTAAACTTAAACGAATCCATGTCTTTGTGAACCTTTTCGATTGTTTTATGGAGTTTACGGCGGGTCTTAGTTTCGTTAGCATTTAAGGGGAATTGTTTAACGTCTGTGTGGAAAAGGGTCCATAATCGATTCATCCATCGTGATACACCGTTGATGCCAGTGTCAGTCCAGTCTCCTCCTTGCTCCCATGGTCCCAAAAACATTAGATATGTACGTACGACGTCTGCGCCTAGTTGATCTACATAAGTATCGGGGGCTATAACATTTCCTTTTGATTTACTCATTTTAGCCCCACTGGCTATTATAGTCCCTTGATTAAAGAGTCGTAGGAAGGGTTCATCGAAAGAAACCAGCGATAAGTCACGTAGAACTTTGGTGAAAAATCTTGCATAGAGGAGGTGCATTACGGCATGTTCTGCTCCGCCTGTGTATTGGTCAACTGGCATCCAATCGTTCATTCTTTCCGTATGAAAAGGGCCCTCTTTGTAGTGTGGACTTGTAAACCGATACATGTACCATGAGGAATCTATGAAAGTGTCCATCGTATCTGTCTCTCGTTTAGCTTTTCCGTTGCAGATTGGACATGCTACCTGTAGAAATTCTTTATTAGTTGCAAGGGGTGATTGCTCGCCTCCTGGCTGGAAGTCTGCGTCGGGAGGAAGAAGTACAGGCAAATCCATTTCTGGGACCGGTTGAGGACCACAAGTGTCACAGTATATTATGGGTATCGGTGTGCCCCAGTAACGTTGGCGTGAAATAAGCCAGTCCCTAATACGATAGGAAATGGTCCGTTCTCCCCATCCATTTTCCTCGATGAATAATGCTATGGCTTCTTTTGCATCTTGTGATTTCAAATCGTTAAAACGCTCCGAGTTTATCATTATACCTTCGCCGGTATAGGTGATGTTTTCCTCACGACCCTCAGAATAGGGGGGTGAAATAACAGGAATAATGGGCAACTCAAATTTAACAGCAAAATCGTGGTCTCGTTGGTCATGGCCGGGTACTCCCATAACGGCTCCAGTTCCATAGGTTGTAAGTACATAGTCTGCGGTGTATATCGGGATCTTTCTTCTGTTAACATGATTTTCTGCGTACGTACCCAGGAAAACACCGGTTTTTTCCCTGTTGGTAGACATGCGCTCGATTTCAGTTTGCATGCGTGATTGTGCTAAGTACTCCTCGACCATAGGCCTCTGTTCGGGTTTGGTCAGCTTTAATACCAAGGGATGTTCTGGTGCTAAAACCATGAATGTGACACCAAATATAGTATCAATACGGGTCGTGAAGGTTTTGATCTCACTTTCTGCGAGATCTAAATGTGATAGGTCAAAACTGATATCCACCCCTTGGCTTTTACCGATCCAATTTTGTTGCATTGTTATAATGCGGGCCGGCCAGTGCACCAATCCACTGAAATCCAGGAGTTCTTCGGCGTACTGGGTTATCTTCAGGAACCACTGAGCCAGATCTCGATGGGTTACAGGAGTTTCGCAGCGTTCGCAAACACCGTTAAGTACTTGTTCATTTGCTAGAACTGTTTGACAGGAAGGACACCAAACTACAGGTGCTTTTGTACGATAGGCTAGGCCGTTTTTGAACATTTGAAGGAACATCCATTGATTCCACTTGTAATAGTCAGGTAGACAACAAATCACTTCACGATCCCAATCATAAATGGCTCCCATGGACTTAAGTTGGGACCGCATCCGATTAATGTTGTCCATCGTCCAGTTTTTTGGATGGACGCCTTTGCGTATGGCGGCATTCTCTGCTGGAAGCCCGAATGCGTCGAAGCCCATAGGGTGTAGGACGTTATACCCTTGCATTCTCCGAAAACGTGCGTGGGCGTCTGCTGGTGCCATAGCATACCAGTGGCCTATATGTAAATCACCCGATGGATATGGATACATTGTTAATTCATACCATTTGGGCTTAGAGTTAGGATCTTTTATTTGGTTGAGACCACGTTCTTCCCAAATGCGCTGCCATTTTTGGTCCATGCTTTTGGCTGGGAACTTTATTGCAACTCTACCTTTAATGTTCATTGTACTAGTGCCTGATACAGAGTTTAGGAATTGTACCATAGCGATATCGTATTGACGTTGACACTGCGGCGTTAGGATAAGATACTTCTGACTATAGGGTGAAGTTCGTTTTGAGGTAGACATATGAAGTTAGGTGTCATTTTTCCCCAAACGGAGATGGGGTCTCGTCCAGAGGACGCCAAAAAATATGCGGAAACTGCGGATTCTCTAGGATATAACCATTTGACGGTTTATGATCATGTTCTTGGGGCAGACATGTCCTATCATTCGAACTTGGTTGGCGCCGCGTATACGCTCGAAGATCAATTTTATGAACCATTGGTTTTGTTTGGCTATCTTGCGGCAGTGACTAAGAGGATCCAGTTGACCACAGGGATCATCATATTGCCACAGCGACAGACAGCATTGGTTGCTAAGCAAGCTGCTACTATCGATCTATTGACGGGGGGGCGACTCCGGCTTGGTATCGGGATTGGATGGAACTATGTGGAATATGAGGCACTAGGAGAGAGTTTTAGTGATAGGGGACGTAGAAGTGAAGAACAAGTAGCTCTTTTACGACAACTTTGGACTGAGGACAAGGTAAATTTTGAAGGGGAATGGAACCGGGTAACGCATGCTGGCATTAGGCCTATGCCGATACAGCAACCCATCCCCATATGGTTTGGCGGTAGTTCTGATCGAGTTTTGAAACGGATCGGTAGACTGGGAGATGGCTGGATTGCTTCCGGTAGGGATACAAGCCTTGATGACGAGTTTAGACGCAAGATACAGGTCATCCATAGACATGCAGAAATGGCTGGAAGAAATCCTAGAAACATTGGTATTGAAGGTTTTGTAGATGCGGATAGACCTGTAAAAGAACTTGTCCAAGCGGCAAAGAAATGGGAATCTTTCGGGGCAACCCATGTTAGTTTGCAAACTATGAATTGTGGGTTTGCAACCGTTGATCAGCATATTCAAATCATTACTAAGTTTAAAGAGGCTTTTGGTTAGTAGCATAAGAACCAGGGAATTATAAGGAAGAAAAGTGGGCACGAACTGGAAAGAAGAAATTATTAGTTATCCAGAAGGGCGTCTTCAGTTGTTCAAAGGGGGAGATGGCCCTCCACTGCTGATGCTACATGGTGCCGGTGGTAATCCAGGATGGTTGAACTATCATGAGGTGTTATCAAAATCGTTTACTGTATACGCTCCATCTCACCCTGGTTATGACCAGTCCGATCGGATCCCATGGATTGATTCCATACCCGCTGTTGCTCACTATTACCATGGCCTGATACTTCATCTAAAGCTTAAGGAGATAACGTTGTTCGGTTTATCTATGGGAGGCTGGATATCTGCTGAAATGGCGGCCATGAATCAAACCCCATTCAAGCAAATGATTCTTGTAGCACCTGTAGGGATGAAGCCTGAAAGGGGGCAGATAGCAGAGCTTTTCACTAGTCCGCGTGAGACCGTGCAAAACCTCCGATTTTATGACAAAACCCAAGTGGAAGATTACGAAAACACATTTAATCGCGAATTAACATTTGAAGAACAAAAAATAGAAAGAAGGAACCGAGAGATGGCCGCCTCGTGGTGTTGGCAACCTTATTTTTACAACCCCAATCTTCAATACTACCTACGAAAAGTTTCGTTGAAATCTTTGATTGTGTGGGGTAAGCAGGATTACATAGTGCCAGTGGAATGCGCTGATCTTTTCCATAGAGTCCTTGTAAACTCGGAAGTTAAAATTATTGATAGATGCAGCCATATGCCCCATGCAGAGAGACCAAGGGAGTTCTTAGATGCACTGACATCTTTTCTAAGGGCTTAATACGGTTAGATAAAAGGAGATAATATGTCGGTCCAGGTTTTTTGGTTCAGTGAAGAGCCTTACTCTTACGTAGATGAAGACCTCTTATCGAAACATCAGACAGAGTCCTATTTTACCTTGTCGAACAAACATTTTGACCCTGAAAAAGCTCACGGTCTCTACAAGAACTATTACGAGCAATATAGGCAAGCGGACGAGGTGGGTTTTGATGGTATCATGACTAACGAACATCACAACTCTTGGTGGTGTATGAAACCCTCCGCTAATATCAGTGCTGCCGCACTCGTATCGAATACCAAGAACACAAAGATTGCGATTTTAGGCAATATAATTCCAGTCACAGCGAATCCCGTAAAATTGGCTGAAGAAATAGCTATGCTCGATGTCATGTCTGGAGGGAGAATTATCTCAGGATTTGTTCGTGGGGGGCCGGTGGAAAGCATACATGCTAATTTGAATCCAGCGGACAACATGGAAAGGTTTCAGGAAGCCCACGACCTAATCATTAAGACTTGGACTTCAGAAGGGCCATTTAGATGGGAAGGTAAGCATTTTCATCATCGCATTGTTAACCCCTGGATGAAACCTCTGCAACAGCCACATCCTACGATATGGTATCCAGGAACGTCTAGTGTTGAATCTGTGGTCTGGGCTGCCGAAAGAGGGTACGCATACATGAGCGTAGGAAGCACCTATGAGGTTGCTTTAGCGACGAATAAATTATACCACGAGACCGCGGCCAAAGCCGGTCACGAAACGGGACCAGAACAATACGGATTTCTGATTAGAGCATGTGTGGCAGATACTGATGAAGCTGCATTTGAATTAGGACGCCATTTTATGTGGAATGAAAAATATCGCTTTCGGGGACCTATGGAGCATTTCGATCCACCAGGGTATAGAAGTAGAGAATCAGCTAAAGTTAACGCTAAAAGAATTCAGCCTGGTTTGGGGGGTTGGAGTTATGAAAATCTGGTGGAATTAGACCAGATTATAGTCGGTAATCCAGACACTGTAGTGAGAAAATTAAGGAAATATCATGAGGAGCTTGGAGCGGGTAATCTCATCATATACGGACAGGAAGGGCCTATGCCTCATAGAAGTGTTATGCGCTCTATAGAACTTTGGGGAAGAGAAGTGATACCAGCATTAAAGGGTTAGCTGAGGGATTGGTTCAATTAACATTAGATTATGCAACACATATCCTTAAAGATTGGATTGCTTATACCATGAGCAAGATCGTCAGAACTCTGGGAGTATGCTTGCTTTTGATAGCAGGATGGTTAGTGGGTATGAGTTTTGGTCGTCTCGGGTTCAACCTGCTCGTAATGATGGTTCCTATAGTGGAATTTGATTTCTTGTTCGAACGCCTTTTCAGTTATCTATGTGGTGGAATTGTTGTTATTTACATATTAAGGTACAAGAATACTTTTCGTTGGGATTAAGCCTGTAGTAGCTTGGCCTTATTCGATTGGAACACTTGCTTTGTGATCTTTCCCTGGTTTAACAATAAAGCCAAGTCTTTTATTTTACGTATGGCTGCATTTCTTGGCACCATCATGTGCTTAGGCAGAGATAGAATTGTGGTATCCACATGTTCTATAGAGGATATGCCGCTATATCCCATGGCCTCATCCAATTCAGTTCTTAAGATCGATAAAACCTTTCTTACCCCCATGTATCCCCCTATTGTTAGGCCCCAAAACAAAGGTCTCCCAATGAAAACTGCCTTCGCTCCTAGAGCCAATGCTTTCAATATGTCGGACCCGCTTCGTATGCCTGAATCTATATACAATTCCATTTTCCCCTGAACGGCGATCGATATTTCTGGTAGAGTTTCTATTGAAGACAGGGTTGTATCTATTTGTCGTCCTCCATGATTAGATACAAGTAAACCATCCACGCCATTTTCCATGCAGAGGGTTGCATCTTCAGCCGTGCGAATACCTTTAATGATCAGCGGTAGGGTTGTAAGTCCCTTTAGCCATTCTAATTCGGTGAACTCCAATGGTATATTGGGGGGTCGTTCCCACATATCCACTATTCTTGTCTTCGGTGGTAACAATCTACGAATTTTCGTTGATTTGAAATTACCGAGAGGTGCACCACCGTATTTGTGAAATTGATTCCTTAAATCACCTTCCATTGGGCTTGGTACGGGGCAATCTACAGTTAACATAATCGCTGCATACCCTGAGTCCTCTGCTTGTTTGACTAAAAGCTCAGTTAGTGCTTTTCCGCAGTGATAAAGTTGGAAAATTCTTGGATGGGCACCGATTTCTGCAACTTCTTGAAGAGAATAATCGGAGCTAGTACTAAGGGCCAATCCTGTATTCATATCTTTGGCTGCTTGGGCCGTGTCGAGTTCTCCATTTGGATGTACGAAGGTATGGCCGCCAGACGCTCCCAAAAGTATAGGCATACTTATAAAGTGACCCAGTATCGTCGTAGAAAGTTTTTTTTCACCTGTTTGGAGAAATGGCCTAGGTTGGAGTTTGATATCATTATATTGTTGTGTATTACGGTGCGTGGTTATCATGTCTTGGGAACCACCCTCGATGAAATCCCACACGTTATGAGGAATTAATGATTTAGCTTGTCGTTCTATGTCCTGCAAACTTAGTGGGCCTGAATTCATTGTTTTTCTATGCCAAGTAGTGATTCTCTTTTAGAGTCAAATTCGTTTCTAGAAATCAGGCCTTTTGAATGGAGATCAGCAAGTCCCCGAATCTCTTCTACATATGGAATTCGACTATATTCCATCTCTACAGGGAGATGTAGTATTGCATCATCAATTTGGTCAACTGAAGTAAAGCCGCAATACGCTAAGACTAGATCAAGTTCTCTATAAAGAATGTCCAGGACTTTTTCGACTCCGGCTTGACCGTTTACGGCAAGACCCCAGAAAATAGGCCGTCCTATTAGTACACCTCTGGCACCTAAGGCAAGAGCTTTAATAACATCACTTCCTCTGCGGATTCCAGAATCAAAATAGATCTCTGCTTTTCCGTTCACAGCGGCCACGACTTCTGGAAGAGTTTCTATTGAGGATAAGGTGCAATCAATTTGTCTGCCTCCGTGATTTGAGACTACGATTCCGTCTATATCGTATTTCACGCATAACGCGGCATCTTCAGCTGTTCGTATTCCTTTAATAACTAAAGGAAGGCGCGTAAGTGACTTAAGCCATGGTAATTGTTCGAATGTCAGAGGGATTGTTGGAGGCTTACCGTGACCCTCGAAAATGCCCGGATCAAGCCGTGAGGGGCCATTCGTTGCGATCTTATGGGAAAAATTTCCGCGATAGGTTTCTGGAGGAAGTTTCCAGTTATTTCGGACGTCCACTTCTTTATGACTTGGTATCGGTGTATCAACAGTTAGGCAAATTGCCTTGTAGCCAGAATCTTCGGCTCTTCTAACTAAGTCCTCGGTTTGTTCTCTCCCGCAATGAAAAAGTTGGAACCACAGAGGTCCTGAAGCTACGTTTGCCACTTCTTCTATGCTTTTCGTAGAACTGGTAGAAAGGCTCATGATAGTTCCAGCGGTTCCTGCTGCCTTGGTCGTAGCTATTTCACCATCTGGATGGACTAGAGTTTGACTTGAGGCTGGAGCTATCATTACTGGAAATCTTATTGCCTCCCCCAAAATCGTAGTTGAAAGATTCCTTTTGCGTACATCCCTGAGGAATCTAGGTCTGAGAAGTATAGATTCCAGCATTGAACGATTTCGTTTCAATGCTAACCCATCCTGAGATCCACCCGATATATAACTCCAGGCATTGTGTGGAACAGTCGATTTAGCCCTAGATTCAAAATCATATAGGTTTATTGGATCCAAAATGATGATACCTCCTATAGCCAAGGGTCATGATTGATCATAAATGTGGTATGAGGGTTAGTCAAACGTTCTGAATGTTATAGTACGCTGATAAGATTTAGATAAACCTGAAGCTGGCCTAGGTAGTATAAAGGTATTTCCCTGTCACAGATTGTTTGGTTTTAGCTATTGTTTCAGGCGTACCTGTGGCTATGACGCGTCCGCCCTTTTCAGCTGCGCCTGGACCCAGATCTATTACCCAGTCCGCATTTTTTATCATGTCAACGTGATGCTCGATTAACATTACAGAGTTTCCTGAGTCAACTATGCGATGTAAAACATTGAGGAGATGGTGGCAATCTTCGAAAGATAGGCCCGTGGTAGGTTCGTCTAACAAATATAATGTTTTCCCAGTGGCCCTTTTCGATAGTTCTGTTGCTAGTTTAACCCGTTGGGCTTCTCCTCCGGATAGGGTAGTGGCCGGTTGTCCTAATCGTATGTATCCCAAGCCAACATCTCTCAGGGTTTCTAATTTAGATTTGATTCGAGGGATATTCCTGAAAAAATCGAGTGCTGTGTATACGGTCATATTTAGAACATCCGATATACTTCGATCCTTGTAATGAATTTCAGATGCTTCCCGGTTATAGCGACTTCCGTAACAACTCTCGCAAGGAACGGTAACATTGGGTAGGAATTGCATTTCTATCTCCGTATATCCTTCTCCTTGACAGGCTTCACAGCGACCTCCTTTCACGTTGAAAGAAAACCTTCCAGCTTTGTATCCACGAGCTTTGGATTCTGGAAGCGAGGCAAACAGGTCTCGTATGAATGTGAAAGCTCCTGTATAAGTTGCCGGATTACTACGAGGGGTTCGTCCAATGGGTGATTGGTCTATATTGACAACTTTGTCAATATTTTCAATTCCGATCAGTTTGTCGTGTTTCCCTGGACGATCCTTTGCTCTATATATGGATTGTGCTAGTTTTTTGTAAAGTACTTCGTACATCAGGGTGCTCTTCCCGGATCCCGATACACCCGTAACGCATAGGAGCAGACCCAATGGGAAACTTACGTCTATACCACGAAGGTTATTTTCTGTCGTGTTAATTATTTGGATATGCCTACCGTTCCCGGGCCTGCGTATTGCGGGAATCGGAATGTTCTTGCGTCCACTGAGGTATTGTCCTGTCAAAGAAGTTTTACTCTCTAATATGGCTTTTAAAGACCCTTCAGCGACTACGTTGCCGCCAAATTCGCCTGCCCCCAAACCCATATCAACGATGTGGTCCGCAGCTTGCATAATTGCTCTGTCATGTTCCACTACTAGTACGGTGTTTCCTAAGTCTCTAAGGTGTTTCAATGTGTTTATGAGTAGTTTGTCATCATCTGGATGTAGACCTATGGTAGGTTCGTCACAGACGTATAGTACTCCAGTTAGCCCAGATCCTATTTGCGTTGCTAACCGAATTCTCTGGGATTCTCCTCCAGAAAGAGTTCTGGCCGCTCTGTTTAGCGTTAGATATCCTAAGCCTATGTTCTGAAGGAATGTTAAACGATCAATGATTTCTTTTAATATTGGTTTAGCTATAGCAGCTTCTCTTTTGGATAGGGACTTGAGTGACCGGCTCGAGGTAGTATCCGACTGTAGTTTATGTGACCATTCCAAGGTTTTTCTTATGGGATAACTGCAAACGTCCATGATATCCTGATTGTTTACTTTTACACCTAACGCTTCTGGTTTGAGCCTTTTGTTTTTGCAGGACTGACATGGTCTAGCCCTCATATATTTTTCAATTTGTGCCCGAATATGATTGGAATCTGTTTCCCGAAATCTTCTTTCAAGATTCGGAATGACACCTTCAAAGGTAGTTCTCCAACTGTATACTTTCCCACGGCGTGTTTTATGGCGTATTGTCATATATTCATGATCGTTACCGTATAAAATGATATTTAAATTTGAATCAGAAAGTTTTGATATTGGAATGTCGGTAGGAAAATTATATGTATTGGCTACAGATCCTATACGGCTTGTGTACCAAGAACTCATTGAGCCTGACCTAGCCCATGGTAAAACCGCCCCTTCTTCAAGGGTTAGGTCCCTGTTTGCTAAGACAAGATCTGGATCCACCTCTAATTTGAAACCTAAGCCAGTACACTCTCCACAAGCCCCGTGTGGACTGTTAAAGCTAAATGTCCTAGGCTCTATCTCGGTGAGGCTTGTGCCACAGCTGACACAGGCAAAACGTTCCGAGAATTCGATATCATTCTTTTCTGGGACAGATATTATTACTTGACCTTGGCCTTCTCTAATAGCGGTTTCGACAGAGTCAGTCAATCTGGTTATATCAGTCTCGGCATTAATGAGGAGCCGATCGACTGCAAGGTCTATATAGTGCCATTTTTGTTTATTTAGAAATAAATTTTCTGTTTCCTCTAATCTAATCAGAGCTCCGTTAACTCTTACTCGACTGAAACCAGCTTGTTTGGCCTTTTCGAAGATATCTTTGTGTTCTCCCTTCCGGCGTCTAATCTTGGGTGCGAGTATTGTTATCTGGGCAGTGTTTTCCATAGATATGATTGAGTCAACTATTTGTTGTATGGTTTGTCTGGAGACTGGTTTGTCGCAGTTAGGGCAGTGAGGTTTGCCCACTCTAGCGTATAGGAGCCGCATGTAATCATATACTTCGGTGACTGTGCCTACAGTGGATCGTGGATTATGGGAAACCCCTTTCTGATCTATAGAGATTGCTGGGGATAATCCTTCTATGTAGTCTACATCTGGCTTCTCCATCCTTCCCAAAAATTGCCTCGCGTACGCTGAGAGTGACTCTACATATCTTCTCTGGCCCTCTGCATAGATGGTGTCGAATGCCAATGAGCTTTTCCCTGACCCAGAAACTCCTGTGATTACAACCAGTTTATCCCGGGGGATTACTACGTCGATATTTTGGAGATTGTGTTGGCGCGCCCCACGTATAACAATGTTTTCTTGTGGCATAACTTGATTCTAGCACCTTTGGAATTGTTCCTACCAGACTTTCCCTATGATCCAACTTAACTTTATGGGTCCCAGTTTTCGACTATCTAAACTATCAGATGGATTGTCACCTAGAACAAAACATTCATCGCCATCCAGAAACCACATGAGATCAAGTTTCTGCGAATATTTGCCAGGTTCGAGGACTTGTAAAGAAGCAGGCCGATTATTAACAAATATGCGTTTGCATTTTAATTCTATGAAATCTCCTGGTAGACCGACTATGCGTTTCAAGAAAGTCATTTGTTTAATTCCAGGATGAACAAATATGACGACATCCCCTAATATGGGCTGTTCCGTTTTGTATGGATTCTGATTTATGGATAGGCGGTTTCCATCAGAGAATGTAGGAGCCATACTATTGCCTTTTACAGTTATACTCCTGAATCCCTTGCCCTGGAACGAAAGGTTTAACCCAGTAAGGAGTTGAATGATTTGTTTTACGAACATGGATGCAATATTACCAGCATATGGATGACTTAGGGCGCTTTAATGCAACGTTGGCAGGTTATTGCAAGTAGGATATACTGCATATGTAAAATCCAAATCTAAGGAGTAAATATGGTTTCGTTAAACCCAATTAACAGAGTGAAGCATTGGATAGTCCCAGAAGCATTCGTTTATGCTCACTGCGACGTTCCCTGTGGAATTTATGACCCGCATCTTGCCCAAATCGCGGCTCACACGGTGGTTAGAATGTCTACGTTAATTAACGATTTGGAACAACCTGGTGCTGATGCGAGCAAGGATAAATCTGCGATTTACGTTCATAAAATTTCTCGCATGACCACTGTTAAAGAGCATCATGCCGAATTGGTCAAACAAGAGCTACGTATCCTTTGGGCAGATTACTTTAAACCCGAACATATAGAACAGTTTCCAGATCTTCACGATACATTTTGGAAAGCCATGAAAGAGGCATCTGAGGCGAAAGTGCATCGTAATATAGAAGCTGCTAATGGGCTACGTGATGCTGTGACTAAAGTTGCTGAAATATTTTGGAAGAGTAAAGGTGCAAACCCAGTGCGCAAGGCTTCTAGGCAGACGTCAGGTGGAGAGATAGTTTATCCAGAGTAATGTGAGAAATCAGCACTAACGATTCGGTCGGATTTGGCAAGTCGCAAATTAAGAGTTTAGTTTTTTATGTCGCAAATGGTTCCTCGGGGATTGGATTTTCAGACGTGTGTGACTAACTACCTATCCCTGAGTTAACCATCTGGCTGCTTCTTTTGCGTGGTAGCTTATTATTATATCTGCCCCAGCACGTTTTATGCTTGTTAAGATTTCCAGAATTATGGGTTGGGCATCTAATATGCCAGCAGCGATTCCTGCTTTTACCATCGAGAATTCTCCGCTGACGTTATACGCAGCAATGGGATGATTATACGTTTCCATAGTTCGATTAATTACGTCTAGATATGCTAAGGCGGGTTTTATCATGATTATATCGGCACCTTCATCCACGTCCTGTTGTATTTCTCTCATAGCCATCCTCGAATTTGCGGGATCAATTTGATAGCTTTTGCGGTCACCAAAACTAGGAGACGAATCCGAAGCGGCTCTGAATGGACCATAGAATGAGGAGGCATATTTTGCTGAGTACCCCATTACAATCGTGTTTATATATCCGTTAGTGTCGAGTGCTTTACGGATTATTCCTACTTGTCCGTCCATCATCCCCGAAGGAGCAATAATATCAGAACCAGCTGATGCCTGGGACAGGGCTATTTCTCGATATTTATCGAGGGTTTTGTCATTGTCTATATTTGCGCCGTTAAGAATCCCACAATGACCATGAGTCGTGTATCCACACAGGCAGAGATCAGTTATAACTAGAAGGTTTGGATTAGTCTCCTTAGCAACTCGGACCGCTTCTTGGACTATTCCATGCCTGAAATATGCGGATGAACCTGATTTGTCCCTTTTTTCTGGTAAACCGAACAATAGTATTCCAGGGATACCTAAAGATGTTATTTCTTCTATTTCTTCTGGTAGGTTGTCTAATGAGATTTGATAGTTTCCTGGCATAGATTCGATCTCTGCTTTTATATTTTTACCGTGAGTCACAAAAAGAGGGAAAATAAGATCATTCACCGACAACGTAGTTTCCCTAACGAGATTTCGCATAGTAGGAGTTTTACGTAGACGCTGTAATCTGTTTTCTGGATATCCTGACATCTAAGTTTTCCTTCCTTGGAAATGATTTGTTAAAGCTGATATCAGTCCAGGAATGGTGTGTTTGGAAGCTTGAATATCAACCTTTAATCCCACTTTCTCTATTGTGCTAGCCGTAGAAGGTCCTATTGCGGCTATTAACGATTTCTCTATGAGGCTGTAATCTCCATTCAGTAATTCTGCAAAATTCTTCACGGTTGATGAACTGGTGAATGTAATGACATCAATAGCAGAATTCTCTAGAGTTGTTCTTAACATCATTCTTGAATTTTTGGGAATTCCAGTTTGATAGGTTATGGGCTGTTCTACTATTGCACCAAGGGTTCCGAGTTCCTCGGAAAAATCAGTGGGAGCAATGTTAGTCCTGGGAATTAATATCCGGTCTCCAGGAACTAATTTGCCCCTTAATGCGTTGCTTAGATATTTCGAACCAAAATTTTCTGGAACGATATCTGACAAGAGCCCAAAATTTTCTAAAGATTTATTGGTTTTTAATCCGACGCAGCAAATCTTAACTCCAGATAAATTTCTGGAATCTAACCCTAAAGATTTCATATGATAGAAGAAAAACTCTACGGCGTTAGCGCTCATGAATCCTATCCACTGATACATTGAAAGGTTTCTCATTGTCGTCTCTAATTCCTTAGACATTTGTGATGCTATAAAAGATATTGTCGGTACGTTTATAGGAAGCGCTCCCTCATGTCTTAATAGCATATCCAAGGTTCTTGGCTGGTGTTCCTGACGAGTAATCAGAATACGTTGACCAAACAGGGGTTTGGTATCAAACCATCGGATCTGATTTCTTAGCGCTACTACAGTGCCTATGACCAGTACAACTGGCGGACCCAGCATAGATTTAAGGCCCTTAGAGCGGATATTCTGGACTGATCCCGTAACTGTTTTTTGAAATGGTTCGGTCCCCCATTGTATTAGAGCCGCAGGTGTGGAAGGGGAAATCCCACCAGATATGAGACTCTCTATCACATTATCGATGACATTCCAACCCATAAGAACTACAAGTGTGCCTCCTGTTTTTGCCAAGGCGGCCCAGTTTATGGTTGAGGCTGATTTATCCTGAGATTCAATTGCACTGATTACCGTGAAACTACTCGAATGATCTCTATGTGTTAGTGGTATGCCGGCATATGCCGGTACAGCGATGGATGAAGTTATTCCTGGGACGACCTCGAATGGTATGCCAGCCATCTCGAGTGCTTGGATCTCCTCACCGCCCCGCCCAAATACGAAGGGATCACCGCCTTTGAGACGAACGACCATTTTGCTCTCGGAGGCTTGATCAATCATGAGAGTAGCGATATTTGCTTGTTTATCTTTTCCAGAACCCGGGGATTTCCCGACATATATAGTCACTGCGTGACCTCCAATCTCTTCTAGGAGCCGTTTGTTGATCAGACGGTCGTAGAAGACGACATCAGCTTGCCTTAGAAGGTTAAGCCCTTTAACAGTTATTAACTCAGGGTCTCCTGGCCCTGCTCCGATTAGATATACTTTTCCTACGACCTTATTCATTTCACCAAACCACCTCTAAGAAGATGGCCGGCACCCATATTTATAAGGGTTTCATAAACTTTTGTTGCTACTTTGGTGGGATGGTGAACCATGCCGGTTGTTGTGGCTTCGAAAAAATCGCGTCCGCTGGTTGCACCAATGAATGCGTGAATATTCAATTTATCGCCATCAATTTGTGCGTATGCAGCCGAAGGCTCAGTACATCCCCCTTGTAATAATTTAAGAAAGGCTCTTTCTGCAGCAATAGCTACGTGGGTATCAGGGTCATCCAAAACGCTTACAAGGTCTTTTAACTGATCATCTAGGGCCCTGACTTCAACAGCTAATGCTCCCTGCCCTGGGGCAGGGATAAAGTAGTTTGTTGGTAAATATTCAGAAACCGAGTTTTCTAATCCTAATCTGATTAATCCGGCAGCTGCCATAATTGTACCGTCAATCTTCTCTCTGCCTACCTGATCGAGCCGATTGTCAATATTCCCTCGTATAGGGATGATCTTGAAGTCTGGGCGATATCGTCGCAAAAGGGCCACTCTCCTAGGGCTGCTAGTACCTATAATCGCATTTTCTGGCATATCGGTTATTTTGAGGTTCCATCGATTAATAAGAACGTCTCTTGGGTCTTGTCGGGATGTTATTGCTCCTATGGTCAATCCTTTTGGGAGTTCTGGTGTCAGATCCTTGGCACTGTGAACGGCCAAGTCTATTTTTTTCTGTAGTAAAGCGGACTCGATTTCTTTCACGAATACCCCCAAACCCATCTGGTCCAGAGGAGTTGTGGGCAATTTATCCCCATTGGTTCGAATTATAGATATTTCTATATCCTGTTTAGGATATGCATCCTTGATTTTATCGATTATTTGACGAGTTTGCATCAGTGCCAATTTACTTCCTCTGGTTCCTATTATCAGAGGTTTCATGATGTTGATTCCTGGGATAGAGTTTTTATGATATTGGCTTTTGCTTCCTTTTCCCTGCCGTTTTTTATCATGGATAAGAGTTCAGGTGTAATCAATTTCTGCCAGATATCTGGTTTGACCTTCCACCCATTTAATTTTACTTGCTTGCGAATTTGTGAAAGTAATGGGGCTAGATCCGCGTATTCAAGCAGTGGGCTTTTCGTTAGAAGTTCCCTGAATTTTCTCGCTAATGCTGGACTTGTTCCATTAGTTGATATAGCGAGAGTCACCTGTCCTCTCCTAACGATAGCTGGCGCAATAAAATTGCTTAAGAGGGGATTGTCTACGGTGTTAAAAAGAACCTTATTAAGCTCGGCTTCCTTGCATATCATTGTGTTAACCCTAGCTGAGTCTGTCGCGGCTATTACTAAGAATGCATTCTCTAGATCGCCGGACTGGTAGATACGAGATTGCCATGAAATTTCCCTGTTTTGTGCCCAAGACAGTATTTTAGGCGTGATTTCAGGGCTTATTACTGAAATTAGGCATTTATATTTGAGCAGCTGGAAGATTTTGGCTTCAGCTACTTTGCTGCCTCCAACTACTATGCAAAGCCGATTACTAATGTCCAAAAAAGCAGGATAGTACGACGTCATTAGCCTAACCTATAGGGCCTATATTACTACTGTGTATTGTACCGAAGCCCATACCTCTACGTATTTTAACAGAAAATTTCAATTGATCGCTTTTGGGCTATGTAGCAATGTATTATTGTGATTATATGTTGCCTTAAGAGGTTTTTCCTCGAGGACTCTATAGTAGATTATTATGATCGTCTCTTCTGTGAAGGCATTTGATTGATGCGATACCTTTACTATTGATATACTTACGTGAATAAAATCTTATCCAGAGATCCTTCCTTGAATACTCCTTTAACTGAATATGAGACTGTGATTGGGCTTGAGGTGCATGTTCAACTTAAGACCAAAACTAAAATGTTCTGTAACTGCCGAGCAGACTATCAGTATGCCCCGCCGAATACGTTGGTATGCCCAGTTTGCCTTGGCATGCCTGGAGTACTACCGGTTGTGAATCACAGGGCTGTAGAGCAAACTATAGCATCTGGGTTGGCTTTGAATTGTGAAATATCGGAAAATACAAAGTTTGATCGTAAGAACTATCCATATCCAGATCTGATGAAAGGATTTCAGATTTCCCAATTTGACATGCCTATAGCCAAAAATGGCCATCTAGAGATCGAGTTAAATGGGGATAAGAGATCTATAGGGATAGAGAGAGTGCATCTCGAAGAAGATGTGGCAAAATTACAGCACGTAAACAAGGATGGAGAAGAAAGTTATAGTCTGGTAGACGTCAATAGGTCTGGGGTGGCTTTGATGGAAATCGTGGGCGATCCTGATATCCGGTCTCCCGAAGAAGCCCGCCAATATCTTATCGTATTACGATCTATACTTCAGTGTATTGAAGTGACCACTGGCAATATGGAAGAAGGAAGTCTGCGTTGTGATGCCAATATTAGTGTCAGGCCGAAGGGTAGTAAGCATTACACTACACGTACAGAGATAAAAAATATGAATAGTTTCCGGTCGGTATATGATGCACTTGTTTACGAGATTAAGCGTCAAATAGATGTTGTAGAAACAGGCGGGCGAGTTATCCAAGAAACGAGAGGTTGGGTAGAAGATCGGGGCGTAACAGTCTCACAACGTTCAAAAGAGCAGGCTCATGATTATAGATATTTTCCTGAACCTGATATTCCACCAATGACTATCGATAGAGGATGGATTGAGACGATCCTTAATCAACTGCCAGAGTTGCCTACTGAAAAACGAGATCGATTCGTATCTCAATATCATTTATCTCGATATGATGCTGAGCTTTTGACTATGTCAAAAGGAATGGCAAGCTTTTTTGAACAAACAATCCAGGGAACCAAACCAACTTGTGCGGATCATGTGCAGCGCAGTAAATCTGTTGCCAACTGGCTGCTCGGAGATCTAACAAGTTGGTTGCATCAAAACTCCATTACTATAGAGGACTCTAAAATTAAGCCGTCACATATAGGTGAGTTATTAGATATGCTAGAAGACGGTATACTCACTACCCCGCTGGCAAAAAAAGTCCTGGCTCACTCCTTCGCTAATTCGATTTCTCCGTTGCAGTTGGTTCGAGAAGGAGGATATGAATTGATCGGAGATACCTCCGTGGTTTTAAAAGCTGTAAAGGACGCTATAGTTAGTAATCCAAAGGCTGCAAGTGATTATCGGTTAGGCAAACAAACGGCGGCCAAATTTCTTGTTGGACAGGTCATGCGCATAACAAAAGGCAAAGCTGACCCTGTGGAAGTGAGTGCATTGGTTGAGCAAGAACTAAAGGTTATATACGAGGTGTAATTGGGAAGCGCAATTCAAATACTACAAATATCGGTATCGGTTATATTGGTCATTGTAATACTCATGCAAGTCAGAGATTCGGGGGCTAGCCTTTTTGGCTCTTCTACTACCGCGTTTCGAGTTAGAAGAGGTGTCGAAAAAGCGTTGTTTCAGTTAACCATTTTTCTTTCGACTGTTTTTGTTATCGTGTCTATCTTAAGCGTTAGGTTATCCTAACCAATAGATCAAATCGGGCTTTGATCACTCTATTAACTGATTTTGGATTGACGGATGGCTATGTTGGGCAGCTAAAAGCAGTGATTTTAGCAATAAATCCCATGGTTAATATAGTCGATCTAACTCATGAGATTGAACCTTATAATCTAACTCAAAGTGCATTCCTTTTGTCGAAAATCTCAAGGCAATTCCTGCCCGAGATAATTCATGTTGCCGTAGTCGACCCATGTGTTGAGTCTACCAGAAGACCATTGCTTGCTGTAACTCCCAAAGGTTTCTTTCTAGCACTAGATAATGGAATATTAAGCGGAGTATTTTCCGAACGATCTGGACTGTCTAAGGTGTTTCAAATAAATAATGAGGCATATTGGAGACATCCAGTGAGTTCGACTTTCGACGGTAGGGAGATATTTGCTCCTGTTGCTGCTCATCTTTCCCTTGGATTGGATCCAGAAAAGGTGGATGACGAGGTTAGAGATCCGATTTGTCATCCCATTAATAAGCCAGTTTGGGGCGATGGTAGATTGCAAGGTGAGATAGTCCACATTGACCGATTTGGTAATTTGATTACTAATATAGACCGTGAGCTAGTGAATCACAGACCTTCTTTGTCAGTGGGTGACAAAAATGAAGTCATCATGGGCCTGGGGACGTTTTATTCCGAAGCTGAAGGGTTGATGGCCTTGGTTGGAAGTTTTGATACATTAGAGATTGCTCTCAATCATGGTAGCGCGGCCCAACACCTGAAGGCACGTGTTGGCGATAATGTTAGTGTTTTAGATGCTTTTTAATCACCATTTATGATTTCTATCGGACAGATGATTCTCATTACATCTCCAGTGGGACCATTGTTTTGAGCACCTGGGAAAAATTCTACTTCCGCGATATATGTTCCAATTGGCACTTGTGTAGGAACATCGTCGACTGGAATATTAAGGTCCCATATAACAGTTCGTTCAAAGGTTTGTTCGGGTTGCATGATTCCTAAGGTAATACCATCAAATAAGGGGGTAGTATCATCGTCTGAAAAGAGGTCAATTCCGCTTGTGCCTTTGGACTGGTTTTCAACGATGCGTATGTATATGTCTGGATCGCCTACTGCCCACATTGTATATTGTTGCTCTTTCGAAGATAGGTTTTTAATTTTGGCCTTAAGCCCAATTGTTTCTCCAATTGAAACTTTGTCTGTCCGAATCCACAGGTCAAGTTGAAACTGTCCATTCCACTCTTTTTTTGCTACCTGATACCAATCACGAGTTTCTTTTTGTGAAGTTTTTGTAAGTAAAGGAGTAACTTGGTTAGGATTGGCCTCGATTCCGGGAGCATCGTCAATAGTAATGGGTAGGGTAGTTTCAGTTGGAGAAACGATTGTGGGACGCGACTTCAAATCCTGCCTTGAACACGCTGATAGCAACACCAATAGTGTAATTAGGATGCTTAGACTCAACTTGACGAAAATCATTTTATTCATAGGCGTTTGTTTTGATATTAAGATTACATTACTGGCCGTGGCGGATATTTCTCTAGCCACCAACGAGCTATTTCAATTCGTTTAGCAAACCATACATCTGGTTGCCCTTTGACATATTCGATGAACCGTCTCAATTCTATTGCTCTAGATGGCTTACCAATAATCCGACAGTGTAAGCCTAGCGACATCATTTTGGGATGTGTGATTCCTTCTTCGTACAAGAGATCAAATGTGTTCTTTGCCGTCTCGAACCAGTCTTTGGGTTGGGACATATCTCCGCGCCATAATTTGCTGTCATTGACTTCTAGTGAATAAGGTACTATCAGCCAATCTTTTTGGTTGACAGTGGTATAGAATGGGAGGTCGTCATTATATGCATTGCAATCGTAGATGAATCCTCCCTCCTCGACGATCAATTCCCTAGTGTTTATGCTGGGACCATAACGGCAATACCAACCTAGTGGGCGTTCTCCTGTAGTTCTCCTTATTGATTCAACTGCTTGATGGATAGCTTTTCTTTCTTCTTCGCGGTCCATCTTAAAGTACTCTTCCCATCGATTACCATGACCGAACACTTCGTGTCCGTATTTTACTATTGCTGGACCAACAAATGGATTGCGTTCCAATGCCAACGCACAACAAAAAAAAGTCGCACGAACCTTGAGTTGGTCAAATATGTTGAGAATACGCCAGATTCCCACCCGACTTCCGTATTCGAAGAAGGATTCGTTAGCCAGATCTCTTTGACCTGACGGAACAGGTGAAGGCGACTCTCCTGTCGTCTCTCCTGCCGGATCGCCATCCAGTATGGAATATTCTGATCCCTCCTCGTAATTTACCACTAATGAGACAGCAATTCTTGCCTTGTTTGGCCACTCGATTGCAGGTGGGTTAGGTCCGTATCCTATTAAGTTTCGGCTTTGCATATACTCTCCTGTATTAAGGCCTGGTCTTTTGTGTGTTCCTGGATTGCCATACCTGAATGCTGCTCTCTTAGATTACTATCTTACCAGGATTCATGATATTGTTGGGATCAACTATCCTTTTTATTCCCCTTATTGTATTTCTTCCTATACCGAGCTCTCTATCAAATAAATGTTGGAGTTTGCCCCCAACTTCATGGCAATATATCCATGATATAGCCTAGATCTTGGGCTAGAAGCAGAGACATGTCGATTGCTGTGGATAGGTTTCTTTGAAGAGTACTACTGTCCGCACTAACCACTATTGAATAGAATTCAGGGTTTGTCCATATAGATCGTTCGATTGCGTTTATACTATTAGCTTTAAATATATGATTAGATTCCCTTCTATATTGCAGGACGCGTGATATAGGTAAGGCTAGGTGTAAATAGTCGATAAATGGTTTATTTGATAAGGCTGCATTTAAATCTCCTAGAATAGTAGCAGCCTCTGTAGTAGCTGGTCTGTTGTGAATGTTTATTGATAGAAATTAGTTTATGTTACTATCCTATATACTTTTCTTGTGCTATTTGGCCTTATCAGGACGTCGGCTGTTTTATTTAACAGATGAATAGGACTGAATGGTCTATGGACTTCCAATTCGTCGTCTGATTTGAGTCGGAGTTTTGTCGGGTCTAATGTGAACCTGTCTTGTCCCAAAATGTTTATCAGCTCTGATATGCTGTTCCGACTGACTAAGTCAAGTGTGTATTATTAACCCAGGAATATTATTGGAGTTTGCCTTTCTTCATTCTTATGCTACTTCCAACGCCAACGTGAACCGTCAGGGTTATCTTCGATTATTAGGCTTAATTTTGCTAATGTATCCCTAATCAAGTCGGCCAAATCGTAAGAATTAGCATCCCTCAGTTTTCTCCGAATCGCGACCAGTGCATCCATAATAGAATCGAGATTGTTAGAGTCTACCGAAGCAATCAAGTTAGATAATCCTTGATCATTAACGGGTTCAATCATTTTTGACATCTGTTGATATAGATCGAAAACCTTATCTTCCAGGCCGGCGACATTGCCTGTTGGTTGGTTAAATTTAAATCCAAGAATTTCCCCTATTTGTTTTAGCATTTTCTGGGCTTCACCAACAGATATATTGTTTAAATGAGCCCTATTTATTTCGTGAGCTAATTCAAAGAGAATAGCTACGGCTTGGGGCGTGTTGAGATCATCGTTCATGCTTTCAATGAACTTACTTTCGAATGGGCTTGAATCCAGTTGCCCGAAGTCTGTATAAGGATTGATGCGAAGGACAGCTAGTAAACGGTCCAGTCCTTTGTCTAAATTAATTAGGCCCTGATCACTATAATTCAGTGGACTGCGATAATGAGCTGAAAGAAAAAACAGCCTGATTAAGTCAGGTTTGTATTTATCTAGTGCCTTGCCAATTGAGACTAAATTGCCTATTGACTTGCTCATCTTCTCGTCTTGGAGATTTAGAAGTCCATTGTGAACCCAGAACCGTACGAATGGTTTTTTATCTGTAAATGATTCACTCTGGGCCAACTCGTTTTCATGATGTGGAAACACCAGGTCCAACCCACCTCCATGTATGTCGATGGTTTCGCCCAAATTATCCAGGCAAATTGTGGTGCATTCTATATGCCAACCAGGGCGTCCATTTCCCCACGGACTTTCCCAAGACGGTTCCCCGGGTTTTGCAGCTTTCCAAAGGGCAAAATCCATTGGATGACGCTTTTGTTCTGAGATTTCAACCCGAGACCCAGCTATCATGTCTTCTAATGACCGGTTGCTTAGTTGGCCGTAGTTATTATATTTTCCAACGCTAAAATAGACGTCACCACTATTTGCATAAGCATAATCCTTCGCCACAAGCTGTTTAATTATCTCAATGATTCGCGGAATGGCTTCTGTTGCTAATGGATATTTGTGCGCTGGAAGAACATTTAGTCGTTTCATGTCTCTGATGTATTCTTGTATGTAGCGTGTTGAGAGCTCCTTGTAGGAAATCGATTCTTCTTTAGCTTTAATAATAATCTTGTCATCAATGTCGGTGAAATTTTGGACGTGTTGCACCTCAAATCCTGCGAATTCAAGATATCTACGCAGTACATCAAACGTGATTGTACTCCTCGCATGGCCCACATGTGTGGTCGAATATGGAGTTATGCCACACACATAAAGTTTGACTTTGTTATCTTTAGTTGTAAATTCCTTCAGTTGTCCGGAGAGAGTGTCTCGAATGTACATCATAGCTTCTCTATCAGTACTATTGCGAGAACTGCTATTCCATCTTTCCTTCCTATAAAACCAAGCCAGTCTGTGGTTGTCGCTTTCAAACTAATGTTCTCTATGGGAGCATTAAGGGTTTGAGATATCCTTTTTCGCATTTGGTCAAGATAGGGCTGCACCTTGGGTTCCTGGGCGATTATTGTAGCGTCTAGGTTAACTATCTTCCATCCGGAGTCTAGTAGCAAAGTCTCTACTTTTGTTAACATAGTGATGCTTGATATACCTTTAAATTGCTCTTCGTCTGACGGGAAATGTGTGCCTTTATTACCCAATCCAGATGCTCCAAGTAAAGCATCGATTATGGCGTGCAGTAGAGCATCACCGTCACTATGCCCGTCTAAGCCTCTGTCATGAGGAATATCCGTTCCACCAAGGATGAGTTTCCTGCCCGTGGTTAGTCGGTGAACGTCGAAGCCTTGGCCTACTCTCACGATTTGCTCATGCCTCTAATATTATTTTGCAATATCATTCGGGCTAAAACTAGGTCTTCTTGCGTAGTTATCTTGATATTAGAGTAAGAGCCCATAAAGATTTTAACAGGCAGACCCAATGTCTCTATCATAGAACTGTCATCTGTGAAATTTTCCTTGTAAATAGAATGAGCTTTGTTTATCAGAGAAGATTCAAAAAGCTGGGGTGTTTGTGTAGCCCAAACCGTTTCACGTGGGGGAGTTGAAGACACTATTTGATCAGTGGAGATGATTTTAATAGTGTCCTTTGATGGTATAGCAGCCGTTGCGGCTCCCATATGCCTGACTGCATCCATGCCACGGTATAAAAGCTCAGAATCAATAAAAGGCCTAGCTCCATCATGAATCATGACCCATGGTGTACTAGATAAAGCATCTAGTCCGATTTTAACTGAGTCTTGTCTTCGGAGTCCTCCTTTGCATAATTTAGTTAATTTTGGCCACTGGAATTTTGAAGCCATTGTATATCCTTCTAATATTAGATCAGGGGATAGCACAAGGACTATTTCACTTACAAGTGGGAAATCATTTAGCACTGTCAAACAATGGGCTATTAACGGTCGATCTTCTAATATGGCGAATATTTTGTTTACGCCAGACATCCGGAGACTTTGTCCGGCTGCTACTACCACTGTTCCAACCGGTCCTAATTTGGATATATTGACGATATCTGTCATTAGGAAACGTTTCTGGGCTGCGCAAATATAATTCTTCCTGCAGAGGTTTGTAAAATTCTAGTGACGTTCACGGAGTGAACCGTGTCCATAAATTTGCGTCCACCTTCCACGACCACCATGGTTCCGTCGTCTAAAAACGCTACCCCTTGACCTGATTCTCTGCCTTCCTGAACTATGTGTACACTGATTTCTTCTCCAGGTAGTACGATTGGTTTTAAGGCATTGGCCAGTTCGTTAACATTTAATACAGAGACACCTTGAAGTTCGGCTACTCGGTTCAAATTGAAGTCAGTTGTAAGAATGCAGGCTTCCATTTTTTTAGCCATGCTGACTAGCTCAGAATCCACCTCGACATTGCCCAGCAATTCGACATCCAAGATGGTGATTGGCAACTTTCCCTCGCGTTGGATTTTTGCCAGTATTTCCAATCCTCGCCTGCCTCTAGTACGCCTAAGTGGGTCACTAGAGTCCGCAATATGACGTAATTCATCTAGAACAAAGCTGGGAATTATGAGAGATCCTTGTACAAAGCCAGTTTGGCTTACATCTGCGATTCTTCCGTCAATGATAGCGCTAGTGTCGACTAAAATGCGAGATTTATAGTTGGTTGGATCTACCGAGTCAGACCTATTGCTATTGTTGGCCGGAAAAATACCACGAATGTCTCGCTCTCGTTGGACACCTAGAGCGGACCCCAAGGCCCCAAGCGAAAGGAGAATTGTTAGAGGAATGGCCCAAGATTTCCAGCCTTCTAGTTGGATGAATGGGATAGAGATTAGGGCTGCGAGCCCAACTCCTACCATCAGACCTATAGTCCCGGCAACAATTATTGAGAAGGGTATACCATTAAATTTGTTCAGTAAGACTTTGAAGGGAAGGAGAGTGATATATGGCCCAAAACTTGCCCCAAAAATACACCCTGCGACAGAAAATACAGGACTCCAGGGCAGGTAGTCTTGGGACGCAACAGAGGCATCCGCAATCAACCATCCGATTAGTCCGAATAGAACTAAATTAGCTAGTCGGCCAAGCAATTCTGTGGAGCTCACTCTCTCAATACATTTCTTCAGGCGACCTAGCTAGGAAGCGGTTTAGGCAAAATAGTGCTACTAGGTTTGCTAAGTCAATCTGTTAGAACGCTGTAATGAAACCTTATGTATGGATCTTAGCATAACATATTGATATATGTATAAATAGTCACATTCGTTGAATTGGTTATATAGAAGAAATGAATACGTCTTTTAGGGTCTTGACCTAAGAGCAATTATCGAGTTTGTTGTGTTTTTTAGGGCGCAATGGTTTGGGTTTTACAGTTTTGAAGGAGAAGGAGTTATTTTTTACGGTGACAATCACATGATTTCCGCACACTAATTCACCAGAAAAAATCTTCTTGGCTAGGGGGGGCATGTGCCTCTGAAGAGATCGTCTTAGGGGTCTAGCTCCAAATATGGGATCATATCCTTCTTCCACCAGCCAATCCAAGACCTCATCCGTAAGTTCGAAATTTACTTTGTGTGGGTCCAGTCTGTCTTGAATTTCTTTTGTCATCAATTTGGCAATATCCATTATTTGGTCTTACCTCAGTGAGGTAAAGACAATTATTTCATCCACTCGGTTCAAGAATTCCGGTCTGAAAGTCTGTTTTAGAGACTGATGAACTGATTGCTTTAACATTTCTTCATCAAGTGTTGGTCTGTGGCGGTCAGTACGAAATTCCACGGGTTCTTGAGCCAATTGATGATTTGCACCGAGGTTGCTAGTCATAATTATTATAGGATTTCGAAAATCCACGGTTCTACCCTGTCCGTCAGTTAAATTGAATGGTACGATATCGGAGATAGAAAAGGAATTATCGTGGATAGACAATATTGGTATCAGAGTAGATCTGTTATCTGGTGATGTGCTAGTAGGGTGATAAATTAGTAAATGTATAGGAGTTATTCAAAATGGGTGTAATGGTGAGGGTTCCTACACCTCTTCGCAAGTTGACCGCTGGTTTGGATAAATTGGAGGTAGATGCTACATCGATTTCTGGAATGATTAACCAGCTCGAAGCAAGTTACGCTGGTTTCCAAGAGAGGCTTTTGGATGAGGCCGGAGATCTACGGTATTTTGTTAATATATATGTCAATGGTGAGGATGTTCGTTTTCTGGACGGACTGGAAACTGTTGTGAAGACGGGGGATGAAGTTAGCATCGTACCTGCGGTTGCTGGTGGAAGCCCGAGGTCAACTCACTCAGTCAGGGGGCTTTGACCTCTACTAACTTGCCTATCCTTCTGGGCTAACCTTGAGGGCTCGTGTGTGGTCTTGTAATTCCGAAGGAAATCTTCCGCGAAATTTTCGAATGTATTGGCTGCGATATGTGAGCGCATTTCCTCCATTAGCTTTTGGTAAAAATGCAAGTTATGTATCGTAGCTAATCTTAAACCAAGTAACTCTTTGGCCTTGAACAGATGATGTAAGTAGGCAGGAGAAAAATTGATACAGCTAAAGCATGAGCACCTTTTATCTATTGGGCTCTCTGAGTCCCTGAAGCGTTTTAGGGTTATATCTATGCGCCCGAACCGAGTGAATAATGCTCCGTTTCTAGCTACCCTGGTTGGGAGGACACAGTCAAAAAGGTCGACACCAAGGCCGACACTCCTCACCAAATCTTCTGGAGAACCTACCCCCATTAGATATCTAGGTTTATCTATTGGCAACAGACTAGATACCAATTTTACGATGTTGTACATTTGAGCTTTACTTTCCCCAACTGCTAGCCCTCCAATTGCGTAACCTGGAAATTCGAGGTCTGTGATATAACGGATAGATTGTTCTCGTAATCTTTTTGAAACCCCTCCTTGAATTATCCCAAAGAGAATTTGATTACTGGAACTCTGTGCCGCCTTAGATCTAAGCGCCCATAGATGAGTGCGATCCATGGCTTCCTTAATGTTCATAAGAGGGTCATTTGATGAAATACATTGATCTAGACACATCATGAAATTAACCCCTAGTTGTTCTTGGAACTTGACCACTTTCTCGGGAGTAAAAAAATGGGAACTTCCATCTATATGTGACTTGAAAGTGATACCGTCGTTAGTTATATGGTTCGTTTTTTTTAGACTAAATGCCTGAAATCCACCGCTGTCCGTGAGTATTGGACCTTTCCAATTCATAAAATTATGGATGCCTCCTAGGTTCTGAACAGTATCTATTCCTGGGCGTAAATATAAGTGGTATGTATTGGTAAGAATCATCTGGTATCCAATGTTTTCTACTTCTTCTGTTGTAAGTGTTTTTATACTGGCCTGTGTAGCCACAGGCATAAAAGCTGGGGTGATTATGGTGCCGTGTGACGTATTTAGTAGACCTGTGCGAGCTTTCCCACACTTATCGACTGTATTGAAATAGTAATCCATTTATAGAGGATTAATTCCTGAAATTATTAGACGTACGGAAATCGCGAGTGAGGACAAGGCTAGCAATCGCATAATCACCAACTCTCCTAAGACCCTGGATAATTTTACGGCGATTTGGGCTCCTACTATCATACCAAGTCCGAGAATCAATCCACTGCTTAAGTCAACGTTACCTTCCCAAATGTGTATTATCGATCCTATAGTGGCTATGCCTATCTGGGACAGTAGTGATGTAGCTATCGCCACGTAGATCGGAAATCCGAATAGATATACTAAAGCTGGAGTTCGAATGGGCCCCCCTCCTATTCCCAAAAAGCCTGATATAAATCCGATTACTCCGTTCGTCATAGTGGCTAGTAGTTCATTGTAGGTAAATTTATAGCTGCCCCTATCAGATGTTTGCACAAGTGCAGAATGAGAAGCAAAAGAAAGTTTGGCTATAAGCTTGTTTTTGGGCTTTGTGTCATTGTTGAGATTGTGTCTTGTTTTACCGGAATTAATAAAAACGTATAATCCGAGTAGGCCTAACAGAATACCGTAGGCAAATTGAAAGAAATCTGCGGAAGCCAGTCTTAACCCGAATACTCCTAGTATAGTTCCTGGTATCGCAACAATGCTGAATAGTAAAGCGCCTCGAAGGTAGACATAACCAAGGCGTAAATAAGCGATAGAACCAGATATGGAGGAAAGCGCCACCGTAATTAAAGAAGTACCCGCTGCTAGGTTATAATCGAAGTCAAAAAATATTATCAGTAGCGGAGCGGTTAGGAATCCCCCACCGGATCCAATAGACACTCCGTAGATGCCTACTACAACGCCTAATACGAACATAGATAGAACGATCCACAAGGTAATGTCTGTCATCAGTTCTGCTATAAACCTGTTTTTTGACTTCTACTATACAGGAGTAATTATTTTCACACTATGAAGGTTTTATCTAAACCCTGGAAACTAAACCGCTACTCATAAATTTAACCCACATTAGTCTAGAATCATATTGGTAGACAGAGGTGAAATAGAGACATAGAATTAATGGACAAGAGTTTTTTGAGATCGTCAGATTGTTATCTGGCACACATGAAAATGTAAAGCACGCCTAAGATGGGAAACACTGAATATTAAGGAAAGAAAAGCCAATGCAGGAATTTCGTCAGCAGTTACAAGGTAAGGCGACTAAGATATCCCAGATATTGGAGCGTCTTTGACTTAGTAGGTAAAGAAAAAGAAATAATCCGACTCGAAAAAGCGAGTTACGATCCTACGTTCTGGGACGATCCTAAAGCGGCACAGTCGACAATGAAAAATGTAACGAGACTAAGAGAGATTGTGTCAAAGTGGCGAAGATTGCAGTCTCAGAGCAGTTCGTTTCTAGACCTGTTGGATTTGGCTATTAACGAAGATGATGATGAACTCTCAAGAGATATCTACAGTGAAGCCCAAACTTTTTATGAAGAATTGGAAAAAGGCGAGATTGAGCTTACTTTATCTGGAATTTATGATCAGCGCTCGGCCATCCTTTCCATTCATGCTGGAGCCGGAGGAGTAGACTCGCAAGATTGGAGTAAAATTCTGCTTAGAATGTATACAAGATGGGCGGAAAACCAAGGATACAATGCTCGAATTTTGGATCTAACTCCAGGGGAAGAAGGGGGCGTAAAAAACGTAGTTATAGAGTTCAGTGGTAGAGCTCCTTATGGTTATTTAAAATCTGAAAAAGGCGTTCATAGGCTTGTAAGACTTTCTACCTTTAATTCCGATCATCTAAGACACACCTCTTTTTCTCATGTCGAGGTGTTGCCAGCAGCGGACAATGAAGACGTGGAAATCCAGGTTAGGCCAGAAGATATAAAGAGTGATTTTTTTAGATCGAGTGGCCCAGGCGGTCAAAATGTTAATAAGTTATCTTCTGCTGTTAGAATCACTCATCTTAGCACTGGAATCGTCGTAGCTTGTCAAACAGAAAGATCTCAGCATCAAAATCGAGAATATGCGATGACGATTTTAAAAGCTCGTTTGCTTCAGAATATGATGGAGGAAAGAGCCAAAACTGAGGCTGAAATCAGGGGAGCCAGGGTTGCTGCTGAGTTTGGGAACCAAATCAGAAGTTATGTTTTGCATCCCTACAAAATGGTAAAGGACCACAGAACAAACTACCAAACATCTGATGCAGAGGGAGTGTTGGAGGGGAATTTGGATGAGTTCCTGAATGCATATTTGGTTCATTCAGTGCAGCGATAGTAAGGTTCTAGTTAGGCTAGAAGCATAAATAAATTATACTAATCATCGAAGGATATCAGGTGACCAAGCTTCCGTTGTTTGGTTTTCAGATACTCTTTGTTTTGTTCCGTCATACAGATCTTCATTGGTACCCGGTCTACCACTTCTATGCCCCATGAACTGAGCCCTACGATTTTTTGGGGATTGTTAGTTAACAATCTCACTTTTACTATGCCCAGGTCGGATAGGATTTGGGCTCCTATCCCATAATGTCGGAGGTCTGGGGCGAAACCAAGTTTTTGGTTGGCTTCAACCGTGTCTAGGCCTATATCCTGCAAATGATAAGCTTTGATCTTGTTGTGTAGTCCAATGCCTCGTCCTTCTTGCCTCATGTAGAGGAGGACACCTCTGCCTTCTTTTGCAATAGTATTAAGTGACAATTCTAGTTGGAGCCCGCAGTCACACCTAAGGCTTCCAAGAAGGTCACCAGTCAAGCACTCACTGTGAACTCTGACCAGGACCTGGTCATCTGTGGTCCACTTGCCCAATGTTAAAACAACGTGTTGGTCGGAGTCATATTTATTACTGTACCCTATAACTGTAAACTCGCCGTATTTAGTTGGGAGCTTGGCAGAATCTACACGTGAGACTAGCATTTCTGTCTTTCGTCGAAATGCTATTAATTGTGGGATAGAGATAATCTTTATGTTGTGTTTTTCGGAGAATTCTTGAAGTTCTGGTAATCGAGCCATCGAACCATCTTCACTCATGATTTCGCAAATTGCAGCAACTGGGTTTAATCCTGCGATTCTAGAGATGTCAACACTTGCTTCTGTATGGCCAGGTCTCACTAATACTCCACCATCGCGTGCCCGCAGAGGAAATGTGTGACCCGGGCGAGCAAAATCTTCGGGCCTAGACGTCGAATCAATTACCGCCTTTATGGTAGCGGATCTGTCCTGGGCCGATATGCCGGTAGATGTATCTATGGAATAGTCAATCGAAACAGTAAAGGCCGTTTGGTGAGTGGAAGTGTTTAACTGGCCTAAGAGAGGGATGTTTAATTTGTCAAGATATTCTCCCGAGACCGGCATGCAAAGCAAGCCACGGGCGTATTTGGTCATGAAATTAATTGACTCTGGAGTGGCGTGGTCTCCTGCGATTACTAGGTCACCTTCGTTCTCGCGATTGGCATCATCAACAACAATGAGGAATTTGCCGTTCTTCAAATCTTCAATAGCTTCTTCAATTGTTGCCAGGGCCATTAGTGTCCTTTTTTGTCGATCAATATTGAGCTAAGAGGTTTTCTACGTACTTGGCTAAAATATCTACCTCCAAGTTAACCGAGTCACCTTTGGCTCTCTCAATAAAATTTGTGTTTAAGAGAGTATATGGTATCACAGAGATCGAGAAAGATGAACCAGATTTTGCCATGACTGTAAGGCTAATGCCGTCCACTGCAATGAATCCCTTATCAACGATGTATTTACATAGCGACTGTGGAGCATCAATGGTGAACACAGAGGAATTCGGTTTTTTTACTACAGATTTTATGTGGCCCTTTCCATCAATATGCCCCTGTACAAAATGGCCACCCATTCGACTGTTTGGAGTTAATGCCCTTTCGAGGTTGACGTGAAAGTCTTGGCGCAAATCGCCAAGATTGGTCCTGGTTATGGTTTCTTCGGAGAGATCGGTATCTAACGTAGATGGGCCTAGGTTTACGACAGTCAGGCAGATCCCGTTTATCGCTATGCTGTCCCCTATAGTGATATCGTCGAAAATTCTTTCCGCACTAACGGACAAGTGTCCTCTATTAATCGACAAGACCTTCCCTGTCTCTTCTACTATTCCTGTGAACATTATCAACTTCTCCTTTGAGGGTAGGCCTTTAGCATTAAATCCGATCCTATGCGATTCACGGATAAGTTTGAGAGATTCAGGGATTGAGATATGTTCTTAGCCCCTATTCCTTCTACAGGCGATAGTGCGTCCTTGCCTCCTATGACTATTGGAGCTAAGAAGGCGTGGATCTTGTCAACCAACCCTTTATCAAAGAAAGAGCCAATAAGTGTTCCACCCCCTTCTACTAATAAATTGACTATGCCGGCTGATCCAAGAAACTCTAGCAACTTTGTGAGTGACACGCCAGTTTCATCTGACGGTATGGTTATTACGGTTATCCCTTGGTTAGTCAGCCTGTCAACCTTTGAGCGAGACATATTTGTTGTGGCGATCAGTGTTTCTCCAGGTCCTTTGAATATTGAACTATCTTCAGGCAGTTTTCCATGGGTGTCTACTACGATCCTTAGAGGTTGTTTTTCTAAAGGTATGCCTTTTTCGTTTCTTGCCGTTAGACGTGGAGAATCTCTGAGAACGGTATTGCTTCCAACCATTACAGCGTCTGATATCCTTCGAAGTTCGTGGCCCAGGACTCGAGAAGATTCTCCTGTGATCCACTTTGAATCGCCGGATTGGGTTGATATTTTCCCGTCAAGGCTCATGGCGAATTTTACGGTAACGAATGGCATATTGGTTTTAATATGTTTAGCGAAACCTTCCGTAATCTCCAAGGCCTCCTTGTTTTCCTCGAATATTACCTTGAGTCCAGCGTTCTCAAGTTCCTTTTTACCTAGACCATTTACTTTAGGATTAGGATCTAGCGCAGCTATGTGCACTTCGTTCACTCCTGCGTCTATTATTGCTCTCGTACATGAAGGGTTATTACCACTGAAGCAGTGGGGTTCGAGCGTGATATATATCGTGGAATTCTTGGCTTTGTTGCCAGCTTGCAGCATTGCTTCTATTTCCGCATGCCGCCCGCCGTATGGTTGAGTGAATCCCTCGCCTACCACGCTATCATTGTTTACAAGTACTGCCCCGACCGCTGGATTGGGACTAGTAGTGCCAAGGGCGCGTCGAGCTAGCTTTAAAGCTCGGTTCATGTATCCCATAATTAGTGGTTCTTATTAAAGTTTTCGTGCATCCTACTGGCCGTTGGTAACGTTTGACCTTGGTATTTGCTTCCTAGAGAAGCCGTTCCGTATACACGATCTGCTGTGGTCGTAAGTCTTAGAAAAGATATTTGGCCTATTTTCATCCCGGCGTACATTGTTATTGGCAGCCTAGCAATATTTGTTAGTTCTAGCGTAAGGTTCCCTTTCCATCCAGGATCTACATATCCAGCCGTGGAATGAATTACTAGCCCAATTCTGCCGAGAGAGCTCTTTCCTTCGAGCCTAGCTACAAGGTTATCAGGGACCTCTATGTGTTCTAGTGTGCTAGCTAGAACAAATTCTCCCGGATGGAGTATGAATGGTTGTTCGTCAATTTCTACCAACTCTGTGAGTCCTTCCATAGGCTCCTTAACATCTATATATGCCCTAGTAGTGTTCCTAAAAACCAATAGCCTTTTATCCATGTGAACATCTACGCTTGCTGGTTGGACGTCGTCTAAGTCGATCGGGTCTATAACTATCCGTCCTTTGGATAACTCTTCCTTGATGCTCCTATCGCTGAGAACCATTATTCTCCTAGTGCTTTATAAATGGATTTGAGATCCTAGTCGGATTCTAGCAGCACAAATCGGGGGACACAACTAAGATATCGAAAAATTGAACTTTGTAATTTAAAGCCGACAAATTCTTGACTTAAAAGGATTACTATAGACTAACTGGATCTATGCTTATTTAAATGTATGGTGATTCTTCTAGGATTCACTTTGTTTTGATTGGTTCTTAGCTAATCATGATCCTTCATATTTGATGTGACGATGTCTTAATATCAAGGTATAATGACTATAAGATAACTAGGGTTATGGGAGGACTTTAATGCCGCGTCAATATTATGGTGGGGAACTTCCAGATTATTTTATAGTTGACTCAGACTCTCATATAGATGAGAGCAAGTGCGAGCTTTGGAAACGATTTCCTGCAGAATTACAGCATCTGGCCCCGCGTAAATTCGAGGATCCGAATTGGAAAGACATACAGCATGTTGCAAGAGGCAGTGACTTAGGATCTACACGTAAGTACGATAATATCTGGGTGCTTGAGCATTCAAAGGTCTTCCCGAATTCTGATTATCGTACTGGTCCGTATGGAAAGTTAGCTACATTTGCCCCACATAGCGCGGACCAGTGGTTTAACCGGGAAGGAGAGAGAGATCCAAAGGAACGCATTAAAGATTTAGACGAAGAAGGATTCGATTTAACTTTCGTTTTCTGTGTGTTACACCAAAATTTATTAAACACGATAGATAATCCTGAAGTAGCATTGCATTTTGCTAGAGGTTGGAACGATTGGATCTCAGAATGGACGGACGGATTTAGGGACAGAATACGTGGTACCGCGATACTTCCATTGCATGATGTTGATCTGGCTTTGGAGGAATTGCGCCGTGTTTCGGAAATGGGATTAGGTGGAGCATACTTGCCCTGTCAGTTTAAGGGAGAATGGCTATATAAAGAAAAATTCCACCCTATTCTAGAAGAGTGCCAGAGACTAGGTTTTCCTGTTTCCATTCATCAGCAACTACATATGTCTGTTGGTATGAAACGTTTGGATAATGAATTCCTCAAACATTTGTTTATGGGTATAGATGCCCCGTTTTCTGTGTGCGGATTTATAGCAAGCGGTATTCTCGACAAACTTCCAGATTTGAAGATAGCGTGGATTGAGCAAGGGGCTGGTTGGCTTCCATATTTTCTCGATCGACTGGAAGAACATTACGAGATCATGCCAGGTATGGTGCCTAACCCTCGATTTGCAAAGCCGAAGGAATATTTTGGAGAGCAATTGTTTATAGCTTTTGAACCTGAAGAGGCAGATTATTTGCCGTTTTTAGTTTCGAAGGTAGGAGCTGGAGGATTGCTAATTGGATCTGATTACTCGCACTTTGACTGTCTGTCACCTTCAACCGTTCAGAAGGTTTTGGATCACCCGGAAGTGAGTGATATAAATAAGAAACTGATCCTCTCAGATAATGGGATCAATTTTTGGAATCTAGATCCATCTTCTTATTCCCGAAAGATTCCTCGAATTACTAGTAATGTTAGTTGATGATATCTATTAGAGGCCGAGAAGAATGGGTCGGAGGAGCCTAAGTGTAATGGTGCAAAAGCGACAACTAGATTCTATTCTCTTGAATTTAGATGATACCGATCATTTAGCATTGTTAAACGGTAGAGTGAAGTTTGCTCCTGGACTTCTTCCTGGAATAGAAAACGATGGCATGAAAGCAAACAGTTCTGTCCAAGCACCCTGTAGGTTAGAGTCCTATGACGATTCTAATTGGGAAGACATTTGCAATTTGCGTAGAGTACTAGGAACTGGCCTGACATGCGCGTGGTACAGATTCACTATCACCCTTCCTCTGAAAATAAAAGGATTGGATGTAGGGGGTGCGCAGATTTGGTTTTCGACGTCGATAGACGATTATGGAGAGATATGGGTAGATTATCCAGATGATCCCACATATAAACCTGCTCAAGGGATTGCTGACAATAAACTTTCCCCAGTTTTAGGATATAACACCGAAAATCGGATTCTTATATCCGAATCTGCTATTCCCAATAAGACTCACGTAATTGCCTGTTTGGCAATCAACGGACCTTTAGCACAACCATTGGGAGGTGTATTTCTTAGATATGCGAGACTCGAAATTAACCAGGGATTTGCGAAACTACCAATTGGCTAGTCAGGACATTTCCACAATCAAGATATAGGAGGAATTATGGCCAAGAATTTGCCGACTGCTTCCCAGATTCGGGAGTGGCATAAAACGCTGAGTAATTGGGGGCGGTGGGGACCTGATGACGAATTAGGTACTATGAATCTAATAACTCCGAAAAAACGACTTCAAGCCTTGGGTTTAGTGGAAAAAGGTGAGACCGTGACTTTGGCAAGACCCGTGGTAGCGGAGCCATCAGCAGATGGGCCTATCCCACCTCAACTATACATGGTAGAAAGCGGTGAAGGGTGGGACTCAACCCCAGGTAAGAAAGACCTGGTGGCCCATAACGCGTCGGAATATGTTGGATATATATATCATGGTTTTGTGATGACCCATGTAGACGCATTATCCCACTGGTTCGATGGGGATAAAATGTATAATGGCCACTCTGCTGACGCAGTTAGAACTAAAGGAGGGGCTACTAAGGAGAGCATTGATCTTCTTAAGAACGGTGTTGTGACCAGAGGAGTTTTATTGGATATAGCGGACCTGAAAGGTGTTCCCTATATGAACGAAGGTGAGGCTGTTTTCCCAGAAGATTTAGATGCAGCGGAGGCTAAATACAATGTAAAGGTAGAACCTGGTGACCTTATGTTGATTAGAACTGGGAATTGGGAAAGGCGTCAAGCGGAAGGTCCGAAACATCCAATGCTGCCGGGTAATGGGGCTTCTGGCCTTCATGCAGCCTGTCTGCCGTGGATCAAGGAAAGAGATATTGCCATGTTGGGTGGAGACCTTGCTCAGGATGTTATACCGAGTGGTTATTCCGAGTTTAATCTTCCTGTCCATCAAGTTATTCTTACTGCAATGGGATGTTGGATTCTTGATAATTGCAACCTCGAAGACCTACATAAAAAATGCAAGAGTGAAGGTCGTTGGGAATTTCTAGTAGTAGTATGTCCACTAAGAATGGCAAATGGCACTGGAGCACCGGTTAATCCGATCGCAATTTTCTAGCCAGTTAAGTCTAACTGACATATGTTGATGTGGCAGGTGTTGTTTTAAAAATGTTTAACTTGGTAAAGGAATTCTTGGAAGCAGTTATAGTAGCTCTGGTTGTATTCTTTATAATGGATGCTAGCGTCCAGAATTTTAAGATAGAAGGATCCAGTATGTTCCCGACCTTTCAACCAGGCGAATATGTTGTCGTGAATAAATTGGCATACTTTGATCTAGATACCTATAAACTTTCTACTCTAATACCGTTTTGGGGCCTTGCTCCAAAAAAAAATAGAAGTCGATTCCCAGAAAAGGAAGGTCCGATGGTTGGTGACATAGTTGTGTTCACGAAAGAGTCAGATCTCAGTGGAAAATCTTTTGTAAAGCGAATAATTGGAGTACCCGGAGATCAGATATCCATTATTGATGGAATCACGTATTTAAATGGAGATGTTCTTCGAGAGTCATATTTAGTTAGTGTGAATGCCTACCAAAATCAAGAATACAATCCTTTGAATAGTGAGGAATTTTTTGTGATGGGAGATAACCGAATAGCGAGCAGTGATTCAAGGCATTGGGGTCCGATAGGTATAGATAGTGTGATAGGAAAAGTATTTGCAGACTATGCTCTTCCGTTTAAGATTGGTTTCCTGGAAGAAACTGAGTAATATAAATAGATGGTTCGGGTTGATTGGTTTTTGCAATTTGTATCCCATGGTCTTGAGCGGAGTAGTAAGACTTGATACAATTCGAACCCAGATTTTTAAAATATGCGAAGTGTGTTAGTCAAGGAGTTTGTGATTGGGAAAAATTAAAGTGGCTATTATAGGGGTTGGTAACTGTGCTTCATCTCTAGTTCAGGGTCTTAATATGTATAAGGAGGTTCCGGAGGGAGACATAGTCCCTGGAATAATGCATCCGTCTTTGGGTGGTTATGAGATAGGTGACATAGAAATCGTAGCGGCTTTTGATGTCGATGTGAATAAAGTTGGTAAGGATTTGTCAGAAGCAGTATTTGCTGAACCCAACAATACAATGAAATTCTCTGATGTCCCGCATATGAACCTAACCGTTGACCGAGGTATGACTCATGATGGTATAGGTAAGTATTTGTCAGATGTCGTAATAAAATCGCCTGGACCTACCGCCGATGTTGCAGGCATTTTACATGATAGAGATGTGGACGTTGTCATTAATTATTTGCCAGTAGGTAGTGAGCTAGCTACCAAATGGTATGTAGAACAGGTTCTATCGGCTGGATGCGGGTTCATTAATTGCGTCCCAGTTTTTATAGCGCGCGAAGAATATTGGCAGAAACGTTTTGAGTCTCGTGGTTTGCCAATGATTGGTGATGATATTAAATCTCAGCTCGGTGCTACAATTACTCATAGGGTGCTGACAAAGCTTTTTAGGGATAGAGGGGTGGTGATTGATAACACGTACCAATTGAATTTTGGGGGAAATACCGACTTCTTGAATATGTTGGAAAGAGAAAGATTGGTATCTAAAAAAATCTCGAAAACAAACTCTGTTACTTCACAACTTGACTACGATATGGGGTCTGAAAATATTCATATCGGCCCAAGTGACCACATACCATGGCTGAAAGATAGAAAGTGGTGTTATATAAGAATGGAAGGACACTCTTTTGGAGGAGCATCAATTAATCTTGAGTTGAAGCTGGAGGTTTGGGATAGCCCTAATTCGGCTGGGGTAGTGGTAGACGCGATAAGGTGTTGTAAATTGGCCAAGGATCGCGGGGAAAGTGGAACCGTTAAAGGGCCCAGTGCATATTTCATGAAATCTCCGCCAGTGCAATACAGTGATGATCAAGCTCGACAGATGGTGGAAACTTTTATTGACGGAGATGGCTCTGAACAAAATGAAGCATAGGATCATTTAACTACCAACAAGGAGAGATGTTTGAAAATTGCGCTGGTTTCTCCTTATGATATTACCTGGCCTGGGGGAGTAACTACCCACATTTCGAGTCTTGGCAGAGAGTTTTTGAATATGGGCCACCAGGTAAAGGTGCTTGCTCCTCATACTCCTTCGAGGGCAGTTCCATTAGATAGCGAAAGTTTCTTTTCTTTGGGCAGGTCGGTTCCTATACCAAGTGGAGGTTCCATAGCTAGACTTTCCCTATCAATCTGGATGTACCGAAAGGTGCAAAAATTCCTTGCCGACGGCAAGTTTGACATTGTTCACTTCCACGAACCCCTAGCTCCATACCTTTTCATGCCGTTAGCTATGTTTCAAAATCATAACTCTGTAAATATTGGAACATTTCATGCCTTTCACGAAAGCACAAGGCTTTATAAGGTCTTTACGCCATTTATCCGTCAATGGTTTGATAGATTAGATGGTCGAATAGTTGTATCCCCTATGGCCAAACTGCATGTAACAAGACTTTTCCCAGGAAATAACGAATTCGCTGAAATTCCAAATGGAATCGATTTGAGTCAGTTTTCTTCAAATATAGATCCTATACCAGAGTTAATGGATGGGAAAGTTAATATACTTTTTGTTGGTAGATTGGAAAAACGCAAAGGTCTCAACGTTCTTTTGGATGCTTATGCGAGTTTAAAGTGGAATCATCCTTCCGTTCGATTATTGATTGTGGGGCCAGGCAGCCCAGACAAAAAGACCTACAGGATTATGACCGAACGCAATATAAAAGATGTCATTTTTGTTGGTGGAGTGTCACCAACTCAATTAGTCAGATACTATAACAGCGCCCATATTTTTTGCTCTCCTGCTACGGGTAAAGAAAGCTTTGGTATTGTACTATTGGAAGCTATGGCCGCCTGCAAGCCAATTGTTGCGTCTAGAATAGGAGGTTATTCGTTTCTTCTAAAGGACGGATATCAAGGCTTATTGGTGCCTCCGAAGGATAGTTTAGCTTTGGCTGATGCCCTCTCGAGTCTAATACGGAATTCTGAATTGCGACGTGATATGGGAAAGAGAGGACTTCAATCTGTGCAACAATATAGTTGGCCTCGGGTTGCGCAAAGAGTTATGGAATATTATGTTGAAGTTATAAGGTTACGAGATCGTGCAAGAATTAAGAGAGTATCTTAGAGGTAGAATACACACGTATGTGGAAGAGCCCATAGCTAGGCTGTTGAATCGCCTGGGTGTTTCCCCTAATGCTATTACAATCTTAGGATTATTAATTTCAGTAATAGGGGCTACTTTTGTGGGGATGGGGCATATCTCCACAGGAGGCATGCTCTTTTTGTTGGGAGGGTGCATGGACCTGTTTGACGGATCCCTTGCCCGGTTAACTGGGAATGTAACGAAATTCGGCAATCTTATAGACTCACTTGCCGACAGGACCGGTGAAGCGGCTTTGTACCTTGGGTTGGTTTTCTACGGTATCCAACACTTTTCAGGATCGATTAATTTGATTACATATATGACGGTCTTATTTGTGGCCCTCATCAGTTCGCAGATGGTGAGTTATTTAAGAGCAAAAGGAGAATCTTTGGGGATCAAGATGAGAGAAGGAATTATGACACGGCCAGAACGGGTTATACTACTTTCTATAGGATTATTAACGAGTGATAATATTTTAGTGATTGTAATGGGCATTATTGGGATATTGTCTTTGATTACTGGGTTTTTCCGATTATGGTTGGTGTGGCAGAATCTTGAAACTAGCTAACGGTTATGGCCTGATGTAAACTGGTTCAGTGGTATTGGCAAGCTAACGGAGCGATGGTACTAAAATGGTCCTTTTAACGGATCAAAATAAAAAAGAATTAAAGAGGAGATTCCGAAAAGACCTCAAGAAAGAGATACTGTTTAGCTTGTTTACTACAAGCCCGTCTCTCTTGACCATACCAGGAAGAGAATGCCACGCTTGCCCTCAAGCACAGGAATTCTTAGAAGAGATATGTGCACTTTCGCCAAAAATCGACCTTAAGATATATGATTATTTCGATGCCATGGAATCGAGGCATCAGTACTATATTGACAAAATACCGGCCATAGTAACCGAGTCTGATGGCGCCAATCGATTAGTATTTTATGGGATCCCTCAAGGTTATCAGTTCCCTGTGTTTCTGGAAGCCATGGAGAGGATGTCCCGGGATGTTAGTAGCCTAGCTAACACGACTCGAAAAGGATTTAGCAAAATTGATAAGTTGGTTGTATTACGCATTTTTGTTTCTTCTGATTCGGCAACCTCTGCATCGGTAGCCAAATTGGCCCAGGCTGCGGCGTTGGAAAATCGTTTCATTAGAGCTGAGATAATAGATGTCAACGGATTCCCTGAATTAAGACGAGCCTATAACGTTTCTACGGTTCCTAAAACAATCATAAATGATATTGTTCATGTTGATGGTATGATTTCTGAAGCAATGTTGTTAGAAAAGATTCTTGCATCAGGGATAACTTGGACCGAAACTGCAGACTAGGGATTTTAATAGTGCCAGAAGAAATTATTGGTTCCATAGACGGAAAGAAATTGCGAATCGGTATAGTTGCAGCTCGCTTCAACGAGTCAGTTACGCGTAGACTATTGAAAGGGGCTTTGAATGGACTTAAGGCTCATAATATGCTCGAGGAAAAAATTCCAATTGTTTGGGTCCCAGGCTCTTTGGAATTAGGTATTGTCGTTAGGGAAATGGCACTCTCTGGGGAGTATGATGGGTTGATAGCATTGGGATGTGTCATACGAGGTAAAACTACACACTATGATGTGGTGGTTGAACAAAGTTCGTCAGCCTTGCTAAAGATCCCACTTGAAACAGGAATTCCGGTAGTATTGGGGGTGCTTACGGTAGAAAACTTACAACAGGCATTGTCTAGGTCTGCCGACGATAGGTCGAATAAAGGATATTATTGTTCAGAGTCCGTATTAGAAATGGCAAATTTGATGAAGACTCTCAAGGCTAGAAGGAGCCACCAATGCTGAAAAAGAAAATTATAGAAGATATCTATCTTGCTATGCGAAACAAGGATAAAACTCGTGTATCTACTCTGCGGCTACTGAAAAGCAGCATAGAATATGAGGAAATTGATAGAAAGGAAGCATTGTGCGATGAGGATATCATTAGGTTGATGTTTAAGAGCGTTCGTCAGCGTAAAGAGAGTATATCTTTATATCAACAAGGATCCAGGCAAGACTTGGTAGAAAAGGAAGAATTAGAGCTGGCCATTATTTTGGAATACTTGCCTGAGCAAATGGGGACCAACCAGGTGATGGATGTTGTAGTGAAAGCCATGTCGGAATTGAATATTTCTGGCATCGCGGATAAAGGTAAGTTGATGGGAGTTGTTATGCCTAAGCTTAGAGGTAAAGTAGAAGGATCTTTAGTTAATTCTGTGGTAGATGACCTTTTATCAGGGAAAGAAAACGAATGAGCTTCGTTCGGTTTCAAAGGGGCTTTGGAGACAGTACAAGAATTAAACAGCAATGTTTTTGGTTGGGATAATCAGATGCGTTTCGGCATTCTAGTTTTCCCCGGGACTTGGAGTGATACTGATTGTCATCACGCTCTCGGTACTATTATAGAACAAGACGCATATTACATTTGGCATAAAGATACTGATTTGTCCAGTGCTGACTGCATAGTAATTCCCGGCGGTTTTTCCTATGGTGATTACCTACGCTGTGGAGCCATAGCAAGCTTCTCGCCTGTTATGGATTCAGTAAGGGAATTTGCTAGCAAGGGAGGTCTTGTAATAGGCATATGTAACGGTTTTCAAATTCTCTGCGAAGCAGGATTATTACCTGGTGTTTTGATGCGAAATCAAACCCTTGAATTTAAGTGTCAGTCAGTCAATCTCAAAGTAGAAAATGTTTTCACACCGTTTAGTTTGTCTTGTAAACAAGACCAGGTAATTACTATTCCGGTATCACATGGAGAGGGTAATTATTATGCGGACCAAACTACGTTAGATGTTTTGGAGAATCAAGGTAGGGTAGTTTTCAGATACACTGATTTCAGAGGTGCTGCTACTTCGGAATCGAATCCTAATGGGTCGTCGAGAAATATAGCTGGTATAGTCAACAAAAGTGGCAATGTGTTAGGGATGATGCCCCACCCTGAACGGGCCGTGGAGTCACTTTTGGGAGGAGATGACGGAATTCATATATTCGAATCCATAGTGACGTTTCTAGAGAGTCGCTAACTGAGCGGAGGAATTATATTCGCGTGCCTAGCCCTATTGGGGTTTGGGTGTTCTACCTTTCTTGTAAGGATTGGACTTATAGGTATAGGGTCCAGGGTTGGAGCTACCATTTCGGTCTCAAGCAGCTGCTTGTTATTATTGGTATTAACAATCAGCTTTTATTCGAAAGAGTTGGTATCCATGGAACCGTTAGGGTTTGCCTGGGCTCTAGCTTACGGAATAGTTACATTTTCTCTTGCAAGAGTAATTCTATACACTGCTTTTGGTTTGGCTGGAGCTACGAGAGTAGCTCCAATATTGTCTGTGATGCCTATATTTGCGGCCATATTCGCTATGATTTTGCTAGGAGAAAAACCTAACTTTTTAATTATCATGGGAATTGTTTTGAGTGCTTTGGGAATGATATTGATCCTAAGTGATAGAAATACCAGTGTGGAATAATATGGACCGAGATAGAAAGTTTCGATTAGGTACTGTTCTGGCTTTTCTTTCCGCCCTACTTTACGGTATCAGTCAGATAATAGCCAAAAAAGGTGTGACTGAATACGAAGTGCCGCCTGTGGTATTTCTGTTTGTAGCCCTCTTTTCTGCCACAGTTTTGATGCTTATGACAGGATGGCCTGGAGTCAAATCAATTCAATATTTGCCTCGTAGAAAAGTATTACTACTAACTAGTGCGGGCTTAATATCTGGTCTCTCTGTTACACTGTTAGTAAGTGCTCTGGACAGAGCCCCTGTAGTGGTAGTAACTCCTATAGTCGCACTCAATCCAATAGTAAGTTTGACGCTTGTTTATTTTTTTCTTCGGCGGCTGGAAAAAGTCACTAAGAGGGTGGTATTGGGAACTGGAATAGCATTGATTGGAGCAATATTCGTAATTGTAGGTAGTACGGGACTATGAATTCTATATCTCAAAGTATGCTTGATGAAATAGCTCTTAGCAGAGAAGAGTATGATCTTATAATAAATCGATTGGGCCGCGAACCAAATCCGCTAGAACTTGGGATGTTTGGAGCCCTTTGGAGTGAACACTGCGGATATAAGCATTCGAAGCCGCTGCTAAAACTTTTCCCGTCAACTAGTCCCAAGGTTTTATTTCCTCCTGGCTCCGAAAACGCAGGCGCTATTGATATTGGCGATGGGTTAGCAGTAGTTTTTAAAATAGAGTCTCATAATCACCCTTCCGCAATCGAGCCTTTACAAGGAGCTGCTACAGGTGTTGGAGGGATAGTACGGGATATATTGGCTATGGGTGCAAGGCCTATAGCCTTATTGAATTCGTTAAGATTCGGCCCGTTATCGGAATCAAATAATAGACACCTAATTAAGGGTGTTGTGAGCGGTATTTCCTGGTACGGCAATTGTATAGGTGTCCCGGATGTTGGTGGGGAAATCTTCTTTTCTGAAAGTTATTCGGGTAATCCTATAGTTAACGCACTTTGTGTTGGTTTGGTTGAAAAGGATAAATTGATTAGAGCTACCGTTGGGGAACCGGGTAATTTGTTGCTATTGATTGGGTCAGGAACTGGTCGTGATGGCATTCATGGGGCGTCTGGTCTTGCTTCTAGAACGTTTGAGGATGAAAGAGAGATGAGGCCAGCTGTACAAGTAGGGAATCCGTTTTTAGAGAAAGTTTTGATTGAAGCCTGCTTGGAGCTCGTGACCTTTGATGGTTTGGTTGGAATGCAGGACCTAGGGGCGGCAGGTTTAACGAGCGCTACGGTCGAATGTGCAGAGAAGGGAGGAAACGGCATCAAAATTGATGTCAGCGAGGTCTCTCGTCGAGAACAGGATATGAGTCCATATGAAATCATGTTGTCAGAATCGCAGGAAAGAATGCTTTTAATAGTGAAGCCAGAGGAAAAGGACAGACTTAACGAAATGCTCTCGAAATGGGATTTATATTCCATGGAAATAGGACATGTATTAAAAGGGGGTAACGTAGAGGTGTACGATGGCCCCAAGAAAGAAGCATCATTGCCAATTAAAATCCTGACACACCCCAAACTTTACCGTCTGAAAGGGAGAATGTCAGAAGCGTCCAGGGAATTGAGAAAATTTCCCCTATCAAATCTCAAACTATTAGAGATTAGCCCAAATCAAATACTATTGTCGTTATTGAAGTCTCCCAATATCGCTAGCAAAGCTATGATTTATCGTCAATATGACCATCAGGTTCAGACGAACACAGTACAAAAACCTGGAACCAGTGATGCTGCCCTAGTTCGTATCAAAGGCACCCAAAAAGCTTTAGCTTTGAGCACTGATGGAAATAGTAGATTTTGTTATCTTGATCCCTACCATGGAGGCATGATAGCGGTAGCGGAGGCTTCCAGAAACGTTTCTTGTGTGGGAGCTGTGCCTGTTGCTCTCACTGATTGCTTGAATTTTGGCAATCCGGAGAATCCGGAGATATATTATCAGCTTGAATGGGTGATAAGAGGGATATCTAAGGCTTGTAAAGTATTGGGAATTCCGGTAGTTGGTGGAAACGTTAGTCTTTACAACGAGTCACAGGGTAATCCGATTGATCCTACTCCTGTTATTGGGGTTCTAGGTGTTTTAGAAGAAGTGGGCAAAGGTATTGACATGGCTTTTAAGGACACCGGAGACATAGTAGTAATGCTTGGTACTAATCGACTTAGCGGTCGGGTTCGTGACTTGGCCGGGAGCGAATACATAAAGGTATTTCATGGACTAGTGGCTGGACGTCCCGAAATAAATTTACACATGGAATCGAAAGTACAATTGTTGTGTAGGAGAGCAATTGATCAAGGTCTTATTCAGTCAGCACATGACTGTTCTGAGGGAGGCCTTGCCGTTGCTATAGCCGAATCGTCTATCGTAAGTGGCCTGGGGTTCGTCTCCAGTGTGCATATGACTGGACGATACGATGCCGCACTCTTTGGAGAAGCCCAATCACGAATCGTAGTCTCCGTTAAGCCCCAAAATTTTAGAACAATCCTGGCAATGGCAAGTGATATGGATGTTCCTGCCCTAGAATTGGGTAATGTTGATGGGCCCAATTTAAAATTGGCAGATATAGATCTTCCAGTTACCTGTTTAGAAGAGGCCTGGAAACAAGGAATAGACTGGCCATGGATTGCTGGCCAAGGATGAAAATTTGCAGGAACTGCGGGACTAATAATGATGAAATACGTAAGGATTGTGTCTCATGTGGTAACATTATTTGCTCCGATGACCTAGTAGATTGCGTGAACTGTGGATGCTCGAGTCCATCGGAATCTCTCTACTGTAGTAACTGTGGCAAGTTATTTGATGAACCAGTTTCGTCAACAGATGGATATGTAGCTGAGAGTATAGACTCTGTCCATTACATGGGTTTTTGGATCAGGTTTTGTGCATATGCGATTGATGTGTTAATAATTTTCAGTTTATCCTTTATTATTCTTCCGAATATTGGTATTCAACAAAATGATTTGAATACCAATCTCTTTGTTACCATAGCCGGTGGGATTTACCGATCAGTTTTTATTGGATTATGGGGACAAACCATGGGAAAGAAGTTACTCAGAATCAGAGTTGTGGATCTTGATGGGATGCAACCGAGCTTAAAGGCGGCGTTTCTCAGAGAGCTTCCATGTAAAATACTAGCAGAATTTCTATTATTCATTGGTTTCATATGGGTCGCGTTTGATAGGGATAAACAAGGCTTACACGACAAAATTGCGGGCACACGTGTCGTTAAAGCCTAGGTTTTATATTGATAGGTTGGAGTTTGCGGAAGGGATTCCCGGTGGCAGACTTAACTTGAACCTCTCTTAGACTTAATAAATATCCAATGTCCTAATTCCAGTTGTGACATGAATGATTAGAAGGGTTAGATTTCCCTAGACAGTTGATTGGTCAGTCATGTAATTGTGTTTATAATAGACGGGTATGTTATCTTTAACAGGCACTTCTTTTACACTAAAATTTTCGTGGAGAGATGTGATTCACAATGGTTGAAACCAGAGGTTCTCTAGCTTCGGTTAAGTATATCTTTCGTTTTAGTGAAGGAAAGGCGGGAATGGAAGATATTCTGGGTGGCAAAGGCGCTAATCTGTCAGAGATGGTAAACCTTGGATTGCCGGTACCACCTGGCTTTATAGTTACCACGGAAGCTTGCCTGAAGTACTATTCTTTAGCTAAAAAGATGCCGTCTGGTCTTTGGGATGACATACTAAAACATCTAGTATATTTAGAAAACGATGTTGGTAAAGAGTTTGGGGATTCCCAAAACCCTCTATTACTGTCTGTAAGATCTGGAGCTCGAGTGTCTATGCCAGGAATGATGGACACAATCCTAAACCTGGGCATTAATGATGAAAATATCGAAGGCTTGGCTAAGGTTATGGGCGACCGTCGTCCCGCTCTAGATGCGTATAGACGATTCCTGCAAATATTCGGCGACGTAGCTATGAATGTGCCCCTTAAATATTTCGAGAATTTTTTTGAAGAAACCAAGCGTGCGGCTGGTGTACGTATGGATCACCAACTTGACCAGAAAAATCTGGAATCTGTGATATTAGGGTACAAAAGTATTATTGAATCACATGCTGGCAGGCCAGTCCCCAGTAAACCGATAGATCAATTGAAACAAGCTGTTTTAGCGGTATTCGAGAGTTGGAATAACCCTAGGGCTATTAAATACAGGAACCATATGGGATTTTCTCACGACTTGGGTACAGCAGTGAATATTATGGCTATGGTATTCGGGAATACTGGGCCTGATAGTGGTACTGGAGTGCTTTTCACACGGGATCCGGCTTCTGGCAGTCCTGGAATATATGGAGAATATTTACCGAATGCTCAAGGTGAAGATGTCGTGGCTGGTTTAAGGACACCATTGCCGGTTTCAAGCTTGTCCATTACTAAACCGTTCTTATACACAAAATTGGAATCTCTGGCGAAACTGTTGGAGACGCATTATAGGGATGTCCAGGATGTGGAATTTACTATAGAGAATGAAAGACTTTTCTTGCTACAAACTAGGAGTGCGCAAAGGACTACTTTGGCTGCTATTAGAATTGCAGTGGATTTAGTGGCAGAGGGCATCATAACAAAAGATGAAGCGCTCTTAAGAGTCGACCCGGAGGATTTGACAAAGCTGTTTATGCCTAGATTTAGCGTCAAGTCTAGGAACCATGCAGTAACTATGGATCGACTATTGACCAAAGGGGCACCTGCGTCGCCTGGAGCAGCCACAGGCAAGGTATGTTTCGAGGCAGTTGAAGCATCTAAGGAAGCAGAGTTGGGGGAAGATGTCATCCTGGTTCGATCTGAAACCAGCCCGAATGATATAGGAGGCGTTCTCGTATCGAAAGGCGTGCTTACTAGCAGAGGCGGTACAACGAGCCATGCAGCGGTTGTGACCAGAGGGTTAGGCAAGCCTTGCATAGTTGGTGCTGAACAACTGGAGTTTGACAAATCTGGCGAGCACTTTTCTGTTAACGGACAGGTTGTGAAAAAGGGTGAGACCATCAGTATGGATGGAACAACCGGAGAGGTGTTCTTAGGGAGAATAGAAACTGTTGATCCTGACCTAGAGGATTTATCTGAAGCTGAACTATTTCTATCTTGGGCCGACGATCGTAGGAAGCTTGGTGTATGGGCAAATGCGGATACTAGTGAAGATGCGAGTAAGGCCTTGGATATGGGAGCTGAAGGTATAGGTCTCTGTCGCACTGAACATATGTTTCTTGGTTCTGAGCGAGTAAATGTAGTGCAGCAGGTTTTATTGAATGCGGCAGCAACTGAAAAGTGGCAACTCCAAAACCCAGATATAGCGTTGACGTACGTTAAAGGATCGATGCCCCAGGATCTTCCAGCAAGCGTGCGAATATTCTGTTCTGGTCTAGCTGACCTAGAGGCCTTGCAAGTAGGAGATTTCGAAGAAATTTTGAGGGTGATGGAGGGGCGACCTGTCATAATTCGACTTATGGATGCACCCTTGCATGAATTTCTGCCCAACTACGAGAAACTTGTGGAAGAGATAGCAGAATTGAGAGTGACCAAGGGATCCTCTGACATATTGAAGGAGAGGGAGAGCCTTTTAGCTCTTCTTGAAAGGTCCAGAGAATCCAATCCCATGTTGGGGCATAGAGGTTGTAGGTTGGGAATTACGTTCCCCTCAATCTATGAGATGCAAGTGAAGGCGATAATAACCGCTTGTTGTAAGCTGTTGGATGAACGTGTGAAAGTTTCCCCTGAGATCATGATTCCCCTGACATCACATGTCAACGAATTCGCTATGCTTAAAAATGTACTTACAAAGGTAGCTGATAAGGTTCAAGAAGAAAATGGTCATAAATTCAGTTATAAATTCGGTACGATGATCGAGGTTCCTCGGGCTGCCTTGACGGCCGATGCCATCGGGGAATTGGCCGATTTCTTTAGTTTTGGAACCAATGATCTAACTCAAACTACATTTGGATATAGTCGTGACGATGCAGAAGGTAAGTTCTTAAGACATTACATTGATAAAGGAATTCTAGACAATGATCCGTTTGTGTCTTTGGACAGGGAAGGCGTAGGTCAGCTGATTTCTATGGGCGTTGAGAAAGGACGTCGTGTCAAAACCGGCATGGAAATAGGTATTTGTGGGGAGCACGGTGGAGATCCGAAAAGCATTCTGTTTTGTCATGAAATTGGGCTAGACTATGTTAGTTCCTCCCCTTTTAGAGTTCCTGTTGCAAGATTAGCAGCCGCACAGGCCGCCATATATACTTGTTAGGCATAGGTAGCTTGTGTTTTCTTAGCCTAGGTTATGATGGAGAGCACAATTGGATTTAATGCTACCAGACAATGGCTTCATGGGATGTCCTATGGGAGTTTTCGCAGCCTTGCGGATTTCCTCGGAAATCATAAAAAAATCGGACTTAGAGATTAGGTGTAAGCTGCCTTCAAATGCCATAAACCACATCTCAGGAACCCATCGTTTTATATAATCCATCCGGGGTGCGATGTGGCAGGCGTCTAAATATTGTGATGGTTCCAATATTAGATCAGGCTTAATTCCAATGCGATAAGGTAAAGTACTGTCCCCTTCCTTTCCATAAATAGGTGAATTGTCTTCAAAAAACGGCTTGTCAACCGTGGCAGTCAGGCTAAAGACCCTTAGATGTGTGATGTAGAGGAGTAGTTGATCTCCATTTTCTATGCGTTGCACTTTCCGTTTATGTTGGGCACGTAGGCCTAAAACGTCAAACTTTTTATCTTTGGCTATCTGGAAGTTGGCTGGGCTTGCTGTAACTATCCAATAGCTTTTTGGCATCAGGATTCCTATAGATTTGGAAGTTTGCTTACTTTATTATCACACAGGTCTAAACATATTACCAAATGGAGAAAGCATTAACCCTATAATCTAATCCTGACTCTATGTCCAACAAGATTGTGACGGAGATTGTTGCGTGCTACTAGTCCCTTAGATAGAATGCGACAGCAACCCATGGTCCTTTGAAATGTAGTTAAGGGATAGTTTTTATGTTTATAACAATGATTTAGGTATTAAATGTGTGGTTTGGGTAATTAAATTACGAGCTGTCTAATGACGAACTTATCGAAACGTATGATTAAACTAAAGCAACTTCTTGAACAAAGAATTCTTATTGTGGATGGGGCCATGGGTACTGCAATTCAGGCTTTGGAGTTATCCGCAAAAGATTTCGGTGGAGAGGAATCTGAGGGTTGCAACGAGATTTTGAATATTACCAAGCCTGAACTAATTTCCGGAATCCACAGAACCTATTTGGAAACGCTACCAGATATAGTTGAGACTAATTCTTTTGGGAGCACACCATTAGTACTGAATGAATTTGGATTGGGATCACAGGCCTATGATATTAGTAGGGCAGCTTCACTCATTGCCAGGGAAGCAACTTCAAAATTCGAAACTGCAGAAAAGCTGATTTTTGTGGCAGGATCAATGGGTCCGACAACTCGAGCCATATCCGTTACTGGTGGTATTACTTGGGACGAGCTAGTTGAGCACTACCATATACAGGCCAAAGGGCTTATAGACGGAGGTGCTGACTTTCTGCTTCTAGAAACTGCACAAGATACACTTAATGTAAAAGCGGGACTTGCTGCTATAGATAGATTGAGCAGAGAAATGAATATGGTAGTTTCAGTAGCTGTGCAAAGCACTATCGAGGTTATGGGAACTATGCTTGGTGGCCAAGATATAGAAAGTTTCTATAACTCTTTGGCACATAGAGATCTATTATGGATTGGCATCAATTGTTCCACTGGGCCAAGTTTTATGAGAGATCATGTTCGAACGCTTTCCCAGCTTTCCAGGTTTCCCATAGCAGTTATTCCAAATGCAGGGCTACCTGACGAAGATGGTATTTATAACGAAGAACCAGAAGCACTGGCGTCGACACTAGAGAGCTTTATTGATGAGGGTTGGGTCAATGTCTTGGGTGGGTGTTGTGGTACCACACCAGACCATATAAAACACATGATAAAAATGTCTCAAAATAGGCCTACTAGGGTCCCGGTCATTAGAAATGAAACATTTGTTTCAGGGCTTGAACCTTTTGTTATAGACGATAGCACCCGGCCAGTATTGGTGGGAGAAAGAACTAATGTTTTGGGCAGCAGGAAATTCAAGAGGCTTATTGCAGAGGGTAACTGGGAGGCAGGTGCAGAGATAGGTAGAAACCAAGTGCGTGACGGAGCCCAGGTTTTGGATATATGTCTTCAAGATCCTGACCGGGATGAGACTATAGATGTCAGCACTTTCTTAGAATGTCTAAATGGGAGGGTGAAAGTTCCTCTTATGTTAGATACCACAGACTCCAATGTGTTGAAAGAAGCCTTAAAGCGCACTCCCGGGAAATCAATCATAAATTCTATCAACTTGGAAGACGGAGAAGATAGACTGAGAATTATAGTGCCTATAATTAAAGAGTTTGGGGCCGCCGTTGTAGTCGGATGTATAGATGATAATCGTACTCAAGGTCAAGCTATTACTAAGGAGAGGAAATTATCTATAGCCAAAAGGGTTTTCAAACTGTTAACTGAAAAGTATGATATTTCTCCTCACGATATTATATTTGACCCTCTGGTCTTCCCGATAGGAACAGGAGATTCTAACTACGTTCGATCTGGCATTGAAACCATTGAAGGTCTAACTCTGATAAAGGAAGCATTTCCCGCAGCAAAAACCATTTTGGGAATATCGAATGTTTCCTTTGGCTTGCCTACGGCTGGAAGAGAAGTTTTGAACTCCGTGTTCTTTTATCACTGCGTCAAGGCGGGTTTAGATATGGCTATCGTGAATTCCCAACAGCTCAGACGCTACGCATCTATACCGCAAGATGAAAGAAAACTTGCCGAGGATTTAATTTGGGCACGTGGTGAAAATTCGATAGCGGCGTTTGCTAATCATTTCAGAAACATTCTACCAACGAAAACCCATGAAATTAGAAAAACCTTACCTTTAAACGAACGTATAAGCAGCTGTATTGTAGATGGTAGTAAAGAAGGTCTTTTTAGAGATTTGGATGAAGCTTTGATTTCTTCGACCGCTTTGGAAATTGTAAATGGACCTCTTATGGATGGGATGGATGAAGTAGGGAGGCTTTTTGGAAAAAATGAGTTAATTGTAGCTGAGGTTCTGACTTCAGCTGGGGCTATGAAAGCGGCCGTATCCTATCTGGAACCGCATATGGATAAAGATGCGACTGAAAACAGGGGAAAGATCCTGTTGGCGACAGTTAAAGGAGATGTCCATGACATTGGAAAGAACTTAGTAGACATTATATTCACTAACAATGGATTTGCAGTGATTAATTTGGGTATAAAGATTCCGCCCAGGGAGCTAATCGCTGCCTTTTATAAGCATAAGCCAGATGTTATTGGACTTTCTGGCCTTTTGGTAAAGTCTGCCCAAATGATGGTTGAAACGGTGCACGAGTTTAAGGAAGCTAAAATAGAGATACCTATTATAGTTGGAGGTGCAGCACTTACCAATCGTTTCACGCGTCTCAGGATAGCCCCTGAATATTCAGGGCTAGTTGTTTATGCTGGCGATGCGATGAACGGATTATCCTCAATGAACACTCTCAGGGATCCAGGGAAACTCAAAACCCTGAAATTTAGATTGGATCAGGAAACTGATCAAATGGTTGCTGATGATCAATTTAAGCGACTGCAAACCATGACAAAAGGAAGAGCTGAAAGACCCAAAACAATAATCGAAAGAGTGAAAGAACTTCCCCAACCACCCGATTTAAGATTGCATACAATAGATGATCATGACTTATCGGAGATCTTTAGATATATTAATCCAGTAATGTTGTATGTCAGGCACCTAGGATATAGAGGAAAATTTGAAGATGCTCTGAAAAATAGAGAGAAAAAGGCTCTTGAACTTTGGTCAAAGGTTAGGGAAATAGAGAATGTGATGTTGACGAGGCCCGATATACGAGCTAGGGCGGCATATAAGTTTTTTAGAGCGGCCTCAGTAGAAGACGATCTTCTGATATTATCTCCGAACGGTGAGGATGTTTTGTCTAGATTTCAGTTCGGCAGGCAAGAAGAAGGAGAAGGGCTTTGTATTTCTGACTATGTTAGCCCTTTAGCTCTAGGTAAACATGATTACATAGGTTCGTTTGTAACGACTATAGGGCCTGGAGTAAGAGATTTGGCAAACGATTGGATGAAAAAAGGGGAATATTTGAATAGTCATGTGCTCCAAGCAATTGCATTGGAATCTGCAGAGGCTTTTGCTGAACTCTTGCATAAGCGAATGAGGAATATGTGGGGGTTTGGTGATTCTGCCAACATTGCGATACAAGATGTTTTCAAGGCTAAATATCGAGGATCTAGATATTCTTTTGGATACCCAGCATGTCCTAGATTGGAAGATCAAGCCCAAATATGGCAGCTTTTAAATCCAGAAGAAACGTTAGGGGTGAACCTAACAGAAGAATTTATGATGGATCCAGAAGGATCGGTTAGTGCTTTAGTATTTCATCATCCAATGGCTAAGTATTTTAGCTTAAGTTCGTCAGACGTCGAATCATTAGAAAGACGATTACTTGTAGGATATGAAGAAGATTCTACTAGTTTGTAAAACGTGACTACCTTCGAAGTTTAACGAGTTTATAGCGCAAGCTGGTCAGAAACCAACTTTTTGAATTTGACGCTTGCTAGTCCTAATGATACCTTGGCAAGGCCGATTATTCCGACTTATGGACTGCTGTGATCGAACTTTTGAAGAAGATCAGTCAGGGAGATAGACGGGCTCTTGCTCGGGCTATATCTTTGGTAGAGTCAGGTGATCCTTCAGGCACAGATGTTTTAAAAGCCTGTTATCCTGAGGATTGGCGGTCATTCGTAATTGGAGTAACTGGAGCTCCGGGAGTAGGGAAAAGCACATTAATTTCGCAGCTAACAGATCGGTACCTTGACGATGATGTATCTGTTGGGATCATAGGAGTTGATCCTACTAGTCCATTCTCAGGTGGGGCTATGTTGGGCGACAGGATTCGTATGGAAAAACACAATCTTGATCCAAGGGTTTTTATTAGGAGTATGGCCACTCGGGATCGAAACACCAGTCTCCCGAAAAGAGTGAGAGGGATTATACGTCTGTTAAATCTATCGGGAAAGGATATTATCATTGTTGAATCCGTTGGGGTGGGTCAGGCAGATTTAGATATAAAAAATGTGGCTGATCTAGTAATTGTGGTCCTTACACCAGGTATGGGTGATTCGATTCAATTTCTAAAGGCAGGCCTTATGGAAATAGCTGACATTTTTGTGATTAACAAGTCGGATCATTCGGGACTTGATAATATACTTCAAGATCTTAATGAAATTGGGGAATCTGGTGATGGTGATCCTTTAGGTCTAAGGGTTGTGGTTACTACTCAATCATTGAATGGGGAGGGTGTGGTAAAACTTAAACAATCTATCCAAGCGTATAGAGAACGGCTGGCATCTAGCGGCATGCTGAAACAAAATCGTGAAGATCAACGATCAGTAGAATTTTTAGAGCTAGTGTTTCAGGAATTGAAATTGCGGCTAAAAGATGACATTTATAACGACACTAGATTCAAAGAGGTATTTCAGAAAGTAAGAAAAGGTGATATTGAACCTTATTCAGCTGCCTTATCATTTTTAGAACCAGGATTTTATTAGGTTGCTTCTCACTGGGTAGTCTAGATTTGCGTGTGCGAAATTCAAGTATGAAAGTGTTCTTCTAGAATATAACCATGGGTACCATATCTATCTCTAGTTTATTAGGAGGTAGTTTCATCCTTGTTTTTCAGGAGGTTTAGGAAGGGTTTCAACATTGCTGTGAATTCCATCGGGAAAATGAATTTGGTGGATGGACTGGAACCCATAGATTTCAAAGTTTCAAAGTATTGTAAGCTCAAAGTTTTTTCATCGATGTTGCTTGCAACCTGGTAGATTCTGTCTAGTGCTGTACTGAAGCCTTCTGCCCTCAATATTTCAGCTTGCTGATCTCCTTCAGCCGTAAGTATTTCGGATTGCCTTTTACCCTCTGCTGTGAGGATTGCTGATTGCTTTTCTCCTTCAGCCCTGTTAATTGCAGCCTGTCTTTGACCCTCAGATTCTGTGATGTCGGCAGTTTTTATGGCTTCGGCAGATTTTTCACGCTCCATAGCAGATTTTACGTTGGGAGGCGGATCGATTTCATTAATAGCTATTTGGGTCACTTTTACTGCCCAACGATCGGTGATCTCATCCAGAGATACTTGTAAGGTTCCACGCATTCTTTCTCTGTCAGCGAGAGCAGAAGCTAATGTTGTCGCGCCTATAACAGTTCGGAGAGTTGCGACTGCCATATTTATTACTGCAGCTTGGAAGTCCCGGACATTAAGCACTGCCCTTTCAGCTATTTCTTCTACGACACGGTAATAAATTACAAAATCCATATCTACGACAACGTTATCACTTGTTATGTATTTTTGAGTGGGCACTCGTTGAACCCTTTCGCGCAGATCTACTTTGGTTGCGTCTTCCATGATGGGTACCACGAATCTAAGGCCTGGAGAACTTATTCTGTTGAGTTGTCCCCAACGGAGGACCACTAATTTCTCAAATTGCTTTACTACTGTTATTCCAAAACTCATGTCAGTTCTCCTTTTGCACTAGGTAGTAGGATTGTAATCTTCTGGTCCTTATACGTCCTGTAAGAAATCATTGCCAATAACCTTACAAGAGTTCTTGAAATGACTTTCGAGATTGCAGCTATCATATTGCCATACCTGTATTAACCTGTCCATAAGACTTAATTGCGATAGACTCTAGTTTCTAAATGAATGTGAAACTTTTCGAGCCGAGTGGTGATAGCAAGGATATAGGATGCTTTAACTATTTTGTTCCTTCTTATGAGGTTGGGTAATAAAATTTACGAAAAGTTAAGCCTTTGATATTCTACAGTATGAACTGGCATTCTTACTTCCAATAAACTTTATAAAAAATGAGGAAATCCATATTCTTATCACAGTGGTTCTGGGAAAAGGATCTGTTTAGATGTTCGAGGTAGTTTATATTCATTGAATTTGTTTAAATGGAAACGTAGACTGATATAACTTGTATCTGGTTATTCATTAAAGTTCGTACGGAGTTCAGACTTGGGACTTATGAAGGCTACTAAATCCTCAGATCCTGATGTTTATCGGGTTCTGGTTCGAGAAGAAGAACGACAGCGCAATTCAATTGTTCTAATAGCTTCCGAGAATTACGCAAGCAAGGCTGTTCTGCAGGCTCAGGCGTCAGTCATAACGAATAAATATGCTGAAGGCTATCCTGGAAAGAGATATTATGCTGGTTGTGAAAATGCAGATGAGCTGGAAAATGTAGCTATAACGCGAGCCAAAAAATTATTCGGATCTGACCATGTAAATGTGCAAGCTCATAGTGGTACTCAGGCTAATATGGCGGCTTATTTCGCGCTTTTAAACCCTGGTGACACTGTGATGGGTATGAGATTAGACCATGGTGGGCATCTGACACATGGCAGTTCTGTGAATTTTTCCGGTCAACTTTACAACTTTGTGAATTATGAAGTTAATGCTGAATCCGAAGTCATCGACTATGACCATGTTTTGCAACAAGCGAAAGTGTATCAACCAAAGTTGATTGTCGCAGGATTTACTGCATATCCAAGAATTATAGACTTTGAACGTTTTAGAGAAATTGCCGATAAAACCGGATCAATGTTAATGGTGGATATGGCACATATCGCTGGTCTTGTGGCTGGAGGTGTGCATCCTTCGCCTATTCCATACGCAGATATCGTCACAACCACTACACAGAAAACATTGAGAGGGCCGAGGGGAGGAATGATATTGAGCAAGGCAAGGTTAGGGGAACTTGTTGATAGGGCTGTTTTTCCATTGATACAAGGAGGACCATTCATGCATGTTATAGCGGCTAAAGCGGTTTGTTTTGGCGAAGCCCTCAAACCATCGTTTAAGAAATATGCTAGCAAAATAGTCGAGAACTCGCGCACATTGGCTGATTCGCTTGCTGTGGGAGGACTAAGGATGGTTTCGGGAGGCACAGACACTCACTTATGCCTTGTGGATCTTAGGCCACTTGGCATAAAAGGGCATGAAGCAGTAGAAGCTTTGGGCAAAGTGTCGATCGTGACAAACAAGAATGTCATACCCAATGATACGGAATCTCCACGTATTACAAGTGGACTTAGATTGGGTACGGCAGCAGTCACCAGCCGTGGCATGGGGCCCCAGGAATTGTGGCAGATTGGTCAGATCATCGTGCGCGTACTTTCGGCACCCAACGATAAAATCTTGCTAAGAGATAGCAGGATTGAGGCCAATAGTCTGGCTTCAAGGTTCATGGTTCCTGGTATTGATGAGTGATGCTGGTTGAGCGTAGGAATCGCCCGGTGCTATAATTAGACAAATTACATTGAGTAGGTATATGAAAAAAGATTTTGAAATCATGTTGATACTTAACCCGGCTCTTAGTGACGATGAGAGTGCGACATCTATTGAAAATATTAAAGCATTAGTAGAAAAAGCTGGCGGTGCAGTTTCAAAAGAGGATAGGTGGGGTACTAGACATTTAGCCTATCCGATTAAAAAGCGTGGCCAGAGGTACTTAGAGGGAACATATCATTTGATGTACGCTGAAATTGAATCGTCGGAACTGCAGTCTATTGATAGGCAGCTTAGGTTATCAGATTCTCTTCTCAGATTCATGATTGTACGAGGGGAGAAACCTAAAGTTGAAGAACCAGCACAAACAAAAAAGAATGAGGCCACAGAGGAAGCTTCTAGTGATGCCGTAGCCACAGAGGAAACTTCTAGTGATGCCGTAGCCACAGAGGAAACTTCTAGTGATGCCGTAGCCACAGAGGAAGCTTCTAGTGATGCCGTAGCC